>Ga0247833_1002571_pt1 | contig 26286 bp, 26 predicted proteins | sample LaCruzMarch2015__7_FD_187117 | JGI IMG/M metagenome (GOLD analysis project Ga0247833, IMG submission 187117) | Freshwater microbial communities from meromictic Lake La Cruz, Castile-La Mancha, Spain - LaCruzMarch2015_8m | ecosystem: Environmental > Aquatic > Freshwater > Lake | place: Spain... | reverse complement strand
CCTGACCTACATCAAGGCCAACCACGGTGTCTCCGGCGACGCCGGCGTCATCGCCAACAACTACATCGATTACGCCATCAGCGCCCTCGTTTGAGTCGCTTCGCTCTTCGATTCCTCTGGGTCCCTTACGGGACCTTTTTTTTGGCTGAATCCCCCGGGCCGCGGGGGTGGCAGCATTCCCCTGGTTCCTTCTTCCCACCTCTGCACGCCCATGGCCGGTGACGGTGAGCCGATCAGTGAAGCCGAAGCCCTGGAGCAGTTGCGCCAGACGGACGACCAGTCTCGTCAGTACTACGCGGCCTGGTGGCTGGGTCGCATGCGCAGCCGGCATCCGGAGGCCGTGCCCCTGCTGCTGGCGGCCCTGCGCCAGCGCCAGCCACGGGACGTGGGCGCCGGGGTGGAACACAACGCCGTGGCCCGCAATGCCGCCCGGGCCCTGGGCAAGATCGCCGATGGGCGGGCGGTGAGCGAGTTGCTGGTGGTGCTCGACGACGACGACGACGGCCTGCGGGAGGCCGCGGCCCGTTCCCTCGGTGAGCTGCGGGCCACGGCAGCGGTGCCGCTCCTGACCCGCCGCCTGGCCAGCGGGCCCGACGTCGCCGGTGCCCACCGCAGCGACAGCCCCCGGCTGCAGGAACCCTGCGAAGCGATGCTGGAGGCCCTGGGGACGATCGGTGTGGCCGAACCGGAGATCCTGGCTGTGATCAAGCCCTTCACCGGCCATGGGCGCCCCCTGGTGCGCAGTGCCGCCTGCCGGGCCCTGCTGCAGCTCACCGGGGAGACGGCCTGGGCCGACGAGTTGCTCCAGTTGCTGCAACACCCCCAGCTGCAGGTGCGTAGGGCCGCCCTGATGGATCTGGGGGCGGTGGGGTGGCGTCCGGCCCTGGTCCCGATCCAGCGCACCTTGGCCGAGAACAGCCTCAAGCTGATCGCCCTGCGGGGCCTGGTGGAGCACGGCAACGGCCGTGGGGCGGACAGCGATGATGAGGCCGTGCTGATGGCGATGGACGCCCTGCTCTGATGACAGCCGCAAGCGGAGATTCCAGGCTCGCGGCCGATCGGATCCGGGCCTTCGAGCAGGCCGGCAGCGCTGAGGAGCTGGTGGTGGCCACCCGCCGGCTGATCGCCTGCGACGACCGCCTGGCCACCGTGCCCCAGCTGGTGCAGGTGCTGGGCTTCAACAATCCGGGAGCCGCCGTGGCCGCCGTGGATGGGTTGATCGCCCTGGGTCCGGCGGCCGTGGGTCCCCTGCTGGCCAATCTCGATGCCCACAACTACGGCGCCCGGGCCTGGGCCGTGCGGGCCCTGGCGGGGATCGGCGACACCCGCGGGCTGGACGTGCTTGAGGACGCCCTGGCCACGGACGTCGGCCCCAGCGTGCGGCGGGCCGCCGCCAGGGGGCTGGGGACCCTGCGGCTGGAGACCCTGGCCGAGGCGGAACGGCAGCAGGTGCGTGAGCGCTGCCTGGGGGCCCTCGAGGGCGGCCGCGGGGATGGCGAGTGGGTCGTGCGCTACGCCGTGGCCGTGGGCCTCGAGGGCCTGGCCTTGCCCCTGCCCCGGGCCCATCCCCACAGGGATCGGGCCGAGGCGAGCCTGGAGCAGCTCCAGGATCCCGAACGGGAGGACACGCTGGTGGTGCAGCTGCGGGCCGGGGTGGCCCTCAAGCGACTGAACAACCAATGACCACCCCGGAAGACCCCCCCGCGGCACCCCTCGCCATGGCGCAGCCCACCAGCCTCCTGTTCGTCTGCCTTGGCAACATCTGCCGCTCCCCGGCCGCCGAAGGCGTGTTCCTGCATTTCATCGCCCTCCAGGGCCTGGAGCACGCCTTCCGGGTGGATTCCGCCGGCACCGGCGACTGGCACGTGGGCCGGCCCGCCGACGCGCGCATGCGCAGCGCCGCCGCCCGGCGGGGGATCGTCCTGCCCAGCCGGGCCCGCCAGATCACAGCGGACGACCTGGGCCGGTTCGACCACGTGCTGACCATGGACCGGCAGAACCTGAAGGCGGTGCGGGGCCTGGCCGGGCCAGGGGCCTCCGCCCAGATCACCCCCATCACCCGGTACTGCAGCCGCCACAGCATCGAAGAAGTACCCGATCCCTACTACGGCGGTGAGGAGGGCTTCGATCGGGTGCTCGACCTGCTGGAGGACGCCTGCGGGGGCCTGCTCGAGACCCTGACGGCCAAACGGGCGGGGAGCTAGGGGGACCCAGGGCCAGGCCAGGCGTCCTCCGGCACCCGCTCGCGGAACAGATCCACCAGTCGCTGGATCACGGCGTCGATGCCCAGGCCGTCGGTGACCAGCTCCACCGCATCGGCCGCCTGCCGCAGGGGGGCCTCGACCCGGCTGGAATCCAGGTGATCCCGCTCGGCGATCTGGGCTTCCAGGTCCGCCAGGGGCGGCACGGTGAAGCCGCGCTGGGCCAGATCCGCTGCCCGCCGGCGGGCACGCTCCGCCACCGTGGCGGTGAGGAACACCTTGCACTCCGCCTCCGGGAAGACGGCGGTGCCGATGTCGCGCCCTTCCGCCACCAGACCGCCCCGCTGCCCCATGGCCCGCTGCTGCCCGGTGAGGGCCGCCCGCACGCAGGCATGGGCCGCCACGGCGGACACCGCAGCGGTGACCTCGGGGGCCCGGATCGCCTCGCTCACCTCGTGGCCATTCACCCGCACCCGCTGCTCCCCGCCGGTGTCGCTCTCCAGCTGCAGATCGAGGTCGTCGAGCAGGGGGGCGATGGCGGCGGCATCGGCCGGGTCCACACCCCGGTGCAGCACCCACCAGGTGAGGGCCCGGTACATGGCGCCGGTGTCGAGATAGAGGAGGCCGAGGCGGCGGGCGAAGGCCCGGGTGACGGTGCTCTTGCCCGCCCCGGCGGGGCCATCGATGGCGACGATCGGCGGGCGGTTCATCAGGAAGACATGGTCAATCAATCGCGTGCTGCCGCAACAGGCGGCCGCGGCCAGCAGCGACAGGCCACCAGCGGTGGCGGTCATCGGGCTCAGGGTAGAGGGCTGCACGAGCTGCACGTACTCCACGGCCAGGCCCGCCGCCTCCAGGTCGCGGCGGACCGAAGCGGAGAGCAGCGCCGCGCTGGCGGTGCCGTCGCGCCAGAGCGTCAGCGCCGCCCCCAGGGCCGCCGGCAGGGCCGCCGCCCGATCGCGATCGCTGGCGCTGAGGTAACGATGGCGGGAACTGCAGGCGAGCCCATCGGCCTCCCGCACGGTGGCGCAGCCCTGCACCGCCACCGGCACGGCCAGGTCGGCCACCACGCGGCGAAGAATCGTGAGCTGCTGCCAGTCTTTCTCCCCGAGCAGAAGCCGATCGGGCCGCACCAGGGCCAGCAGCCGGCAGACCACGGTGGCCACACCCTCGAAATGGCCGGGCCGACCGGGACCGCACAGGGTCTGGCGCAGGGCGGCCGGGGGAACCACGGCGGTGAGCTGGGCCTCACCGCCGGGAAACAACTCCTGCACCGATGGGGCAAACAGGGCCTCGGCACCGGCTGCCTCCCCCAGAGCAGCATCGGCGGTCAGATCCCTGGGATAACGGTCGAAATCTTCAGCCGGTCCGAACTGGAGCGGGTTGACGAACACGCTGAGCAGCACAACGGGCCGGCCGGCAGGCACGGCTGCGCAGGCCCGGCGCAGCAACTGCCGGTGGCCGCGATGCAGGCTGCCCATGGTGGGGACGAAGTGGAGCGGCCGCCCGGCCTGTTCACGGCGCCAGTCACTCAGTTCGGCCAGGGTCTGAAGCAGTTGCACCGGCACAGAAAGAAAGCCCACCCGCCAGATTGGCGGATGGGCTGGAGAGACACAGGACGGACCGAGCCGCCTGGACGTGTCAGGGGAGCACTTCGAGCTTCACCTGGGCAACGCCGCTGGCGGTGAGGCCCAGTTCCTGGGCAGCTCCGTGGGCCAGGTCGATCACGCGACTGCCGTGGAACGGACCACGGTCATTGATGCGCACAACGGCGGAACGTCCGTTCCAGAGGTTGGTGACGCGCACCTTGGTGCCGAAAGGCAGGGTGCGGTGGGCGGCGGTGAGGCTGCCGGGGCGGAGCACCTCTCCACTGGCGGTGCGGTTGCCGAAGAAACCGGGTCCGTACCAGCTGGCCTGACCGGTGGTGACACGACCGGCGGAGGCGATCAGATTGCTCGCTGTGGGTACGGTGCGGATCTCTTCGACGAAACGATCCCAGGTGGAGGGAAAGTCAGCGGGGCGGATGGCAACGGAACTCCCAGGGGCCTGCTGGGCAGGAAGGGAGCCGGCCTGGGCCGGAGCGATGCTGCTGGTGAAGAGGAGGGCGGCAGCGCCCAGGAGTTGAGTGACTCGCATGACAAGCGGAAGACACTGGCTGAGCAAGAAATCGAGGAACGACGTTCCTGATGACTGCATTCGGGCGTTGACGACAACCAGACCTGAAGCGGTGGTGACTGAGTCGAACGCGGCCGAAATGGCCTGGCGAATTCCTAAGAAAAAATGACGACTCCGGAAAACTATCCGAACTGCGCAGGCCCCAAATGCACTGCAGACAGGCCACAGGACCGATCAGTTTTCTTCATCTTTACCACCCTTCCAGGCGTCCACTGGCCTGACTGGCCCACCGGCGCTAGCGAACCATCAGTGAATTTGATCGATGGCATAAGTCCAGACGATGGAAATGTGGGCCAATCGGTCAATCGTCCACACCCAGAGCCCTCCAGGCGCCCCCCGCGGCCCCATGCCGATGCAGGATCGGTGCAGCGCTGACCCTTGGCCCATGGACTACCGCTCTGCCGGCGTGGACGTCGCCGCTGGCCGCGCCTTCGTGGAACGCATCAGAACCAGTGTCGAGACCACCCGGCGGCCGGAGGTCATCGGGGGACTGGGGGGCTTCGGCGGGCTCTGCCGCCTGCCGGACGGAATGAAACGCCCCCTGCTGGTGGCCGGCACCGACGGGGTGGGCACCAAGCTCGAGCTCGCCCAGGCCCATGGCGGCCACCACGGGGTGGGCATCGACCTGGTGGCCATGTGCGTCAACGACGTGATCACCAGTGGCGCCGAGCCCCTCTTCTTCCTGGATTACATCGCCACCGGCAAGCTCGGCCCCGAGGCCATGGCCGAGGTGGTGGAGGGCATCGCCGACGGGTGCCGCCAGAGCGGCTGCGCCCTGCTGGGCGGCGAAACCGCCGAGATGCCCGGCTTCTACGGCGCCGGCCGCTACGACCTGGCCGGGTTCTGCGTGGCGGTGGTGGAGGAGGACGAGCGGATCGACGGCGCCAGGGTGGCCGCGGGCGACCGGATCGTCGCCGTGGCCAGCAGCGGTGTCCACAGCAATGGCTTCAGCCTGGTGCGGCGCATCCTGGAGGCCGAGGCCGTCGACGCCGACACGCCGCTGCCGGCCACCGGCCAGGGGCTGATCGACGCCCTGCTGACCCCGACACTTCTTTATGCCTCGCTGGTGAAGGGCCTGCGCCGATCGGGGCTGCCGCTCCACGCCATGGCCCACATCACCGGCGGCGGCTTGCCGGAGAACCTGCCCCGCTGCCTGCCGGCGGGGGTTCATGCGGTGGTCGACCCCGGCAGCTGGGAGCGTCCGCCCCTGTTCCGCTGGCTGCAGGAGCGGGGCCAGGTGCCGGAGGCCGACCTGTGGAACACCTTCAACCTGGGAGTCGGTTTCTGCCTGGTGGTGCCACCGGCGGCCTCTGCTGGCATCATCGACCTCTGCCGTTCCTCGGGCCATCAGGCCTGGGAACTCGGCAGCATCGCGGCGGGCGAACCGGGGGAACACCCCCTGGCCGGATTGCCGCGCTGAGACGACGGCGGCCCTGATCCACCCCTATACCTAAGGTCGTTGGCGTCATTCCCGCCTTGACCAGGCCCCTCACGCTCCCAAGACGTTCAATAGATTTCGCTGCCCAATGTTCGATACGTCCAGACGCATCACCCGCCGCCGCAGTTCCGCAGGCCCGATGCCGCCCCAGCGCCCCCAGCAGCCGCGCCCCCGCCTGCGCGACGGCGCCCCCATGGTCCAGCAGCGCGAGGGCACCGGTGGCCAGCGGCCGACCTTCCTGACCCTGCGGGACCACGGCAAGGTCTATGTGGCCGACCTGCCGCGCCTGTCCGACGGCCAGCTCACCCATATCAATAGGGAAGCCCAGGACGTCCTCGACAGCCTCAACCGCCGCCTGCAGGAAGTGGAGGCCCAGACCTTCCTCAGCGAGGCCGACCAGGACACCCGTATCCGGGCCACCACCAAACGGGACATCACCCAGCGGTTCCTCAACTCGATCGCCCAGGAGCAGGAATTGCGGCGCTCCAACCCTGCCCTGCGGGCGGCCGCAGGCGAATCCCTTTCCCGCGCCTTCCTGGAACTGGCCCGCCACCGGCTGCCCGGCTCCACCTTCGATTCCCTGCTGCAGGAGGCCCTCAGCGCCTGCGGCCCCGGCGAAGACGGCACCCTCACCGGCGAAACGGCCGACCCCCAGGTGGTGAAGCTGCTGCAGCGGGCCGAGGCCCCCCAGCCTCGGCCGGCCGCCCTGCCGGTGGTGCTGAGCCCGGATCCAAGCGACGCCCTCAGCGCCTGAGGCCCTCAGGCGCTCTGAAACGGATTGGCGGGCATGCGCCCCTCGCACCGCTGCGCCACCCGGTCCAGATCCCGTCGTTCCCCATCGTCCAGGCACCAGCTGGCGGCCGCGGCCGCCGCTTCGGCCTGGTCAACGCGGCGCAACCCCACCAGGGGAATGGCGCCATGGGCCCGGCACCAGTTGATCGCCACCGCCGCCATGGGGGCGTCGTGGGCACGGGCGATCCGCTCCATGGTCTGCAGCAGGGGCTGGATGCGGGGCTGCAGCCGGCGGAACAACAGGCCCCGGGGTCCCGCGGGCTGGGCCTGGTCCTCCCCCGGGGGCCGGCCCAGGAGACCGAGGGCCAGGGGGCTGTAGGCCAGTAACTCGATACCCAGCTCCCGGCAGACCGACGCCACGCCATCAGCCGCAAGGGCCTCCGGCGCCAGCAGGGAGAGCTGCACCTGCAGGCTGGCCAACCGCAACCCCCGCCGGGCCAGCCGCCCATGCACCTGACGCAACCGGCGTGGGCCCAGGTTGGACACCCCCAGGCTGCCCACCCGGCCCTGTTCGAGCAGATCCGCCAGGCCCTCCAGCAGGGCCCCCTCTTGCCAGGGGGCGTAGCGGGCCGTGCTCCAGTGCAGCTGAACCCGGTCGAGATGGCCCCCCAACCGGCGCCGGGAGGCTTCGAAGGCCCCCGCGAATCCACGGCGGCCCAGGCGCCAGGGGAAGGGCGCCAGTTTGGTGGCCACGGTGAGTCCCTGGCGCCGGGCCGGCGGCAGGTCGGCAACGAAGCCGCCCAGGAGCGACTCGCTGCGGCCGCCGAAGCGACCGGTGCCGTAGGAATCCGCCGTGTCGAACAGGCTCAGCCCCAGGTCCACCGCCCGGCGGAAACAGGCGGCCAGCTCCTCGTCCTGGGCCGGGTCGTAGCCCCAGAGGAACTGGTTGCCCCAGGCCCAGGTGCCCACCCCGATCCCGGGGGCACCTGACGGCCCGGGCGAGAACAGGGGGGTGGCAGGGTCGGCCAAGGCGATCGCGACACTCTCACGCTGTTGCCATGATCGAATCAAACCGTCCCCAGGGGGCCTGTGATGACCACCCATCCCGGCAGCCGGCCGCCCCTGCCCACCGCCGCAGCCAACGCCCCCATCCCGTTAGCCGCCGGCAGCGCGCCAACCGCGCCCGCCCCCGAGCCAGTGCTGTGCGGCCATTGCGGCCGCACAGCCAGCAACGGCATCAGCTGCCAGGGGATCTGCGTTGCCGACTCGGGCTATTGAAGCGGTGGCTTGACCGGAGATGGCCCTCGGGCCTGCTGCTGCTGGCCCTCACTGGTCCGTGGGCGCCCCTGGTGGGCCAGGAGCTGCGGGGTGAGGATTTCGGCCGCTGGGAAGGGGACCTGCGGCGCTGCCGCATCGCCAGCACGTCCCGCCAGGCCTCGCAGCAGCAGACGAGCAGCTGCAGGGTGCTGCGCCTGGATCAGCAGATGGAGGGACTGCTCACGGTCCGGTTTCTGCAACCAGCCGGCAGCGGCACCTTCCTTGATCGGCAGCTGGTCTTTGCCGGGGTGCTGGAGGAAGGCACCAGGGGCATGCCATGCCAGGCCAGCCGCTGCGAGCCGCGCTGGCCCCTGCGGCTGCGGGTGAGTGCCGTGGGCCAGGCGGGTTTCGGCGAGGCAACGGCAGCCCTGGGGCTGACCAGGGCCCAGCTCGCCAGCGGCCACTGCCAGTTGGACGGCCGTGCCTTCCGCTGCGCGGCCGTCGGCTCGCAAGGGGAGCAGTGGCACGCAGAAGCCGCTCTCTAAAAGGACCTGCCGGCTGGCGGGGGAGAAATGACGATCGGCAACGAACGCCACAGACAACCCTGACCTTCTTCAGGTTCTCTTTATTATTCGTTCGTTCGGGTGACGGTCATGCCCCAGTCCACATCGCTGCTGGCCCTGGTGGGCGTCGTCGGGTTCGCCCTGATCTCCTTGCTCCTGGGCGTCCTTCCCTGAGCCGTCGCGAGTGGCCGAAGGGACGGCGCCGCTAGGGTGCCGCCACCCACCATCCTGCATGTCGACCAAGGACGCCTTCACACGGATCTATCAGCGCGACACATGGGGGGGAGGCTCAGGTCAGGGGTCCAGACCTGAGTTCAACGGCGAGTACATCGCCACCCTGCAGCGCTTTATGCGGCTCAATGACATCCACAGCGTCGTCGATTTCGGCTGTGGCGACTGGCAGTTCTCCCGGCTGATCCATTGGGGCGACATCACCTACACCGGGATTGACATCGTCGACTCCGTGGTGGCAGCCAACAGTGACCTCCACGCCAGCGACTCGATTCACTTCCAGCTCTTCGAGGATCTGGCCAGCCTGCCGCCCGCCGATCTGATTCTGGTGAAGGATGTGCTGCAACACCTTCCCAACCACTTGGTGCGGGAGTACCTCGACCATTTCAAGGCCCACTACCGCTGGCTGATCATCACCAACGACGATTTGCCCCACTCGGAGCTCAACCGGGATATCGACGCAGGAGCTTGGCGGCCGCTGCGGCTGGACCTGCCTCCCTTTGAGGAGCATTGCTCCACCCTGGCGCAATGGGTGGTGCTCACCGAAGCATCGATGAACCTGCACAGGAAACGGGCGGAATTGATCCTGGGAGCAGGAGCACGCCAGCCGCAGCGAAGGCCTGGAACTCAGCAGGAATGAATCCTGACCAAGCTGTCATCCTGCCGAGAGATCTGCCGAGAAGTCTGCTGGGATCTTGTCACCAGTTGCCGACCCTTTTAAGGGCGGTGTAGTACTCGATGATGGCATCTTCGAGAATCGCCGTGGGCGTGGAAGGAAGTTGGATTCTTTCGCGATAGGCCTGGATCTTTTCAATCATCGCCAGGCAATCTTTGCTGAGCAGCGCCACGAACGGATCCGGCTCTTCCGTGGAATTGGCTCCCACCTCAGTCCTCCTTGGCAAGTCCGTCGCAGTCTGCCACCGTTGGCCTGCCGTTGGGCCGTGACTCCTGCGCAGGGGGGCGAGCAGGAGAACGTCGGTTGTTGCAGAGGCGGCACCCAGATTCGAACTGGGGATAAAGGATTTGCAATCCTCTGCCTTACCACTTGGCCATGCCGCCTGCCGGGGAGCAAACTCCCCGCAGCGGATCGTATCAGCCATGGCATGTCCACCCCCCGTCTGCTGGTTCTGAGCAACGGCCACGGGGAGGATCTGATCGCCCTGCGGCTGATCGAGGCCCTGCGGCACCAGGCCCCCGACCTGGAGGTGCAGGTGTTGCCCCTGGTGGGGATGGGCCAGGCCTATGCCGGTGCCGAAGCGGCCGGTGAGCTGCAGCGGGTCGGTCCGCGGCAGCCGCTGCCCAGCGGCGGCTTCAGCAACCAGAGCCTGCGGGGACTGCTGAATGATCTGGCCGCAGGGCTGCCGCTGCTGAGCTGGCGTCAGTGGCGGATCGTGCGGCGCTGGGGAAGGCAGGGTCTGCCGATCCTGGCGGTGGGCGACCTGCTGCCCCTGCTGCTGGCCTGGGCGGGCGGTGGTCCGTACGGCTTCCTGGGCACCCCGAAGAGCGACCACACCTGGGCCTCGCCCGCCCCGGCCGGGTGGGGCCACTCCCCCCTGGCCGATGGTTACCACCGGGCCAAGGGCAGCGAATGGGATCCCTGGGAGTGGGCCCTGATGGGCCACCGCCGCTGCCGGCTGGTGGCGGTGCGCGATCGCCTCACCGCCCGGGGACTGCGGCGCCATGGGGTGAAGGCCGTCGCCCCGGGCAACCCGATGATGGATGGCTTCGCCGCCCCTGGGCCCTTGCCGGCCTGGCTGCAGGGGCGGCGCCGTCTGCTGCTGCTGCCGGGCAGCCGCCTGCCCGAGGCCCTGGGCAACCTGCGCGGCCTGCTCGCCGCCCTGCCGCCCGCGTCCGGGACCGGGACCGGGCCGATCAGCGTGCTGCTGGCCACCGGCTCCCGCCCCAGCGATGCCGAGCTGGCCGCCCCCCTGGCTGCGGCTGGATTCACCCCGGCGGCGGCGCCGCCGGGGTCCGGTGCCTCGACCCTCTGGCGGCGAGGCGGGCTGGAGCTGCTGGTGGGTCCGGGCCGGTTCGCGGCCTGGGCGCCGCTGGCGGAGCTGGGGCTGGCCACCGCCGGCACCGCCACCGAGCAGCTGGTCGGTCTGGGGGTGCCGGCCCTGTCGCTGCCGGGACCCGGCCCCCAGTTCAAGGCCGGCTTCGCTCGCCGCCAGAGCCGGCTGCTGGGGGGAGCCGTGCAGCCGTGCCAGGACAGCGGGGAGCTGCGGCGGCGGCTGATCGCCTTGCTGAACGACGACGGCGAGCGGGCCCGACTGGGCCAGATCGGTCGGCGGCGCATGGGACCAGCCGGTGGCAGCGCGCGGCTAGCGACCCTGATCCTTGAGCGGCTGCTGCCGGGGTAGGGGGATGATGGGCTCGACCGACCCCTCGTCCCCCGCACCGATGCCCGGCATCCCCGACCGCAGCTTCAACGCCGCCTGCGGTCATCTGGCCACCCAGCTGGGCATCAGCCTGGCGGCGGCCCGCCGGCGGGTGGAGATCCTGGCGGCCAAAGAGGGCCTGCGGGACACGGCCGCCAAGCTGGCCCTAGCGGAACGCCTGCTGGAGGAAACCAGGGCCAGCAGCCTCGACCGGGGCCAGCTGTTCGACGGCCAGCTGCGCTCGGTGGGCGAGGACGACCTGTTCATGATCGAGGACTGAGCGGCCCGGCTTGCCGCACCAGCGCTGCCGGACTCAGTGCTCGAAGACCTGGTTGAACCGCTGCCGGTCGAGGGCGGCGAACACCGGCACGCAGGCGAAACAGCGGCGGGCCAGCTCCCAGCGCTCCTCCCGGCGCAGCATCACCTCCAGCCGGTCGCGGGCGGCCAGCAGCCAGCGCACGTCGCCGGCGGCGTAGGCCAGCTGGGTGTCGCTGAGCTCCTCCACCCGGCCCCAGTCGGAACTCTGGGCCTGCTTGTCGAGCTCCACCCCCACCAGTTCGTTGACCACATCCTTGAGGCCGTGGCGCGGGGCGTAGGTGCGGGCCAGGCGGCTGCCGACCTTGGTGCAGAAGATGGGGTCCACGGCAATGCCGAGGTTCTCCGCCAACGCCGCCACATCGAAGCGGGCGAAGTGGAACACCTTCTCGATCGCCGGGTTCTCGCAGAGGGCCTTCAGCCGCGGTGCCTCCGTCTGCCCCCGTGCCAGGCGGATGCAGCAGACGTTGTCGTGGTCATCGCAGATCTGCACCAGGCAGAGGCGGTCGCGCCCATGGATCAGACCCATGGCCTCGGTGTCGATGGCCAGGGCCCGGGCCGATCCGTAGAGCTCCTGCCAGGTGGCGTCGAGGTCATGGTCGAAGACGGCGAAACGGGCCGCCGGTCCGGGGCTGGCGCTGACGCTGGAAGGGGTCTGGGCCATTGTCGGGCATGGACTTTGGCGCCATCGTGGCCCAGCACGGACGCCGGCCAGCCAGTCGGGCCAGAATGGACGCCGCCAAGGCTCCGCCCCCATGCCCACCCTGGGTTCCACCCTCCTGCTCACCCTGCTGATGGCCGTCGGCCTGGTCTTCTTCCTGAGGGCCGCCAGCAAGGACCGCACCACGGTGGTGGACGTCCACTCCCCCCAGCCGCCGGTGCAGGTGCTCGAGGGCCTCTCCAACTGGCTCACCGCCAGGGGCTGGCAGACCGAAACCGGCGACCCCGAGCGCCAGCTGCTGCGCTTCCGCGGCCAGGTCCGCTCCAGCCTGCCCCTCGCCCTGCTGCTCTCGCTGCTGGGCAGCGTGGGGGCCGCCTGCCTGGGCCTGGTGCTGCGCCAGGTGCTCCCCGCCCTCGGCTGGTGGCCCCTGCTGCTGGCCCTTGCCGGTCCGATGGCGGGTGTCGTCTACAGCCGGAGGGCGGCCCGGCCCGAGAGCCTGGAGCTGCGCCTGATGGACGGGGACAGCAGCGGCGGCAGCAGCCTGCGCCTGCGCGCCCACCGTGACGAACTGATCGCCATCGAGCGGGAGCTGGGGGCCGCCCTCCAGCTGGCCAGCGACGGCTCCCTGCTCTCCTCCCCGATCTGAGCCGATGGGTTCCCGTTCTCTCGCCTGGTTGGTGGGTCCAGCCCTTCTGGTCCTCGGCCTTGCCCCCCTGGCGACACCCGCCCGTGGCTCCGAGGCCACGGCGTTGGGCGGCCAGCTCGGGACATCAGCCCCGGCACTGACCGGCAGCGATCCGATGACCGGCCCCCGCAGCCGGCTGCCCCGCGACTGGATCGGCCTCCGCCCCGTCGAATCGGACACCCCCATCCTGGTACTGGCCGGCCATGCCGATTCCCAGGGGATCGCGGGGTCCGGCACCAGCGGCGAGGCGGTGGCCGCCGGGGCACCACCGATGTATCCCGGCATCAGCGACGAGCTCTACTGGAACATGGTCATCGCCGAGGCGGTGGTGGCCCTGGGCCAGCAGCGGGGGCTGCGCATCAGCTCCTACCGCCCCCCCTTCCGCACGATCAGTGACGGCGACCACCCCAGCACCAACTGGAGCGTCGGGCGGCAGCACGCCGCCAGCGGCGGCTACGCCCTGGAGATCCACTTCGATGCCTGGGGACCCGACGGTGTCGGATCAGGGTTGATCCCGCCGCTGCACCGGCCCTTCGGCCGCCTCGACGAAAGCCTGGCCGAGGCCTTCGGTGGCTATCCGATGGCGTTCCGTGGCGGCCTGGGCGGACCCAGGCGTGGCATCGCCCTGCTTGAGGTGGGCAAGCTGGAGGGCCGGCTGGAGCGCTCCCTGCGCAACCCCGCCACCCGCCCCGACACGGTGATGGCCATCGCCAGCCGGATCGTCACAGCCCTCGAAGTCGGCCTGGGCCGCAGCCCCACCACCACCGCCCAGCCGCTCACCCCACAGCCTGGTGGGGTCGGCAGCGCTCCTCCAGGGAAGGGTCTTCAAGCCAGTTCTGGGGACAAGTGAACAGGTCGGTCAGCAGGGCCTCCCGGCTGCCTTCAGCGGCCGTGTAGCCGTACTCCCAGCGCACCAGGGGCGGCAGCGACATCAGGATCGATTCGGTGCGGCCGTTGGTCTGCAGGCCGAAGATCGTGCCCCGGTCGAACACCAGGTTGAACTCCACGTAGCGGCCGCGGCGGTAGAGCTGGAACTGACGCTCCACCTCGCCCCAGGGCAGCCCATGGCGGCGCTCCACGATCGGCACGTAGCTCGGCAGGAAGGCGTTGCCGCAGGCCGAGGCCAGGGCGAACAACTGCTCCCAGTCCTGGTGCAGGGGGCCGACGGCGGTGCTCGCCGCCGCCGCCGGCCCCTCGGGGTCGCCCCCCTTGTAGAGCACTCCGGCGGGGTCCTGGTAGTCGTAGAAGATGCCGCCCACGCCGCGGGTCTCGCCGCGGTGCTTCAGGAAGAAGTATTCATCGCACCAGGGCTTGAACACCTTGTAGTAGGCGGGATCCACCCCATCACAGGCTCCCTTGAGGGTGCGATGGAAGTGGCGGGCATCCTCCAGAAAGGGGTAGTAGGGGGTGAGGTCGGCGCCGCCGCCGAACCACCACACCGGCCCGGCCTCGAAGTAGCGGTAGTTGAGGTGCACCGTGGGCACGTAGGGGTTGCGGGGGTGCAGCACCATCGAGGTGCCGGTGGCGAACCAGCGGTGGCCCTCCGCCTCGGGGCGCTGGGACAGGATCGAGGGGGGCAGGCGCTCGCCCTCCACCTCGGAGAAGTTGACGCCGCCCTGCTCGAACACCCGGCCGTCCTTCATCACCCGGGAGCGGCCACCGCCGCCCTCCGGCCGCTCCCAGCTCTGTTCCTCGAAGCCACCCTCGCCGTCGAGGCTCGCCAGGCCGGCGCAGATCGAATCCTGCAGGCCCATCAGCAGGGCCTTGGCACGGCTGCGGGAATCGGCAGGTGGCATCTCCATGGAACGGCAGCGCGGCGGACGCGGAACATCCGCACACCTTTTCAGCCCGTCGGGGGGTCCCACAAGGGTTCGAGAGCCTCTGTCACGGGCTGAGGAAGTTCCTGGAGGCCGCCACCGGGGTGCCTCCGCCGGCCCAACCGCCCCGGGGCACGGCCCCTAGGATCCCGTCTCATCACTCCCGAGACGTCGACGAATGGCCAGCGCCGACACCCTCCTTCAGGCCCTGCAGCCGCTCCGCGATGCCGGCAGCGGCCGCAGCCTGGTGGAACTGGGCTGGATCAGCGACCTGCGTCACCAGGGCAGCCGGGCGGTGTTTCGCCTCGCCCTGCCCGGCTTCGCCGCCAGCCAGCGGGAACGCATCGCCGCCGAGGCCCGCAGCGCCCTGCTGGCCGTGGAGGGGATCAACGACGTCCAGATCGAACTGGCCCAGCCCGCCGCCGCTCCCTCGTCGGGGCCGATCGGTGCCGCCGGCCACGGCCCCGGAGGGGGCCAGCTGCCGGAACGGCAGGGCATCCCCGGCGTGCGCCAGGTGATCGCCGTCAGCAGCGGCAAAGGCGGCGTCGGCAAGAGCACCGTGGCGGTGAACCTGGCCTGTGCCCTGGCCGCCTCGGGGCTGCGGGTGGGCCTGCTCGACGCCGACATCTACGGCCCCAATGCCCCCACCATGCTCGGCGTGGCCGACCGCAGCCCCCAGGTGTCGGGCAGCGGCAACGACCAGGTGCTGGAACCGATCGAGAGCTGCGGCATCGTCATGGTGTCCATGGGCCTGCTCATCCAGGAGAACCAGCCGGTGGTCTGGCGCGGCCCGATGCTCAACGGAATCATTCGCCAGTTCCTTTATCAGGTGAACTGGGGCCAGCGCGACGTGCTCATCGTGGACCTGCCCCCCGGCACCGGCGACGCCCAGCTCACCCTGGCCCAGGCCGTGCCCATGGCCGGCGTGGTGATCGTCACCACGCCCCAGCAGGTGTCGCTGCAGGATGCCCGCCGCGGCCTGGCGATGTTCCTGCAGATGGGAGTGCCGGTGCTGGGGGTGGTGGAAAACATGACCGCCTTCATCCCCCCCGATCTGCCGGATCGCCGCTATGCCCTGTTCGGCAGTGGCGGCGGCCGGCTGCTGGCCGACGAGGCGGATGTCCCCCTGCTGGCCCAGCTGCCGATGGAGATGCCCGTGCTCGAGGGCGGAGAGCGGGGCCTGCCGGTGGTGCTGTCGGCACCCACCTCCGCCAGCGGCCGCGCCTTCACCGAGCTGGCCGAGCGGCTGAGCGCCAGCTGCGCCCTCAGCCCGGCCCTCGCCTGAAGCGATGGCGGTTCTCAGCCCCCGGCGCGGTGGGTTCGCCGCCAAGGGGGCGAAACGACGTGGCCTCGGCTTCGATCCGATCCTGTGGGGCATCCCGATCGCCCTGATCGTGCTGGCGGGGATCCTGATCGCCAGCACCCAGCGCCAGCAGGCCACCACCGACTGGTACCAGCACTGGATCATTGCCGGGGTGGGCATAGTGGTGGCCGTGTTGCTGTCCCGCGTGCCCCTGGAGCGGATCGCCCGGTTCCAGTGGCCGATCTACATCCTGATGGTGGCGAGTCTGATCGCGGTGCGGATCATCGGGGTCAGTGCCCTCGGGGCCCAGAGCTGGATCAACATCGGCGGCTTCTACGTGCAACCGTCGGAGTTCGCCAAGGTGGCGGCGATCCTGCTGCTGGCGGGCGTGCTCTCGAAACACCCGGTGGAACGGCCGATCGATCTGCTGCGGCCCGTGGGGATGATCAGCGTGCCCTGGCTGCTGGTGTTCGTGCAGCCCGATCTGGGCTCATCGCTGGTCTTCGGTGCGGTGCTGCTGGTGATGCTGTTCTGGTCGGGCATGCCCGCCACCTGGCTGCTGCTGCTGCTCTCACCACTGTTCACGGCGATCATGGCCGGCACCGTGCCCTGGCTGCTGCTGGGCTGGATCCCCCTGATGGGGTGGGTGGCTTGGCGCTCCCTGCCCTGGAAAAGGATCGGGCTCGCCCTGGTGCTGGCCGTCCAGGGACTGTTCGCCGTGGGGACGCCCTGGCTGTGGGAGCACGGACTGCGGCCCCACCAGCGGGCGCGGCTCACCCTGTTCCTCGATCCGGCCCAGGATCCCCTCGGCGGCGGTTACCACCTGCTGCAGAGCAAGGTCGGGATCGGCTCCGGCCAGCTGTGGGGCACCGGCCTGATGAACGGGTCGCTCACCAAGCTGCGCTTCATCCCTGAGCAGCACACCGATTTCATCTTCAGTGCCCTGGGGGAGGAAACCGGGTTCATCGGCTCGATGCTGGTGGTGGTGGGCTTCGTGGTGCTGATCTGGCGCCTGCTGCAGATCGCCGGCCGGGCTGGCAGCGACTACGAATCGCTCGTGGTGGTGGGGATCGGCGCCATGCTGATGTTCCAGGTGGTGGTGAACGTCAACATGACCATCGGTCTCGGACCCATCACCGGCATTCCCCTGCCCTTCCTGAGCTACGGCCGTTCGGCTATGCTAGTCAACTGCATCAGTCTCGGGCTCTGCGCCTCCGTGGCCAGGCACAGCCGCAGCCTGCGGCGATGGTGGTGAGCCTGGGGGAACTGCGTTCACTGCTGGCAGACGGCGTGCCGGCGGGGCGGGGGGACGAGGACAGCGTCAGGCGTCAGTGGTGGGCCGCCCTGGCCACCGTGCAGGAGGATCTGCTCGGGGTCGCCCCTCCCCAGCCCGGCGTCTGGCTGGCGGCGCCCCTGCCGGCCCTCTATGAACCCGCCCTGCTGGAGTGGCTCGACGGCTGGGTCTGGACACCGGCGGAGGTGGGCAACCTGATGCCATCGGGGCTGCCGCTGCTGCCCGGCCTGCCGCCCCCCCCGGGAACCGCCCCCCGGGGCACAGCCGGCCGCCCGGGGGGCTTCCAGCGCCTCAGCCTGCGCGAAGCGGACGGCACCGATCCTCTGCTGGTGCTGATCACGCCGGTGCTGCAGGTGGCCCTGGCCCTCGATGGCCCCCCGCAGGCGCGCCGGCTGGTGGTGCGCTTTGAAGCCTCGATCCTGTCGGCCGCCCTGGAACTGCTCGATCGCCGCCTGGCCGAGGACGATCCGGCCGCCGGCCTGGGGCTGCGCCGCCGGCTGCAGCTGCTGGGTCCGCTCCGCAACGCCCCCGATCTGGGCACCCGCTTCTGGCCCCTGCTGGCCCAGCGGCTGGCGGCGATGGCGCCCAGCGTCACCCTGCAGCCGCTGGTGCACGGGGAGAAACGCAGCGAGGGCAACGGCAACGATGCCGTGAGCAGTGAACTGGCCCTGCTCGAAGCCCTCACCCATGAGGTGCGCACCCCCCTGGCCACGATCCGCACCCTGATCCGCTCCCTGCTGCGCCGCACCGACCTGCCCGCGGTGGTGCGCCAGCGGCTGGAGCAGATCGATGGCGAGTGCAGCGAACAGATCGACCGCTTCGGACTGATCTTCCTGGCGGCGGAACTGCAGCGCCAGCCCGGCAGCGGCCAGCCCCTGAGCGACAGCGAACTGGCCCGGACGGACCTGAGCCGGCTGCTGCTTCAGCTGGAGGGGCTGTGGCAGCGCCAGCTGGGCCGGCGCGATCTCAAGCTGGTGCTCGAGATCGCCGCCGACCTGCCACCGGTGATGAGCGATCCCAGCCGGCTCGAAACCATGCTCGGTGGGCTGATGGACCGGTTCAGCCGCAGCCTGCCCAGTGGCAGCGAGGTGCGGCTGCGGCTGCTGCCGGCGGGGTCGCGGTTGAAACTGCAGCTCAGCAGCGACGACCCCGAGAGCCGGGAAGACGATGGGCTGGCGGCCGCCGTGCCGATGCCGGTGGGGCCGGTGCTGAGCTGGAACCCCGAGACCGGCAGCCTGCAGCTCAGCCGCCAGGCCACCCAGCGGCTCTTCCACCGCCTAGGGGGCCGGCTCACCGAGCGGGGCGGCAGCAACCTGACCGTGTTCTTCCCGGCCGCCGAGCGCAGCGGCTGAGGGGATGGGGGCCGGGTTTGTTGACGGGTGTGAAGAGTCCGCCGGGAGCGCCGGGAAGGCGAAAAACACGGTGCTAGTTTCCGCCTGAAACGGTCTGCAAGTCATGCCTGATACGGCCCTCCACGGTCAACTTCCGAAGTCCATCGGCAGCACCGGTGGCTTGCTGAACTCGGCCGAAACCGAGGAGAAGTACGCCATCACCTGGAGCAGCTCCAAGGCCCAGGCGTTCGAACTCCCCACCGGCGGTGCCGCGGAGATGAACGAGGGCGACAACCTCATGTACTTCGCCCGCAAGGAGCAGTGCCTGGCCCTCGGCACCCAACTGCGCACCAAGTTCAAGCCCCGGATCGAGGACTACAAGATCTACCGGATCTACCCCGGCGGCGACACCGAATTCCTGCATCCCAAGGACGGCGTCTTCCCCGAGAAGTGCAACGAAGGCCGCGCCATGGTGGGCCACACCCCCCGCAGCATCGGCGCCAACCCCAACCCCGCCAGCCTCAAGTTCAGCGGCAAGGAAACATACGAAGCCTGAGCCCCACCGGCCAGCACCTATAACGGCGGGGCCGAGAGCCCCGTTTTTTTTGCCTGCCTGTCGCCGTGATGCCCGGTTCTGATCGCAGCGCCTTCCTCGCCCGGATCGCCGGTGGGGAAGCAGGTGCTGACTTGGCCGTCAATTTTCATCCCCTCTGGAAGCGCTGGCCCGCCGACCTGGAAACGCCCCTGACCACCTGGCTGAAGGTGGGGGCGGGCGGGAGCCATGGCGTGCTGCTGGAATCGGTGGAGGGAGGTGAACAGCTGGGCCGCTGGAGCTTCGTCGTCAGCGACCCGCTCTGGACCCTCACTTGCCGTGGCGACCGTGGCGAGCGGTGCTGGCGGGATGGCCGCAGCGAACAGCTCCAGGGCAATCCCTTCACCCTGCTGCGGGACGCCCTGGCACCGCTGCGCCCCGGCCCGGTGGAGGGCCTGCCCAAGGTGGCCCAGCTGTTCGGCTTCTGGGGCTACGAGCTGATCCAGTGGATCGAACCCAGCGTGCCGGTGCACGGCGCCGCCGAGGGGGCCCCACCCGATGGCTGCTGGATGCTGGCCGACAGCCTGCTGGTGTTCGACCAGGTGAAGCGCCAGATCACGGCCGTGGCCTACGTGGATCTCTCCGCAGGGGCCGATCCCGGCGAGGCCTACGACCGGGCGGCGGCGCGCATCGAGGCCCTTGAGGCCCGCATGCACGCCCCGTTGCCGGCGCACGTGAAACCGCTGGCCTGGCACGAGGCGAGTGGCGCCGAGCTGGCCACCAGCAGCAACCGCAGCCAGGCCGACTTCCAAGCCGCCGTTGCCACGGCGGCCGAACACATCGCCGCCGGCGACGTGTTCCAGCTGGTGCTGAGCCAGCGGCTGGAAACCCGGGTGAGCCACGACCCCTTCGAGCTTTACCGCAGCCTGCGGATGGTGAATCCCTCGCCCTACATGGCGTTCTTCAATTTCGGCGACTGGCATCTGATCGGCTCCAGCCCCGAAGTGATGGTGAAGGCGGAGCCCTGCGCCGAAGGGGTGAAGGCCTCCTTGCGGCCCATTGCCGGCACCCGCCCCCGCGGCGAGGATGCCCGCCGGGATGCGGCCCTGGCCGATGAACTGCTGACCGATCCCAAGGAGCGGGCGGAGCACGTGATGCTGGTCGACCTGGGCCGCAACGACCTGGGCCGGGTCTGCCGCGCCGGAACGGTGCAGGTCACCGAGCTGATGGTGATCGAGAAGTACTCCCACGTGATGCACATCGTCAGCGAGGTGGAAGGGCTGCTGACCGAGGATCACGACATCTGGGATCTGCTGATGGCGTCCTTCCCGGCGGGCACCGTGAGCGGGGCCCCCAAGATCCGCGCCATGCAGTTGATCCATGCCCTCGAGCCGGATGCCCGCGGGCCCTACTCGGGGGTCTACGGGGCCGTGGATCTGGCCGGGGCGCTGAACACGGCGATCACGATCCGCACCATGGTGGTGCGGCCCCACCCCGACGGCGGCTGGCGGGTGCAGGTCCAGGCCGGGGCCGGCATCGTGGCCGATTCCCGGCCGGAGGCGGAGTACCAGGAAACCCGCAACAAGGCGCGCGGGATGCTCAAGGCCCTCGCCTGCCTGGAACCGGCCGTGGCCGCTGCGGCGGACGCCACGCCATGAGCACGCCCCTGCTGCTCAAGGGCTTCGAAGTGGAGATGTACACCGGCCGGGCCGATGGCACGGTGGTGGGCTGCTCAGCCGAAGCGGCCGCCGCGCTGGCGGGCTTCATGACCGAACCGGACCAGCGCAACCTGGAGTACGTCACCCCGCCCGAGGCCTCCTACACCGCCCAGCTGGAGCTGCTGCTGGAACCGCGGCGTCGCCTACGCCGCTGGCTCCAGCCCCGCCAGCTCACCCTGCTGCCCGGCAGCACCCTGAGCCTGGGGGACAGCCGCCGCTTCGAGCGCTCCGACCCCGACAACCCTTACCACGCCTATATCGAGGCCACCTACGGCACCCGGGTCGTGACCGCCAGCGTCCACATCAACCTGGGGCTGACGGACATGGACGCCCTGTTCGCCGGCCTGCGTCTGTTGCGCTGTGAGGCCTCCCTGCTGCTCGCCCTCAGCGCCAGCTCCCCCTTCCTCGACGGGGAGGTCACCGGAGCCCATTCCCAGCGCTGGCTGCAGTTCCCGATCACGCCGCCTCTGGTGCCCCTGTTCCGGGACCACCGCCACTACATCCACTGGATGGAGCAGCAGCTGGCCGCCGGGGCGATGCGCAACGTGCGTCACCTGTGGACGTCGGTGCGCCCCAACGGCGACGACCGGCCCCATGGCCTCAACCGCCTGGAGATCCGCATCTGCGACCTGATCGACGACCCGCTGCTGCTGCTGGCCGTCACCGCCTTCACCGAACTGCGCCTGCAGCAACTGCTGCGGGATCCCCAGGGGCAGGATCCCCTGGCCGCCAGCCGGTTCGGGGCCGCTGAACTGGAGGCCTTGGCCGATGCCAACGACCGGGCGGCGGCCCGCACCAGCCTCGAGGCCCGGCTGGTGCACTGGCGCACCGGACAGACCCTGGAGGCCCGCGCCTGGATCGCCGCCGAACTGGAGACCATGGCCCCCCTGGCGGCGGAGCTGGGGCTGGAGCGCTGGCTGGCCCCGCTCCACGGGCTGCTCGCCACGGGCAACCAGGCGATGCGTTGGCTCGCCCGTGAGCGGCGCGGCGAAAGCATCGGTGCCATCATCGGCAACGATGCCGTGGCTCTCGAGGCACGGGAGAAGGCGCTGGACGCATGGCTGGCGACAGAAGCCGCCCAGGTTCCTGGAGGATCATGAACAGCACCCCCGCGCCCACCGCCCCCATGCGGCTCCACCTGACCGAACCCTCGGTCGTTCCCGCCGAGGCCTCCCCCGGGGTGATCCGGCTGCTCACCGAGCGGCTGGAACTCGTGGAGGATCTCTGGCAGACGGTGCTGCGCAGCGAATGCCCCCCCGAGCAGGTGGAACGCCTGCTCCGGCTCAAGGAACTGAGCGGTCCGATGGCGCCGGGTCTCGATCCGGAGGCCTCCTCCGCCGTCGACACCGACGGCATCGTGGCGCTGATCAAGGCGATGGATCTGGCCGAGGGCATCGCCGCCGCCCGGGCCTTTTCCCTGTACTTCCAGCTCGTCAACATCCTCGAGCAGCACATCGAGGAAGACAGCTACCTCGAGAGCATCAAACGGGCCCCCACCCCCGCCAGCAACGACCCCTTCCTGCCGGCCCTGGCCAGCCAGAGCGACCCCGCCACCTTCCGCCAGCTGTTCGAGCGCCTGCGGGCCCTGAACGTGCCGCCGGGCCAGCTCGAGAACCTGCTGCGGGAGCTCGACATCCGGCTGGTGTTCACCGCCCACCCCACCGAGATCGTGCGCCACACCGTGCGGCACAAGCAGCGGCGGGTGGCGGCCCTGATCCAGAAGCTGCAGGTGAATGGCCAGGGCAATCCGGACGACAACGACCGGCTGCGCCAGCAGCTGGAGGAGGAGATCCGGCTGTGGTGGCGCACCGATGAACTGCACCAGTTCAAGCCCTCGGTGATCGATGAGGTCGACTACGCCCTGCACTACTTCCAGCAGGTGCTCTTCGATGCCCTGCCCCAGCTGCGCCAGCGCATCCGCGCCGCCCTGGCGGCCAGCTACCCCGACGTGCAGCCGCCCCGGGATGCCTTCTGCACCTTCGGCTCCTGGGTGGGCTCCGACCGGGACGGCAACCCCTCGGTGACCCCTGATGTCACCTGGCGAACAGCCTGCTTCCAGCGCCAGATGATGCTCGCCCGTTACATCCAGGCGGTGTCCATCCTGCGCGACCAGCTCAGCATTTCGATGCAGTGGAGCCAGGTGAGCACCGCCCTGCTGGAATCCCTGGAGATGGACCGGCTGCGCTTCCCCGAGATCTACGAGGAACGGGCCGCCCGCTACCGGCTGGAGCCCTACCGGCTCAAGCTGAGCTACACCCTCGAGCGGCTGCGGCTCACCCAGCAGCGCAACCAGCAACTGGCTGAGGCGGGCTGGGAATCACCCTGCGACGGCTCCTCCGGCCACGAAGCCGGCCTCACCAGCCTGATGGAGCCGGCCCCGCCCCAGGAGCTGCATTACGCCTCGGTGGAGGAGTTCCGCACCGACCTGGAGCTGGTCAAGGAGAGCCTCGATGCCACCGGCCTGAGCTGCGAAGCCCTGCAGGACCTGATCAGCCAGGTGCACATCTTCGCCTTTGCCCTGGCCAGCCTCGATATCCGCCAGGAGAGCACCCGCCACAGCGACGCCATCGACGAACTCAGCCGCTATCTGCTGCTGCCGGTGCCCTACGGGGAGATGGACGAGGAGCAGCGGGTGGAGTGGCTGCTGACCGAGCTCAAGACCCGCCGCCCGCTGCTGCCACCGGCGGCCCGCTGGAGCGCCCCCACGGCCGAGACCTTCGCCGTGTTCCGGATGCTGCAGCGGCTGCAGCAGGAATTCGGACGGCGCATCTGCCGCACCTACGTGATCTCCATGAGTCACACGGTGTCCGACCTGCTGGAGGTGGTGCTGCTGGCCAAGGAGGCGGGGCTGGTGGATCCGATGGCCCAGAAGTCGTCCCTGCTGGTGATCCCCCTGTTCGAGACGGTCGAAGACCTGCAGGGGGCCCCGGCGGTGATGGGACGCCTGTTCGCCGACCCCTTCTACCGCCAGCTGCTGATCAGCAACAGCGACGGCGAGCAGCCCCTGCAGGAGGTGATGCTGGGCTACTCCGACAGCAACAAGGATTCCGGCTTCCTTTCCAGCAACTGGGAAATCCACCGGGCCCAGATCGCGCTGCAGTCACTGGCCGATGCCCACGATGTGGCCCTGCGCATCTTCCACGGCCGCGGCGGCTCGGTGGGACGGGGTGGCGGCCCCGCCTACCAGGCGATCCTGGCCCAGCCCAGCGGCACCCTCAAGGGGCGCATCAAGATCACCGAGCAGGGGGAAGTGCTGGCCTCCAAGTACTCCCTGCCCGAACTGGCCCTCTACAACCTGGAAACGGTCACCACCGCCGTGCTGCAGAACAGCATGGTGAGCACCCCGGTGGACGACACCCCCACCTGGAACGTGCTGATGGAGCGGCTCGCCGCCCGCTCCCGCGACCATTACCGGGCCCTGGTGCACGACAACCCCGACCTGGTGGCCTTCTTCCAGCAGGTGACGCCGATCGAGGAGATCAGCAAGCTGCAGATCTCCAGCCGGCCGGCGCGGCGCAAGAGCGGCGCCAAGGATCTCTCCAGCCTGCGGGCCATCCCGTGGGTGTTCGGCTGGACCCAGAGCCGCTTCCTGCTGCCCAGCTGGTACGGCGTGGGCACGGCCCTGCAGGCCGAGCTCGACGCCGACGGTGAGCAGATGGAGCTGCTGCAGCTGCTTTACCAGCGCTGGCCGTTCTTCCGCATGCTGATCTCCAAGGTGGAGATGACCCTCTCCAAGGTCGACCTCGAGCTGGCCGGCCATTACGTCACCTCCCTGGGACGTCCCCAGAACAAGCAGGTGTTCGAGCAGATCTTTGCGTCGATCGCCAGCGAATTCGCCCTCACCCATTCCCTGGTGCTGCGGATCAGCAACCACAGCCGGCTCCTCGACGGGGACCCGGCCCTGCAGCTGTCGGTCGACCTGCGCAACCGCACGATCATTCCCCTGGGCTACCTGCAGGTGGCGCTGCTGCGGCGGCTGCGGGAGCAGAAGCGCCAACCGCCGATGAGCGAGGGGCCGGGCGACGGCCCCGGTGGCGGCGACGGCCGCACCTACAGCCGCAGTGAACTGCTGCGCGGTGCCCTGCTTACCATCAACGGCATCGCCGCAGGCATGCGCAACACGGGCTGATTCCCTGAACTCTCTGTTGATCCCCTTCCGCAGCCAGCCTTCGACCCCACGCCTGCGGGAGGGTTACGCCCTGCTCCATCAGCACGCCCCCGAACCGGCCGGCCTGAACCGTCTGCTCGAGGCCTGCGGCGATTCCCCCCGCAGCCCGGACCGCTGGCAGCGGGTGCTGGCCCGCAGCGCCTGGCATCTGGTGGTGCTTGACCCGGGCGGGCAGCTGGTGGGTTTCGTGCGCGCCACCAGCGATCTGGCCCTCAATGCCAACCTCTGGGACCTGGTGGCCGATCCGGCCGACCCCTGCCGGGACGAGGTGATCGGGGCCCTGGTTCAGGCCGCCCTGGCCCGCCTGCGGCGGGAACTGAGCGGCTGCAGCATCTCCCTGTCGGCCCCACCCGAGGCCCTCAAAGCCCTCTCCCGGGCGGGGTTCGTGGTGGATCCCGGCGGCATCCGGGCCATGGGCCTCGACCTGAGGAACCACGCCGAAGGGTGAACGGGACGGGGCTGACGAGCATGGAGGGACTCGAACCCCCGACATTCAGAACCGGAATCTGACGCTCTATCCAACTGAGCTACATGCCCTGCCACGGCGGTGGGGATCCACAGGACCCTTTCCCTCCGATGGCGGTACCTTAGCGGCTGACCGCCCCAGAACCATCCGGCTGCACCGCCTGGACCTCCGGCATTTCCGCAACATCGACGGCCTGCAGCTGACGTTGGAGGCGCCTCGGCTGCTCGTGATCGGCAGCAATGGCCAGGGCAAGTCGAACCTGCTGGAAGGCGTGGAACTGCTCACCAGCCTGCGTTCGCACCGCTGCAGCCTCGACCGGGACCTGATCGGCCACGGCCACGCCTCCTGTCGCCTGGCGGCCCTCACCGACGAGACCGACAGCCTGCAGCTGGAGCTGCGCCGCAGTGGCGGCCGCCAGGCGTTCCGCAACGGCAAACGGCTGGAGCGGCAGCACGACCTGATCGGCCCCCTGCGCTGCGTCGGCTTCAGCGCCCTCGATCTCGATCTGGTGCGAGGGGAGCCCGCCCTGCGGCGCCAGTGGCTCGACCGGGTGGTGCTGCAGCTCGAACCCGTCTATGGCGCCCTGCTGAGCCGCTACGGCCGGCTGCTGCGGCAGCGCAGCCAGCTGCTGCGCCGGGGCCTGGCGGCCGGTCAGCGGCAGGAGCTGCTGGACGCCTTCGATGAGCAGATGGCCCTGGTCGGCGCCCGCCTGCACCGCCGGCGCCAGCGGGCCCTGCGGCGCCTGGAGCCGCTGGCGGTGGCCTGGCAGCAGCGCATCGGCGGGGCCGCCGAACCGCTCCAACTCGACTACATCAGCGGCACCCTGGTGGACGGCGCCAGCGACGAGGAGGGACCCTGGCGCCAGGCCCTGGCGGAACAGCTGCGCCAGCAGCGGCCCGAGGAGGAACGGCTGGGCCAGTGCCAGGTGGGTCCGCACCGGGACGAGGTGGCGCTGCTGATCGGCGGCCAGGCCGCACGGCGCTATGGCTCCGCCGGCCAGCAGCGCACCCTGGTGCTGGCC
>Ga0247833_1002570_pt1 | contig 26296 bp, 22 predicted proteins | sample LaCruzMarch2015__7_FD_187117 | JGI IMG/M metagenome (GOLD analysis project Ga0247833, IMG submission 187117) | Freshwater microbial communities from meromictic Lake La Cruz, Castile-La Mancha, Spain - LaCruzMarch2015_8m | ecosystem: Environmental > Aquatic > Freshwater > Lake | place: Spain... | reverse complement strand
TTCTATTTCTAAAAGAAAACAAGGATCTCTGGGGGGTTGAAGATGTTCACCATGCCAATTTGAATCGTTTGTCAGCTAACAAGAATTTGAGGGTGGAAAAAAAATAGCTGAACACGCGGAGATGATGGCAAACAACAATTAGATGTTTTGAAATGTAGCCGGGTGGAGCATCAGCTCCTGTGACCCTAGGGCTAATGTCATGGTATTAGAGTTAGACATAGTTACAGCTATCAACAATTAATCAATTAATTTTAATTTTTAATTTTTTCCAATTAATTTTACCAGCTTTGGCGCAGCCAATCAATCCTTTGGGGGGGTCAGAGAGGCAAAATCAATTAAAATTTAATTTTTTGGGGGTATGGAAGCCAACCAACTACAGAAATCATACGACCTTGATGGATATGAATCCCTTGCACTTCCCGATCTTCCTCCACGCTACCAGCATTTGCAATTGCCAATGGGGTGGTTCGTACCGGGAAAGAACTCCAAACGAAAGCATACAAAGTCCGAAAACGACTGTGAGTTATATGTTTCGTAAACACTCTCTGATTGCTATAAACACAACACCTCATTCGACTTTCCTTTTACAGCAGCAATACCCTTACTTGAACAGACACGGATAATCGCGGCAAATTATAAGACCATCGACAAGGAAACCAAAGAGTATTGCTGCACGGTTTCCAATTTGATCAAACAAAGGCACAGTCTGCTAATCACAAGTGAAATGCAGCTACTACAAGAAGTCCAAGAAGGACCACATCAGAAGAAGATTAAGACGAAGAAGAACACCGTGAAAAAGTTGGTGCAGAGGGTGGTAGCAAGTCCAAAAGAGCCACAAGTAGCGACTGTCAAGACAAATCGTGATACCGAACAAGCACTAGCACTCGATGTGCCACCAATTGTCTATGACATTCAGCACAAAAGTCCGACTGCAACGGATCATGTCAACCAATGGGGAATGACTTCGAACTTGTTGACCTCAGGTAAGTCGTCCATGGACACACCAGGGGCGTTCTACTGTTCAACCCGCACAGATCCAAAGAATAAGATGTTCTGCCTTCCTTTTAGCATCGAGTATCCCAATGTGCAGAGCACACCTAATCGCAGGATTCAAGAGATGGAAAACGCCGCAGATATGATGAGACCGAGTATCATGGCACTGCTGTGCAAAGAAGAAGAGGAATCAAGCCTGATGAACAAAAGTGCCTATCTGATGCCTTGTTGTCAACTAGCTGGTAAAATTGAACCATCGCATCGAACTCATTCCACAGAAGAAGCAGAGGTGCAGAACAGCAATTTATCATATGATTCCGTAGTTCTTGACGAGTGGTCGAGCGAGTATTCAGACATCGAGGAGGACAATATTCTCCTTCCCTTGGGAGGGAAACATTGATTTGCATCACCCTTTCAGCCTTACGAAGTGAATGTTGCTTCCCCGCAACCGACAAGCTGATTGGAATTTGATGGGATCTCATGTAAATGTAACAGTCAAAGATTTAAGCTAGGCACATGTTATCAAATACTTATAGAAAAACAGTAATGGTAACAATAGCCACATGCTTATTCACATCATTGACTCAAATTGTGTTCTCAGAGCCTCTCCGGCGTGGCCGCAAGCTCGGTCACACTGCACAGTAGCAAAACTTTGTCTACGATGCGCTCAAGATTGGGTTCTTTTTTCAGTGCCTCTAACCCAGATCTGTGGCATTTTGCCACCAACGAGTCTTTCCAAGCAACAGCAGAGAAGGTGCGTGGTTTCTTAAGGACATAATCGACGAAGCCAAATATAGTCCCTGGCGAGAGCACTCGAGAAATTTGGCCGCTTTCTAATACGTTACGACGCTTTATTTGTTTCAATCCTGCGCCAGACCGAACCGAAGGTCTACGCTGCGTTTGACTATCATCCATCAAGATAACGACAGACCCGCTCAGTACAACAAAGAATCCGTCTGCTTCAGTCCCTGATGTAAACACAGTATCACCAACATTGTAAAGAATTTCAGAGTGAAAGGCTTTGCCTCGTTTCTCATAATCCATAAGAGCGGCAGCATCGTGTTCCTCCAAGCCAAGAAAGTGAGTGAAAGCGATCAACAGGGAAATACCACTGTCATCTGGCATTGCAGCGAGTCCGAATGATAGCGTATCAGATGGAGCCTCTAAAAGCAGCGTTTTCTCGCAAAATTGTAGTCCTGAAATAAAGCAGCAATCTGAGCTACGATGACAAGAAGCAGTTATATATAAATGCCGATCTCACTCACCTTCATGCAGGTCATTAAATAGGATGATCTTTTCGTTTGATGTCGCAGAGCCTGACGCTAATCCATCGACATCAACATGATGCGCTGCACCATGAGTTTGTAATATCCAATCAATATGGCTGTTGCAACCAGTAGCACAAACGGAAATGTTCCTCCTTGCACAAATTCTGGCAAGCTGTAAGAAGCAGCCCCGGGCAGCAGACGCATCCACGTTGGCGACTAATGCTAGGTCCAGGACCAAAAATCGAGGAGGTGCACACAGTGTTATACGATTACTTTTTATATCGGGCTGATCCCCATTCGCTCGTTCTTTTCTCAAGTCTTTCAATCTTCTGATTCTCGGGGTACCACCAGGCGTGCCTATCGCAATAGACGCAGGAGAGAGAGATGGTGGTATACGAACACTGTTGATGCGTGATGAAGAGCTAGGGTCATTGACCATCGTAATCTCAGTCTTTTCTTCAATGGACACTTGTACTCCTATCTCTTCGAGTACACTGCTAAGAAATTGCATAGATGAACCAAAGAAGACAGAGCCTCTGCATTCAAGAGTAATAATCTTAGGAAACTGAATGCTGTAGATGTGGTTCTCAATGTAGGACCTTTCACGTGGGCTAAAGAGAGCTGAAGAGCGTCGTGACACTCTATTGACGTTGGAAACGATAGCAGTTGTCCGCACAAAGTCGAATATTGCGACAGCAATGCCTAGCCCAATCCCTCCATCAATTCCGACAAGTTGAATTGCAATGAATGTTGCTAACAGCACAACATATTCTGACATGAGAAGCTTGTGTCTCACGTCCACAATCCATTCATACATCAGGTCGATTCCAATGAATACCAGTGTGCTGCCGAGAAAAAAGAGTGGCTTGACAAGGTCATGGGTAAGTGATATCAGGGGAACTTTAGGACAGACAAGGAGATTTATTCTTACCATGACTTCGATGAAGTTTACCGTAGAAAAAATGACAAAGATAAACGAGAGATTAACCAATATTCCGATCCACCTATTATAGGTCGAAAGCAGAAGTGAGGTCATCATTTTGATGTAAATTAAGTCAAACCTTTTATAGCTCTCTTACCTTGATAAGCAGCCTGTTCTATAAGTAAATATAGTTTGAGAGAAAATATAGCTTCCTGCGAACCCACCAAACAGTCCACAGATAAAGTTACTGATTCCGATAGTTATCAGTTCACTATTTGTGTCTAATGCTTCTCCCATGTCCATTGATATGGCAGCAACATCCAAGCAAGATGAGAACGAGACCACAAATACCATCCCTAGTTGTAATAGAAACACATAAGTTCAGACGATTGTCACATGAAAAGCTACAAGTTAACAGCAGCCGCAAATTTCTTACCGGCCCAAGTTGGCACGATTTGCGGTATCAAACTCCAACGGACCAAATTAAAGTGAACTAAATGGAACATATCCTGTACAGGAACAGGAGGCAATGTTTGTCCCACCCAACCTTCCTCACGTGCATCACTTATGCTCATGCCAGAAAAGAAAAGTATCACGTAGAATGAAGTTGGAATTATTACCATTGACAAAGGGAGCATGGCCTCATTGTCACATTTGCGAGCCACAATTGTCAAACATATTCCTGCGAGAATGCCAGGAAATGCCAACAAAAGGTGGTGTGCATTGAAGAGAACTAGCCAATCGGATGGTTTCAATATTGTTGCACCTACACATAATGCAATCCCAGCTTCAAAGCAGAAGTATCCAATGAAGGCTAAATAACCTTTGAGAGATGAGAAACACATAACCAAAGACGACGGTAAACAATTGAACGACAATAAAAGAAACACATGGTAAATTCCTAGAAAATATATACTATTCTCACCACCCACAACTGGCAAAGGAAGATATGCCACAGCATCTGCAAAACGAAACTTTCCAGCCAATATTAGTACTGCACCAAGACATGTCGTGGATAATCCTAACAGGACCACAGTCGTTGAAACAATCTCTATGACCAAACCATTGTCAATATTGTCCATACCACCAGCATCGCTAATCATTTGTGTAGCAATCTTTGTACTCATCGCCGATAAGAATATCAATCCTGCATCCTGGACTTGACCAATAGCAAATGGCAGTGTGGAGAAGAGAGTGAATGCGAATTGATGTACCACTGATGCTAGTATGACAAGTTTGCTCAATGCATTGATATGTGGTTGGAAGACTTCATGTGCAAATATTACGGCTGTAAAGCAGTAGAGACATGGTAGGCACATGATAGAATTGACTATTGAATAAATGATTATATAGATAAAACCTATTGGACAGTGCATAAGAATAGTAGTATTTAATAAATGAGCGATGAGGAATTAAAAAAATGAATAACAATGTGTCTCCGAACACAGAGTGCAAACAAGAACTAAACTCACTATCGCCCTTCTTTGTTTGGTTCTTTTTCGCCTTTGCATTATTCAGAGTAATAGGAGCAGTAATAACGGTTGTGGTATCCACTATTGTTGTATTATCAATAATTTGGGACGATGACGAGGGTGGTTGATGAGGCAACAACAACTGTTGTTGTTGATTATTCTTTGGAAATGAAAACGAAGGCACAATAAGTGGCGTAAATTCATTCACTGCTGCCCCTCCTCGAGCGCCTTCCATAGACCATGCACGATTTCTCCCTTGTCCTATGATTATTGAATCTATAGTTGCATGCCGGTGATGTCGGCCTTCTTCACTTCCATTATTACTCGTTGTACCGGACGTCGTCATCTCTGATATTCTTTATCGGTGTTCGTAGATTTTTGAGCGGGAACACCTCGGCTTCCCGAAGAGACAGCAAACAAAGCTACCTATCAAAGCGTCCTGGCTGTTCTGCCGGCGGAAAACACTCTTGGCCGGGCACCTTGTGGGTGGTTTTAAGAGAGATGCCACCGCTTACATCGACACGAACACTCTTCGAACTACGCGTAGGATCAATCCATACAATCGAAGTCCTACTTCAAATACGTTCATCAGACATCAATTGGTGGAATTCCAACTATATCCAACATGAATGCGAATTGTACAAATTGATCGGACGTAGGATACTTCCGAAGGAATGTCGAGATGAGATTGAGACTGATCGTGCACGACGTTTGCGTGATGGTGAGGCAGCGGAGCAGAAGAAGAAACTGCAACAATCGAGCAAGGTTGACGAGGAAGATATAGTTGTTGGGAAAAGGAATTCAACAAAGCGAAATGCGGTGGCAGAGAACGGTCGTAAGGACACTGTAGCTGGGAAGAAGAGGGGTGGCGGTGCTATAGGGAAGAGGGAGTCGAATACATCAAAGAAACCACGCAGACAGGACGACACAGCTGCCAAGACGACGACGAAGAAGCAATCGTCGAAGAAGAGCAGCAATGGCGCTGCTATTCTTGCTTCGGAATCAACCAAAGAAGAAAAGAAACTCAAACTATTACGTGAGTCGGGGACATGGATTTTGGGTACATCAATACAAATATGTTACATGATTGAAATTATTGATTGGTCATCTGTAGCAACATTAATATTTAGACCCAATGACAATAGTAGTACTGGTAATGATGAGATTGAACAGCAGCAGCAATCTCAAGCATCATCCAAGAAAGATGAGTTGAATCATGAAGATGACGACGATGGAAATAAGATGGTAGTAGTACCACTTGCATCATTCCGTACATGGAAGAAACTACCAAAACGATTGGTACTTTGGGTTTTCCAATTCAATCCAAATGATCCGACGGACCTGAGAACATCTACGGGAGGAGGATTTCCACGTCCAGATTTGTTACCCATTGCTGATATTTTTCGTTCCACCACGGTTTGATCATGGTTCATATTTTGCATACCTAGTATACACAGCAAGGGAGTGTTACTGAAACTGACAATGTTGATTGTGGCTAGTATTACTGAAGAAAAAAGTGGCGTCTAACTTCTGGTAGACTTTTTTCACAAGTAAAGATAAACTTTTTTCACAATACATATTTACACTTCTTAATAGATTGATCCCATACGTCCACTAGAAAATAACAGTCAAGTTCGCTGTAAACTCACGATATGAACTCCTTCTTTCTATAAAATGCCCCCCTGCTTTTCATTCCTCTAAATGATAGTAATTCCATGGCCGTTTTGCCAATACTCTCACCCTACCCTGCTTTGTACCATATACAAAACCATGACCACTCTCGGGATGGAATCTTGCAATGTTCACATCATCATCGGCACATGTTAATGTACAAACATGCTTCATACCCTTCTTGACATTATACAATGAGGTTACCGGGTGTCGCGTTTCTTCACATTCATGTACCGATGGGATATTCTCACGTACACCATACCCCAGTAGACAGTATTCTGCCGTGGGTGAAAGCTTCACACAAGTAACTCCGGCTGACTTGGCCCCATCGAGTGGTGCAGCCTGTAATAGTTTACCAAGGTTGGGATGACGTCGCATACTCTCGGTACGCACAATTTTGGGATTCAATGGTAGTGGTTCACCATTTGGTGGCATCGACGTATCGAGTGACACTGTAACGATGTGTGGTACGTACCGTCCACCCCCCTCCTTGTGAGCCGGATGATTCGCCGCCACGATCGAGAGTGGATGTGGAAAGTGAATTGGCTGAGTGCGTGGCATGTTAGGCATGTTGCGCTTCCCAGGAGGCGATGGTGGTTCGAGTGATGCCATTTGCATGTTCACGTTGGGAGGTGGAGTTCGTGGATCAGGAAAAGTCAGCGATTGTTGCTGACGCGGTGGTGGGGAGGAGGTAGGCGACCGCGAGGGAGAGTAGAATATGATATCATTGTCATCAGCCTTGTCTGGCTTTGCATCTTCTATTCGCTGTTGGCTTTCCATTAATTCCATCGCACTATCAATGCCATCTGGTAACCAAAAATCGGCACATGCAGAGAGAACCTTTCCATCTTGTGATACATCAAACCCTCCATCGTTGTACAGTAACACTCGTGGGATAATTTTCCTTGGCTTTGTAATGAATTGTTGAATTGTTGTGAGAAGCATCTTGTTGAAAACAACAACAACAACAGCAACACAACGAAGTAAAATGGTTCCGAAATGAACTTACGTTACATAGCACATCCTTATCGACAGTAAAGTCATGCTCCAGGTCTCCCTCATCATTAATCCTCCCACCTCTCTGCAATGCTCGTCCTGCTCCAACAACGCTCGTCGGATTCAGCAAAGTATCCAAGCTGAAGTCGAACATTCTTAAATAGAAGCTCATCCCACCCCCACTCATCCCGCCCCTCCGTCGTGGATCACGACTGCTTGGCAGTCCCTCGTTCGCGCTAGCTGGGTTAACCCCTCCGACGATGACAACCTTCCCACACGGTGGAAAGTGAACGCACCGGAGGGGTGTGTTATGTTGAAAGTCAATCATCGGTGTTCGGGGGAAGACGGAAGTCTCTGACCGGTTTAATATCCGAGCCTCAGACTCTCGTGATGGTGATAGTGACTCAAGTCCAATGGCGGCACCGTTGGGATGAAACCCAATGGACGCGGCTGTTGCCACTTCAAGTTCCTTCTGAATCTTCTTCCGCTTTTCGGAATTGTAATCCCACAGATGTAGAGTATTCCCACTTGCCATAGCAATTATCTCACCGGACGGATGAAAGCTCAAACTAATCACGGCAGAGTGCAGCCTGACCATATTCAAGCAAACGCCCATACCAGTACCGTAATTGTATGCCTCCGATTCAATGTCGAACCATGCTGGATCGTCGCAGGGTATGCCCGCGTCGAATAATACACACGATGCGTAATCGTCTTCCTCCTCAGAGAATAACTTCTTCGTCGTGTTATTTGCTGCGGAAGGATCATCGTCCGCACTGAATCCGGAACAGTCCAAGCCATTCTCAGTGTCTCTTCCCCCTCCACGGTTCACCCGCCATGGATGTTCGACAACTCCCCGGGGACTCGTACTGAGGGAATTCGTTGTATCCGCTCCTCCTCCACCCCAACCTCTACCACCACCTAACACTGTATTACTGGTCAAACTAACCCCACCTCGGCCCTTAATATCGTCATACCGACCTCGCCATCGTCGTTCTCCCTCAACTCTGCGTGCTTTACGTAAACTCTCTTTTTGATAATTCCAATCCCAAACACGAACTTGAAAACCAAGACACCCACTGGCCACAATCCTACTATTCGTTGGATGATACTTGACAGTCCACGGCGTACGTGGATGTCCCTCGAGAGTACGTATTAGCTTACCAGTATAGCAGCATGATATTTTCACGGTATGATCACCATGTGTCGATGCCACAGTCCTTGAGTCTGGGGCAAAGGAAATAGAGATTGTGGATACTGATCGTGGTGCATTCGATGAATGATTGTCTTGATTATTTGGTGGATTCTGTTGTTGGACGGGAGGTGGGGGGATAGCTCGACGAAGGGGTGGAGGTGGTGCTGCTTCTACCCCGGGCGAGTCCGATGGTCTGCTGATGGGGTGAGTATCATTATCACTTGAATTTCGACGACGGATACTACGTTGAGCAGAGTCCCCATTCATCCGTCTTGCGGCTACTATGAGCGCCTCTCGTGCTCGACGGGCTTGTTCAAATTGTGATCGTCCTCCACCACGAGATCCAACAACTGAGCTACGTATGGTATTGTCGTTGACACTGTTGTTATTCATTACCCCACCACGACCATGATTATTCACACCTCTCTCGCCACCAGGTGCAGAATCCAACGCAGGTGGCTGTGATAAATTACGTGACGCCGCAATTACACCAGTCACACCATGGACGGGTATACCAAGACCATGCGTAAACAAGTGCTCTCGCAATAGACGATTAGTCTCATTTTGTTCGCGAGTGTAAGCATTATTCCCCTCCATTGAAGGAAGTCCTCGATTAACCATTTGTAGATTTAAATCCCCCCCTGCTGCTAATCCAAATCTATTTTGTCGTGCCCTTCGTTGCTGCGGACCTCCTCCTCCACCACCACCACCACCACCAAAACCTTGTGGTCGTTTTGGCACCTCCAATCCACCATTAAGATGCGTAAGATAATTAGCCTTAAATTTTGTCGCGGCTGCATATTCGGCATAGGATGCAATTTCAGATGTTATATTTACAATCCCTGTCATGACATCTTCATCATTGTCATCGTCGACATCATCATTGTCATCCTCGACCGACCCAAGATACTCATCCCCATCATCATTACCACCCCCCATTGTATCGACCTTAGGGGTAAGGTTGTTCAATGTACCATAATTAACGATAGCATGCTCTCCCCTCTCTAAAGCCTCTTGCATCGATATACGTTGTTTATTTTTTAGTTCGATGAATTCCTTACTGTACTCGTGCACGGACGACGTTGGGAGGGGATCACAGAAGGCTAATGACACACGAGGCTTTGATGGGATGGTGGGGTATACACACGGACTTTGTTGCCGTGGTGGTGTTGTGGGGTATTGTAGTTGTAGTTGATCGTTATTAATTTGTAGATCAGTAGAGGAGGGTGATCCATCATCCCTCCCCCCGTCAACATCATCCATATTATGTCCTACGTTGTTGGGATCAATGGTCGACGCATCATAAATTGACGTTGAAATACGAGCACGCATCCATCGTGGATTGGTATATCGTGATCCACGTTTATTCCGATCATCGAGTATCCCGATTATATTCCGTCCCATACACTTCACTGCCCCGTCCTCGACACGTTTGTAATATGTAACGTCAAATGGATCAACATCTTCTTCATAGTAGTGGTCAAATTCATTAATGAATTCGTCGATTTCGTCTTGGTCCATTACGGACATGGTCCGATCATCGTCATCGTCCTCATCATCGTCCTCATCATCCTCCTCCTCATCATCCTCCTCCTCATCATCATTGTCGTCTTCATCATCATAGTCGTCGTCTTCGTCGTAGTCCTCGTAGTCGTCATTGTCATCGTCGTCATCATCATCGTCATCATCGTCGTCGTCATTATTGTTGTTATTGCGATGCATCTGCAACTGCTGCTCGGCCGCTTCGTCGTCGTTCATGTTCCTAATCGTACGACCACGAGGTGTATCTAGATCGCGGTTTCGTGGCTGACTGCGCGGACATAAATCATGTACTATTCCTACGTTGATCCTTCAGAACAATGACAACAAACAGTCTCTTCCTTGGGGAGTACGATATGAGAGCATTTTGGTATGGCCATCAGACTGTTGTTACTTCTCGGTGCGGTGGTAGCCGTAGCACAAGCAGCGGAAGTGGTTCGAATATTGCATAACAGTTATCGACGTAATTACGACACGACGACGAAGCTTCGTAAGCTAAAGTACGGGCACGCCAATGACTTTACATTCGGACGATTCCAAACCCCCACGGCAATCGAAAATGCCATGTCTGCCTGTCGTGGCCATTCCTCGTCGTCATTTAAATATTACAAAGCAAGTGATGGACGTGAGGGATATTACAGTACTACGCGTCTGGGGGGAGATTGGGTATTGGCCGAGAGTAAACAAATTGCCAAGGATTGTTCGCCCATTGAAGTATTAGCTGCGTACCTGGATGGAAATAATCAAAAGAAATGGAATACAGATAAGGTACAAGATATTAAAATATCACCCATCAAAGGACAACGTGGAATGTACAAACAGGAAATGGCTTTAAAACCACAACGTATATTAACTGGTAAAACGACAATAATGAAATATACACAATTAATACGTGTAGATAAAATTGGTACACTCGGATATAATGCATACGTCACATTGGATAGTACTGCCAAATCAAACACCCAACAACGGCCATTTAATGAATTAGCGGTAAATGTTAGTTTACAACAAGTGGATAATGATGTTCACATTTATGCGGCCGGTTTAATGCGTGTGAATCGTGGCATAGTACCGAATTTAATCATTTTTGATGCTAGTACTATCGCAGGTGGTTTGGCGGGCAAGAGTACATTATGGCTATCTAAACATTTTGATGCAAGATTGTCCTCTACTACTATGATGGGAGGAAGTAGTGCGAGGTGACAACACTAAAAACGATATTCATATACTATCCTCTTTAGTGTACAATATATATGTAACTTAATGAAATCGAAAGAGATACGATATACTCCTTTTACTCACTATTTCTCAATCAAACACTCAATTAATTCCCACTCCTCAAAGTCTTGACGAAAGTCACGAAATATGGCATGAAATAAACATGCTGGATTGCCATCACTACCAACAAATCCTGGATTGCCCTCTTTATCAACATCCGTATTTGATATCCAACCCACGACCTTTCCGACCTTATTGTTATATTGGATATTACGTGATATGTATTCATGACCGATGGTACGCCAGGGTGGATCACCCTCGTCCAATTCTGTTTCGTCAATTTCGATGATCGTATCCTCATTCTCCTCCTCTTCTTCATCGTCATCATCATATACTTTTTCGACCTTTTGCTTTTTGTTCTTACTTCCTGCGGGTCGTCCACGACCCTTCTTTGTTGCTGGTGTACTTCTACCACTGCTACTGCTAGCTGCACGCTTTTTACCACTCTGCTTTTTCGGAGTAGAGGCCTTCGTAGCCGATGCTGCCATCTTCTTCTTTTTATTTGGCTTTTTTTTAGCCGATGGACGGATTTTTTCCTCCCGGACATTGGATTGGATCGCATCATCAACCGTGTAATGGATATCATACCTATGGCGTAGGTAAAGATTATTTATCAATTAAGAGAAGGGTGAATGAAATAACAACTCATATACACACAAAAAAAACACAGAACAAACAAACAACTAACCTAATATCATCCTGATATTCCACCTTCTTCACTACAGTAGCCTCATACCATTCCGGTTCCAAGTCTTCATCTTCATCATACAATACCTGTGGGAGAAAAAGAAAACAGTTGCCGTGTTTGAGGAATTGATTATTTACATACAATAGAATGAAGACGAATAATTTACAATGCAGTTTTTTTTTTCATATTACCTCCACATAATCCCCCTCTTTGTATCGTGCCTCTCGTCCTTTTAACTGTCCGCCCTTATTCCTATGTGATGTAACGCAATAATCATCATCATCATAATCATCATCATTATTGTCATGTATGACGTCATCATACTCCGGACGCCATGGCATTTTCGAACATGCTAAATATGCGGCCGTGTGATTGTAATACCCATCCGGTTGAGATGTGGGATGTCCTGCATATATCCTATCCCGCACGACAGACATTGTACTTCTCACGGCCGTACTGCCGTTCCCATTGTCATTGTTGTCGTTGTTATTGGTCGATGGCGATACTACCACGACGGCCTTACTCCCGCTTTCCTTCATCCGTCTTGCCAAATAGTCCGGTAATGGGATCTCGATAATACTACGTACCACACGCCAGCTGGGTGGGTAACCCATAGCACGTGCCAATCGCATTTGTGCTATATCATCATTCACCGTGGAGAAATTTTCCCACCCGGCGAGGGAGGATGGTGTTGGCCGCTGAAACTTGGCCGGGTTCATGGTCCCATGAAGCTGATGGGAGCTTCGTATTGAGAGAAACGCAAACAAACAACGACAAAAAGCGAACCCTCTTGACCCGTGGCTGTTGGTATGAGCGAGTGGACATTGGTACCTATCTAGTATCATCCCCATCGCATCCATGCATTTTATTTGGACGCTGGACTTATTATCTGAAATTCTAGAAGAGGTGTCGAATATCGCCGCCCTCGATAAAAAACTGATGGACCAATGACAAAATAGAATGAGATCTCCACTAAAAATATCGTCCTTGACAAGACGAGAATTGTATCGTTTGGGCCAACGGTATGCAACTACACAATCATATTGTTTGTCTCCTCCAATCCAACATGATGTTGACTTATCTGCTGACACTGACTGCTTTTTAGGTGTCAGTACATCACGGATAAAACATGATGTTGACGATGATGCTATTATTTCTGTCATGTCTCCCGATGTTGCATCTTTAGCAGCAGGTATAGATCATTATCTTCTCCTTGCTCGGACTTCGAAAAAGATGAAAGTGGAATCTCATCAGGACAGTAACAATAATACATATGTTATTGATAACGATGATGGATCATCATGTCGTGCATCATTCACTTCACCGGCACCTCTACTGCAGGCAGTATCAGAATACAATAGTCCAAATGATGAAGAGCGTGAGCAGCAGCAAGGGATGTTAAATCTATTATCATCCTTTAACATGGAGGAACTCCAAAATTATCATCATACAGACGGGCTGTCAACCGAAAGTTTTGCTTGGAATAAAAAACATGTCTTCTTGGTATTGAATATACTGGCTTTAGTCACTGTGCTTGCAATGCTTGTCTTATGGTGTCGTATATTGGATTGGCGGAACACAGCCTTAGGTTCGATTATGCATAATGCTGGTGTGAATGTGATTCAATGGAAGTTGACAACAAAGCATCGTTGGTCTTACGTCAAGCATGTATATACGAGTTGGAGAGATGATTTTGATTTACTCTCGTGTTTGATTCGATTGATCTATCGTCTTCAAATCATGCACCAAGCCATATCGTATTGCATCGTTGAGATGCAGCATAAATTATGGACAATTCATGATTCATTCGTGGTTGCATGGAATATCACACTGTCTGTGGTCGTATCACATTCGCAGTATTTTATGAGAGTTGTGAGCGTGGGCAACACATCGTACCCATTTATGGCACAAGACCTGTACATGATAAAATCTGTAACACTTGGCATATTATGGCCAAGTGTTACACACCCCTCTTTGACATTTGAGAACGACACATCAAAGATGCATGTAGTGACTCCAAACAAAACAACAAACAAATCGAACAGATTTTGGAGAGAATCTATCAGACAGCCATTCATTAGACACCGTTTGTCTTTTACGAGTAGACATCGTTATATGCATAACATTCCGTCGATTAGAACTTTGCTAGAGGATGATATCTTAATTCAGATAAGTCCACCATTGAATGAACCGAATGAACATGGTCAATCACAACCAATCATCTTTCGCGGGTGCTCTCATCTATCTCTTAAAAACACTCACTTAAACAGCATATTCACCTCATCGGACGTACAAGAGAATGCGGCTGCCTCGATGATTATGCAAAGGACTCGACCTCCAAAATATTACAAGCTTCTCTCTGGGCAGCCAACTAAAGCAATTACTGGTGTCAAGCGAAGTTACTACGAATCGTGGTTACGTACTGCATCAGTATCTTCTGATAAACGAAATATATCTTCTGGAAAAAAGGATGTTTCGGATAATAAAAAGAATGTATTTGATGATGTCGATGCGATGAAACTGTTACATGAATTCGTTGGAAATCTATTACATCGCAGGGTATCATCTCAAATTAGAGCTTAGAATGAATAAATGTTGCTAGAATCTACTTAGATGACTGATAGATCGTTGACTTCCTGTAATTCATTCTATATTATTTCTATATGTTCATGCTCCTAATCAGACAAATGTCAAACAGACTCTCTACTACAACAGTGCAATAAGTGGTGGTACACAGACAATTCCCGTTACTCCGGTGATAAGCCCACCAACTAACCAACCGTGTTTCGCGGACTGGCTCAATTGATATCGCTTCATTTTCCTAGCATTCTTTTTAAAGACCTTTGACATCATGTCCAGCTCCTCGGCTTTATCCTCCAGGTCGTCTATTTGTACACCTTTTTGTATTGCTGCTTCAATATTCCTCTGCATTATCAGCTTCATCTCCTCTACGTGCTGATTCAAAGTAGACAACTTGTAATCGCGTTCTGCACTCTCCATCAACTGCTTTAATGTTGGAGCAAAGGAGACCTGTGCGGCAAGTGTCATCCCTTCCCTCCACCAGGGCTGTATACGAATAGCCTCGGTAATGAACACGAGTTTCGATAAGAAGTTCTTGGCACATCCTTCATTCGTTGTTTTTGAATTGTACACACAACAGAATGACCATATGATGACTCTATCATCCATGTCGTCCACTTCATTCACATGAAATTTAATCCCTCTGTAAGGATAATCCGCCAACGAGCGTGTCATCTCCCACCCGCAGGTCGGCTTCATCGTACTTATTTTCTTCGCTGTACGTACAACACTGCCTTTTCCATCGTCGGCTCCTGCCTCGGCAAGTATGATACTATCTCTAGCAACGCATGACCACGAAATCGACATAGTTTTAATTTGTTATTGATTGAGACTTGCGTTGATTATGATGCGTTGCAATTGCCAATCTGATGTGTGCTATTTCCTTAGTTGCGTTGCGTTGATAATGATGTTGCGATTTATGTGCTATCTCTTTGAGGGTCCGCGACGCCCGACTAGACCTTTTCGCCTTGTGGGTTTAGATTCCACTCACTCACGCGAGGACAAGACCGATGGCTTCCGTTCATCCCCAAAGATATTATGTGCACGACAAATAGTGCGGGAGTGAAGGTTCCCGCAACAAGCTATCGTCGTACCTAGGTACCTACATCATGGTCAATGCATTAGTGAGTTATCTAACAATAAACCAATGATTTGGTCACGAGGCAAGAGAAAATCATAATGGTCAAAGGCAGGTCCAAGATGGGGAGCCAACAATAGGAGGAAGAATGGGTGAGAACGGGCGGTCGAATATGACGCGTGAAATGACGTATCATTACTCCGGCAAGGTCCATGTGCGAGGATTGCTCCGTCGTGTATGGCGTCCTCGATATCTTGCATTAGGCGATGATGGATATCTCCGGTATCATGAATCCATACCACCTTTAATTCTGCAGCAAGAGGAGGACGGGTTAGGAGGACCCTCATCATCATTTCGATCAACAACAATGACGAATAATAATTATCATGTACATCATACACATCGGCCTAAAACGATATTGGCCATTCTTGATGGAGCACGGACAATTGATCCACATTCCGTGGTAGACAATCATGTTGCACTGCCCCAGGGTGTGTATGGATTTGTATTCAGGGGTAGGCCCGTAGAATTGCATCCCAACAATGACATGCCATCAACAACAAGTAGAGATACAACAACAAGTAGTAATAAGAAAGATAATGCTGCTCCCGTTGTTTGGGATTCACGCTACATCGTCCCAAGGGAGTTTAATAATGCGGTCATTGTCCCTCGCGGCGGCATTGGTGACAATAGCAGTGTTGTACTTGTTCAAGACCAACCGGTAGTCACAGCTGCAACTAGTAAAAAGTCTGCCAAGGCAGCAGTTGTGGATCTTGTATTTCCCAAAGGGACATCTCGCCGAAGAACGGCACAAACATTGGCCAAGAAGGCGATTAATCCAGACGTTCTTTGTGTTGGTATACCTCGAGTATCGACTAATTGCGTAAATGGGGATATTAGCCGGACCTCATCATCGTCATCACTAATGATGGAGTATGAGCAGCCGTTGATAATAGATGGAGAAAGTAGTATCAAAACAGATGATTATTTATATCCAAGTCACGAATGGGGATGTGATAGTCATGAATCACGCGAGACACTCGGCTCATTCCAAGAGGTAGATGGGATACATGTTTATAGTGTACACAAAACAAGAAGTACATCCAAAAAGACGGAACAGAAAGCCATCATATCTTCTTTTGATTGTTTACCAACTTCCTCATCCTCGGTATCAGTTCAATCACGTGAATACCTATGCGCAGTGTCGACAGCCGAGGAAGCAGAATCATGGGTCGTGGCATTACGATGGGCCGCAGAGCATAGACGAAGTATACGATATAGGAATGTTACTAGAGCCTCCGAGAGTATTAACGTCGCTGTTCCACATTCGCCAATTGCAAACACATTTGATATTTTAGAAAGTGATAGACACATTATTTCAGAGACACGCGATGTTGACAGTAACAGATGCAAGGACAAAGTAAACAGTGTCGAAGAATGCAATATACCAAGTACAGCGTCACTCCTATCAGGACGAGAAGCATTATGTACAGAAGAATGTAACGAAAGGAGTGAAATGGAAAATCAATCGATAGAAGAAGTGTTGGTATCGGCAGCAACCCCATTGTTGTTAAGAACGTCTCCACCTAATCATGCAGGTGCAACAATTGTTGTTACGAAAGTTACCAGTATACAACTTCCATCGAATGCATTTGTGTCATGGCATTTGAATGATGAATCGACAATGCCAATTTCATTGTTTCCAATTCATTCACCACTACCAGGAGATGAGTTATTACTGCAGTACAAAATTCAATTACTATTACTTAAACATTGTAATCCGCGAAATGGTTCAGTCTACCCAGAAACAGTGGAACAGCGGACAGTAAAAAAATCGATACTTGACGTACTTGACGTGGTTCATAATTTACTGACAGAGTTTCAACCTGTGGCATGCGAGGGAGTCGAGGTTGAAAGTTCCATGATGTCTTTACTACCAAGTGACACCTCCCGTTTACTCGAAGATGTTGAGTCTAATATTCTAAGTTGCTTGGACTCATTTGTCAATCCACGGGGCTCGCACCAGTCATGTAGATCCATGTCATTCATGCCAGGTGATATGCTTTCTGAAATAAACACCATGATGACACAAGCTGTGGCTTCCATTAGCACTATTGATACTGTATTGAGAAAATTATCAAAAGACAGAAACATCTGCTGTTCTAATCACTTCCAGCACTTCTTAAACCTGCATCCGACAAATGAAGCATCCAAGAGCAAACCATCTATAGTCGAATTTTCGAGAGAAGCCGATGCTGAACAAATAGTGCGAAAGTGGTTGTGTATAACTGACAATTTGTCAGCGACAACTAATATAGGACTGGCTTTGGCTATTGCTCTGAGGCATAGATATGCTGGAACAATAATATCAGTAGTAGCAGTTTGGTCTACTGCCCACATTGCAAGTCTCTTTTGGAGTGCGGCCGTTTCAGATTCCGAGGTATTCGTGGATGTCTCGTTTGAGGTTTACGCAAGTCTTATTGCACTGTCCTTCTTCCTTGGCCGCAACAGCGGGATGTCATCTCGATCAAAATATGACTTGGAGAAACACACACGACAATTTGACCACCCGAGGATGTCTCCGTCTATGGTGTCTCGTTCATCTATGGTATCTCATTCATCTGTTAAATCAACAAAGGATGAGCTTCCTGGAGACGCTATGTTGATAGCAGATGATGATGATCACTCAACTTTAGCTGAAGAAAGAGATTCAGAAGAATTTGATGAAGATATTCTCATTGCAGAGCCGACTTCCTTATCGTCTCCGCTTCCTATGTATCCCTTGAATCATGGCATTTCTTGCTGGTCAAAACCGGACCATAACATTTTCTTGGTGCGAGGTCCTACATACCTTGCCGATCGAATGAAAATACAATCATCAGCAGCAATATTTGAATGCCGTGGGGTAGATGTTTGGATTACCGACAATGCAGAGCGGCATATTGCACGACATCCAGCTGTACTTGGAGGTTATCTTGATCGAGAAGACACTTTCGTGATGAATTTTCTTCTTCCATTTGGCAACTTTGTGGCATATTTTACCATTCCTCCTCTTGAAGATATGCCAGCGAATATCGCAAACGTATGGACCAAGTTTATTAGAGGCAATCAGCAGTATCGAGATGGAAAGCTTAAGTTACTTCCTGTTGTTGTTGATGGGCCATGGATTGTGAAGAAAGCTGTAGGTCCTGGTACGTCTCCAGCAATGTTAGGGAAGGACCTGCCTCTTCAATATTACTTCACTGACCCCACGAGACATAAAAAGGGTGTGTACGAGGTTGACGTACTCGTCACGGCATCACGTATTGCTAGAGGGATTTTGAATGTAGTCAAGGGGCACTCAAAATCACTTACCATAGCATTAGGCTTCATTATTGAAGCGTCTGAGGAGGTACAGCTACCAGAAACTGTGCTTTGTGCATGTCAAGTGCATTCGTTGCACTTTGAAGACTGCCCAAATTTACCTGATTCCTATCCTGATGGCTGATCAGATTTGTTTCATTGGAGGCATGAATAATATTGGTGTTATGCATTATCTTAAAGTTAATGAGTTGGTAAGACTTCGCTGAATCTTTTGCTTATGCATCCAAGTTAAAGGTTTACGTATTTACGTACCCCGCAAAAAAAATTGTGAGCTGTGAGCTGGCAGCACGTGGTGGTGTCTGGTGGTCTCCATGATAGCGTAGTAGTATCAGCGGTCTCTTTCTTCATCGTAATCCCACGTGGGCATACTCTCATCATCATTGACTGATGAAATTGCGTTGCGTTTATGCCGCTGTTCTGGCAACTGTTCTCTCGTCGAAGTGCTGCCACGCATTCGCATTTCCTTCCTCATCATCGCTCACTCGATCATCGATACAATTGAGATCGTCACTTGTTAAGGAATTGGAAACATCTATCACTTCGCAATCGCAGCAACTGCTGTTCTCCGACAACAGCAATGAAGACCAGCTGCAAAGCTACTTCGTCCAAACTAGCAGTATCGACGAAGTCAACACACAGCAGAGTAAGAGCTACCTCGACGATGGATTCATCTTTGGTCTTGATCCGACATTAATACGTCCTAAGGGCAAGGTCGCGAATATCGTCGTTGAAGGAGATTCACTCGAAACAACGCCGAAGCAGGTGGCTATTGTTTCTGCAACATTCGTAGGACATGCCTTCTTTGCAGCGAATGCAATACACACCCTCCTTTTACAGACGGGTGATAATGTGGAACTGACTGCATTAACTTCTATTATCACAATAATTGCTAGCTGGATAGCCGCTGATTTTGGTAGTGGCGTATTTCACTGGTCCGTGGATAATTATGGCAATGGTAGGACTCCCATAATGGGGAATATCATTGCCGCGTTTCAGGGACATCATTCAGCGCCATGGACGATTACCTATCGTGGCTTTTGCAATAATGTATGGAAGCTGTGTATCCCATTTGGCATACCGACGGTTGCGGCCATTAGTCATATCGCAGGACCGACTAATCCAATGAGTGAGTTTGTGATTTGTGATTTAATGGTATTCCTGTTCATGCATTTCTATCCGTACTCACTTCATTCCCTGTTTTACATACACATTTAGTCTCCCTATTTTTTACTGTATTCTGTGCCATTGAAATACTATCGCAAGAGCTTCATAAATGGTCTCACATGACCAAGGCTGAGGTCCCGAGTTGGGTTAATACTCTGCAAGAACTGGGTGTTAGCATTGGTCGGGTACCGCATGCACAACATCACATTGCACCGTATGATGGCAATTATTGCATTGTAAGTGGAATGTGCAACGAAAGTTTAGATAGGAGTGGTTTCTTTCGATGGATGGAGCATCGTATTTTCATGTTAAATGGTGTAGAATCCAATGCGTGGAAGTTAGACCCGGAACTTAGAGAAAGAACGTTGCGTGGAGATTATCTATTACGACATATGTAAAATCTTTCTGTTGATTATACCTAATAAGTGCTATACATTTTACAACAAATTTGTGAAGTTTCTCTATTCTTGTCGAACCGAAGCCTGACTCCCCCAACTTCAAAGAATTATGCTGTATCGATTCCAAATTGAATGCTATGCGTTCACTCGTACTTGTTATTAATAATTTTAACTTTCCCAACGATTAACACAAATGATTACATCTCCCCCCCACCAAATTTCCTTGCCATCCTTCCATTCATAAACTCATTCGTATCCAACCATTTGCATACCGTCGCATTCACACACGCTGCCTCCTTCCCACTCAAACTATCACCCGGTTTGCCTGTAATACACTTTTCGAATGCCTTATCGGTTAATGTGTTGATTACAGTCTGGACCATCATTTGCTGTCGTAATGCCAATGAAAATTGTTGCATATCCCCTAATCCAGCGGCAGATGCCATCAATGGGTCGTCACTTCCAGAGGCAGCAAAATTGGTATCCGAGGAGGTGAAGGAAGATAAATCGTCCGACGTGAAGTTTTTCGATTCTTCGGCTTTGGTCGAATCTGATCGAGACCAAAATGGCATGATAGTCTTGCAGTAGTAGTATTAGTAGTAGTAGTAGTAGTAGTAGAGAAGATGATAAAGACAACGTAATGTACGACAGAGGCTTTAGACGCTTGAGTTGAATTGACGAAAAAATGTCCGGATTGGCGCAGGACTTCGCTACGGAGAGATTGACATTCTACAAGGCGGAGCTCCTTCATTTTTCTGCGCTCTCTCGAGACGCCATGATCATCATCTGTAGGAGTAATACCGTCCTTCTTCTCCTCTGTGTCATCGCCTCAGTTACACAGTCGTGGGCTTTTCGCACGACGGTCTTCTCAGCGACAGTAGCTGTACGATCGTCACTTTCGTTCGAGCCATTGCGATTGAATCGCGACTGTGACAATGAGGGCTTCATTATAACCAGCGACATATCAGAAGACCCTTGGAAGCGACGAGACTTTCTACTTCAATCATTGAGAGCCGCGTCTATTATCTCGTCAGCTTCATCCTTATCTTTGCCATCCATCACAAACGCTGCCGAAGATTATATTTACGAACGCGGTGCAAAAGATGATCTAACGAGTCAACTCTACAACCCGGACGGCACGCTTAAAGACCCGACCATGGCTGAAGCAAAAGAAACGACAGTAAATTTGTCGTTTATGATCCCATCGAATACAGATAGTACACATATTAATATTGCCATTGATGGGATACAGTCAACCTCCTCGTCGGTATCAGATGATGTGGCAGCAACCAACGTGAAAGCTTTCTATAATCTTCCAATCAAATGGAAACGTAATGAATCGCCTCAACTTCCACCGTATTACGATGCATCGGAGGGTAAGAATGGTCAAGCATGTAATCGTATCACGGTCTATTCAATATCAACACCAAATAATCTTGATATGAATACACTCGAAAAAGCGTCGAAGGTTGGTGTTGCCAAGTCCCTTTTCATGGATCAAATATCAAACAATTACTTTGATAAAGGTGTACAAAAGTCAGATTTGATTGGTGGACGAACGGTGCGTAAACCTATCCAAAGCATGGAGAACACGGATGAGATGGAGGAACAAATATATTACGAATTTGATCTTGCGTTTGCACCATCCGAATGTCCAGACTATATGGCGGGGAATAAAGAGAATCTTGGATTGGGATTCTGTCCGTATGATAGAATATTCTTAGTTTCGGCGACAGTCCTTACCAATAATGATAGCAAGGATAAGATTGGTACTCTAATGTGTTTTGTCGTCGAGTGTGATAAAGAGGAATGGAAGATGGCTAATTCTGATTTAAGGCGAGTGAGGAGTAGTTACAAGGTGCAATATGCGTAAGAATATATGATTACTTTTTTGAGTGCTCTCATGTGAGTGCCAAGTTATGTTTTAAACAACCTTAGTCTTCTATGAATATAATAAATCAGATAGAACTTTCTGGGGTGAAGACATATCCATCTGGTTCTGCTCCAGCTTGTAAAGTAACTTTTGTCATCATAGATTCTCCAATGGATGACATGTCATCTTGGGGTTGAAAGTTGAGCATGACGGCAGAATCTCCATCGTCCAATGATACTCCGTCATTAGCAAGCTCATTCAACATCGATAATGATGGCTTAGTGTTGCAATGAGGTATTATTTGTTCATGAGAAGCATCCACGGTCAAATATTGAGATGTTGGCGACAAATTACTTTCGACTCCAGATGACTTCCTCTTTTCAAACTTGGGTGAAATTAATACTCCCTCATCGCCAAATGTATCCAGATTATCTCCATTTTTTGCAATACTTATATCACTCATATCAACGAATTGACTTCCATATGGGGTAGGAGAAGGTAGTATCAACCTTTCCACAAAGCGTTTTCGTGCTCGCTCGCATAAGATGAGTGATAATAGAACACCCATCGACGATGAAACATACATATTATTATTCATTTCAGTGCTTGGACCAGAAATTTCTGTACCAAATCCCAAATTAATGCTATGCAGTATCATTGATGATACTGATAATGCAGCGTCGATACGTGATAAGATTATTCCTTTGCTTGAACTCAAGTGCTCAAATAAGCCCATTTCATTTAGTCGACAGAGAACAAGTATAGTAAAGGCCTGCAATGTACAGAAAAGACCAATTGCACTTCCCAGTATTTCTTGTGATGTAATTGAGAATGCAGCCACACAGGATGAGAATGTAAGCAGCATAAACCAATATTCGTCACTGCTTTCATCCTCCTCCTCCTCCTCCCGCACAGGAGGGGTAGATCTATACGCATCACGAACAAGCATGCGGACGTAATCACGACGCACCCTAACCCCACACATCTTTGAGGACGACGCCGTAATCAATTCTCCCATCAAATAGGATGCTAAGCCAAATCCCAACCATGCACAAACCCATATATTGACATTCCAAGACTTCGTTTCGCCTTTGACGATCGCGGCTGCCGCAGGATCTGATGTCAGGTATCGAAGTATAATACACCATATAATAAATGTTACCACCGACAGGAAGATTTCTGGTGAGTAACGAAAGTATCGACCGACGATACTGCACTTTGTCATCATCTCTCGCATATATCGATGTTGATAGAATAGTACAATTAATAATGAAATACACGATGATGTGGATAGTAGGATAACAACGAGTTCATACACAGACGACCACGACTGCAGTCCGATATATTCTCTAGTTGTATCAATCTCTTGCTTATGGAGTAGGAAGGATGATAGACATGCAATAGAAACACTGAATAGATACAACCAACCAGATGAACGAGGGGACAATTCCTCGTGTACATACAGCGCGTATGGATTATTACTCATTGATGGCATTGATGCTACTTGATGGTCATCGTTTACGGATGAGATTGACTCTCCCTCGTTTGGCTGCTGATGATGATTCTCCTTCATCGATGTCGTCTTTGTTCTAAATTGTGCAATATGCATTCTGGGCCTGCCGTCGTTATGATTTACTTGTCGTGTTTGGGACGACAGCTCTGAATTTTGGGGAGAAGAGGAAAGAACAAAAGTGAAGTATCTAGGGAGTTCGAGTACGTAAATAGACAATCATTGGTGGCGAGAAGATGGATTTTTTCCAGCCCTTGCCATGATACGAATCGGCAAGCTGGGTGCGACTCTCCTATGCCTTTCCTACCTCACGTCGTGTTTACTGTTCTACGAGCTGGGCTGTGGTAGTAGTACAACAACGACGACGACAGCGTCGTTTATTAGAGACGAGTCGTTCAAGAAGAAGAGAGTTTCCGATATTAACAATGTCACGACGTGGCGCTCTACTGATTCCATAACAACTGTCCTCGATGACACTTTGGAACGTGCCTACGTAGCATCAACAGAAATGCTACATGTTAGCCACAGCAACGAGGAGGACGAGTATGATCATGTCGCAGCAGTTATGCATCGCATACGCATACTGAATGACTGCTCGTCAAGTCCCGACTGTCTCACTAATACTGCTGCAAACTTACTACTACCAATGCCACTCCTCATTACGGCATATTACGCAGGTCAAGGCATGGGACGGATGATTGAGCATACAACATCCACATGTTTAAACGCGGCCTCTGTTGGACGTGGTTGTCTTATTGATATGACGAGTAAACACATATCAACGAATACGTTAAATCGCGATACATGGTATACGTTTAGATCATTCATACGCGTTTCTGTCGATGTTAGTATTGACGCTATAGCACTCCATTATAAACAGTGGACAAAGGATATTCCAAATCTAAATACCAAACTACGTCCACTCCTCCTGCCAAAAGAGACCGTAGAAGAAGCTCGATATGCCATTTCACTATTGCCAAATTTTGCGAATGGACAATGGACAATGAACGAGTTGCAAAATGCACCCAATTTTACGCATGTCTTACCATTGGGTGATGAGAATGTGACGCATGATGTTGTGGGTACGATAATGAATAATCCAAATTTACTCGTACTTAGTCCAAATTGGGGCACATCATGGTTTGCAAAGAAGGATGTATTTTGGCCACCTTTGCTACTACATGATAATTATGATGATGAAGATGATCGGCATGAAAAAATAGTAAGATCGAGACTTGAGTCATACATGCAAAATTATATATACCAACCTACGCCACTGTTACAAGGTCTACATCAGGAATATAAACATATCGTAATGGACGAAGGGAAAAGTCATGATGATAAATCCATAGAGGATGACTATACATCATACGGTGCAGTTCATTTACGATTCTTCTTCCTAAGTCAAAAGTATAAAAACATGAAGACGAAGAAGGAGGATGTATTAGGCTACGAACAAGCAGTGTATCAACTTGGTATAGACCTATACAATTGTTTACGACATTATCAGAATGTTTCGTCAATTGTTCGTTGGTGGATCATTACTGATGATCTTGATAGAGGGATGAATATTACGAATCAATTACGTGAGATGGAGGCAACTCGCATATTGTCATCGACAAAGGCAGCAGTAGATGATAACAAGCTGAAACTATATTATACGGATGACGGTAATCGGATCGACAATGAGAAGGAAGATGATGATAATGACAATACAATAGATAAGACTGGACGAGATACGATAAAACAGATTTTAATCAATCGTCATTCACGAACTAGTGGACGTGGACATAGTAATAATAAGGAGGCACGTGCTCCGTTAGGGCATATGGCAATGGCAGATTCAATGATTGATTGGATGGTATTACATGAATCCAAGGTGGCAATTGTTATGAATGGATCATTTGGTGCATCTGGTGCCAAGGGTAATGGAAAATATATGAATGTAGTCCCGAACCATTTGTGCAGTGGATTACGAGTGTTTCGAACGTAAAATGAGAACTTAGACATGTTTCAATAACCTGTAAAATCACACATATTATTACTCATTAAATCTGTGAATAGATGAAATAACGTTTCTAGCCAACCTCTCACCACACCCCCACTACAACACACCACACAACCCACCTGTCTGATCTATGATGATGATGATGATGCTCTTTGTAGCAACAGATCAAAATCGATGTATGGTTCATAATGCTCAACCGCCTTCTTAACTCGATTCTTATCATCAATATTCAACTTGGGCGTATAATCATGTATCATATGCATGGCCTCGTGTGTACTGTACGGTACTAGCATCACCGGC
>Ga0247833_1002568_pt1 | contig 26304 bp, 20 predicted proteins | sample LaCruzMarch2015__7_FD_187117 | JGI IMG/M metagenome (GOLD analysis project Ga0247833, IMG submission 187117) | Freshwater microbial communities from meromictic Lake La Cruz, Castile-La Mancha, Spain - LaCruzMarch2015_8m | ecosystem: Environmental > Aquatic > Freshwater > Lake | place: Spain... | reverse complement strand
CCTTACAGTACCTGTATTATAGGTTGTTCCAGCTGGCGTTGTATAAGTATAAACTCCCGCAGAAAGTGCAGAAAGTGAAGCAAAACGATTAGCAGAACCATCAGAATTATTAATTTCTCTGTTTCCATTTACACCATAAGAAACTCTAAGTTTTCCATAATCTAAATATTTTTGAAGTCCTTTTAAGAAGGGCTCATCGGTAAACTGCCATCCCAAAGCCAACGAAGGAAAATTTGCTTTTTGGTTACTTTGACCAAAGCCAGAATATCCGTCCTGACGCATTGTAGCAGTAAGAAAATACCTAGAATTATAATTATAGTTTATACGGCCCATCAAAGCTTGTCCAGTAAAATAAATATCATTACTAGTAATTGATGGGTAAAGAGTTGCCGCCTGAACACTATGAAAAGTCAGGTTGTCGCTTGGAGAATAATTTTCCGCATTGATAACGTTTTGCCAGCTTTGAGCTTTCTCAGCATTTATCAAGAAAGTTGCATCAAAATTGTGTTTTCCAAACGTTTTATTCCATTTCAAAATATTATCCAATTGCCATTGATAAGAGGTGCTGTTTTCTCTTCTTGAAATACCCGCTCTATTAGTAATACCAGGTTTTAAAGCTGAAATATGGTCTAAATTATTTACAAACTCAAAACGAGGGGTAAAATTAACTTGATAAGAAAAACCATAACCAATATCTCCTTTTACATAAATAGAACTAAACAAGTTATTAGTTGCTCTGTCACGAAAATTAAAGGTTTGATCAAGAAATGGATTTTGGTTGTTACCCACGTCATCATTTGTACTTTGGCGTAAAGTTATGCCGTCATCCTGATACAATTGACCATAAGGTGTGGTACGAATTGCATTTCCCAAATCGATAGGAATACTGCTTTCGTCCCTATTACCAAATTGAATATTTAAACCCACCGAAAGAAATTTAGTGATTTTGTTTTCTAGATTTACTCTGGCTCTAACTGTCTTAAAAACATCACCCACTGATAATCCCTCATTAGTCAAATAACCCAAAGACATGTAATAATTGGTATTATTAGTACTTCCAGAAATCGCAACGGTATGATCTTGCTGAATAGACTCGTCATTAATAAATAGATTTTCCCAATCAGTGGTTCTTCCTGCTTTATAGTTGGCTACCTCAACTGGAAGCATTTTGATACGATTGAGCCAAATGTCCGTAGGATCTCCCTTATCGCTGCCCATCCATTGAGCTATAGTGATATTTGATGGTAATTTACTTGGGTCATAAAAATTATATCTTGTGGCTGGATTATGTCCATTCATGCTCCAAAGTACATCTCCTCTCCAAGATAAAAAATCCTCTGCGTTTAAGATATGGTTAAACTTTCCTACTTTATTAATAGCTAAATTAGAATTGATGGTTATCTGAGGCTTTCCTGATTTTCCTTTCTTAGTAGTTAATAAAATAACACCATTAGCAGATCTTGCCCCAAATACAGCTGCTGAACTTGCATCTTTTAAAATATCAATGGTCGCTATATCATTAGGATTAATATCACTCAAAGAACCAGGATAAATAACACCATCAACCACAACTAAGGGAGCAGTAGAGGCGGTTAGTGAAGCACGTCCTCTAATCAAGAAACTTCCGCCGCCTCTTGGAGAAGCACTATTTGAAATATCCAAGCCGGGTGCATTTCCTCGCAACATGTCTTGAATTGTTCTTGGATTTTCGTTTTCCATTCTAGTTGCTTTAACTTGAGCCACTGCCCCCGTTAAATCACTTTTTTTAATAGTACCATATCCGACCACTACCACTTCGTTTAAACTCTGACTGTCTTCAACGAGGCCAATATTGACTTGGGTTCTGGTTCCGAGTACCTCTTCTTTGCTAATATAGCCTACATAAGAAAAAACCACTATCGCATTTTTTGCGGGTAAATTCAAAGAATAGTTTCCGGCTATGTCAGTAACTGTACCTTGCGAGGTACCTTTTACTTTCACGCTAACGCCTGGTAAGCCTTCGCCCGATGGGTCAGACACTTTACCGGTCAATTGCCCTGTTTGGGCAATAACTATCTGCATGCACAAAAACAAAGCAGATAAAAGAAGATAAATTTTCTTCATAATTTAGAAATGATTAAATGATTGAGTGAGTTATTTTACCCACTCTGAATTGTTTAGAAATTGACAAAAATTATACTAATTGAATCGAATACATTTTTAAGAAATTTGTAAAAACTAAGTTTAAATAATTTTTCAGCACCAATTTCGGTAAAACGGATAGTTAAACGACGAAAAGCTATATTTGCTTTTACTCGTCTCATAATTAAATTACGTTTTAAACGGTCTTGCAAATATTGTTCTAATTGTGCATTGGCATTTGCATTTAAATTAATATATTCATAAATATTATTTAGTACCAAAGATGAATGAAAGTGACCAGGGTTTAGGGTTGAAAATTTCCTCGGCTTTTGAGCAAAAACAAATGAATTTGTGATAAAAAACATAATAATTTTTATAGCATTATTAAATTACTGATAAATGACAAAGACTTTTTTAATAAAATCACGGAAAAGTACAATTAAGCTATTTCAAAAGAGTTTCCATAAACAATAAAGATTTTGAACGGAGCCTTCTATTTTATTTACATAATATGATAATTCATTGAATATATTTAACTTTTATGATATTCTAAAAAGAAATGTTTTAATTTTTTTTGAGTATCAAACAAAAACTATCAAATACGTTTCCGAAAACGTTTCCGATAGTTTTTAATCATTACAATTATGTTAAATTTAGTTGGAATATATTTTAAATTCAATTTCTTAATTATTGATTAAATCAAAACTTTACGATTTTAAAATTATTAGAATAATTCAATAATGGATGTTAACTTGAATCAAATGCGGTTGGGCAGAAAACATTGATCCGGTTTTGTAGGAGGCTAAAAAAGGATATATAACAAAAAATATGAAATGTATTTTTTTATAGCACGGACTAAGCTCAGACTGTCTAATTTCTTCGCATACAAAACTCTTTTAATTTTGTTTTAAACAAAAAATCATAGAGGCTTCCTAATTGAAGAGTAACTAAATCACCTATCGTTTCGAAGAATTTATTACAAAACTTTACAATTTACCGTGCGGTAAAATTAGCATAGCCCTATACGCCTAAAAGATTTTAGAAATTGGCTTAAAAAACATAAATTCTGTCAAAGTATGACCCGAAAGGACAACCACTATTATAATGCTATGGGTGAGAGTCTGTTTATTAGATTCAAAGCGAAATAGATTCAAAAAGGAACATTTCTTAATTTTGCTGATGCCAATACTGAAATATTTGAATATATCGAAGTACATCACACGGGCGACCCCGTATAATGAAAAAAGAAGGCATTTTGGTATAAACTATGAGATTCTAGACAAATTTGAAGAAAAATATGAGTCTATTAAACTAAGTTTATCTTGAAAAAAATCAGAACGGCTTCCTAACGAAAAGGTGAGTAAATCATCCTTCGTTAGGAAGAATTTAAGTAAATCTTTTACAATAAACCGTGCGGTAAAATTAGCATACCTCAATAATGGGTGCAGGAGTAATTCCCGTTGGTAAAATAGTAACATTTTGGGCGATAACGTTAAGATTCAGTATTAGAAATATTCCTAAAAAAAACTTTTTTTCATATGTTTTTTAAAAAATGGTAAGATTTAGTAATATACTATTAAATTATTCCACCTGAGGTATGCTAAATCAGCCACTTGGTTTATTATAAAAAAAATTATTAAATTCTTCTAAACTAAGAGTAAAATAGAGTTTACATAACTTAATACCCACCAAAGTAAAACAATAACCTTATATGGTCGTTGGTTTACTTGGGTTGCTTTTCCTGTAATTTTTCAATGATTTTTCTTAAAGCTGTTATTTCTTCTTTTTGATTTAATAATTGGTTTTTTACACTTTCAATTATTTTATGTTGTTCTTTAACAGCATTTACCAATGGCATTACAAAATCAGAATAAGCTAAGGATAATGTTCCATCATCACTTTTCTTTAATGCACTGAAAGGTACTCCTAAATCATTCATAACCTTTTCAATATCTTGAGCAATAAACCCATCATATCTTGTTTTGGTATTATCAGCGATGTAATTATAGCTAACAGTTTGAAGTTTTTTTATAAAATCTAAGCCCAAGCGATTAGTATAAATAATATTCTCTTTTAATCTTCTATCAGAAGGATTGCTCCATGCAACCTGTCCTCCAATAGAAACAACACTTGAATTGCCAATTCGAACTGAATTTGAAGCTGATACTATTGCACCTTTTCCTAAAGCAGTTGCATTTGTTAAATTACCACTAGCAACATCAGCTTGATGACCTATTAAAGTATTAAAATTACCAGTTATATTAGTAATACCCGCGTCATATCCGAAAGCGGCATTTTCACCTCCTGTTGTGGTAAATCTTAAACTAGTGTGTCCTACTGCAGTATTATTCCATGCTACATTATATTCCAATGATTGTTTTCCAATTGCAGTAACATTATATGGATTTGTACTTTGACCTAAAGCACCTGCACCTAAAGCAGTATTATTTGATCCACCAATATTTGATATCATAGCAGTCTGCCCAATTGCTACATTATTATCACCTGTTGTATTATTTAATAACGATTGGTAACCATATGCCGAGTTCGAATTCCCAGCTGTATTATTTACCATTGATTGATAACCTGTAGTTGTGTTATTTCGTCCCGTATTATTTGCTGGAGTAGCACTTCCTTTCAAGGCTTGATATCCTACTGCGGTATTGCCTGTGTAAATTCCTGTAGTTCGAGAATCAGCATTTGACATAGACTGAAACCCAATTGCTGTTGAACCTGAATTATTAACATTTGAAAATAAAGCAGATTGTCCAATAGCTAAATTGTCGCTTCCTAAGTTATTATACCATAAAGGTTGAAATCCCAATGAAACATTATAATTACCTCTTGAATTAGAAAGCAAACTACCATTACCTACTGCTACATTCCCAATTCCAATAGTATTTCCCCACATTGCTTGACCTCCAATTGAAATATTCATAGATCCTGTAGAATTATTTATAAAACTTTGATAGCCCAAAGCAACATTCTGATTACCTGTTGTATTATTCAGCATACTTTGATATCCTACAACCGTATTATTAACACCTGTATTATTGGCAGGTGTAGCACTACCTCTCAAAGCTTCAGTGCCAATTGCTGTATTTCCTGTTGTAATACCAGAAGTTCGATTATCTGCATACCACATCGCTCCATTTCCAATTGCAACAGACCCAGAATTTCCTACATTATAATGTAAAGCATCTACGCCTATTCCAATATTACCACTCCCAGTTTTACTTTCAAGCAAAGAAAAATGACCTATTGCAACATTCCCATAGCCATTAGTATTTTCAACTAAAGCTGCATTTCCAACTGCAGTATTAATTGATCCCGTTGTATTTGCCCGTAAAGAATAATTCCCTATTGAGACATTCCCACCTCCTGTTATATTGCTTTTTAAGGCAGTATTGCCAACTGCTATATTATCTGGACCAGAAGTATTTGATAAAAGTGCCTCTGTACCTATTCCTATATTTTGATATCCAACTGTATTATTTCTTAAACTATTATAACCAATTCCGTGGTTAGACCACCCATCAATATTACTGAATAACGCATCTTTTCCTACTGCTGTATTATTTGATCCCGTTGTATTTGCATTAAGGCTAAAAGAACCTAACGCAACATTCTGATTACCTGTTGTATTATTCAGCATACTTTTATATCCTACAACCGTATTATTGATTCCCGTATTATTTTCAGAAGTAACACTACCTCTCAAAGCTTCATAACCGACAGCTGTATTACCTGTTGTATTTGCGGAATTGCTATTATTTGCGAACATCATTGCCTGATACCCAATTGCTACGCTAGAGTTGTTAGCCTTATTATACTGTAGAGCCCTTCGCCCTATAGCAATATTATTACTACCAGTTGAATTACTATAAAGGGAAGCGTTACCAATTGAAATATTACTATAACCTGTAGTGTTGTATCGAGAAGACTGAATACCTACAGAAATATTATCGTTGCCTAAAACATTATATTGTAAAGCCTGAGAGCCAACAGCTACATTAGCTTGGCCAGTTGTATTTGAATAAAGGCTATTTGAACCTATAGCAGTGTTACTTAAACCTGTTGTATTAGAAAACAAAGCACGGTTTCCTACAGCGATATTAAAACCCCCAGTTAAATTGTTGTGTAATGCCACTTCTCCAATTGCTGTATTCCATATACCTGATGTGTTAGCATACAATGCTGACTGTCCAATTGCTGTATTTGCATCACCAGTTGTATTAGAAAACAAGGCATTTTCACCTAAGGAGACACCATTATTAGTTTTTCCTTTCAAACCTCTTGGAGTAATTAGGATTGAGCCATCGGTACTGTTTATTGCTGAAATTTGACCAAATACACTTAAATTATATAAAAAACAAAAGATTAAAATAAAGTAAAATTTCATGATATTTGATTATTATTTACTAGTTCAAATAAATTTTTTTTTCTTCTTCTAGAAATCTTCACAATCGTTCCGTTGCATAATTCGATAGCATCTTTGTTTATTTTATTGACAAACAATAAATTCACAATGACCGATTTATTCACCCGCACAAATTGTTTTTGCTCTGAGAGTTCTAATTCAAATTTTTTAAGAGTTTTGGCATAAATCGAAAAACTTCCATCCAGTGGGTTTATTTGGGTATAATTACCGTGTCCTATAAAAGAAATAATATTTTGTTCGTAAGGTTTATGTTTTTTCATTAGAGATTTAGGCCAAAATAATTAGCTGAAATAGCTACTGATTGAAAACTGCAACGTAAATGAAGCACCTTCAATCACTGGCCAAATTTTACTGTTTGACTATTTTGCCAAATGTATGCTGTTGCAAAAAAAATTCCTACATAATTTACATTATAACCGTTAGTAATGTACTTTCACACATTTTTAAAATGAGCGTATCAAGTATTCAGACGAAACAAATCATTAAAAAATTATTGTTTAATTTATTGATTATCAGGTTTTTATCTTTCTGGTATTGCAAAGATTTTGTTAGTAAGGCTTATGTTTTTTCATAGCAAGTTATATTATTCATTCTTGAGTAGAAAGACTGCTTATGCTTTGATATTTTAGGTTAATTCTTGGAAAAACCAACCGCCAAAGAGATAAAATACCTGAGTAGAAATATATTGAATGACTTTCCGAACTAATTATCGATTGAGAAATGCAGCTTAAATGGAATAATGGAATCATTGACCATTTTTGATAGTATATTAGTTGGGCAGAATAATGTTTTTGACAAGACAAAGCCTAAAAAATTTGCATTATATTCATCAGTAATGTATTTTCACGAATATTTTACCGAGCCTATTAGAATGAAAAATGTAATTTTCTACTGTATTTTATTGTTTCTTTCTTTCTCTGCTGAAGCCCAATCATTAAGATGGTTGGATATTGAAAAAAAGAGTGTTTATAGAATTGATATCAAAAAGACTCTTGTTGAAAAATCATCAAATTCAATTGATTGGCAAGAAATTGGCAAGGCCGGATTAAAAAATATTAAGGAAAAAGACATTCTTGTATTTTATGAAATTAAATGTCTAAATACGGAAGCTAAAAACTTGGTTTACTTATTAATGGAATGTACGAATCAGGTGTATCAATTCAACTATCAAACGTTATTATTAGAACGAATTGATAAAACTTACTTTGGAGGATTTAATTGTAGAAGTACGAAGTTTATTAGAAATAAAACAATCTACTCAGTTGGAGGGTATGGTATATATAGATCTAATAATTTATTTGTTTATTATATAGCCCACAGAAACGAGTGGGATGCTTTAAATTTTTTAAATGATGCACCTAAATCTATTTTTAAGGGTTTATCAGGTTATGTAAAAAAAACAGATTCGTTTTTTACGGGCTTAAACGATTTTGTAAGCCCTTCTGAAAATTCAGGAAATTTTACCATCGATTATGGATTTTATGAATATAAATTCAAAAACAATAAATGGAATAAACTGGGGGAAATCAAACAAAAATTATTAAGAAACATTAAAAAAGCTGATTATCAATACTTCCATTGGAATGGGAAATACTTTATTTTTAGAGTATATGACCAACAATTTAATAGCTTATTTATAATAGATCCTATTTTAAATGAAGTATATCAATGGATTGATGAGAAGAGATTGTTTAATATAGAAATTCCTACCGAGTTAGAATACGAATATGTTCATGAAGATTCTTTATTTAGCTATCAAGTTTTCAACACTAGTAATAGAAACGAAAGAAAAAAGTTTTCTGTTTCAATTGAAGAAACTAAGAAACAAGCTACATATATTGGTAAATTGTATGAAGCAGAGAACAATAATTTTTGGATTTTATTAATATCCTCAACAATTGGCTTAGCAATGGTTTCCTTCATTGTTTATTACAAGTTCTTTAAGGATGAGAGTCTCAAAAAGTATGTTTTTTTTAGTTCAAACACCCTAAATAACCTAGAAATTAAAATGATTGAAGTTTTGATTAAAAACTATGAAAAAGGGGGTATCAATACTGAACAAATCAATGATTTATTAGAAATAGATGATAAATCTACTGACAACCAAAGAAAAATAAGGCATGAATTTATTAAAACATTGAATTTAAAGTTAAAAATGATGTATAATTTTGATAATTCAATTGAAAGAAAGCCATCAAATACTGACAAAAGAATTTTTAATTATCAATTGAACGAGGAAATAATTGAAAAACTAAAAAAAGACTATAATGATAATTAGTTAACCAAAAGGTTAAAGGGTTTATATTGGTATAATCACAATCTCCGATAAAAGAAATAATGCTTTGTTCGTAAAGTTTGTTTTTTGAGAAAAATTTAAGTTTGAATACTAAACTTCTCCCGTTTCTCCATCATCAATTCGATTAATAATATCTTTAAGCGTTGCATATTTTTCGACAGAATATGGAATAGTGTCTAAACCTGCAATAAATTTTAGTAAATAATTATATATCCCAATTAAATCACCAGCCAAAATCGCTATTTGCTGTTGTTTGACTGAAAGTAACAACGAAACACCCAAAATCACCATTACGATAATTTCCATAAAACCAAAATTAAAAGCTTGTTGGTCAGAAATTCGAATTTGCCAGTTTCTTAGTCGCGTATAATGTCTCTTAATGATTTCAGGATTTTTAGAAGAAATGACATCCACCTGATTTTCAAGTTCATCATTACGGTTTTTGTTTAATCGAATCATTTTTTTTCCATAAACTCGACTCATTAATACAACCGGAATTAGTAAAATTAGACATAAAAGCACTATAGATGGTTCATAAAAATACATCATCACCATCGAGCCAATGATGCTATAAATGGCATCTAAAATGAAAACTAAATCGTATTCCAAGAAATCAATTAATTCACGAGTAAGAGTAGAATGTGCTGAAAGTTTGGAAAGGTTTTCTTGTAAATTTCGCTTAATTAGAAAAGTCAATACCAAAGAATTGTAAATATTTGTATAGGTACGAGTGTCGTATCTCATACGAATTGTGCCGACAATCATCCAAGCAAAATGTACCATCAAAAATGTGATTAAGCCCCCATAATTATGTAGAATCAAGCCATTAACGGCTTCTCCCAAAAAATAAGGACGCATCAAAACGCCAAGCATTTCGACAGTAAACAAGGCGTAAGTTATCAGCAAACTATATTTGTGCTGTAAAAGGTTTTTTCTAAAGAATGTTGATGGTGCTGACATGATGAAAAGCTAAAGTAATCAAGGCTTCCCCTGATTTTGATTTTGTCTTTTCTCTCGAAAAGTTATGGAATTTCCTTTTATTCCTTCGATAATCCCTTTGCAATTTACACTTTTGCATTGACATTCAAATGATTCAGCGTTCTCATCAAGCAATGTCGAATAATCCAATGTCAACTCCTCTCCTACTTTTATAAGACGATTTGCTACCACATTTAAGCCATCAAAAGTTGTGTTAGCATCACAACTATGGTTTTGGGGTGCCCATTCCGCAGGATTTTCGTCCCATAAAATAAACACTTCACTGCTGATGGGGTATGCGTATCGGGCAAAATCTTGTTGAGCTTCTGGCGTCCAATTTTCTGTTGCGAATCGTTTGGTAATAATCCTTTGCGAACGCCCTTCGCCATTAAAAATCACCTCGTTTTTGGCAATATTTATACGAGCATAAATTCCAAAACCCGAAATGGCATTTTGTGTAAGCTCATATTTTTTTTGTTTTCTTACGAACCTTTCTATGCCTTCATCAATAATTTTTTTCAAAAAGCCATCTTGTCCAATGCCATCAAATTTTAAAATGAAATCTGCTGAACCTTCATACCCATCTTTGTAAAAGACTGAACAAGTAAAGTTGATTTCAAGAAAAAAAAGTTCGTTTTTATCATTCATCCTAAAATCTAAGCGAGCGTAACCTTCACCATTAAAAGCTTTAAAAATCTTTTCAGCAGCATGCTTAAGTTCCTGTTCAATTGCCATATCCTCACATGGTACATTGCAATCGGGATGAAGTTCGGAGGTTTTGAGAGCGTAAGTTTTAAAAGAAAAATTATCGGGAAAAATGTATTCGATTGGCTTGAATACTTGGCAATTTTTGTTGGCATTGGCAGCAACTAACACCGTAAATTCTCTTCCTTCTATGTATTCTTCTACTAAAATCTCATCAAATTCTATCAATAATTCTGCTACTTTTTCAAGCAATTCCTGTTTATTTGTAACTTTTGACTTATCATCAATTCCCAAACTATCACCTGCTTTTTCAGGTTTGACAAACAATGGAAAACGAAGAATTTTTGTGATTTCTTCGCAATTTTGGAGAGTTTTTGCCAATTTAGAGGCAGGGATTTTCACGCCTTCACACCAAGCCACATATTTCATCAATGATTTTGGTGGGTCATATAATTGTGGAGTTGGGCCCGTATAAGGTAGGTTTAGCATTTCTAAACTATGAATTACATCAATAGACGGCACTTCCCATTCCAAATATCCTTCACATAGATTGACAAAAATATCAAAATTCTCCTTGCGAAGAGATTTCAATTGGCTGTAAGTGGTCAATTTATTTAAAAATACGTGTTGAACCGTATCATTGGGTAGTAAATCGGCAAGGTTACGAGGTGGATCAAAATATTGATAATCCACTTTTGATGTGGAATAATCAGGTTGTAAAACGCATATTTTCATTCAAAATAGTATATAAAAGTTTGATAATTAATATTTTAATTAAAAGTTGTCAGTAATAAACTTTAGACCTTTTTTGCGTGACGTATTATGGCATCATCTAAAATTTCATACGTTAAATGTGTAAAAGTTTTATTTGAAAAACGCAAAATTGCTCCAATTGACGTATGGTTTTCATCGGCACTTAGTCCACATTGTGCATTTACTTCCAAAACATAACATTTCTGCGTATCAGCATCCAACCGAATATCAAGCCGACCGTAACCCATACCACCAACAGCTTTGTATGCTGTAATACTCAATGTTTGGAGTTTTTCTGTTAAAGATTTTTCTACTGGAGCATAATTATACAAAAAACCTTCGTCGGGCATGCGTGTTTCAGTATCGTAGGTTTCCCAAAGGCGGTCAAACGACAAAAAACGTTCATTTTCAGGTAATGATTCATGGAAAACTCGCTCAACTGGAGGATAAAAGATAATCTTTTCAGGGGCATCACATGAGCCAATTAAAAATGTAGTAAACTCTCGGCCTTTGATAAATTTTTCGGCAATCACACCCCCTTCTGTTAAATTCCAGCCATGATAGCCTTCTCGTAAAGCTTGTAAACAAACCAAACAGTCGTCTTCTGTACTTACAACGTTCTTTAGAGAAATCCCCATACTTCCACCAGAAACAGCTGGTTTTAAGATCAGTGGACTACCCATACGATTAAAAATTCCATGAATTGAATTGTCTTTTTCCAAAATCTCCCAAATGGGTGTGGCAATGTTGGCGGCATCAAACGCCTTTTTCATTGGAATTTTCGAAGTTGTTATTTTGTAAAAATGAGCATCCGAACCAGTATAAATTATATCATTTTCTTCCAACAATTTAATAGCAGAAACACCCACCACCCCGTTGACTTCATCGCCATCGCAAAGATTAAGTACCAAAGGAGTTTTATAACCAGATTTTTTGGGAATTGAGCAAATAATTTGTTCAAAATCAATCATTTGAACAGGTTGCCACTGCCATTCTACTTGTAATTCTTCAAAAACTTGGGTGTATTCGGTAATACTTTCAGTGAAATCATAATAATATTGAATATTTGGGTCATCACTCTCGAGAAAAGGCACAAGTACCCAAATTTTGTACTTTTCTTTGAATTCCTTCGAAAACATTATTTATGAGGGATTGATTTTTTGCAGAATAAAATCTGTGAGACGATAAGATTTTAGAATGTCTATGTTTATAAATTTAGCACCTTGAATCATGTTTAGGCAATTTTTGTTGCAACAAAAGCAATTGAATGATTGATCCATTTCCCATTCTGTAGATGGATACAAAAAGGTAAGTTCTTCACCTGCTCGAATTTCTTGAATGGCAACTAATTGCATATTAGTTGTATCAAAAAAAACATTGGGATTACAACTATGATTGATACATTCGAAGGAGTTAGGCAACAGTGAAATATGCTCATTATCATTGATTTGTACTGTCAAATAATTGGGTTTTTGGTATATTTCATCAGCTTCAAACCTACTAATAACCGCTCCTTTTAAGAAGTTTTTCTTAGCGTGCAAGGCACGGTGCTCAGTAATAACATCGCGTCTAATTTCTGCAAAACCAATTTGTGGTTTAGATAATAGAACCGAATCGTTCTCATTTTCTGGATAGCTCATTAAATTACATTTTGATAGTTATAGAGCTAAGATATCAAAAATTGGAAAAAGTTTTAATTGAAAATAATTAAAAAGCAATTAAAAATTATAAATAACAGAAATAAGGTTTTTTCTTAGTTTTTGGTGGATTTTGACAAACTTTTATTCCAAAGATAGACAGGAATGCCCATCATCAATAATCCTAAACCATAAATTATTGTTTTCATACCTGTACCAATTATGGCAGCAAAGGTGAAAATTAAGGTTGCGATTGACAAAAAAATCAATCTTTTATGTTTATTCCACTGAAAATTATGTGATTTTCGCTTTAAAATAACCAATTCGGCAACAGAACAAAAAGCGTATGGAATAAGAGTTGAAAGTGTTGAAAGTAAAATTATATTTTGAAATTGCGTTTGAAGCGTTGCCGAATAATTAAAAAAAATCAAAATAGTTACTAAAATACTTGATAAAATTAGAGCATTGGCTGGTACATTATTTTTATTTTTCTGTCTAAAAAATTTAGGAAATAGACCATCATTTGCGACTGCCCAAGGCAATTGCCCTTGCACCAAAATCCAGCCATTTAGCGTCCCTAATGATGAAATGGCAGCAGTGGCGGCAATTATATAGTATAACATATTACCGCCCATCAATTTGGCCGCATCAGCAAAGGGAGCGGTTGATTTCTGCATAATTGATGAAGGCAAAATGCCAATCACTACTGTACTAGCCATAACGAAAACAACTGCCGAAATAATAGTACCAATGATGGTGGCACGAGCAACATTCTTTGCAGGATTTTTGATTTCTGCAGCAGGAATGGTAGCGGCTTCGATGCCCAAAAATGACCAAAGTGTCAAGGCAGCAGTTTGAAAAAAAGCGTTGGGCAATTGGATGGAACTGGGCTCTACTCTAAAGTTTGAAAGTTTAAAAAAAAAGAACCCAAAAGTGCCAATTATTAGAAGAGGAATCAACTTCAAAATAGTAGTTACTAATTGAAAATGAGCCACTTCTCTAATTCCAAGCAGATTTATCCAAGTAATTAACCAAACGGTAATTATGCATAAGGTAGTGGCCAAGATGGCAGAATTTTGCAAAGCTGGAAAAAATGCAGCAAGATTAGACACAAAACCTACAACAATGGCTGCGTTGCCTGTCCAAGTACAAATCCAATAACCCCAAGCCACCAAAAACCCAAAAAAATCACCAAAAGCATGGCGAGTATAGATATAAGGTCCGCCTGTATATGGCAATTGTCGACTCAGCCTTCCAAAAGTTAGGGCAATTAAAATAGCACCTACTGTAGAAATCAGCCAACCATACAAGCTAAACTGTCCATAAATTGCAAGGGCGGTTGGCAGTAAGAAAATTCCTGAGCCAACGATGTTACCAGTTACCAAAGCAACTGCTTGTAATAGCGAAATTTTATGATTCTTGACCAATTTTAATTATATATAAAGCTTGATTTCAAGTCAGCCAACCATTCAAATTTTAAAACAAATACCTAGTTGAATATAAAAAACGGTGCTTAAATTCTTTTCGGAAAAAGGGGTACTATCGACATTAGAAATAATTTCAGTAGTGCCATTCGGTAATAATCTTATAGTTTGAGTAGTAGTATAGATTGGATTTTTGGGAAAAACAAGTGTAGGATAAACTGAAACCTCCAATCTCTTGTTTTCATAAGTAAAAGGAAGAGCTAATTCATAGTCTAATAGTTTTATTCTTTTATCTGTAACTGACGTGATTGTTTCAACTGTTGATAAATTTGCGTTTTTAGCTTTATTCAAGTTTTTGAGTGCTTTTCGAGCCGAAAACTCTTCATAAAAATTTAATGTACTAAAGTTTAAATCAAAACTTGGATAAATGCTCCATTGGCTATTTTTACCAAACTCTATTTTTCGGCTTATTCCTGGGTTGAAAGAAATATCGGCATTACCGTTGGTTAAAAATAGATATCCATTCATATACATTTCGAGTGCACCTAAATTGTACTTCAAATTTGCTCCAAAAGTGGAATTTATATTACCAGAAATAACATTAGAACTACCTGTATAAAAGTATTTTGTACCATAAATACCTGCCGATAGTTTCTTGATAATATCAAATTCATATCCAGCATTAAGTTCTAAAAAATCAAAGCCTCTACTTTCATAATCGGTTAAATAATATAAATCGGCATTTATAAAAAAGCCTTTATCATGCGTAAAAGTAATTGAAGGAACCAAATAAGGTATTTTTAATGAATCAGTTCGACCATAGTAAACATAATTATTCATGTAGTAAACACCAGCCTTAATGGTAAAAGGCTTTTTATTGGGATTTTTTACATTTTGTCCAAATAAATAGGTATTAACAAATAAAAATAGAAGTAATAGTTTATAATTTTTCATCCGAGAAAATGCATAATAAAGTAGTAGTTAGTTTGTTTTTTGTAATTTAAATTAAAAAAATAAAGTTACTAATTTTCGAGTATTTATAAAATAATTTGAATTTGAATATGCTTATGATCTCGAACAAATATTTTATTGGTAATTCATTTGATACAAAAACCCCATTGCATGAAATTAAATTGCAGCAAGGAAAAATATACTATTGGTCTGTCATCACAAAAGATGAGTCAATTTCAATAAAATCAGATGTTTTTAGTTTTAAACTAAAATAGTAAAATGTGACTTGAATGTAGCTTTAAAAATAAAAATGGAATAGTTAGCTGATATTTTCAGTCATTTTAAAAATTTAAAAATTGAAACTATTTCTCTAATTGTTTAATTTTAATCAAAACCTCATCTTATTATAAATCTCTCTCACGCCACCCGATTTGCTACAGCTCCTATAAAATAAAAGAATCAACTCTTTTGATGTTGATTTTTGCGACCCTGCTTGAAGTATCTTTCAGTGTTTTAAAGAAAGGTGATGATGGAAGGCGATAATGAACCACTTCATAAAGCCCTTACAAAGCAAAACTCATTAATTAAAAATATGTAGATTAAAAAACATAAAAAAAATAAACTTTAGAAAATAAATTTGCAGATATTGCCCCTAACTTCCCCAAAAGATGCACGAATTAACATTAATAGGCTTTTTATTTAAAATCCTTATTTAGTAATGAGACAATTTTAATCAGCAAATTGAAATCATGTAACTTATTGATTTTAGTATTTTATCGCTCCCGCAAACCGTCGCTCGTCTCTAATCGCGGTGGCGGACCACTCAGAACTGAAATTCCGACGCTTGTTTTTACTCATTGTTTTGAAGGTTTAGACAGTGATTACTCAATTATCTTGCATGTCTAAATTTTGAGGTACATTATAGTTTACAAGAACCAAAAAAATCCTAAACCGCTCTAAAATATGGTAATGCTCAAGTAGTACTTTTGCGAAGAAGCTACGAAATACGGCCACCCTAAGGCGAAAGTATGCACGATACCCAAAACCGAACTATACCTTATTATCAATAAGAGAATTAGCCAAAATTAAAAATTGGTAAAAATATACTGATTGTGACTCATGGACATAGTATTTGGGCTTTAAAAATGTATTCATAAGAAATTAGTCACGAAAATATTTTAAAGGTAAATATCCCTACTGGCACACCAAGAATATATGTTTTTGATGAAAATCTGAAGAAATTTAGTTTAAATTATTTGTGAGTCGTTCTGAAATAATTAAATTTTATATCTTAAATATTCAATTACCCATTTATTTTTCAGTTAATTTGTTGTAAAATGATAGCTACAAATGAAAACACCCTCTGCCCTCAATAAAAAAAAGGCTCTTCCTAAAAAGGAAACTTTACCTCAATCCAATTTCTCAGAGCAGGAAGAACTACAACCAATAGTTAATAGTTTAGAAAAACCTAAAGATGCACTAGAAAATCCTTTTTCGGTAGTTGCCATCGGTGCATCGTCAGGTGGCTTAGAAGCAATAACACTGCTTTTACAAAATCTTTCTCCAAATACTGGTATGGCGTATATCGTGGTGATGCATCTTAGTCCAGACAATAAAAGTATGCTTACCTCACTTTTATCGAAAGTAACTGATATGAAAGTGCAGGATATACACGATATGGAAAAAATGCAACCAAATAACGTATATGTAATTCCGTATAATAACGACATTGAAGTAAAGAATGGATACATAAAATTAGTACCTCGCTCAAAGGGTGGAGCAGCCATTTCGATTGATATATTGTTTTCTTCTTTGGCGGAAACTCACAAAGAGAACGTTATTGGAATTGTACTCTCAGGCAGTGCAAATGATGGTACTCGTGGTTTGAAAGAAATAAAAGACGCAGGTGGAATAACTTTTGCTCAGGACGATTCGGCAAAGTTTACGAGTATGCCACACTCAGCAATTGCCGAAGGCGTAGTTGATTTTATTTTGTCGCCCAAAGATATTGCCACCGAATTAACATGGATAAGCAAGCACCCTTTAGTTAAACGAGATGCTATAAAACATGCCCCGGAAGACGAAATAGAGAATAATAACCCTGATTTACAGCTCATTCTTGGTCTTTTACAAAAAAGAAATAACGTTAATTTTAGTCATTATAAAATGAACACCATAAAGCGGAGATTGCTCCGCCGAATGATATTACATAAAATAAAAACAATTGACCATTATGCCGAATTGCTAATAAAAGATACCAGCGAGGTTGATCTACTTTATCAAGATTTGCTGATAAGCGTAACCGAGTTTTTTAGAGATTCTGAAGCGTTTTTGGCACTAAAAAAGACTATTTTGCCTCGTTTGCTCAAAACCAAAGCTGAAGGCGAAACTTTACGTATTTGGGTTGCAGCCTGTGCCACAGGCGAAGAAGTTTATTCGATTGCCATGATACTGCACGAAATACAGCAAAATAAAACCAATAAGATTCCGTTTCAGATTTTTGCTTCCGACCTCAGTTCCGATGCAATCGGCTTCGCTCGTAACGGTGAATATTCTATTAATCAGCTAAAAAATATTTCGCCTAAACAACGCCAACTTTTTTTTACAAAAACAAAAGACAAATATCATATCTTAAAATCGCTACGTGATGTGTGTGTGTTTGCTCATCACAATATTCTGAACGACCCGCCATTTTCACGCATGGATTTTATCAGTTGCCGCAATTTCTTGATTTATTTAGACACTTCCGCACAGAAAAAAGCAATAAGCACTTTCCATTATGCCCTAAATGAAGGTGGATATTTGATGCTTGGTAAGTCCGAAACCATTGGTTCGTCAGCACAACTTTTTAGTGTAACAAATAAAAAATTAAAGTTTTATTCACGCAAAAAAAACTCGAGTACTCAGCGAAATCCCGATATTATCACGCGGATTACACAGGTAAATTCACCAATTATCAATACTATTACTCCAAAAAAAACACTCATTTCGGCCAATGGAAATCTTGGCAATGCTTTTGATAACGTGCTACTCGCCCAATATGTTCCAGCCAGTGTGATTATCAATTATGACTTAGAAATCCTTCAATTTAAAGGACAAACTGCACTTTATCTACAAAATTCATCAGGAAAAGCTAGTTTTAATATTCTGAAAATGGCACATCTTGATATTATTTTTGAATTGCGGAATGCCATTCATAATGCCATCAAAACCAATCAAGCTGTGCGAAAAATGGGGATTGAAATGAGTCGTGATGTAGAAAAAAATATTGCCCAGATTGTAAATATTGAGGTTGCTCCCCTTAAAGTTGAAGGCGAAGAACCGCTATTAATTATTGTCTTTATGGGGCAACAAATTGATTTGCCTGAATATCCTCAATTTGGTGCAAAGAATAATTCGATTGCCAAAGACCGAAGAATCAAAAAACTGGAAGAAGAATTGATGTCGGAACGTGCCGATATGCGATCAATTACGCATGACCAGGAGGCAGCCAACGAGGAGTTGCAAAGTGCCAATGAAGAAATTATTTCGAGCAATGAAGAATTACAGAGCCTAAACGAAGAACTAGAAACTTCGAAAGAAGAAATAGAAGCAACTAACGAAGAGCTTATAACTAGCAACCAAGAACTTCATATCCGAATTCAACAGATTGAAGAACTTTATACTTATTATGAGGGCATCATTTCAACCGTTCATGAGCCTGTATTGATTCTTGACAAATATATGAGAATTATATCGACCAATAAGTCTTTTTGCAAAGTGTTTCATGTAATCGAAGACGAAATTATTGGTATTATTTTGTACAAATTAGGCGATAGTCAATGGAATCTTCCTCGTTTGCGTGAACTTTTAGAAGAAATTGTGCAAAAAAATAATCGTTTTCACGATTTTGAAGTTGAGCAGACTTTTCCAATTATTGGGCAAAAAACATTGTTGCTCAATGCTCATAGAATTGTGCAAGAAAGTAAAAATGAAGAATTTATTGTGCTAACGATTGCTGATATTACTGAAGTAAAAAGGCTAGCGATAGAACTTGAAGTAAAACAAAAAAGAGAATTAGAATTGCGATTAGAAAATAAAAAACAGGCCATAAAAGCTATAGAAGATAGCAATTTCTGGTATAATCAATTGTTGATGCAATCACCTTATGCTTTTGCGATAATGCAAGGTGAGGATTTAATTATTACGCTTGCCAACAATAGCATAAAAGAAATGTGGGGCAAGGGAAAGCAAATAGAAGGCAGACCATTGCTCGAAATTTTACCAGAAATTAAAAATAGCCTATTTCTAACTCATATAAATAATGCTTATAAAACTGGTGTTATTCATCAAGAGTATGAGGTACTTGTTTCGCTATTAAGAAACGGAAAAATAGAAAATTTTTATATTAATTATGTTTATCAACCATATTACGAATCGGATGCCACGATTTCTGGAGTAGTTGTGATTGCCGAAGAAGTAACATCTCATGTCGCCATTAAAAAAGAACTAATTGAAGCAAAAAATAATGCCGAAATAAAAACCCAAATTGCTCAGAATGCAGTAAAAGCCAAACAACAATTTTTGTCGAATATGAGTCACGAAATTCGTACACCGATGAATGCTATTATTGGTTTTACGAATGCTATACTGAAAACTAATTTAGATAATAGCCAAAAAGAATACCTCGATGCTATTAAGATTTCAGGCGATGACTTGGTGATTTTGATAAATGATATTCTTGACCTCGCTAAAGTAGATTCTGGCAAAATGATTTTTGAGCAAATGCCATTTAATTTATCGATAAAGATTGATACTGTTTTTCAAATGTTTGAAGCTAAAGCCAAGGAGAAAAACATAAAGCTCATTAAAATATTTGATGAAAACATTCCCACAATTTTGATAGGAGATTCATTGCGTTTAGGACAAATTATGTTGAATTTGCTTAGTAATGCTATCAAATTTACCAATAAAGGGGAAATTATAATGGCTACGCAACTACTAAATGAAGATGAGGAAAAGGTAACAATAGAGTTAAAATTAACTGATACTGGAATTGGTATTCCCTATAACAAACTAGAACATATTTTTAATAATTTTGAACAGGCTCATACAGAAACCAGTAGCTCTTATGGAGGAACGGGATTAGGACTTGCAATTGTAAAGCAATTAGTCGAAGGACAAGGCGGAACTATCATCGTCAATAGTCAACTTGGAAAAGGTTCTACTTTTGGTTTTGTGCTTGACTTTTTTAAATCTCAATTCAATGAAGCGATTGTAAATGAGCAGAACTTGTTTCAAACCATGCCAAAATTAAATTCCGAAATGAAAAAAATTAAAATATTAGTAGTCGAAGATGTAGTTCTCAATCAACTTTTAATCAAGATTATTTTAGCCGTCTTTGATTTTGAAGTTGATATTGCCGAAAATGGTAAAATTGCTATTGAAAAACTCAGTTTGGCTTCGCTTGGTTCGACTGAGCTCACCAACCAAAGCCAAACTGAGCTCACCAACAAAGAAGCTGTAGATGAGCCAAATCTAAATTACGACATCATATTGATGGATATACAAATGCCTGGAATGAATGGTTTTGAAACTACGTCATATATTCGGAATGAAATGAAATCTCAAATTCCGATAATTGCACTCACAGCCGATGTTACAAGCGTTGATATTAATAAATGCCTAGCCCATGGCATGAATGACTATATCTCAAAGCCAATTAATGAAAAATTGCTATATAGTAAAATAATGAAGTGTTTGAAAAAAACTGAGTAGCTTATTAAGTTTAAAAGTGATATATAATTTCGGCTAAATATTACATAATTCATACACCATCAAGTGTATTTCGCTTTTTATATTTCAGAGATTTGAAAAAAGACTGTGAAAGATCTGTCACTTTTTTAAATTAATTTGAAAGGTGAGCTACACTACCATAATGCAATTTTACAGCAATTTTGCTTAGGTTTTATTCATCATAAATGATAAGTTCTTTTACTCGCTCAATTTTATGATTGATTATATAATGCTCAATCGTTATGCCTTCGGTTTCAGAAAAAAGATTGACTAAATACGCATAATCATAGTGTAGTTTTCCATGCAGTTAATTTAAAAAAATTATATGAGAATCTCCTCTGTATAATGCACCATTTATACGATAACGTTCTTTATTTTTTCAATCAACTTTGATTTTCAATCATTCATCAGTTTAAGCCCAGATCTTTGTAATGTTTCTTTTAGATTGTAATTATGATTTTGCGTCAAATTTTCCATTTTTTCAACTTCACCCAATGAAACGTTTACATAGTGAAGACATAAATTACTTGGATTTACTTTCAACACCATCTTGCACCGCAAACTGACCATATATTTTATATATAATTTAAAACCCTAAAGTTGCATTTGTGACTTGAATGCAGCAAATGCTTCGTGCAAATCACACCCGAAACATAGGTTTCTACCTCAAAATCAGCGTATTAAAGAAATTCGATTTAAAATGATTTTAGAAATAAGGGATTATCATTGACCAAAAAAAGTTAGATTTTATTTTTTTTATGTTTAGTTCTAATCTTTAAAAGTTCTACTTCTAATTCTTGGCAAACTTGCATGCATACGTTTTCGAGTTTTAGTAACATATCCGAAATATTATCATTTTGTTCCTGCTTGCTTGCATATTCCTGTATTTTGTTGGCCATTTGTTCAAAATCGGCACTAATACCTATAATCGAAAACGAAGGAATCATTTTGTGCACTGACGCATACAGTTGTGACCAATCTTTGTTTTGCCAGCTTTGCTTCATAGCATTTATTAGTGGCGGCGTCTGTTCGAGATACAACAAAATCATTGACGACATCAACTTCGGATTTGAATTGGTAAGTTGGCTCAAATATTTCAAGTTAATACATTTCATTTTTATCATTTTTTTTCGTTTTCTTCCTTACCATTTGGCTTGGAAGCAGACTTTACTAAACTGACAATTTTACTATAAAGTAGCCTTTCATCTAATGGTTTTTCTTTATAATCATTCATTCCTCCGGCTTTATATTTAGCCAAATCGACAGTCGTCGCCTCTGCCATGAGTGCAATAATTGGCGTAGTCGAGTGTATCTATATTACAGATATATTCGGTTACCTCGCAACCATTCATTTCGGGCATCTCCAAATCCATCAAAATATTATAAAATGAATAATCAGAAACAAAAAATTTTGCAAAAATTTCTTCATAACCTGCTCTAGCTTTTTCGAGGTTAGTATAGTAATCTAAGAAATCAGTACCGATAAGTTTTTCTCCTAACAAACCATTGATATTGACTGAAGCATTATTCATATCCATAATTTTGCCTGCTTGAGTTATCTTAAACAAATGGTCAAGACATGCTTCAATTAAAATTCGAGAATAATTATCAATCCTTAATTCAGTTGTACATTTTTCTTTTTTATCATTTTGAAAAGTTAGCTCTTAATTGGAAATAATATTTTTTTCTGCACGTTTTCTATTTTATCATTTTGAAAAGTTAAGCATTAAGATGATAAAAAACAACAAAACCATAGTTATTAGTTTATTGATAATCAAGATTTTATCGAATCGGTGAACCGTCGCTTAGGCGAGCCGTTGCTACGGCGAACAGTCTCATTTTTTATGTCTCAGTATTTAAAAAGGCTAGCATCTATTAAATATTCAAAAGAATTAGTAGGCGATATCTGCTTCTAACTAGTTACTAATTAAAACGTTGGTTATTGGCCTTGTAACTTACCAAAAAGGTTATTTTTCTTACCATTTTGGACTTATTTTAGACCTTAATTAGCCCACGGTTAATAAATCAACTAGTCCACTGTAAGGTAATGAGCTAATAGACCGCTATTTAGGGCTTGCTGAAAATGTCATAACTATTTAACTATCAAATATATAGATGGATGTTTTGTTGTAAAAGTGCAAGGATATTCGTATTTTTAAAGAAAAAACCTTGCAGATGATTAACTATAAATCGAAGAAACAACTGTCTACATTTGATTTAAAGACTGGTTTCGAGAGTAAATTAGATTCAAACAATAGATGGGTACGCTTATGCTTATTACTTGATTGGGATAAGCTATCAAGTATTTATCATAAAAGTTTCAGTACGCAAATGGGAGCTAAAGGGATAAATTCGAGAGTTATCATTGGTGCATTAATTATCAAATACCTCGAACGCAAAGATGACAGAGGCACCATCGAAGCTATCTCGGAAAACCCCTATATGCAATATTTTTTAGGCTTTGACCATTTTGATACCAAGCCGATATTTGACCCAAGTTTATTTGTAAAATTCGTAAGTGTTTAGGGAATGAGTCTTTTGATGAGATGAATCAAATCATTATCAAACAAGCTTTGACTTTGAGCCAAGAAGCAAGGCCTGCTGAAGATTCAAGAAAAAATGAAGAAGAAGAAAAAGATAATTTAAAGCAGAACGAATCCACAGAAAAACCTTTAACAAACAAAGGCAAACTTCAAATGGATGCCACCGTAGCCGATGCTTACATCAAGTTTCCCACTGATTTAGGCTTGCTGAATGATAGTCGAGAAAAGTCAGAAGAATAGACCAGTTAAGTTTTGAAGCATTCAATGAAGGGACACTTCTAAAAGACCAAGTTGAGCAATCTAAAAAGCTAAATGGCTATTACCCAGACTTAGTGCAGACAGACGATATTTATATGACAAAAGAAAATCGAAAATATCTCAAAGAAAATGGCATACGACACACGGGTAAAGCATTGGGAAGAAAACCAAAACAAGTCCCAAGCACCCAAGAAAAAGCCATTCGACAAATGGAAAGAAACCAAAGAAATCACATTGAAGGAAAGTTTGGACAAGGCAAAGTTAAATATAACCTCAAAAAAATAATGGCAAAAATCTCTGATACCACCGAGTCATGGATAGCTGGCATTTTCTTTGTAATGAATATCCTCAAACTAAGTAAGGATTTTTTGTGCCTATTCTTAACTCGACTCACAAACGTGCTTTTTCAAAAAAAACAAACCTATTTCCAATATACTAACTTATTGATGACAAGCTAAATTGAAATTTGAAACTTTTTCAGCAAGCCCTACTTAAAGAAAAACCCTCCTTATATATAAACATAAAATTAACATGGCTCTAATATTACCAGTTTTAGGAAAAATGCCACAAAATGGTGAAAATTGTTGGTTTGCTCCAAATGCTACCATCGTTGGCGATGTTACGATGGGCAAAGACTGCACAGTGTGGTTTAATGCCGTTGTGCGTGGCGATGTAAATTCAATCATCATTGGCGACCGTGTAAATATTCAAGATGGGGCAGTAATACATTGTACTTATCAAAAATCAAAAACTATTATTGGCAATAATGTCAGTATCGCTCATAATGCGGTGGTGCATGGCTGCACGATTGAAGATGAGGTTTTGGTAGGAATGGGAGCAATAATTATGGATGGGGCAGTAATTGGCAAAAACTCAATTATTGCCGCGGGAGCAATTGTGACACAAAATACGATTGTGCCAGCAGGAAGTATTTATGCAGGGAATCCAGCGAAGTTTTTGAAAGCGGTAACACCCGAACTCAGTGAAGTATTTATGAGAACTGCCAACAATTATGTGATGTATGCAAGTTGGTTTGAAAATAATTAGATAAAGAGCAAGGAAGACCTAGATTTGTGCGAAAATCGCCCAACGAAGCCTTCCTAAGATTACATATCGGTCAATTCTTTCTTTGCATTGAAATAACCTCTGATAACGGTGAAAGTTGTGATTCCCAAAAAGAAGAAAATAATGTATTGAACGTAATCTACTATCCACGGGAATCTTTCGCCAAAATAAAATCCACCGCCTACCAAAACAAACGTCCAAATGAATCCACCTAAAATATTAAAAATCATGAATTTATAAAAATTCATTTTTACAATTCCTGCCAAAATTGGTGAAAACGTACGAATAACAGGTAAAAAACGAGCAATAACCAGTGTCTGACTACCGTATTTTTCAAAATATTTGCGAGTATTTTCGATATATTTTTTCTTAAAAAATAACGAATCGGGTCGGGTTTGAAATCCATCGCCGAAATACCGCCCAATGACATATCCTAAAAGCGAACCTACTACGGCGGCAACGAATACACAAAACATCAATAATGAAACTGGAACATTAAGCATTTTTGTGCCACAAAACACACCCGAAAGAAATAGAAGGTAGTCGCCTGGAAGAAAGAATCCAAAGATTATTCCGTTTTCGATAAAGATAATTAAAGTTATCGTAATCAATCCGCCCGTCCGAATCAAATCCTCGGAATTCATCAAGTATTTAAACCATTCGCTAATCTGTTCCATCGAAATATCTTATACGTTTATCGACATTTAGACAATCACTTATTGTCTAAAGTGTACTCCTAAATATATTTATTTACTCAATTTTTGGTTCGTTTAATTCAATTACATAACCATCGGGGTCGGTAACATAAATCTGAAAAGCCCCATCAAAACGTTTTTGACGAACATAAGGCAAATTCTTTTCTTTCAAAAAAGCCTCAATTTTATCTGCTGAGTTTTTTGGAATTGTCAACGAAAAATGTCCGCCATTTTTATCATTATTTGTTACCGGTTCATTTCTGCCAATTAATAAATGTAACTGCTGATTCGGTGCAACCTGAAACCAACGTCTGATAGCCACTAAGTTATCAGGTACATCAACTGGCTTAAGACCAATTATTTCACGATAAAACTTAGCACTTACTTTAAGGTCTTTGACATAAAGTCCTACATGATTATAGCCTTGGATCTCGATGGCAGATTGGCTTTGAGCAAAACTTGCCGAACTCATCAACAATAAAAAAACAGTTATTAGTCTAAAATAATTCATTGGCTTTTTAATGGTTATTCCTTATTGGTAAAGTTGTTAATTGTTAATTGAAAGTACTTTTAAAAAAGATCATAATAGCAGTCGGCCACATAGTTTCAAGGTAACCAGTAAACAAATAAACAGTAATTAATTAACTAATATTAAGCCATTT
>Ga0247833_1002567_pt1 | contig 26317 bp, 19 predicted proteins | sample LaCruzMarch2015__7_FD_187117 | JGI IMG/M metagenome (GOLD analysis project Ga0247833, IMG submission 187117) | Freshwater microbial communities from meromictic Lake La Cruz, Castile-La Mancha, Spain - LaCruzMarch2015_8m | ecosystem: Environmental > Aquatic > Freshwater > Lake | place: Spain... | reverse complement strand
TGTAAGCTTGAAATTAATGCCCAACCCTTCGCACTTAGAAGCCGTAAATCCAGTAGTAGTTGGTTATGTGCGTGCAAGAGCCGATGCTCACTACGAGAAAGCAGTAGTTAAACCAAACGACCGTGACGATATCTATGACAAAGTATTGCCAATCTTGATTCATGGTGATGCGGCCGTAGCTGGTCAAGGTATTGTATATGAAGTAACGCAAATGTCGAATCTTCCTGCTTACTATACAGGCGGAACGCTTCACTTTGTAATCAATAACCAAGTTGGTTTTACAACCGATTTCGATGATGCTCGATCATCTATTTACTGCTCAGACATTGCCAAAATTATTGACGCACCAATTTTCCACGTCAACGGTGATGACCCCGAAGCAGTAGTTTATGCTATGAAATTGGCCATTGAGTTCCGCCAAGAATTCAACCGTGATGTATTCGTTGATATGGTTTGTTACCGCAAATACGGTCACAACGAATCAGACGAACCACGAATGACCCAGCCAACAATGTATAAAACCATTGATGCACATGCCAATCCACGTGAGATTTATCTAAAAGAGTTAATGACTCGTGGCGAAGCTGATTCAAAATTTGCCGAAGAAATGAAAAAAAGTTTCGAGGGCGAATTGCAAGACCTTTTGGCAAAAGTCAAACAAAAACAATTGCCTTATCAAAAACCAAAGCTTGAAGAAGCTTGGGCAAAATTACGTCGATCAGTTCCAGAAGATTTTGAGCAATCGCCGGCAACTGGCATTACAAAAGAAGTAATCGAAAAAATTGGTAAAGCATTATCTAATGTGCCAGAAAGTTTCAAACCTTTAAAGCAAATCGAAAAGATTTTGGAAGAAAGAAAAGCAATCTTTGCTCAAGATAAACCATTCAACTGGTCGGTCGGTGAATTGATGGCTTACGGTTCGATTTTGAACGAAGGGAAATTTGTTCGTTTTACAGGTCAAGACGTACAACGTGGTACTTTTACACACCGCCATGCCGTATTACACGATTCAGAAACCAACCAAAACTATAATAATTTAGCTCATTTGGGCGATGGACAAGGCAAATTTGAAATATACAACTCACTTTTGGCCGAATACGGTGTAATGGGTTTTGAATATGGTTATGCCATGGCAAACCCTGATGCACTCGTTATTTGGGAAGCCCAATTCGGTGATTTTGTAAACGGTGCCCAAACCATGATTGACCAATTTATTGCAGCTTCTGAGTCAAAATGGAACGCGATGAATGGTTTAGTACTTTTATTGCCACATGGCTACGAAGGACAAGGGCCAGAGCATTCAAATGCTCGTCCTGAGCGTTTCCTGCAATTGGCTGCTGAGTATAATATGTACGTTTGTACGTGTACAACACCTGCCAATATCTTCCACATGTTGCGTCGTCAGTTGGCATTACCTTTCCGTAAGCCATGTATTCACTTATCGCCAAAATCAATGTTGCGTCACCCATTGGCAGTTTCACCAATAAGCGATTTTGCCGAAGGAACACATTTTCAAGAAGTTATTGGCGATAAATACTCAGACCATAAAAAGGTAAGACGTGTATTGCTTTGCAGTGGAAAAGTTTACTACGATTTACTCGATAAACAACAAAAAGAAAGTCGCACAGATGTAGCCATCGTGAGAGTTGAGCAATTACATCCATTCCCAAAAACACAAGTTGTAACAGAATTAAGCAAATACAAAAAACCAGAAATTCTTTGGGTTCAAGAAGAACCTGAAAACATGGGTTATTGGTCGTTCGTACTACGTGAATTCCCAGAAATTGGAATAGGAAATGTAATAGCTCGTAAGTCAAGTGCTTCACCAGCAACAGGCTTCACGAAAGTACATGCAAAAGAGCAAGCCGATATCGTGGAAAGTGCGTATGCAGCAAAATAACATCAACGCAACTAAGTTAGTCTTAGAAAATGTTGTAATAAAATAAAGAAGAAAAAAACAGCAGTAGAAAAATATAATCATCATGGCAATAGAAATGAAAGTCCCTTCGGTGGGCGAATCAGTGAGCGAAGTAACCATCGCTTCATGGACAAAAAAAGACGGTGATTTAGTCAAAATGGATGAAATTATCTGTGAACTTGAGTCAGATAAAGCAACATTCGAACTACCCGCCGAAGCCGACGGAATTCTTAAAATAGTGGCTCCAGAAGGAACAACACTTCCGATTGGAGCATTGATATGCAAAATTGAAAGCCAAAATGAGCAGTCGGCAGTCGGCAGTCAGCCATCGGCTATTATTGAAGCTCCTGCAGTTGTGGAAGTTCCAAAAGCTGAAAGCCAAGCAGTTGCAGCCGTTTTAAGCAAAGTTGTTGACGTAGTTGTACCAGCAGTTGGCGAATCAATTTCAGAAATAACGATTGCCGCTTGGAGTAAAAAAGAAGGAGATACCGTGAAAATGGACGAAGTTATCTGCGAACTCGAATCAGATAAAGCAACATTTGAATTACCTTCACCAGAAAACGGTGTATTGACAATCGTTGCACAAGCAGGTCAAGTTGTACCAATTGGTGGAATTGTAGCTAAAATTACATTTGGCGGTTCTCAGCCAGTAGCGGGGGGCGTTCCGCTTGGCAGCTCACAACCAGCACCAAGTGCAGTAGTACCACCTAATAATTTAGAAAGCTACGCCGCAGGTCATCCCTCACCTGTAGCAGCTAAAGTTTTGGCCGAAAAAGGTATTGACCCTGCAACGGTTCAAGGTACAGGCATTGGCGGACGTATTACAAAAGATGATGCTATAAAAGCTGAAAAACCAGTAACAATTCTTGCAGTAGTACCAACGCCACAAACAACAAAACCAAGCATCGAGCCTCAGACATCGAATAATGGCTTGCGTGTTTCTCGCCGTGAAAAAATGACTTCCTTGCGTAAGACAATTGCCAAGCGTTTGGTTGCAGTAAAACAAGAAACAGCCATGCTCACAACCTTCAACGAGGTTGACATGAAGCCAATCATGGAATTACGAGGAAAATATAAAGATAAATTTAAAGAAATTCATGGCGTAGGTTTAGGTTTTATGTCATTCTTCACGAAAGCCTGTGCGATTGCATTGAAGGAATTCCCCTTAGTTAATTCATACATTGACGGCGACGAAATCGTTTTCAATGACTATGCCGACATCGCAATTGCAGTTTCAGCTCCACGCGGTTTGGTTGTGCCAGTTATTCGTAATGCTGAAAAATTGAACTTTGCTCAAATTGAGTCAGAAGTTATTCGTTTGGCAGGAAAAGCAAGAGAAAACAAACTTACGATTGAAGAAATGACAGGCGGAACATTCACTATCACCAATGGTGGCATTTTCGGCTCCATGCTTTCTACACCAATCATCAATGCACCACAATCAGCTATTTTGGGTATGCACAATATTGTTGAACGTGCAGTGGTAGTAAATGGGGAAATCGTCGTTCGTCCGATTATGTACGTTGCTCTTAGCTATGACCACCGCACTATCGACGGTAAAGATTCAGTTAGTTTTTTGGTTAGAGTAAAACAACTCTTGGAAGACCCCACAAGAATGTTATTGGGTGTTTAAAACTCTAATTATAAGTCAATTATGGAAGCTTCTTTAACAATCGAAGAGATAAAACAAAAGTACCCAAATGAATGGGTACTTTTGGGGAATCCTGTGATTAATAATACAAAAGTATTGTCTGGGATTCCAATTTATCATGCCAAAGATAAGCGAGAAATTGCTTATCAAGGAATTAATTGGAGAGAGAACTTTAGTGGTGCAACTATCGTTTAAACAGGCGAGTTTGCGAAAAACAGAAGGTTTTGGTTATGATGAAATTTAAGTTTTCAATCGACGAAGACCATAATGTAATATTAGTTGATGCTAAATTAAATGGATTTTCAACTCGACTTTTACTTGATACAGGTGCCTCGAATACTGTTATCGACTTAACTACACTACTTTCTACGGGCTTTCATTTCAAAGATAGTATTGATAAAATTAAGATTAAAACAGCAAAAGGAATTGTGGAAGCAGAGGTATTTGTTGTGAAACAATTAGAATCATTGGGAATTACTCAACAAAAGTATGCTGTAACCGCCTACGATTTCATCGGTAATGGAATTATAAGCGAATTTGATGGCGTTCTGGGTTTATATTTTTTTGAAAATAATAAGATTTGTATTGATTTTGTAAATAATGCGATTACAATTTTTTAATCAATACTATGACTAAGTGGGAATATAGAACGCTAACAGTGAGTAGAAATGAAATTAACAAATTCTTGGACCGACTGAATATACTCGGTGAGGAAGGTTGGGAATTAGTTTCATCTTTCACTATCAAAAACAAATCGGTAGGCTTTTTTGATAGCGGAGCAGAAACTTCTGGAATTGTATCAGTTTTTAAAAGACCGAAAGAATAAGTTTGGTAAAAATATTATTCGTCTCATAAAAGAGATAACCGAAAATATGCAATACGACGTAGTAGTAATAGGCTCAGGACCTGGAGGATACGTGGCGGCGATTCGCTCGGCACAATTAGGCAAAAAAGTTGCCATCATCGAAAAATACAGTGTTCTGGGGGGAACGTGCTTGAACGTTGGATGTATTCCATCAAAGGCTCTCCTCGACTCTTCGGAGCATTTCTATAATGCAGCTCATCACTTTGCTGAACATGGTATCGAAATTTCAGCACCATTGGCAAATCTCGGTAAAATGATTGGCCGCAAAAATGGTGTTGTCGAGAAAATGAACGCAGGCATCAATTTTTTGATGAAGAAAAACAAGATTACTGTTCACAATGGTCTTGGCTCTTTTGTTGACAAAAACACCATCAAAATTACAAAAACTGATGGTTCGGAAGAGACAATCACGGCTCAACAGGTAATCATCGCAACTGGTTCGAAACCAACGATTTTGCCTTTTATGAATTATGATAAGAAACGCATTATCACGAGTACAGAAGCTCTGAGTTTAACTGAAATCCCTAAACACTTAATTGTTATTGGTGCGGGTGTAATTGGTGCTGAATTAGGTTCAGTATATGCTCGTTTAGGTGCGAAAGTTTCATTTGTAGAATTTGCCGATTCGATGATTCCAAATATGGATAAAACGATGGGTAAAGAATTGCAAAAATCAATCAAAAAACTAGGAGCGGAATTTTTATTCAATACCAAAGTTACGAAAATCGAAAATTTGGGTGAAGAAGTAACCATAACTGGTGAAGGGGCAGATGGAAAGTTAATTGAAATCAAAGGTGATTATTGCTTGGTTTGTATCGGTCGCCGTGCGTATGTTGATGGCTTAAATTTAGAAGCCGTTGGCATAACAACTGACCGAGGCAAAATTGAAGTCGACGAACATACATTAGAAACAAACGTAAAAGGAATTTATACTATTGGCGACGTAGTTCGTGGAGCAATGCTCGCCCACAAAGCCGAAGAAGAAGGCGTTTTTGTAGCTGAAGTTATGGCTGGACAAAAACCACATATCAACTATAATCTAATTCCTGGAGTAGTTTATACTTGGCCAGAAGTTGCCTCAATTGGTGCAACCGAAGAAGATTTAAAAGCTAAAGGTGTAGTTTATAAATCTGGGAGTTTTCCATTCAAAGCCCTTGGCCGTGCAACTGCCAGTGGTGATACTGACGGCTTAGTTAAAATGTTGGCAGATGCCATTACCGACGAGATTTTAGGCGTACACATCATCGGTGCAAGAGCAGCCGATATGATTGCCGAGGCCGTTACAGCAATGGAATTTAGAGCCAGTGCCGAAGACATCGCTCGTATTTCGCATGCTCATCCGACATACATGGAAGCATTGAAAGAAGCCGCCTTAGCAGCAACTGCTAATCGTGCAATTCATTCGTAAAATACATTATTTAATTTCACACAGCCTTTCATTCATAATGAAAGGCTTATATATTTCATAATGATTCCATTTCCAGCCTCAATTTCTTAAATTTGCGTGTCTTTAAATATCAAAGTATGCAAAAACTCATCGAAAACTCGCCAATCAAATGGCATCATATACTTTTTTTTAGTCTTTTAGTAGCCATTATTCCGCACGGAGGTTTTTGGTTTGACCTCAATAACGACTGGCCACGTTGGTCGACTTATGCCTTAGAGCATGGTTTGAGCCAAATTTATAACTCCGACACTAACTATATGCCCATTTATTTGCACGGGCTTTTTTGGTTTGGCAAACTTCACGGTACAAAAGAACTTATTTACGCCAATAGCTATCAACTCAAATATTTCTTTTTATTGTTCGATTTCGCAGGAGCAATCGCTATTGCTTATGCCCTAAGAAAATATTATACTCGCCAATTTGCCGAATATATGTTGCTTTTCAACATGGGATATTTGTATTGCACAACTATCTGGGGGCAACTCGATAGTGTACCAACTACAATCGTAATTTTAGCCATTATTTGCCTTTTCGAGCGAAAACTCCTTTGGTCAGCACTTTTTTGTACATTATCTATCTACGCCAAACTTCAAGCTATTGTTTTTTTGCCATTTTTTTCAATATTACTTATTTATCAGTTGAGTATAAAATTTGATAAAATATTGATTTTGAAGATGTTGGCAGTTTCTATAATTGCTCAACTCGTTTTACTCGGTCCTTTTATTTTGGGTGGAACTTTCGGTAATTTCTTGAAAGTCGTTCAAGAATCGGTTGGTTTCTTTCCTCGTGTATCTGTAAATGCTTTTAATATTTGGCATTTATTGCTCAAAAAAGACCCAAACACTATCAATGACACCTTAATTTTTGTAGGTCTTACTTATAAAAAATGGGGTTTCATTATGTTTTTTGGCTTATCAGCTATTACATTTTTACCCTTGATAATCAGCACTTTAAATAAAATTCTTTCTAAAAAAGCCTTAGATCAAGACTATTATGCTCTGCTTTGGCTAACTGCTGCGACTACGAGTATTGTATTCTTTTTTGTGAATACTCAAATGCACGAACGTTATTCATTTCCAGCCATACCCTTATATTTTGCGTACTCTTTACTCGCAAATCGCTATTCCATTTTCGCTTTGACCTCGGTTGCTCACCTAATGAATGTCGATGGAACAAATAAATATATAGGACTAAACCCTTATAAACCAGAGTTTACTGCATTAATTTTTACCATAATTTTGTTTCTCTCATTAGTGCGGCTGTACAAAGGATTTAAGTTAAAAGTATTTTTAGCGTAGATTCTATTTAATCTAAAAACATAGTTTGTTTGATATTATTAAGTTAAAGATAAATGCGGGGTTCGAGATGGCTTGCCGCAGCGACGGTTCACAGCAGTGATAAAAGCTTGATTATCAACAAATTAATTAATATATTATGTCGCTTATTTTCGTTTTATTAATTAATTTAACCAATTAATAATATTTAACTAAAATATTTTTTTATACATACAATAATTTCAAAATAAATTGAAAATAAAATATTTTGCTTTTATTTGCTTCGTTTCATTTCTAGCTTGTACGCACAAAATGAACCCCGATAAATATAAAAAAAGTCAGATAATTTTTGGGAGTGGTGGCGGCTTCACGAATTTAGTAAACGAATACCATCTGCTCGAAAATGGCCGATTTTACCATAAACGAAGTATAGATACCACTTTTACTGAACTAAATAAACAAAATTTTGATTCAGTAAAGATAATTTTTGCCAAAACCAAAGGTTTATTTGATGAAATCAAAGAAATCCACGAACCTGGCAATAAATATTATTTTATAAAAATCAAACACGATTCTACTACGAAAGAACTTGTTTGGGGAGCTTCAAAAGAAAATTCGCAAGCGAAAGCAAAAGATTTGTACAAAGAATTGATGAATTTAGTAAATTTGAAATAATTTAGTAAAACGATTTAGGACAAGTTTTCAACTTGTCAGTTTGCAGATGTACAAAAATATAATCCCATGTCTTTTCATTTACTAAATTGATAATCACTCGTATAAATCAAACCTCATTAAACAACGCTTCAAAATAATATGAGACTGACCTTTATTCTCCTCTTTTTTGCCATAACAAGCACTTTCGCTCAGAAGGGATTCGACAAAAAGCATAAACCGCTGGCAGGTAAAAACGACCTCCCAACGGGTCAATTTATTGAAATTGATGGCCAAAAAAATACTAAAAATACTCGTCAATCAAGCCTACCAGCCATTTCAACAAAATTTGTGAGTAAACTTAAAGTAACACATGATAGTGAAACTGGTGGAGTTTTGATGATTGAAAACTTGTCAAAATCGCCTGCAGCCAATGCACGCAAAGGCTTACAAATGATGGCTATTGATTTTCTTAGCGATGTAAAAGCAGCTCTTAAAATCGAAGACCCCAACCAAGAACTCGAAATGATAAATATGGAGTCTGATGAAATCGGTATGACGCACATTCAGCTACAACAAAAATACAAGAATATACCTGTTTATGGCGGAGAAATTTGGCTGCACACGAAAGGGGAAAAAATTGATGTCTTGAATGGCCGTAATTACCCAACTCCATATTTAGCTTCTATCTCTCCTACCCTTTCAGAAAATAAGGCTATTGCTTTTGCAATGGCCGATGTAAGCAAAAAATCAATCGTGCAGCAAGCAGGCGTTACTGGTAAATTGCTGGGTAAGATGCAAAACACTTCGGAGTTAATAATTTATCATAAAGATGGTAATTTTGCCGATGAGCGTTTGGCTTATAATCTCACTATTCGCCCTAATTTATTGGAACGTTGGTCGTATTTCGTCGATGCCAATACTGGAGAAGTTTTGAAGAAATTCAATAATACTTGTACGCTCGATGGACCTTTGAAGGCAACAGCCAAAGATTTGAATGGTTTTTCTCGCACATTCAATGTACAGCAGATTAGCAGCACCAACTACATGATAGATACGCAACGTTTCATGTACAAAACAACCTCGAAACTCCCTGATGACCCTATTGGTGCAATTTGGACAATTGATGCTCTGAACTCGACATCAGATAATATGAAGTATGACCAAATAAAATCAAATAGCATCAATAACTGGAGTGATAAGGCTGTTTCGGCTCATTCTAATGCAGGTTTGTGCTATGAATATTATCGGGCAAAATTTGGTCGAAATTCGCTGGATGGTAAAGGCGGCAATATCATTTCGGTAATAAATATTGCCGATGATGATGGTAAAGGCATGGATAATGCCTACTGGAATGGCGAATTTATGGGGTATGGCAATGGTCGTGATGCCTTTAAGCCATTAGCAGGTGCACTAGATGTAGCTGGCCACGAAATGACACATGGTGTAGTTGAAGCAACGGCTCGTTTGGAGTACCAGAAACAATCGGGAGCATTAAATGAATCTTTTGCTGATATTTTTGGAGTGATGATTGACCGTGATGACTGGACATTGGGCGAAGATGTCATTAAAGTTGGTTCGTTTCCATCAGGATCATTACGTAGTTTATCAAACCCAAATCAAGGTGGGAAAAACGACCCTGGTTATCAACCAAAAACTATGTCTCAATATGCTAACCTGCCCAACACCGATGAAGGAGATAATGGTGGTGTTCATGTAAATAGTGGTATTCCGAACTATGCTTTTTATTTATTTGCTTCAAACGCCAATGTCGGAAAAGACAGAGCAGAACAGATATATTACCGTGCTTTAAGTAAATATCTGACTCGTACTTCAAAATTTATTGATGCACGTTTGGCGGTAGTCAGAGCAGCCGCAGATTTATATCCGACTGATAATAATATACTTAATGCTGCTAGAGCCGCATTCGATGCCGTTGGTATAACAGACCCAAATGGTAGTTCAACAACCACTACTCCGCCGGCTCCAACTCAGACTCAGCAAAATATCCCGGCCAACAACGGCGGAGACTTTATTTTAGTTTTTGAACCTTCATCTGGCAAACTTTACACCGCAAAAGCAAACGCAGCAGTGAGCGAATACCGAGTAATTTCGTCAAGTGGATGCTTGTCTAAACCAAGTGTTACAGATGATGGTTTATTTGCATATTTTGTCGGAAAAGATAAGGTTATTCGTAAAATTAGTTTAACTGGAAGCTACACCGAAACAAAAATTTCATCGGATGCGGTTTGGGGAAATGTTGCGGTATCTAAAGATGGAAAACGTTTGGCAGCACTGACAGAAGCTGGTGATAAATTTATGTATATTTTTAATCTGGAAGACGGTAAAGGAACTCGCTATAAATTACCACTTTATAATCCGACGTATTCAACTGGTGTAAGCACTGGAGAGGTACAGTACGCTGATTCGTTTGAGTGGGATTACACTGGAGAAGACATTATTTATGATGCTTTTAATAGTGTAAAAAGTCTCTCTGGAACAATCGAATTTTGGGATGTCGGCTTCATAAAAGCGTGGGATATCACAAAAAATGCCATCGGAAGTGGTAAAATAGAAAAATTATTTACCGATCTCGAGGAAGGCGAGAGTATAGGAAATCCATCATTCTCAAAAAACTCTCAAGATGTAATTGCTTTTGATTATTTCACAGAAGATGAACCCGATACCTATTATCAAATTGCGATTGATTTGAGCAAAACAGGCGATGATGCTATTGATAGTATCAACGAAAATAATGATGTGGGTTATCCTGGTTATTCTCGACTTGATGATAAAATGCTCTACAATACGCTTAATGGAAAACAACAAGATGTAAACATTATTGGTATTGACAAAAACAAAATTTCGCCTTCTGGCACAGCCAAACAATTCTTGCCAGATGCTTCTTGGGCGGTTTGGTACGCTCAAGGAACACGAAGCACTACAACCACAAAAACCGACCAAACGATTAATTTTGGAACGATTGCAGATAAAAATATCGGTGAAAGTTTCACAGTTTCGGCCTCAACGAATTCAAATTTAGCTATTACATTTTCAGTAGGTTCGGGCGATATTTCAATAAGTGGAAATACGGTGAAAGTTGGAGCAAATGCAGGAAAAGCAAGTATAAAAGCAACCCAATCTGGAAATACACAATTTAATGCAGTCACCACTACCCAGACATTCTGTATCATTCCGGCTGCCCCACGAATTACTTTGAGTGGTGGAAACTATGTAATTACTGGCGGCAAAAACTTCCAATGGTATGTAGCTGGAAATCCAGTTGGTGGACAAACAACCGCAACAACTCTTAAACCTGACCTAAATGGAGTTTATACCGTAAAAGTCATTACGGATGATGGTTGTTTCAGTGCGGCATCGAATAGCATCGAAAATAAAATTGCAGTTTTGGCCAATGAACTGAACGAAAACATCAAAGTCGTGATATTTCCAAATCCAACGGCTGACGAACTTCGTATCGAATTGCCAATGAGTGCAGTTTTCAAAGAAGCAAGTTTTTATTCAATAGCTGGCAAAAAAACGATAAGTTTTGATAAACTTTTAAACAATAACTCATTGAATATCAGAGAATTACCAAAAGGTTTATATTCAGTAAAAATCGAAACTTCACAAGGAAGTATCGTACGAAAAGTAATAAGAGAATAAATATTTTAGTAAATTAGGATTACGATAATTTTGTTTTGCCAAATAATAAAAAAAGAAGATATTTTAATGAATTTTGTAAGAAAGTCCAATTTGGACAATCCTACGGGCAAAATTTAACCATCATAAAATTATAAAAATATTAGCTTAAAACCCCGCCAACTATCTTGGTGGGGTTTCTGAATCATTAAGCGTTATACTGCTGAATAATAATGAAATAGATGGATTGTTTGCAAAAAAACAAGAGCACCTTGGTAAACTTGGATAAGATTATGGAACAAACAATCAAAAAAGAGGAGTTAATCGTTAATAACCTTCCTGAACCCGCTCAAAGAAATCATTTATCGTGGCCAAGCTATTTCAGATAAAGTTGCAATATTTGGTGGCAGTTGGAAACTTATTATTATCTTTTTCGGTGTTATTCTTACAGTTTGGATAATTATTAATGCTATACTTCCTGAAAAAGATAGATTTGACCCATATCCATTTATCTTGATGAATTTGATTTTATCAACCATTGACGCATTGCAAGCTCCGATAATAATGATGAGCCAAAACAGCCAAGAATAAAAAGATAGAATTAGAAGCGAAAACGATTATTTGGTAAATTTGAAAGCTGAAATGGAAATCAGAGGTTTACACCAAAAAATTGATTTACTTTTAGAAGAACAAATCAAAACTTTATTCGATAACCAAGCCAAACAGTTTACTTTGCTTCAAGAAATCAACAAAAAATTAGAAAAACATTTAAAAAATAAATCATAAAACCTTTTTATACAATTCGTTAATACATTATGTCAACCTTAACATTACCTATAAGAGTACTCGTAGTTGGCTGCGGAAACATGGGAGCATCGCACGCACAAGCCTATCAATTAATTGACGGTTTTGAAATTTGCGGTATTGTATCGACTGGAAAAAGCAAAGAAGTTCTCAACGAGAAATTGGGTGGCGGCTATACCTTATTTTCAGATTACGCATTTGCCCTTGCCGAAACCAAACCAGATGCTGTTTGTATCTCAACTTACCCCGATACCCACGAAGCATTTGCTATCATGGCTTTCGAAAATGGCTGTCACGTTTTTATCGAAAAACCATTGGCCGATACCGTTGCAGGTTCAGAACGAGTGGCTGCCGCTGCACAAAAATCTGGCAAAAAATTAGTTGTGGGTTATATCTTACGTCATCACCCGTCATGGGAGAAATTCGTGGAATTATCACACCAACTCGGTAAACCGCTCGTTATGCGTATGAACCTCAATCAGCAAAGCCATGGAATAATGTGGGATGTGCATCGCAATTTAATGAAAAGCCTTAGCCCTATTGTTGATTGTGGCGTGCATTATATTGATGTAATGTGCCAAATGACTCGCTCAAAACCACTACAAGTATCAGCAATAGGAGCCAGATTGACTAATGATATTGCCGAAAACAACTATAATTATGGACAATTACAGATACGTTTTGAAGATGGCTCGGTGGGCTGGTACGAAGCAGGTTGGGGGCCAATGATGAGCGAAACAGCATTTTTCATCAAAGACGTAATCGGGCCAAAAGGTTGTGTATCGATTGTGGCAAAAGAAGCTGGCGGAACAGGAAAATCAGATAATGTTGATGCTCATACAAAAACCGAATCACTGCGTTTTCATCATGCTGATATTGATGCAAACAATCAGTTCGTAAAACAAGATACGTGGTTTAATTTGAGCGATGAACCCAATCATCAAGAACTTTGTAACCGTGAACAACGCTATTTTTTGAAAGCCATAATAGAAAACATAGATCTTAGCGACCACGTACAAGATGCAGTAAATAGTCTAAAAGTTACCTTCGCTTGCGACGAGTCCGTTCGCACAGGGCAAGTGGTTTTTCTATAAATTTTCAAAGATTACAAAAAGCAAAAAGTCTCGAAGGAATCTTCGAGACTTTTTGGTTGATGAGTAGTAAACATTTAAGATTCATTAAACTTATTTAAGAAAAGAAGTAATAATTCATCTAAAATTTGTTTGTATTCATCAAGCTTTCGCAGCATTCTTTTTGGCTTGAACCTCAGCTCTTGTTTCTTTAGACCATTTAGCTAAATCAGCCATTCCTGCTCTTACACGAGTACCAGCGGCATTGTTTCCTTTGTCATAAAACTTGTCGAAATCTCCTGCTAAAGAAGCCACAAGGTCAGTTAATTCTTTGTACTTATTCATAATAGAAATAAAAGGTTTTTGGGTTAATAATTAGATATTTGTGAGTTATTGAATTGTAATGCGATTGCAAGATATATATAATAATATAAAAAATTATAAATTTTTCATAAAATAATACTATTGTAAACAATCTTTTTTACTTAAAAACAAAAAAAGTCTGGTCGAGATCAGACTTTTTTTAATGTCAATAAATTTTTAAACAAGCTTTTTTTATGCCAACACCAACGAAGAATATTGGCCAGCTTGCAATTTGGTTTGTACTTTCTCAAAACAATCCATTGTATATTCTACGTCTTCGAGGGTATGAGAAGCCGTAGGAATAATACGAAGCATAATAACTCCTTTAGGAACGACGGGGTAAATAATTACAGAACAAAAAATACCCATGTTTTCACGCATATCACGAATCAAATTCGTAACCGTTGGCAAATCATAATTTCCTTGTAAAAACACCGGTGTTACTGGCGAAGTTGTATCTCCAATATCAAATCCACGCTTCCGGAAACCTTCTTGTAAAGCACGCACGATTGTCCAAAGATTTTCTTTAAATTCTGGATGATTCTTCATCAATTCCAAACGCTTCATTCCACCCACAACAAACGGCATCGGCAAGGCCTTTGCGTAAGTTTGAGAACGCATATTATATTTTAAGAACATCACAACTGCTGGGTCTGCTGCAATAAATGCACCGATAGCCGCCATTGATTTGGCAAATGTACAGAAGTGTAAATCAACTTGGTCTTGCACACCGAAATGTTCAGGCACACCTGCACCAGTTTCTCCCATTGTACCAAAACCATGAGCATCATCAACTAATAAACGGAAGTTATATTTTTTCTTAAATTCAACTATTTTATCTAAACTACCAACTTTTCCTGACATTCCGAAAACTCCTTCGGTAATAACCAAGATTCCTCCACCTTGCTCGTCAGCCAATTTGGTTGCTCTTACGAGATTTTTCTCCAAACTTTCCATATCATTGTGAGCAAATTGGTAGTAGGTTCCACCTTTTGCTTTGTGCAAGCGAATTCCATCAATCAAACAAGCATGGCTTTCAGCATCAAACACGATGACATCTTTTCTATCAACTATACATTCGACAACCGACATTATACCTTGGTAGCCATAATTCAAAAGGAACGAATCTTTTTTACCAACGTATTCGGCCAATTGTTTTTCAAATTGCTCATGCATTTCGGTATTTCCCGTCATCATTCTTGCTCCCATTGGGTAAGCCAAGCCGTATTCAGCGGCCGCCTCAGCATCTGCCTGACGCACTTCTGGATGATTTGCTAAACCTAAATAGTTATTTAGCGACCAGTTTAACATTCTTTTGCCCATAAACTCCATGAACGGACCAAGTTCGCCTGAAAGTCTTGGAAAAGAATAATAATGATGAGAATTAAGCAATTTCGCCTGCGACCCAATTGGACCTAAATTGTTGAGAGCTTTATCAAAAATATCTTGTGCCATTTTACATTTATCAATTAACAGTTATCAATTTTTCAGTAAACTTTAACAAACTTCTCACTAAAATACTATGCAAAATTAACGCTTTTTTGGTAGGAAAACAAACGGCAGTTTCTTTGAAAAATCCTATCTTTACGAAATGTGCAATATTTTTATGAGATATTTAAAATATTCAATTTGATTTTAGTGTTAATTAGTAGTAAAATAGTCAAATATAGCAACTCAAAGTAATTCAGTAAACAGTAAGAAATTCTTATTGGCTTCAAAAATAAGTAATTCGATGCTCATTCAATGGCATAATTTTAAAATGCTGAAAACTATGGAACTGAGGACTACCTACAATTGACTAAAATTAAAGAACAATAAAAAATAAATCAATCAAAAGAACGTGATAAAGTCGATTCGTAAAATACTAATTGCCAATAGAGGCGAAATTGCGGTTCGTGTGATGCGAACTGCTCGCGAAATGGGTATAAAAACGGTAGCCGTTTTTTCGGAAGCTGATCGAAACTTTCCTCACGTAAAATATGCCGACGAAGCTGTTTGTATCGGGCCCGCCGCATCGAAAGACTCATATTTGAGAGGCGATAAGATTATAGAAGTAGCTAAAAGTTTAGGAGTTGATGCGATTCACCCTGGCTATGGCTTTTTATCAGAAAATGCCGACTTTTCAAAAAAAGTACAAGAAGCAGGCTTGATTTTCATTGGGCCATCACCTGAGTCAATTGAGGTAATGGGCGATAAGCTATCATCTAAACATACAGTTGCTAAGTACAATATCCCGATGGTTCCTGGTACGCCAGATGCTATTACTGACCGTGCGGCAGCCAAGCAAAAATCAGCCGAAATTGGCTATCCAGTTTTGATAAAAGCAAGTGCAGGTGGCGGCGGAAAAGGTATGAGAGTAGTAGAAAACGAAGCCGAATTTGATGAACAAATGGATCGAGCCGTTGGCGAAGCGATTTCATCATTTGGCAATGGAGCATGTTTCATCGAAAAATACATTACAAAGCCAAAGCACGTTGAGATTCAAGTAATGGGCGATAAATACGGCAACGTAGTGCATCTTTTTGAGCGTGAATGTTCAATTCAGCGGCGTCACCAAAAAGTGGTTGAAGAAGCACCATCGGCAGTACTTACGCCCGAAATCAGGGAAGCAATGGGAAATTGTGCCGTTTTGGTGGCCAAAGCCTGTAATTATTATGGTGCAGGGACTGTGGAGTTTATTGTGGATGAAGATTTGAATTTTTATTTCTTAGAAATGAATACTCGCTTGCAGGTTGAACACCCAGTAACCGAAATGATTACGGGAATTGACCTAGTAAAAGAGATGATATACGTGGCCGAAGGACGTGAATTGAGTTTCAAACAAACAGATTTGAAGATAAATGGACACGCCATCGAGGTAAGGGTTTGTGCCGAAGACCCAGCCAATAATTTCTTGCCCGATGTGGGAGTTTTGCGAAGTTATGTACGTCCGCAAGGCAATGGCGTGCGAGTCGATGATGGCATAGAAGAAGGCATGGAAATTTCGATTCATTACGATCCGCTGATTGCGAAACTAATTACCTACGGAAAAGACCGCACCGAAGCTATTGAAAAAATGATTCGTACGATTGATGAATTTAAGATTACGGGTTTAGCCACTACCCTACCATTCTGTAAATTTGCTCTTCAACATGAGGCTTTCGTCAGCGGGAAATTTGATACTCGTTTTGTAGGTTTATACTTTACTCCAGAGGTTTTGCAGCCAGAAATTCCGACCGTGGAATTTGAAATTGCCGCAGTTTTAGCAACCGAAATATTGAAACGTAAGCAAAATATTAGTTTGGCACAAAACACGCCAGCTACGACGCAAACTAGTCAATGGCGTAGAAATCGGCTTACTTTGAGAGGATAAAGAAAAAGGTCTGAAACTAAAATTTCAGACCTTTTTCTTTATTTTAAAAATAATTCAAACCCTACTTCACATAAACTAGAAGTATTTCAGAAATGATATAATCAAATTTAGAAAATGACTATATTTGTTAAAAAAACAATAGTTATGGTAGAATCTCTCGAAAAGAAGCGTTACACAGTCGAAGAATATTTTGCCTTAGAAGAAACGAGCGAAATTCGCCATGAGTATTTTGATGGTGAAATTTTTGCAATGGCTGGTACTACGCTCAATCATAATAGAATAGCACAAAATGTTGGGTTCTCATTAAGAAAATCGAAGAAAAGTCATTGTGATGTTTTTATAGAAAATGTCAAATTGGAAGCTATCAAGGATTTTTATTATCCTTACCCAGATGTAATGCTGACTTGTAATCCATTCGATTTGAGGCAGAAAAACAAAATCGTACATCCAAGTTTAATTGTTGAAGTTTTATCAACCTCGACCGAAAAGTACGACAAAACGACTAAACTAAAAAAATATAAAGCAATAGCCTCGGTGCAATATTATATGTTGGTTTCTCAGTACGAAATGAGCGTTGAATTATATAGTAGAGTCAGCGATGCCCTTTGGACTTATGAAGAATTTACTGAGCAGAATGCTACAATTAATCTTGAAAAATTAGAAATAATTCTCTCGTTATCAGATATTTACGAGAATATTGTCTTTGAAAGTGAGGAAATTTTAGAGTAGAAATTCTTTTCAAGATGCTCAATTACCAATATTACTTCTCATTCGTAAAAAGCCAACCAAACAACCTAGCCTCCACTAATCAAAATCTCATTGACATATTCAATTTTCTTACTGAAATTTGTCTCATTAGTCATTTCTCGTACCCTGCGTTGGCCTCGTACGTAAGACTAGACGTTTTACATTCAGATTTTGTATGGCAATGAAAACTCAAAACAATACACTCGTCTTTTTTGCAATTCTGATTGCCATTATCAATTTAGTTTTTGCAGCATATTCGCTTGCCAATCTTCCGGCTACAATTCCGATTCACTTTGGCATTGATGGAAAACCCAACGGCTGGGGTGATAAATACACCATTTTCCTTATTCCGCTCATAAATTTGGCTTTGGTTGGCTTTATGGCAAGCGTTCGTAAGCATCCATTTAGCTACTTAAATTTGCCAATCAAGTTGAGCAACAATAATCTGGAAGAAAGAGTAAAACTCGGCAGACAATAATTAGATTTGATTTGTGTCGCCATAAGTACTCTATTCTTTTTTGTTGAACTACACATCATAAAATCAAGTCAAAACCCGCTATCAAGTAATGGAATATTTTTTGTAATTATTAGCATTGTGGCAATAATTCTTGGTTTATCGGCTTTTTATACTAAAAAGATTAATAAGCTGGCATAAAATAAAAATCCCAGAAAGATTCGACTTTCGGGGATTTTTATTTTATATTTTTATTATTTATTTTAAAGTATTACCAGTCATTTTTTGCATTTGCTGACGCTCGTAGAAATTAATAAAATCTTCTAATTTATCGACGGGTATTCGTCGAGCTATGATCTTTTTGTTATTATCCAAAATATAATTGGTTGGTGTAGAATATACATCAAAACTTTTTCTGAAATAATATCTATTTTTAGAATCCCAGAGATTTAACAAAGGCTGCGTTTTATAGCCAAACACAAAGTTGTTCATCTTTTTGGTGTCATAAGCCACACTTACATTATAGATGGTTACATTGTCTTTATTTTTGTTGTGAAACTCCAATAATTTTGGAGCAGATTCTTTACAATGTCCGCAATCTGGGTCATAAAAATGTACAATTGTATATTTGGTTTTGCTTTGTATTGGGTTATATTCCCTGCCCAAAGAGTCGGCGACAATTAATGTAGGAAAGACTAATCCAGTCTGCAAAGGCTTCAAAATATCAACTCTTTCTTTAAATTTTGCACGTTGCGTCGAATCCAACCAATTGGCATCTTTCAAATAATAATTTTCAGCTAAGTGAATAAATACACCATCAAGGCCAACGATTTCGTTGTTTTCGTATTTATTTGTCACCCACCATAAAGCCCAACGATAAACTTCTTGATTTTTTTTGGCAAGTTTCAAAATTTTATCCGCATCATGATTCACAGAGTCAGTTGTTTGATAAACTAAATCTTTGAAATATCGCTCGATACGGCTATGAATAAATGGCGAACGCAATAAACGATCATCCGCAAAATCAAGATTATCAAAATAATGTCCTTTGTAATAATTGAATAAATACGTTGAATCGGGGCGGCCATTTGCTTTTTTAGGTAATATAGCAGGCAATTCGGGATCAATATTAGCCTTGATTACTTTAGCCGCAAACAAGCCTTCGTTTTCTTTTATCGTATTCTTTATATAAGTGTCTACTTCTTTCTGCGTAAGTTCAAGCTTCTTTCGGTTCGTTTCCTGAGAAGAAGGGTCATTTTTCATTTTTGCCAATGCACTCATTGCTTCGGCTTCTCTATTTTTATTTTGCAAAAACTTACGGTATCCAAACAAAACTTCGTTTTCTTTTGAACCTTTAAATTTTACCGAACTCACAAAATCAGTCGTATCACCTTCGATTTCCATGAACTGTTCTCTACCATTTATAGCAAAATCATAGTATTTCGATGGGGAAAGTACAATGAGATAAATACCTCCCTTAAGAGGATCTTTCCCTTTAAAATTTAATTCGCCATTCTCAACTTTGGCCGAATCGACCTTAATATATTGATTATAACCAAAAAAATGAGCTAGGTGACAGGTTTTTCCTTCCACAACTCCTTTCATTCGTACCTTGATTGAATGACCATCTTGGGCAAAGGTTTCGGCAGAAAAAATGATTGAGGCAATCAATAATAGACTTTTAAAATAGCGGTATGCCGCACGGCTAATTCTCATATCTGTACAGGTTTTATTAATTTTATTTCATTTCACAAAGATAAATACTTAATTGCATGTAATTTGTTAAAGGCTTGTTAAATTAGATGCGGTTTGTATTTAAGAAAACAGCAAAGTTTGAGATTTTATATTTTAATAAAACGAATTATAATGTTTTATATTGCTTCTAAATTTCTAACATTTTTCATTATGCCGCTTGGCATTCTGTGTTTTTTGTTGATCTGTGCTATCAATACAAAAAATCGATATAAATCAAAGAAATTGGTCATTGCTGCAATTATTTTTCTGTATGTTTTCTCAAATCCATTACTTATCAACGAATTATTGCTTTGTTGGGAAATTCCGCCAAGCTCAATTTCAGCCGTAAAAACGCACGACGTGGGCATAATTTTGACGGGTGGCACAACCAACGATGATAAACTTCCGCAAGAAAATATATTTCTCGGAAAATCAGCTGACCGCATCGGACAGACATTAGAGTTATATAAACGAGGGAAAATCAAGAAGGTTTTGATAAGTGGTGGCGAAATAAGTGTGCTGGGAAAAACGCCAAAAAAAGAAGTAGAAGAAATTGCCAAATACTTGATAATCAGTGGAGTACCGAGAGAATCTATTTTTATGGAAACTCACGCCCAAAATACAAAAGAAAATGCCCTCAACTGTTCAAAAATTCTTAAAAAACATTTCAAAAACCAATCGTATTTACTAATTACATCGGGTTTCCATCTACGAAGAGCAACTGCGTGTTTTGAGAAAGTAAATATAAAAATAGATTATTTTGGTGCGAATTATCTTTCGCATGAGCGAGTTTATTATTGGTACAGTATTTTACCTAAAGAAGAATATTTGGCTTACAGTCAATTGATTTTCAGAGAAATAATCGGATACTGTACTTATAAAGCGATGGGGTGGATTTGAAAAAACTACGATTTACGAGGTAAGTATTACGCTTTGCTCTCAATCGTAAATCGTCAGTCGTAAATCGTAATTTGAGATTACATACTCAAAATATGCACCATTCTCAACAAATCGTCGTGAATGGGCTTTGGTTTCTTGATAGTGTCAATGAATGGGGTGTAAACCAATTCGTTGTTTACAATTCCTGCCATTACGTTTTTATAGCCTTTGATAAGACCTTCCACTGCTCCTAAACCTAGGCGACTCGCCAAAATACGGTCGTAAGCAGTTGGTGCACCTCCACGTTGTATGTGTCCGAGCGTTGTTACACGAATGTCAAGCTTATCGGCTACTTGATTCTTGATTTTTTCGGCAATATCAACGGCGTGTCCTTCTTCGTCACCTTCAGCAACCACTACGATTGATGAAGATTTAGAGCGTGACCAACCATCTTTCAAAGTACTTATTACTTTTTTGAGCGGAGTATGTGTTTCTGGTACCATCACAATTTCAGCTCCACCACCAATACCAGATTGGATAGCAATATATCCAGAGTCACGACCCATTACTTCGATAAAAAACACACGATCGTGAGAGTCAGCAGTATCTCTTATTTTGTCTATTGCTTCGAGTGAAGTATTTACTGCAGTGTCAAAACCAATCGTATAATCAGTTCCATAAAGGTCATTATCAATGGTTCCTGGGCAACCTACCGTTGGAATTTCATATTCATTATAAAAAACTTCTGCACCTGTAAATGTTCCGTTTCCTCCAATAGCGACCAAGCCTTCAATACCTGCATTCATTAGGTTTTCGTAAGCTCTTTTGCGTCCCTCGGGTGTCATGAATTCTTTACTTCTCGCCGATTTAAGCATTGTACCTCCACGCTGAACTATATTACTTACTGATTGTGAATACAGCGGAAAAATATCGCCTGTTATCATCCCATTATATCCTCTTCTTATGCCGTACACTTCTAAACCGTGATATATCGCTCCTCTAACTGCGGCTCTAATGCAGGCATTCATACCCGGTGCATCACCTCCTGAAGTAAAAACTGCTATTCGTTTCATCTTAATATTCTCTTAAATTTTCTTTATATTTTGCTTCCAATTACCCTCAACCTAATCCTTCTGCACTCGTCACAAAAGTAATTAGTTTTCTTTACTTCTCCCAAAATTTCATTATTAATCATTTGTAATATTGTTCGGTGAAAAGGGTCTTTACCAAAATTAAATTCTTTTTTATGATTATTTATAGAATTTATTGCACATTATTTTTAAATATGTGAAGAATATATCATTCCTGTATATAACTGACTGCAAACTCAATAATATATATAGAAAATCAAAAAACAACTAATATTATTAGTCAACAAACGAGACTAAAAATCAGTAAATGCCGCTAAAAATTAAGCAATTTTTAAACTTCATATATTTGCTTTTTCAAAATCAAATAACTTTAGTAATGTAGCTAAAGGTACTCAAACTATCCCAACATTCAACTCCCTTTAATCTTTAATTTAACTATCTCTCCTTAAACTCCAACTACAATACACTGATTATCAATTCTTTATAGAATATTTATTTTGTTTATTTTTTGGCATACTATTTGAATGATAATAATCAATGGTGGCCTTTTTTAGTCACTTAACCCGAAAGTAAGTTCAAAACTTACGAATAATAATATAAGAAATGTCAGGAATAATTTTAACTTTCAAAAGACTCCGTCTGAAAGTCGGAGCATTCATGCTGCTGATGCTGAGTGTTTTATCCTCACTCGCACAGAGCGAAAATGTTGGTATCGGCACAGTAAAACCCGATAATTCAGCAATATTAGAGCTCAATTCTACATCAAAAGGCTTTCTCATCCCTAGAATGACCTTAGCTCAAAGAGCAGGTATTAAAAGTCCAGCAACGGGTTTGCTGGTTTACCAGATTGATTTTTTCACAGGTTTCTATTTCTTTGATGGAGAAGTTTGGAAAGGTTTTTATGCCCGTGGTAATGATGGAGCCTCATTTAATTCAAACCCTGTTACCCCAGTTCCTACAATTAACAGTGTTGGTTGGAGTATTGGAGGAAATTCAGGTTTAAATGCTGAAGTAAATTTTCTTGGTACAAAAGATACTACTTCTTTAGTATTTAAAGTAAATAATTATCGTTCAGGTTTAATTGATTTCCGTTCTGGTAATACTTATTTCGGTTATAGAGCTGGCTATCGTAGTCAGGGTTATAACTCTATCGCCATCGGTGCTTATGCTTTGAATGATGCTAATATAGGCCTAAATAATATTGCTATAGGTTATCAGTCATTACTTCGGAACCAAACTGGTAGTGATAATGTAGCTGTCGGAGCAAATTCCTTATATACCAATATTTCGGGTTCACAGAATGTAGGTATTGGTACACAGGCAGGCCTACGTTCGGTGGGCGATGGTAATATATTTATCGGTTACAAGGCTGGTATGAATGAGATTGGAGATAATAAATTATATATCGACAATAATTTTCAAAAGGTAGCACTTATTTATGGCGATTTCGAGAAATCACTTGTAGGTATTAATACCCAAAGTCCTGGAAGTGCTTTATCAGTTGATAGTAAAATAGTAAATATGAGTGGTTTAGAATTCAAGCAATTGAATAGCGATTCTCCTGCCGAAAAACCTAGTCTTAAAGTTTTATCTGTTGATAAACAGGGACGTGTGGTTTTAGTACGTGACTCAGTTGGAGCTTCATCGTCGATACCTGTTTCAGTACCTAGCTATTGGACTTTAAAAGGTAGTTCGATTGAAAACAGCAATGCTGGTGATGTAATTTTGAGCAATATCAGATTCAAAAACCTCAGTACGACTTCGCCAACCATTAAATCAAACGGTAAAATCTTAACAGTAGATGAAAATGGATTAATTGTATTAGCTCGTGACTCAATTGGAGTTTCATCTTCGATACCTGTTTCAGTACCTAGCTATTGGTCTTTAAAAGGTAGTTCGATTGAAAACAGCAATGCTGGTGATGTAATTTTGAGCAATATCAGATTCAAAAACCTCAGTACGACTTCGCCAACCATTAAATCAAACGGCAAAATCTTAACAGTAGATGAAAATGGATTAATTGTATTAGCTCGTGACTCAATTGGCACTTCAGCTAATTCATATTGGGGACTAAATGGCAGCACGCTATCAAATACAAATACAGGCAAAGTAATATTAAATGGCCTAATACAATTAGGAAACATTAAAGCTTCAAACACAGCATTTCGTCCTAATGGGAAAGTTCTTTCTGTTGATGACAGTGGTAACGTTATCTTAGTTAGAGACTCTGTGGCCACTGCCAGCACAATACCTTTAAGTGCTTCACCTTGGAACAATAATGGTGAAAATATCGGTAATAGCAATAATGGTGCGGTTTATATCAATAATAGTTTGATTTTATCGAAACTAAACAGTGAAATTACAGTTACAAAATCAGCTCAAAAATTCCTGACAGTTGATAATTCAGGTAAGGTGATTTTGGCCAATGTAACTGCACCAACAAGCACCACTGCAACCGCAGCATCTGATTGGACTTTAGACGGGGCAAATATTTTCAACAAAAATACTGGTGGCGTTTATATCAATAATAGTTTGATTTTATCAAAACTAAGCAGTGATAGTACAGTTATAGCATCAGCTCAAAAATTTCTTACGGTTGACAAGACAGGTAATGTAATTTTGGCTAATATCCCTGTGCCATCAAATACCACTACAACTCCAACGTCTGATTGGGCTTTAGACGGGGGAAATATTTCCAACAAAAATACTGGTGGCGTTTATATCAATAATGGACTTTGGGCAAAGAATGGTTTCCGCTTACAATCTGGTACTTTAGAGCTTAATAGTGCCGTAGAAAACAATAGTGGATTACAATTTGCTCAGTTGAAAGCTTCAAATCCAGCATCTAGACCTTCAGGAAAAGTACTTTCGGTAGATGATAACGGAAATGTAATATTGGTAAGAGATTCTGTGGGCGTAGCAACAAGTACTACATCTGTAGCTTCATCTCAGTGGACAACTTCAGGTACGACAATTGTCAATAGCAATACAGGTCGAGTTATAATCAACAATGGTCTTACTTTACCTTTCACAAGCGAAGCAATAACACCGATTTCAACACAAAAATTCTTGACTGTTGATAATGCAGGAAATGTAATTTTAGGAAATTTACCGAATAGTACACCTTCATCTTGGACAATTAGTGGTAATGACATCGTTAATTCAAACCTTGGTAAAGCCAATATCAGTAATGGTTTATCAGTAAAAAGTGGCATTAATATCGAATCGGGAAATTTAGTAACCAATGGTTCATTAACAAACCGAAGTGGTTTAGTACTAAACCAATTAAAACTATCATTTCCTGCTTCAAAACCATCAGGAAAAGTACTTTCGGTAGATGATAACGGAAACGTAATCTTGGTAAGAGACTCGATAGGTGTAGCAGGTACTGTTGTAAATACTCCATCATATTGGACTGTTTCAGCCGATAACCTAAGCAATGCAAACACTGGTAGTGTATCAATCAATACTCTGACTTTACCTAATCTTAGCAGCAATAATACCCCAACTGTAACCACCCAAAAGGTACTCTCAGTTGATGCAAACGGTAATGTCATTTTAGTAAATACGCCAAATACAATAGCAACTCCAACAGTTGAACTTTGGAAGACGGATACTGATGGGGCTATTTTAAACAATAATACTCAAGGTGTGGTAATTACGACCAATACTGATGGCAAAAGCGGTTTACAGTTTACAAAACTTAAAGCGTCGTCGGCAGCGGGTGATAGATACGGAAAAGTTCTTTCAGTTGATGATAGTGGCAACGTAATTTTAGTCAACGATGGAGTAACAACTGCTGGAAGTAATACTGGAGCAGGTTGGGCAATCACTGATGGCCGTTTGCAAAATTCAAACAATGGAAAAGTAGTAATTGGAACGGGTATCAACTCATTCCCTGGAGACTTTCAATTGTACGTTAAAGGCGGAATCTTAACCGAAAGAGTAAGAGTAGCAGTAGCTAATTCTGACCGTTGGGCTGATTATGTTTTCGAGAATGGGTACAAGTTAATGCCATTAAGAGATGTTGAAAAGCACATTGATTACTATCATCATTTGCCAAACGTTCCATCGGCAGAACAAATGGTAAAAAGCGGCATGGATATAATGGAAACAAGTGCTAAATTATTAGAGAAAATCGAAGAGCTAACGCTTTATATGATCAAGGCGAATAAGCAAATTGAGCTTCTTGAAGCCAAAGTAAACAAACTTGAAAAAGTACAAGAATAATAATTTTATCATTATTAACAATAAAAAAATTTAAAATCAAAGTGCCTTTTAATAATTTAAATGAAATTTATATTTTTGGAACGATATTGTCCTGTTAACTACATAAAATAATTTTTTTGTAAGCATTTGAGTAGCAGTTTTTTTA
>Ga0247833_1002566_pt1 | contig 26317 bp, 25 predicted proteins | sample LaCruzMarch2015__7_FD_187117 | JGI IMG/M metagenome (GOLD analysis project Ga0247833, IMG submission 187117) | Freshwater microbial communities from meromictic Lake La Cruz, Castile-La Mancha, Spain - LaCruzMarch2015_8m | ecosystem: Environmental > Aquatic > Freshwater > Lake | place: Spain... | reverse complement strand
ACCGCAAAAAGATTAACGTGTCAACCGTCTTCTCCGGCCAAACGCTCGGCATAAAGGAGGTGGAAGAAAACACCTGGCTCCTGTCCTTCATGGACTACGACCTCGGCTACATCGACCTAGACGAAAAATGCCTTCAACCGCTAGACAACCCCTTCGGGGCATTCAAGGTGTAACCTATGTGTCCGGAACGATTTGTTACCCATGTGTCCGGTATGGACAATGAAATGGCTGGAGCCGATGACGGGATTCGAACCTGCGACCTGCTGTTTACGAAACAGCTGCTCTACCCCTGAGCTACATCGGCTGACGAGAAAAAGATACCCGAACCCTCTCGCAGAAGGCACAATAGAGAGAACAAGGCCCTTTCAATGACGCAAGATAGCTTCCCCATTCGTCGAGTTGATCACATCCGCCATTACGTGGGCAATGCCCGCCAGGCCGCTTTCTACTACCGAAACGTTTTCAGCTTCAACATCACCGCCTTCCACGGTCTAGAAACCGGGTTGCGGCACGAGGTTGACATCCTGTTGGAGCAGAACAACGTCAAGCTGCTGTTCTCGGCCCCACTTCGGCCTGGACACCCGATGGCCGAGAAGATCGCCCAGCATGGCGACTTTGTCCAGGACATCGCTTTCGAAGTGGACGACGTCGATTGGGCGTACAACGAAGCCGTTTCGCGAGGCGCGACTTCGGCCCGTGAGCCTTTCACGCTTTCGGACGAAAACGGCGATGTGCGCATCGCAAGCATCAAAACGTACGGCGACACCCTTCACACCTTTATCAATCGCGACAACTTCCGCGGTCACTTCTTGCCGAACTACCGCGAGCACTTCGAAGCGGGTGAAGGCATCGGGATTCAGGAAATTGATCACTGCGTCGGGAACGTCGAGCTCGGACAGATGAACCACTGGGTTTACTGGTACGAAGAGGTTCTTGGATTCAAGCAGCTCATCTCGTTCGACGACAACGATATTTCAACGGAGTACACAGCGCTGATGTCGAAGGTGATGGCGGGCGGCGGCGGAAGGGTGAAGTTCCCAATCAACGAGCCAGCCGAAGGGAAAAAGAAGTCACAGATCGACGAGTACCTGGAGTTCTTTGGTGGCGCCGGGGTTCAGCATGTGGCACTTCGTACGGACGATATCATCCACACCGTTACCTCGCTCCGCAATAAGGGAATGCAGTTCTTGACCGTTCCAAAGGCGTACTATGCCGCACTGCCCGACCGAGTTGGCACGATTGACGAGGACATCGCCACCTTGGCCGACCTCGGAATTCTTGTGGACAGAGATGATGAGGGGTATCTCCTCCAAATTTTCACCAAGCCGGTGACGGACCGTCCGACGCTGTTTTACGAGATCATCCACCGCAAGGGCGCGACGAGTTTTGGCAAGGGCAACTTCAAAGCTCTGTTCGAAGCGATTGAACGAGAGCAGGAACTTCGCGGGACTCTTTAACAATTCTTAACAGTGTTGCGAAATTTTTCGCAACACTGATTGGCGAATCGGTGTAGATTGTGTTTGGGTCATTTGACCTAAGGAATCTATTCATGCTTAAGAAAGTTGCATCGACGCTTCTCATCGCCATGGTCGCGGTTGTCGCACATGCCGATCTGTTCGTCTTCCGCGCAAATCTAACTACGGGTCAAGAAATTCAGACCCCGCGGGTCACCACGCGAGCATTCGGCCTTGGCCGACTGAAGGTGTACACCGATAAAAACGGACGCATGTACTACGAAGGCTTCCTTGAGGCCCGAAAGCTCTCTGGCCCGCCAACTGGGTTCCACATTCACCGAGCCGCCGCTGGCTCAAACGGTCCGGTTGTCGTTGACTTCTTCGACCAGTTCGTCCGAACGGTTGACCTTGGGAAAGGAAACCGAAACATCTACGTCAAGGGCCAACTCCTAGACCGTATCGTTGGCGGAGAAATTGTCACTCGCTTCCAGATTCTTGACGCACTTCGCGCCGGAAACGGATATTTCAACGTTCACAACGCTTCATTCCCTGCTGGAGAAACCCGCGGACAGCTGGTTGAAGTCACCGCTTCCTAGTTGTTAGCGAAACTTTGCCCCGAGCAGCCAACGGCGGTTCGGGGCTTTTTTGTTCGTCAGCACCCATAGTTTCTTCGGGAGCCGAAGTATGTTTAGATGCCTTGAATCTCACAATGAATATAATCCTCAATCGCTTTGCGAGATTTTCCCAACAATTCGGCGAATCAGTGTAGATTGTGTTGGGGTCGTTTGGCCAAAGGAACCTATACATGCTTAAGAAAATTGCATCGACGCTACTCGTCGCCATGATCGCCGTTGTCGCACATGCCGATCTGTTCGTCTTCCGCGCAAATCTCACTACGGGTCAAGAAATTCAGACCCCGCGGGTCACCACGAGAGCATTCGGCCTTGGCCGACTGAAGGTGTACACCGATAAAAACGGACGCATGTACTACGAAGGCTTCCTTGAGGCACGAAAGCTCTCCGGCCCACCAACCGGGTTCCACATTCACCGAGCTGCCGCAGGCTCAAACGGTCCGGTTGTCGTTGACTTCTTCGACCAGTTCGTCCAAACGGTTGATCTTGGGAAAGGAAACCGAAACATCTACGTTAAGGGCCAACTCCTGGACCGTTACGTCGGTGGAGATATTGTCACTCGCTTCCAGATTCTTGACGCACTTCGCGCCGGAAACGCCTACTTCAATGTTCACAACGCTTCATTCCCTGCTGGAGAAACCCGCGGACAGCTGGTTGAAGTCACCGCTTCCTAGTTGTTAGCGAAACTTTGCCCCGAGCAGCCAACGGCTGTTCGGGGCTTTTTTGTTCTTCAGGACCCATAATGACTCTGGGAACCGTAGTACACCTTGGTGCCTTGAATCAAGCAATGAACAGAATCCTCACGCTTCTATCTGTCCTGGTTGCGCTCCTAACGCTCAGCGTCGCCCAGGCCCAGTTCCCGGGCAGCGGACCGGAGCGAATGAAATGGACCGCAGCAGCCGAGGGCGGAGAGCTGATTCTGAAGGGTGAAATCGAAAGGGGCTGGCACCTTTATTCCACCATTCCAGTGAAAGACGGCCCGTTTCCGACAACGATTGAAGCTAAGGGCATCACGCTCGGCAAGAAGATTGTTGAACTGACACCCAAGAAAAAGTTCGATCCGAACTTTGCATTGGACGTTCAGACCTTTGACGAGAAGGCCGAGATTCGCGTGCCGATTACGGCCAAGAGCGGCAACTCAGCCACCGTCGATGTCACCTACCAACTTTGCAGCGACACCACGTGTCTGAACCCTAGAACAAAAACCCTGAACGTCGACGTTTCTAAGGTCACCCCTGGAGCGGCTCCGGCAGCGGTAGGAGCAAAGACGCCTGATGATTCTGCTTCCGCAAAAATCACCCCGGTCAAGAAGGACTACGGCGGACTTATCGCGTTCTTCGGAACCGCAATCGCGGCCGGATTCTTTGCCCTCGTGACTCCATGCGTCTTCCCGATGATTCCGATCACCGTTTCGATCTTCTCGAAGCAGGGCGAAGGAAGCGCGGTCAAACCCGCGATTGCGTTCTGCCTGGGAATCATCAGCACGTTCACGATTCTTGGCGTCGGAGTCAGCCTGTTGTTTGGCGCGACCGGATTACAGAACTTGGCCAATGATCCATGGCTGAACTTGGGCATGGGCATTCTGTTCGTCGTGCTCGCGTTTAGCTTGTTTGGCGCTTTCGAGATCGGGGTACCGGCGAGTTGGGCCAACAAACTGAACTCCAAGAAGCGATCGGGCCTTGCAGGACCGATTGTTATGGGCCTGGTTTTCTCGCTTACGTCATTCACTTGCACCATGCCGTTTGTCGGCACACTGCTGGTAACGGCGGCCCAAGGGGATGTGCTCTATCCAATCGTTGGAATGCTCGGGTTTAGCTCGGCTTTCTCTCTTCCCTTCTTTGGCCTAGCGTTGTTCCCGCGCGCGGTTTCGAAGCTGCCTAAGTCGGGTGGATGGCTCTCCACGGTTAAGGCGTTCATGGGATTTGTTGAGCTGATCGCTGCGATCAAGTTCTTCAGCACGGTCGATCTTGCTTGGCAGCTTGGCTGGCTGACGAAAGAGGTTTATCTCACCCTTTGGTTCGGCATCATGCTTCTTGCCGGCCTATTCCTTCTCGGGTGGATTCGGATTCCGACCGTTCACGACGAATCGAAGCCGGGCATTCCCCGAATTGGTGCGGCGCTTGCTTCGATTGCGGCGAGCGTTTGGTTCCTTACCGCGCTCAATGGCAACAGTCTGCAAGACCTTGAAGCGTTCGTTCCTCCTGATCCATACCCTTACAAAACGGTAGCCGGAGCCGTTGCCAAGACGAGTGAAGAAGGCTGGATTGCTTCTTACGACCTTGCCGTTGAAGAAGCCAAGAAGACTGGAAAGCCGATCTTTATCGACTTCACCGGAATCTACTGCTCGAACTGCCGCTACATGGAAAAGAACGTGCTGAACAAGCCCGCAGTTGAGGAAGAGCTGAAGAACTTCGTGTTGGCCAAGCTCTATACGGACCGCCGAGACAACCCCGAGGATCAGCGATACCAAAAACTAAAGATCGACCTCACTGGTAGCGCGTCAAACCCGGTTTATGCCGTGGTGAACGTCGAAGGTAAGTTGCTGGCTTCTTCCGAGTACGACCGAGACGTTCAGCGCTTCGCGAACTTCATGAAGTCAGGTCGCGAGAAACTAGTCAGTCTCCGCTAACAGTAAGCCTGCCGCGACCATTGCCGCGTGTTCGACCCTGAGAACACGCGGACCGATGGTCACGGCAAGATCGCCGATCATCTCAACTTCGCGTGGCGCCCAGCCGCCTTCCGGTCCGATCGCGATGACGCGCCTTCCAAGGCGGGTTCTGGTGAGTCGGCGTCCGACGCCCTCGACTTCCGAGAGCACATCCGCTTCGGGAAACTTCGCGAGGAACTCCTTCAGATCGCTGACAAGAGTGAACTCCGGCAAACGGGTTCGGTAGCTCACTTCGGCCGCTTCGCGCGCAATCGTTTCGAGGCGGCGAATCCGGTCCATTTTCTTACCCGCATCCCACTTCACCACCGTTCGATCGGTTGAGAAAAGCACGAAGTGCGAAACCCCGATCTCCGTTCCAGCCCGAACAATCTCGTCGAGCTTTTCGCCTTTTGGAAGCGATTGGCCGAGCGTGACATGGACGAGAGGCTCGGTCTTTGGAAACTCAACGGCGGTCGCTTCCGCGTCGTGGCCGTCGAAGATAGCCCGGACCAACGATCCGTCATTCGGAAGAATCGCGATTTCTGCTCCGGCACCCAATCGCAGAACTTTGCGGAGCTTATCGATCTCCGCCTTTGGTAGCTCGATCGTGCCTTCGGTCGGCGCGCCTGGGATGAAGATCCGAGGAAGAGACCTAGATGGTCTCATTTACGGAAGCAAGCTCCAACCCAATCGTCTTCTTGGCGCATTTCCACCAGCGTGAATCCGACGGCTTCGGCGGCATTTTGCACATCGGGCCAATTCTGTTCGATGATGCCGCTCACAATCCAGTATCCGCCGGGCTTAACCGCGGCGTGGGCCTCGGGAGACAGCCGAATCAGAATCATGGAAATGATGTTGCTGAGAACGACTTCGAACTGGCGTGCAGCGGCGGGAATCTCGCTTGGCGTCGTGCCGCGGTCGGCATCGGTCAGGAGCAGCTCGTCCTCGCCCCAATCGCCAGGTGCGCCGTCTTCTCCATGGACAACGGGATCAAAGCCGCCGCCGACAAAGAACTCAATGCTGACGTTGTTTCGGTCCGCATTCTCGCGAGCAACGGACACGGCAGTTGCATCGATGTCGCTCGCATAAACCTTCGCCGCACCGAGCAGCTTCGCTCCGACGGCAAGAATGCCGCTACCGCAACCCACGTCTGCAACGTCACGGCCTTCCACCGGAACCAGGGAAAGCAGTTCAAGGCACAGGCGTGTTGTCGGGTGATCGCCCGTGCCGAAGGCCTGACCAGGATCAAGCGTGATGACGAGGTCATCGGGCAAAGGCTCGTAAGGCTCCCAGCTTGGGGTCACGACGAATCGCTCTCCGATTCGGCGCGGCTTGAAGTACTGCTTCCAGACTTCGTCCCAGTTCTGCTCTTCGAATTCGAGAACTTGCGTCTCGACCGCGCCGGCTTCTTTCAGCGCTACGGCTAGGTCAGAGGCGGTATCGGAAGCACCCGGGACGAGCGGCAAACAGCCAGAAATCCAGGGTTTGGTCTCGATGGTGTTTTCAATTCCGGACTGCAGAAACAGCTCAATAACCGGCGAGGTGTCTTCTGGCCAAGGTTCAAGCTTGGCTTTGACTTCAATCCAGGTCATTTTTTCCATCCAAAGAGGTTATGGAAAAAACCGCCAGGCTCCGCGCCGTGGGGCATGTTCTCGCCGCGAAGTTCAGCGAGTTCGCGAATGAGTTTCGCCTCGGGCTCGGTCAATTTGGTCGGAATCAAAACGTTCACTTGTACGGTCAAATCTCCACGCCGACCGCCATGCAGTGGGGGTAATCCGGCTCCCCGCGAGGTCAGCGGTGTCCCGGGCTGAGTCCCGGCTTTGATCTCAAGCTCGATATCGGCATCAACGCCTTCGATCTTGACTTTGTCTCCAAGCGCGGCCTGCGCAAAAGTGAGGTCGAGGACCGTGAACAGGTGCGTTCCGCGGCGCTCAAAGCGAGGATCGTTTTCAACCTCGAGAGAGATGAAAAGGTCTCCGGGTCGCCCGGTGCCGACGCCTTCGCTTCCTGCTCCAGGAATCTGCATCGTCGCGCCGTTATCAACTCCAGGCGGAACGTCGACCGACATGGTCTTGCGCTGCCTCTCAAGCTTTTGGCCCCGGCACTTTTTGCAAGGGTTCGAGGTCGTTGTGCCTTCGCCTCGGCAGGTTGGGCATACGGTCTGGGTTCGAACTTGGCCGATGAACGTGCTGCGTACCGTAGTAACCGCGCCAGCACCCTTGCAGCCCGAGCAGGTTTCAGGTGCGCCGCCGCCTTCTACTCCCGTTCCACGACAGCTGGAGCACCTGGCGTAGGTATCAAAGTTAACTTCCTTTTTGACGCCCGTGAGGACTTCTTGGAGGGTGATGGTCGCGCTGGTTTGAACGTCTTCGCCATCTCGACCGGTTCTGCGTCGGCCGCTTTGAGCTCCGGCTGCACCTCCGAAAAACATATCGAAGATGTCGCCAATGCCGCCACCGCCGTTGAAGAAGTCGCCTGCGCCGGCACCAGGGCCGTCCTCGGTGGTTCCAAATTGATCGAAGCGCGCACGCTTCTCGGGATCGCTCAGCACGGAATAGGCAGAGCCAATTTCTTTAAACTTTTCTTCCGCCGTCGGGTCGTTGGGGTTGACGTCGGGGTGGTGTTGACGCGCAAGACGGCGGTAGGCGGACTTGATTTCGTCCGCCGACGCACTTCTTGCTACACCAAGAACCTCGTAGGGGTCCCTAACCGCCATTTACTTCGTTTTACTCGCTTGCCGAATCGTCTTCGTCGGAGCTCTCTTGCTCCGCGAGATCGTTCAACGACAGGGTGCCTTCACCGTCATCGCCAATTTCGGTCTCTTCCTCTTCTCCAACAAGGTCAGAGAGGGACATGATTTCTTCTGGGTCGACGAGCTCTTCGACATCGTCATCCGCGAGAATCGTATCGTCGCTGATGAGGACGACTTCGGCTTCATCAAGGGCCGGCAGAAGCATTCCGCGCTCGGAAACGCTTTCGTCAACCAGCAAGTCGACTTCCATCGCAATATCGATGGCTTCGAGCTTGTCGGGCAAGGTCGGCTTAATTTTGCCAGCCGCAATCTCGGCGAGGGCAATTGTTAAAGGGTGTTTGGAGTCAACATGGACGAGTGCCGGGGCACCTTCTCCAAGTTGCTTGGCGCGCTTTGCGGCGAGATTCGAGAGTACGAACTTTCCGTATGGATAGTCGTTGAGGATATCGGGTTTTGGAAGCATAGCCCAGTGATGCGAACTTTCAATTTACCCGTTCGAGGTGAGTAATTGCCATCCGGTAACCTCATTTCCATGAAGTTGATCCGGTTTGAGCTGAAAGCCGATCCCAGCAAAATCCGTTCTGGAATTGTGCAAGCAGGCAAGGTTTACGAAACGGAAGGGGGCCAAGGAGTCGGCGTTCACGAAGCTGCCTTGGTGCGACCTTTGATTCCGGTTGCGAAAACAACTTCGGTTCGCATCTTCCATCGTGAATTCCAGCCAGACGCAATCCAGCAGATGGAGATGGAAGATTTCCACTACTTCGTTGGCAACCCCGGCAGCCTCATTGGACCCAGCCAGATCGTTCCCTATCCTTACTGGACCGATCATTTAACGGTTGTTCCCTACCTTGCGGCCGTTGTCCTCGGTGACGCGTGGAAGGTCGACATTCAGTACGCGGACGAGTTGATCTTGGGAGTAACGATCATGGCGGTTCTCGTCGCGCACGATACGTTCCAACAGGACCGGAAGCTAGGCCGAGGAATGGGCCGGTCGTATGACGTTGCGGCGGCCTTTGGGCCGGTTCTGACGACTCCGGAAGAGCTTGACGGATCGGTCACAAACGACGAAGTCGGCCGACGATACGAGCTTGAATCGGTCGTCCGAATCAACGGCGTAGAGAAAACTCGGGGCAACAGCGTCGATCTGCCCTTGACCCTCGCCCAGGCGATTCAGTCAGCCAGCCAAGGTGCACCACTTCGTGAAGGCGACATTGTGGCCATTGGGCCGCTCGTAGATGAGCCCGAGTTAGTTCGGATTGACCCCGAAGATGAGATTCAAGTTGCGGTGGAAAGCCTCGGTGCGATCTCCATCAAAATGGACGCGTAAACGAACCTATGTCAAACATCGTTAAGCACACATTGCCAAACGGCATGCGAGTTCTCGTGGAGCCAGTTGGCCATGTCCGTTCTGCGGCGGTTGGCCTGTGGTGCAAAACCGGCAGCCGTCACGAAAACGAGAACGAAGCCGGAATTACTCACTTGATCGAGCACATGCTCTTCAAGGGAACGAACGCTCGAACGGCAAAGCAAATTGCCGAATCCATCGAAGGTCGCGGCGGCTCATTGAATGCATTTACCGACCGAGAAAGCACCTGCTACTACTGCCGCGTGCTGTCGGATGACGTTGAGAACGGAATCGACGTGCTATCGGACATGATGCTGAACTCGCTCATCGATCCGGAAGAGCTAAAGCGCGAAGAGCAAGTGGTTCTCGAAGAGATCCGCCGAAGCGAAGACGAGCCGGGAGACCACGTGCACGAACTTCACCTCGAAGGCCGCTGGGGCAGCCACCCGCTCGGAAAGCCGATCATCGGGACGAGAGAATCTGTTTCTTCGTTCGAACCGCAACACATTCGAAGCTATATGGATCGGCAGTATCGAGCCGAAAACGTGGTGCTGTCGATCGCCGGAAACGTTGATCCGGCGGTTGTCATTCGCAAAGCCGAAGAATGGTTTGGCGCCCTGCCAACCGGCGTAACCGACTCCCAGCCAACCCGGCCATCGGGCACCGGCGGCGTGAACTACATCGAGAAGGACGTTGAGCAGGTTCATTTCTGCATCGGCACCGAAGGTTGTTCGCTCTATGACGACGAGCTCTTTACTCTGGCCGTGCTCGACGGAGCGATGGGCGGGAGCATGTCTTCTCGACTGTTCCAAGAAATCCGTGAGAAACGAGGGCTTGCTTACTCGGTAGGTAGCTACACCCTGACCTATGGCGCGGGTGGAGCGTTCACCGTTTACGGCGGAACGAGTGAGCAGAACTGGGAGCAAGTTCAGGAGTTGGTCCGAAAAGAGTTCGACAACCTGATGAAGTCCGGCTTAGAAGCGGAAGAGCTTGCGCGGACGAAGCGGCACCTTGCCGGATCGATTGTGCTCGGTCTCGAAGGCATGAGCAGCCGGATGATGCGAATGAGCAAAAACGAGCTTCACCACGGCCGAATCATTCCGCTGGAAGAAACCTTGGCCAAGCTGGAAGCGGTTACCAACGACGGGATCGTCGAGGTAGCGAACCGAATCTTGAAGCCTGAACTCGTGAGCACAACCGCCATCGGTCCCGGCGCCGAAGCTGAACCTGCATGAACAAACTCGTCGCCATGCTGGAACGAGCGACCAAGGCGGACAGCGTTAGCGCGCTGACCGCCGAACTGGTGCAGGTCTTGGTCCAGTTAACCGGGGCAGAGTCTTGCGACATCCTGCTAAAGGAGGGTTCCGACACCCTCGTGCTTCGGGCAAGCACGATGTACCCGGAGCTTTTGGGAAGGCTACGCCTTGGAAAACAGGTCGGGCTTTGCGGCATTGCACTCGCCTCGAACACGCCGGTTTTCATTGAAGCGAAGGTTCAGGATGACCTGCGGTACGCCCGGTATCCCGACACGCACGAGCATGGTTTTGAGGCTGAGGCCGTGCTTCCATTGGCAAGTGCGGACATCCCGAATGGCGTCGTGCTTCTTCGGTTTACGGAGCCAACGGAATTTCCGGCGGAGAAACGGCTCGAGCTTGAACAAGCTGCAGTCATGACGCAGCTCATCATCGACGTTTGGCGCAACGCCTACGGCCAAGGAACGCGGCACACCCGGCTCGGAGCTTTGAACGAAGTTTCCAAGACTATCGCGCAGTCACCGTATCTCGAAGAGATTCTTCAGCTTCTGGTGAACTACACCGCGCAGCAATTTAATTACCGGGTCTGCACGGTTCGACTCCTGGACGAGGCACGCGGCGAGCTCGTACTGCGCGCCACCCAAGCTCCCGCGAAGGCTTACCAAAAGAAGCGAGCGATCAAACTGGGTGAAAGCTTCGCCGGTCAGGCGATCGCCGACAACCAGCCAGTGATTGTCCGGGACGTACAGATTGCAGACGAATACATCGGGCACGACTTGGCGGTTGAGCAAGGTTTGCGGTCCATGATCTGTATCCCCCTGACGATGCAGGGGCGGCCGATCGGCGTTCTGAGCTGTTATACGGCGGAGGTGCGCGACTTCGGGGCCGATGAGATCAAGGCACTCGAAACCCTGGCGAAGCAGGCAGCCGTCAGCATCGAGCACGCCAAGATGCAGGTCCGAAACACGTTGATGCAGGAGATGCATCACCGGGTGAAGAACAACCTGCAACAAGTGGCTTCCCTACTGCGGCTTCAAATGCGGCATAGCAGCTATAAAACGCTGGAGGATGCGCTCGGCGACTGTCTCAACCGTATCCTAGCGATTAGTAGCGTTCATGACCTTCTGAGCCGAGACGATCTTGACCACGTTGGCTTGAGGAGCATTGCCGAGACGCTCGTGCATCACCAGCAGAGTTCGTTCTTGCTTCCTGACCGTAAAGTGCGGTTCGAAGTTCGTGGTTCAGACGTGCGCCTAAACATGACCCAAGCGACCCAGGTTGCCTTGGTTCTCAACGAGCTCATCCAGAACGCGGTTGAACACGGATTTGAGGATTCGCTCGAAGGCGAAATCCATGTCACGGTCGAAGATTCGGACGAGGAAGTTAGCGTTTGGGTGAGCAATAGCGGTGACCCGCTGCCAGACGATTTCAACCCAACCGTGAGTAGTCACCTTGGATTGAAAATTGTCGACAACCTAGCGCGCGGACTCAATGGCAAGTTCAAGATGTCGAATGTGCTCGGCTGGACGGTGGCGGAAGTGACCTTCCATCGCTCGACAAGTGAGTGATGGCTTCTGGGTAAAACGCCGGAATGCCATTGGTGGACCTGCCGCTTGACGAACTGAGAACCTACGCCGGACGAAACCCTAAACCCGCTGACCATGCCGAGTTCTGGGCGGCGGGGCTTGCCGAGCTTGACGCGCTTGATCCACAGGTCGAGATCGTTGATAGCTGGTTCCAACCCGCGCATGTTCGGTGCGCCGACCTTTGGTTCACCGGCACCGGCAACTCGCGAATTCACGCTAAGTTACTTATTCCACGTGAGATCAAAGATCCGGCGCCGGCCGTGTGTCACTTCCACGGCTACAGCATGCGGGCCGATGACTGGACGGGTTACCTGGGCTACGCTGGCGCTGGCTTTGTCGTCGCGGCACTAGATTGCCGCGGACAGGCGGGCCAGTCTCAGGACGGAGTCTCAGTCAAAGGTCCGACGCTGGATGGACACATCATCCGCGGACTCGCTGACGAGCCAAGCAAGCTTTACTACCGAAACGTGTTTCTGGACACTGCGCTCTTGGCCCGAATTGTGCTTGGCCTTCCGGAGGTTGACGCGGCTCGCGTTGGGGCCTTTGGGGGATCCCAAGGCGGAGCTTTAGCCCTTGCTTGCGCGTCGCTTGAACAGAGGATCGCACGAGTTGCACCGGTTCACCCATTCCTTTCCGACTATCAGCGCGTTTGGGAGATGGATCAGGATGTTGCGGCCTATGCCGAACTTCGCCGATTCTTCCGTCAGTTCGATCCGCAACACAAGCGAGAGGCCGAGATCTTCGAGAAACTCGGATACATCGACGTTCAACACCTCACCGATCGGATCAAGGGCGAAGTGCTGATGGGGATCGGATTGATGGACACGATTACGCCCCCTTCGACCTGCTACGCCGCGTTCAACAAGATCCAGTCTCCGAAGCGAGACGTGGTTTATCCCGATTTCGGGCACGAAGGTCTCCCCGAGTTTGGTGACTTCGCGTTCGAATTCTTAAGTCAAATGTAATTTCAAGTCGATAGGCCGAGAGTCCCAACTCTCGGAATCTTCGCGGTAAATTGAGTGTTAGAGACTCATACGGTTGAGTCTCTAACTGCTATGGCAAAGAACTACTACGACGTGCTCGGCGTGGATAAAAAGGCGGACGAAAAGGAAATCAAGTCTGCCTACCGTCGGCTTGCGCGGAAGTATCACCCGGACGTGAATCCGAACGATGCCACGGCGGAAGCCAAGTTCAAGGAAGTCTCGGCCGCAAACGAGGTGCTCAGCGATCCCGAGAAGCGGAAGCTTTACGATCAGTACGGGAGCGACTGGGAGCACGCGCAGAATTTCGGTGGCGCAGCGAACGACTTCACGACTCAAGGCGCCGGCGGATTCAACTTTGGCGGTGGGGTCGGATCGATCTTCGATCACCTCTTTGGCGGAGGCACCCGCGTGCGCTCCGGAGTTCAGTTCGAGACCGACCTCTACGAACCTCAGGATGTCGAGAAGGTGGTTGAAGTTAGCCTTGAAGAGATCGATCGCGGAACGAAGCGGACGCTGACTTACCAAACGATGGATCAGCAGGCGCTTCGTGACCGTGTGACTACGATTCCGACGACAAAGAAGGTTGAAATCACGATCCCCGCTGGGATTGCAGACGGGAAAAAGCTTCGCGTTCCCGGCAAGGGACAAGCCTCCGCGACCGGACAGGCGGGCGACCTTTTCGTGACGGTCAAATATGCTGCGCACGAGCGATTCGCTCCCGTTGGCGACCACTTGGAAGTTGAAGTCGCCGTTCCCTACACCGTTGCCGCGCTCGGCGGCGAGATTAAAGTTCCGACGCTCAGATCGACAATGTCCATGAGAATTCCGGAAGGAACTCAGAGTGGACAAAAGTTCCGCCTTGCGGGGCAAGGCATCACGCAGTTTGGTGGGGGACGAAATGATCTGTTTGCGCGCATCAAGATCACCGTTCCGAAAGTCCTTACCGATCAGGAACGTGCCTTGCTTAAACAACTTCAGGAGATGAACGGTAACGCGTGAGGACGGATAACCAGCCTGTCTACATGATCGGCGTGGCCGCGCAGCTTTGCGGAATCCACCCGCAAACCCTCCGCCAATATGAGCGGCTTGGCCTTGTAAGCCCCCAGCGGGCCGGTGCAAAGAACCGCCTGTACAGCGAGAACGACATTCGCCGGGTGAAGCGAATTCAGCGCCTCACCCAGGAAATGGGAGTGAATCTTGCGGGGGTGGAGTTGATTCTCCGACTGTTGGAAGACATGGAAGAGGCGCGTCGCGAGATGGATGAGCAGTTGGAGGCTTACCAGCGAGAAGTTGAGATTCGGATTCAGCAACTGCTGGAGCGACCCAACATTCCGGTTCGGAAGGATGAGTCGCTTTTGCCAGTCCCTAATTTCATCACGCGTCCGCCAATTGACTTGTAGTTCGCCAAGGCAGCTTCTTCTTCGCGACGGCGCTTCTCCACAGCCACTCGACCGGTCCGATGTCGAACTTTCGAAGCCAGAGCTCGGAGAAGATGAAGTTGATCACCCAGACTCCGAGTACGACCATATATTCCTGAGGTCGGTTGAGCTTGCCAAAGTATCCGAAGCCCCACGAATAGAAGAACGTGGTGCAAAGGAGCGATTGGAGGATGTAGTTGCTGAGTGCAATCTTTCCGACTTTGCCGAACATCCGGCCAAGGAAGCCGGACTTGCCAGCTTCAACTAGCGAGGCAATTCCGGTCACCAGCCCGACGGCCAACAGCGGACCGCAGAACAATTCCCAAGCGATCGATGCCGAGCTCAGCGCCTTGTGCGGCAGTAAGAAGGCGACGAGGTTTAGCGGAATTCCCAAACCAAGCCCCGCCCAAAGCAGTCCGTTGCGGAGCTTTGGATGGGCCGACGGTGCGACGAGGAAGTTTCGCCGCGCCATGAGAATTCCGATGCTAAACAGGGCAAGCAGGCTGGGCACGATCGTGAGAACGATGAACAGCGTCATGACCATCCAAAGGATTCCCCGGTACTTGAGCTGATCAAGGTAAGTACCGTTTGCAAACGCAGCGATCTCATCTGATGGCCGGAATGGGTAGAAGTCGATTCCTTCGCTGCCCGCGCTCTCGGGGCGAAACGCGATCGCGAGGCCGAAAATGCCGGCGAAAAGGAAGTTCAGCCCAAACACTCCGGCAATGATCCAAAGGAGCCCTCGCTCATCGCTATTCACCATGAATGCGGCGATGAATGAGACGACGGCATAGGAGAACAGGATGTCGCCGATCCAGATGAAGAAGCCATGGATGAATCCGAGGACGCCGAGCAACAGCGCCCGCCGGAAGTAGGTTTCTGGCCAGTCTTTCCCACCCGCTTCAGCTTTTTGGAACTGCAAATACAGTCCGTAACCAAAGAGAATGGCCAGCGAAGATCGAAACTTTCCGGCCGCTAGAGCGATTTCACCTTGGTTGAACAAGTGAGTTATGGAATCGACTGAGGTAGCCGCGCCAAAGTTTCTCGAGAAATCCGGCCCAGCAAAAGTAGCGATGTTCGCGAGGAGGATTCCTAAAATGGCAAAGCCTCGAATGACATCGAGGCTTTGGATTCGCGTTGCGGCGAGGGTTCCGGGCATGCCGGACACTATATCCGGCTATCCCTTAATCGGTAATCCGGTTCGCGGAGAACAGGACTTCTTGCCCGTTTTTTCGTCGTATTGTTGGTGATATTCCTCGGCCATCCAGAACCTCGGGGCCGGAAGAATCGTGGTCACAATCGGCTTGTCCCAGTTCTTTTGTTCCTTCTGCTTGCTCGCCAATGCCAGCTTTCGCTGAGTTTCGGAGAAGGTCCAGATCGCGGTGCGGTACTGGTCGCCAATGTCTGGGCCTTGTCGGTCGATCAGCGTCGGGTCGTGCCAGTCCCAGAAGTTCTTCAAGAGCTTTTCGTAGCTGTTCTTCTTAGGATCAAATTCAACCAGAAGGGACTCCGCGTGGCCTGTGTTGCTGTAGCAAACTTGCTCGTACGTCGGGTTCTGGGTTCGGCCTCCGGCGTAGCCGACGGCGGTTTGGACGACGCCCGGTTGCATTCGGAACCAATCCTCGATTCCCCAGAAGCAGCCGCCGCTGAGCATGATGAGCTCATTACCGGGCTTCGGTTTGGGCGGCCACGCGGTCCTAACCTGACCAGGGTTTCCGCCAATCGGGCGCTTTACAACCTTTTGTGAGGTCGAAGTCCCTTGCCCCATCAAGGTGACAACGCCACCAAGACTAAGCGCAACTACAGCTAACGCGATCCATTTCATCTTCTTTCCTTACTAACGCTGGGAGCTTGTCGGTTGTTTCTGGAATCAAGCTACATTCACTTAAGCCAGGAACACCGCGGATAGTTCCTAGGCTTCAGTCGTTGCGATGAGGTTTCTCATCCAAGACTGCAAGTCATCAAAGCTATCGGGGCTGACGGCATGGCCCATCGGATACTCCCGCAGAACGACAGCATCGCTGATGGTCCGAAGCTCATCTCGAATTCGCTGACCTTCCGATACCGGAATGACTTCGTCGTACCGCCCGTGCTGCACCAGAACCGGTGGGACACACGATGGGAGTTTTTCAGGCTCGGGCCATCGGGAACTGAGGATCATGGCGCCGGCATATTTTTCCGGGCGAGCGAGTACTTCTTGAAGCGCCATCATTCCGCCCTGACTGAAGCCCATCAGGACGGTGTTTGCTACGGGCGGCAATCCATCAATCGATCGCTGGAGGAGCTCGGCGCTTTCGCGGACCTGAGCAGGATCAAAACGGATTCCAGCATCGGTCCACTCGATATCGAACCAAGCGAAGCCTTGCAAGTACGGCCATGGAGCCTCGATGCTGACCCTTTCGATCTCGCCTTCGAGCTCGGTCAAAAGTCCGAAAAGATCGTATCGATCACTCCCTAGACCGTGCAAGGCAATGACCCGCCAGTCGGCGGTTGTCTGATCGGATTGGACTCTTAAAGGCATAGGCACTTTTTACTTGGAAAAGGGCAGGTAGCATCGAAAAATGGACGGGATTCCGCTTGCCGTGCTCGCAATTCTTGCTTTTTCGCCGAATCGAATGAATTCCGACACCCTCGATCAGATCTGTAGCGACGCAGGAAAGCGAGCGGTAGCCAAGTTTGCCGACGCCAAGGTTCTGCCGGAAGAGATTGGCATTTCGATTGCCGTGCTAAACCGCGATTCGCTCAGCTACGAAACCGGCGGTTATCGTGACCGTGAGCCGATGTATCCGGCGAGCGTCGTGAAGTTCTTCTACCTTGTGCACCTCATGCATCAGCTCGAACAGGGGGAGGTGAAGATGACCGACGAACTGAAGCGAGGCACCATCGATATGATCAAGGACTCGAGCAATGACGCAACGGGCTACATTTTGGATGTGCTCACCAAAACTACCGGTGGGCCCGAGCTTTCCGGTGAAGAGTTGAAGGCGTGGATGGACAAGCGAAACGCCGTCAACCGTTGGTACGAATCTCTTGGATATAGCGGGATCAATGTGAACCAGAAAACTTGGAACGAGGGTCCCTATGGCCGCGAGCGGCAGGGCTACGGGCCGAAATTTGAGCTTCGGAATTCATTGCATCCGGCGGCTTGCACCCGACTTTTTGCCGAAGTTGCGCTTGGAAAGATCGTGACGGAAGCACGCTGCCAGGAAATGCTGGGCTATCTTTCTCGCCCGATCATTGCGGATGATCCAAAAGCTGACTTCCAGAGCCGAGCCTTTATTGGGAAGGCCCTCCCTTCCGGATATAAGCTCTGGTCGAAGGCGGGATATGTGACCGCCGAGCGGCACGACACCGCTTACGTCAAGGGTCTAGACGGTCGCGAGCTCGTGATCTCCGTTTTCACCAAGAACCACACCCAAACGCCGGACTTGATTCCATTCATTGCGTCCGAAATCTTGAAAGAACTGAAGATGCCAGCCGTAGAAACCATTTCAGGAACCGAAATTGAAGGCTAACTCCAACCGTTCTGCATTTACGCTTATCGAGCTACTCGTGGTGATCGCAATCATCGCGATCCTCGCGGCAATTCTGTTCCCAGTTTTCAGCCAGGCAAAGGAAGCGGCTAAGCGGACGCAATGCCTAAGCAGCCTAAAGGACATCGGCACGGTAATCGCGCTTTACGGCTCGGATTATGATGACCGATTGCCGGATCGCCGCGACCTGAAGGAATTGGATTATCGCCCGTGGACCTCTTGGCCGCCGTCTGACCCGCGTGCCGGCTGGATTGAGGGAATCATGAAGACGTACGGCTCGAAGGAAGGTCTGCTCTGCCCGAGCGTGCGTGGTTCGCGAATGGGCGAAATTGTCCAGGTCAGGCAGGGCAATTCAAACTATTGGATGTGGCGGTTTGACCGGATTGGTTCTGACGTCGCGCTCGATAATTGGTGGGGGAAGACGCCAGACCAGGCGGTTTCTGACTTGATCTCCGCGAACAATCCGACGGTTGGAGAAATCACGGGCACGGCAGAAGCGGAGCTCGCAGTGGACCCGTACTTCCCTCGCACAATTCCTTCGGTTAGCGCCGAACTCAGAGGGCTGTCCGTTCACTTTGGCGGCCGGAACCGGGTTTTCCTCGACGGCCACGCCAAATGGCTGAAAGACCGTCGCCTGAATCCTTAGACTTTTCGTATTTCGAGGGTGTAGTCGGATCCGGGACCCGTTGATTTCATTGCGGCAGCAAGTAAGATGCCGCGGTCGTTGAACATCGCCTGGTAGCTAACCGGAATCTTTTCGGACCGAATGTTCTCTGGCGGTCGGCTCCATGCCCCATCCACGATGATCTCCTTGCGCTCGTTCCGGTACATGTTGGTGACCAACGTACCGACGACATTCGAACCATGTTCTGGCAATTCGGTCGACACTTGACTGAGTTGACTTGGCAGCGTGAAACAGATGAGTCCGGCATAAGGGTCTTCAAACGCTCGCCAAGGGAGCCCCTGCGGGAATGGTCCGTTTTCCGAGAATTCCGCCTCTAGGCTGCCGAACTTTTGTGGTCGACCCGCCCGATTTTTGCCCGATTCCATCATGAGATTCGAGAAGAAGACGCGGACTTGGCGCGGTTTTTCCTCCGCCGGTGGCAACACTTCCATGCGCATCCTGTACCTAACGGTGACCTTGTCAAAGCCGACCGACGCTTGGATCGTGATTGCGTAGTTGAACTTCTCCTTCGGTTTCCAAGCGCGGGTTACAACCGGGGGCGGAACCGGTTCTTGTTTTGAAACGTCGGTTACAGGCGGGATTTGTAAACTAAAAGTTTGCAGAATTCCTGCATACAGTGGGACCAAGGGCCACTTTTTGGCGTACCGTAGCTGTATCCTGTCCCCGGTAAGGAATCTATTCATGAACAATCGATTTGTACTCATCGCACTCGCACTATTCGCAATTCTCGGATCTGCCTTCGCACAGGGCGGTATGGGGACTATGACGCCTGAGCAGAAGGCGCAACTCTCCAAAATGCGCGAAGAGCGATACAAGCAGGTTGGGAAGGAACTTAAGCTCACTCCTGATCAGCTCAAAAAGATGCGAGCAGCCGACGATAAGCTTCAGGCTAAGGCCATGAAGATTATGCAGGGCCCTGGAGACCAGCAGGCGAAAATGCCAAAGCTGATGGCGCTCCGCCCCGAGCTCCTTGCCGAGTACAAGAAGTTCCTCAAGCCAGACCAGCTGAAGAAGGTTGAGGAAATGATGAACAAGCAAATGGGAATGGGCCGCGGCGGCGCTCCCAAAGGACAGGGCTAACCTCCCGATCCAGGTCCCGTTCCCGGTCCGCCGGGAACCACCGGCGGCGTGTACGGCACGCCGTCGGTAATCCAACTCTCAGGCTTCGCCCCTTTTAGATAGACATCTAAGTAGTGGCGGAGCCTTTTTGCGTAGTCCAAACGATTGCTCGGCTTCGCTAGGTTGTGATTTTCTCCGGGATACACCAGAAGGACCGCGGGCTTTCCGAGCCGACGCAGAGTGTTGTAGAACTGCACACCCTGGCGAAAGTCCACTGCGCCGTCGGCATCGCCATGCGCCATGAGAAGCGGCACCGAGCGCTTTTGAGCCTGCCAAACCGGGCTATTGGCAATGTACTTTTCAGGAATCTCCCAGAATGGGCGACCCATTCTTCCCTGGCTTGTCTCAAAAATTTCTCCGTTTGGCGTGCCTGAATTCCAATACACGACGCTGTACATACTCACTAGTTCGGTGAGGGGTGCACCAGCAACGCCGACCGCGAAACTTTTCGTTACGGTCGTCGCGAAGGCGGTTTGGTAGGCACCCCACGAGTGGCCGATGAGCCCAACTCGATCCGGATCGATTCCAAGCTTCTTGGCGTAAACCGCTGCGAGCGCAGGTTGGAGGCAATCCACTGCGTCTTGCCCGGGCGTTCCTTCTCGATACGCGATGTCGGGCTTGAAGACGAAGTAGCCATTCTGGCTGAGCCACTGCTCGTTGTAAGCACTGGCCTCGAGAGGCCGAACGAAGCTGTGCAAGCTGTCGCTGAGTCGCTCGTAGATGTAGGTCACCATCGGGTAGCGGCGGCTTGGATCGTAGTTGGCAGGATAGATCAGCACACCGTTGAGTGCCTTGCCCCATCGGCTCTTGAACGGTACAAGTTCGGACTTGCCCCAAGCGTAATCCTTGAGCCATGTGTTCGATCGGCCAACAGGCTTTGCAGCCGAGAAGGACGTATTCGTGATGTAGATTGCGGGAGAATCGTCGAACCCACCCATGACGAACATCATGCGATCGGTTCCCGGTGCTTGAGTTAGCGCCTGAGTGGCCTTATCTTGGAACAGGAGCGGCTTCAGCTCCCCGGTGGCCGTGCCGCGAGCAAAGCCTGATGCTTTGGTGGTGTCGTCGAACACGGAGAAAAAGATCGGGTCGGAGAGCTTGGGTCCTTCGGGATCATCCAAAACATCGATTGGGGTGTAGCGAACCTTTTCTTTTGCGCCCTCGGTCAACCGGGTTAGGGTCTTTGCGCTTGGACGATACAGGAAAGCGTCGAAATAGGTTGAAAAGATGACGGCTTCGTCTCCGGCGAACCAATACGGATTCTCCGCTGGGCCCCGTTCCGGAAGGACAAGATCGATTTCCGGATCTTCAAACTGGATGCCGGATTTCCCCGTCACGGATTCGGTGACGCCGGTGCGGACATCGGTTAGAAACCACTGCTTGTTTGCAAAGTGCGCGAAGTACTTGCCTTCGGGCGATGGGAGCGCGCCGAAGTTAGCCTTCGTGACGACCTTCTTTGACTCCCTCGTGGCGACATCGACGATGTACAGGTCTTGCGCAGTTCTGCCATTCGTGACCGGTGACTCGTAGGGTCCGGAATCGAGGAGCACGGCCTTCTGGAAGTCATCCATCAGAATTGCGACTTGGTCTTTTCCGTTGCTCAGTCGTGCTGCCGAAATTGCGCTTCGGTCCCAGACCATGAGATCTGTTCGACCCTGGAGGGCTCGGTACCGGACCTTCTGCTGCGGCACGATATCGATGTCTTTTGTATTCCAGACTTCGACATCGCTGACCTCACCAGGCTTGGCGGGTTTGGGTTTGTCCGCCCAAGCTTGAATTCCGAAGGCGACTTTGGTCCCGGCATCGTTCACGCGGAGGGGTCTGGTCTCGCTGATCCGGAATCCGGCGGGCAGCTTTTCATCCTTACCAATTTCGTAAACGGCGCGGTCCTTGGGCTCAGTGCCTTCTAGGGTGAGGGCGTGGATTCGGTAGTTGATGCCAACTTTGTTCGGCAATTCTGATCCGGCGAGCCAAGCGAGGACGTTTGCCTTTTCTGACCAAGCGATTCCGGCGATGCGGTCTCTGCCCCACATGAGGGTCTTCACGCGGCCGGTGCTTGGCTCGAGAATCTGGACGCCACTTTCGTCGTTGTCCGATGCGATTTGCATCGCAATGAGGTTTTCGGCTTTGTTGACGGAAGCTGACACGACGTTGCCGATGGTTAGGGTTTGCCCGGTCGCACTTTCGATGAGCGTGAGATCGCTCCGAGGTTCCTTCGAGTCGAGCGCTCTTGAGCGGCGGGTGAGAATGTACTTGCCATCTTCCAGGAGTTCAAACTGCTCAACATTTTCGACATAGCGCTCTTCGCCGCTAGGGAGCAATCGGAGGCCCAAGCGTGGATTGGCGGGCTTCCTTTCGGCTCGAAGCTTCTCCGCGATGGCGCGTGGTGGAGAAATCAGGAAGGCGACGAACTGGTTGTTCTTGGCAAAACGTGCTCCGCGCCCACCGGGAATAGACCACGCGATCGGCTCATCCGCGCTCTTGACGGTGAGGCTTGGATCGCCTTCAACCGGGGAAAGCACGTAGCTGATCCACTTACCGTTTGGCGAAATTAGGGCGGATGACAGGGCTTCGACGCGCTTCCAATCACCGTCTAGAATCGACTTCTTCGCTTGTTGCCCCGCGCCACTCGAGACAAGCGCGAAAGTAAGGAAGGACAAAAGCCCTAGTCGGGCAGGTAGCAATCGTGCGGAGAGCATCGCAATAGCAACCTACCAGAAGAATTCTGCCTAGAGTTCCAACGATCCACCGCCGGGTGCGTTTCGAATTCGCTCTGCTTAGGTTATGATGCTGTTTGCGGAATCTTGTCGAATCCGGTGCTAGAGCATGAGAACCCCTTTCAAGTACGTTGCCTTTTTGGCGCTAATCCCATTCAATCATCTTGCCTTTGCGCAGACCCCACCACCGGCAGAGGAGAAAACTGCGGCAGCGGCCGAGCAAAAGCCCGAAACGCCCGCACCTAAGCCCGGTGAGCCAAAGCCGTACAAGGACGTGGTCACCAAGGAAGCCGTCACCCAGACCGGTATGTTCAAGGTGCACCGAATTGACGACAAGATCCTTTGGGAAATTCCGGCTGACAAGCTGAACAAGGAATTGCTGTGGCAAACCGAAGTCGCCGAGCTTCCGCCGCTAGGCCCGTTTAGCTACCCTGGAACCGCAACCGGAGCGCGCGTGGTGCGATTCACCCGTCGCGGAAACAAGATCTATCTTCGCAACGTTGAGAAGGGCCTGCGCGCCTTCAACGATGCTGGCCTAGAAAAGGGCGTCGCTTGGAACACTCTAGAGCCCATCATCTTTGACTTTGCGGTTGAAGCTGAAGGGGGCGAGAAAGACGCCAAGACGGCCGTTATCGACGTCACCCAGCTATTCACTTCGGATCCGGCAGACTTCAGCGTTCGCAGTGCGGTTTCGGCCGGTGGCGCGAACCCAAATCGTTCCTTCGTTGACACCGTTAAGGCTTTCCCGAAGAACATCGAGACCCGATCTGTCCTCACCTTCATGGGTGGCGGCGGTGGTGGCTTCTTCTTCGGCGGCGGCCCACGATCTGACGCCAGCACCGTTACGGCAAAGGTCCATTACAGCCTCGTCGAGCTTCCTGAGAAGCCGATGCAGCCACGCTACAAGGACAGCCGAATCGGCTTCTTCACCGTCGGCTTCACCGAATTCGGCCGACCAGATGGAATCTCAAAAGCTACTGAGTACATCTCCCGATTCCGACTAGAAAAGAAGGACCCGAACGCGGCCCTGAGCGAGCCAAAAGAGCCGATCGTTTACTACCTATCGCGAGAGGTCCCGGACCGATGGCGCAAGTGGCTGAAGAAGGGTGTTGAGGACTGGCAGGTTGCCTTTGAGCAGGCCGGATTCAAGAACGCGATCATCTGCAAAGATGCTCCAACCGAAGCCGAAGATCCGAACTGGCATCCAGAAGATGTCCGGTATAGCGTGATTCGCTGGGCACCGAGCCAAATTGCCAACGCGATGGGCCCCAGCATTCAGGACCCACGGTCCGGCGAAACGATCTCCGCTCACATCATCTTCTGGAACGACATCGTAAAGTTGCTCGAAGAGTGGTACTTCGCACAGTGCGCGGCTACCGATCCAAAGGCCGCCAAGCTTCCGTTCCCAGAAGAGCTGATGGGCGAATTGGTTCGCTACGTGTCCGCTCACGAAGTCGGTCACACGCTTGGCCTTGAGCACAACTTTAAGGGCAGCGCGTGGTACACGCCGGCTCAGCTTCGCGATCCGAAGTTCACCAATGAGAAGGGCCTCTCGGCCTCCATCATGGACTACTCACGGTTCAACTACGTTGCTCAGCCGGGCGACAACGTGACCCAAACCATCGGCAAGATTGGCGACTACGACAAGTTTGCGATCGAGTACGGCTACAAGCCAATTCCTGGAGCAAACAGCGCCGAGGCAGAGAAGCCATTCTTGGATCGACACCTTGCCTTGCAGGTCAACAACCCTTCCCTACGATTCGGCAACTACAAGTACTTCCAGGATCCAACGGTTCAGACCGAGGACATCAGCTCCGACGCAGTTGAGGCGACACGATTGGGCTTGCTGAACCTCGACAACATCGCAACGACCAAGTTGCTGACCGCGACGACAAAGTTCGGCGAGGACTACACCAAGCTTTCCGAGATGGTGAGCAACCTGCTCGGGCAGCGATTCACCGAGCTTTATCACGTTGTTGAGAACATCGGCGGCGTCATCGAATCGGATAACCATGCCGGTCGCGGTGGCGTGGTGTTCCGACAGAACCCAGTTGAGAAACAGCGCCGAGCAGTGAAGTTCCTCGCGACGACCGGAATGCAGACTCCTAAGGGCCTGTTCACGCCGGAAATTCGAGATCGAATCGCGCCAGACGGATTGGTCAGCGACGTTGTCGGTCAGCAGCGGTTCCTCTTCAGCGCCCTCTTCAACGAGGACCGAGTGAGCCGAATGTTCGACCTAGAAACGGCGAACCCGAAGAACCACCTCAGCGTTGAAGAGATGCTGAAGACGGTTCAGAGCGGCGTGTTTACCGAGCTTTCCGCTCCGGCGCCGAAGATTGACATCTTCCGACGCAACCTTCAGCGCTCGTACCTAACGGCAATGGACGGTCGAATCAACGGATACGCGGCGACTCGAACCGACCTGAAGCTGCTCGTTAAGGCTGAACTGAAGGCCCTGGCAAAGCAGATTGATGCGGCGATGCCAAAGACGAAGGACAAGCTCACTTCCCTGCACCTCGCCCAGACCCGAGAGGACATTGGCAAGATCCTTGCTGACAAGTTCTCGAAGGACTCCGGCGGTGGCGGATTCGAGATGCTCTCGATGTTCGGAATCGAGAAGGCGACCTGGTCGAAGCTGAGCTGCTTCAGCCCTTGGGCAAAGCTGCCTCGATCGGTGCAGAAGCACATCGAAGCTCAGCTCGCTGAGAAGCACTAAGACAACGCAAAATGGCCCCGAGACTATGTCTCGGGGCCTTTTTTTGTTTAGTAGTCCACGGGGCGCAGATAGTACTCGCCAATGGCGGTGCTGCTGAGCATGGCAACGGTCGGTAGTCGCCGCTTCCAGTGGGTGCCGTCGACACGCTTAAACACGAGCGCAACCTCTTCGGGCGCAAACCCCATTTCGATCAGCTTTTCTTGGTTATAGCCCTGCGTCATGAAGTGCAGGAGTCGGTCGGCTTTTCGGTAGGTGATGCCGAAATCGATCTCGTCGGTTTGTCCTTTGATCAAGTCGGCGGTGGCGGGTTTGTGGATGATCTCTGGCGGCACGCCGAGCTCTTCGGCCAGTTGCCAGACTTGGGTCTTGAAGAGGTCGCCCAACGGATTGATCGGCGGGCTGTCGTCGGCGTGCCAGGTGAAATAGCCAAAGAGGCGCTCGCTCTTGTTTCCGGTGCCGATCGGGAGTCCGCCGACCTTTGCGCTTTGGTCGAAGATCGTGATCATGCGGCAGCGCGCGCAAACGTTGCCCAGTCGGCTTGCGCTGATTTCGGGCTCGAAGTTAGAGATGTAGCCATCGACCATCGCGGTGATTTCGATGGTTCGAACGTTGATGCCAAGATCGTCCACCACGAGGTTTGCGTGATCGATGCTCTCTTGGGACGAGATTTTGTACGGCATTCGGAACGCGTACACGTGCTCAGGGCCGAACGCCCGAGCGCAGAGGTATGCCACGACCGCCGAATCCACTCCGCCAGAAAGTCCGAGGACGACGTTCTTGATTCCCCGCCGCTCTAGGACCTCTTCGCGAAGAAACCGAACGAGCCAGTCGGCCAAGATGGGCGCATTGATCTGCAAATAGTCATCCTGCTCCGAGTCGAATCGGGCGGTTTTTTGCACAGGAAGCGTCATATCAACACTCTACACCGGATTTCTGCCCTGGGTTGCCGGTGCTAAACGTCCCATGCCCCATCCCGTTTCGGAGAATCTGGTGTAGATTACGTTAGGTTAACGATGGCGTTGACCTTCCCTCCGAAATGGCAAGGAACATGGAAAAGAAGTCAAATAGCTGGAGATTGTTGGGTTGGATTTTGGCCGCGGTTTTGATCGTGTGGCTGACCACGAATATCCTCTTCCCGCTCATCATCGGTGCCCTGAAGGTGGCCGTTGTGGTTGCCGTCATTGGCGTGATCGCGTACGGCGCGTACAGCCTGATGGGAAAAAAAGCGATCGGCGGCGGTAGACGGACCCTTCCGTAGGCCCCGCCGGGTATCCTGCTGGGTCCTGATTGCTCCGGTCGTCTAGTGGTTAGGACATCGCCCTCTCACGGCGAAGGTCGCGGGTTCGAATCCCGTCCGGAGTACCAAGGTTCCTGTGTCCATACCGGACACATGGGTAACAAATCGTTCCGGACACATAGGTTACACCTTGAATGCCCCGAAGGGGTTGTCTAGCGGTTGAAGGCACTTTTCGTCTAG
>Ga0247833_1002562_pt1 | contig 26354 bp, 22 predicted proteins | sample LaCruzMarch2015__7_FD_187117 | JGI IMG/M metagenome (GOLD analysis project Ga0247833, IMG submission 187117) | Freshwater microbial communities from meromictic Lake La Cruz, Castile-La Mancha, Spain - LaCruzMarch2015_8m | ecosystem: Environmental > Aquatic > Freshwater > Lake | place: Spain... | reverse complement strand
ATTTTAATGTGGCCATTATATTGCCTCCTTTAATCTCTACATCTTCTGTCATTCTATCGGGAACAGAAGAGAATTTGAAAAAAATGGCGGCAATTACAAATGCAAGACCAAGATAGAGATACGGGGTTTGAACAGCCTGTAAGTTTAAGGTGGTTTCCCCTGAAGACAAGCCTCCAAAAATCGCGAATGAAACAATTACAGGGCCAATAGTCGTTCCTACATTATTAATGCCGCCTGCCAAACTCAGTCGCATATTCCCTTTTGCAGGGTCTCCCATTTTTATTGCCAAGGGATTTGCAGCAATTTGTTGTAGAGAAAAACCTAATCCTACTGTAAATAGCCCTGAAATCAATAAAGGGAATGAGGCATTATTTGAAGCCGGAATGAAGAGTAAAGTCCCTAAAGCTGATATAATTAAACCCAAAGCCAAGCCATTTCTGTAGCCAATAACATTTAAAATATCTCTTTTCAATAAAGAGGAAATACCAAAATACAATAAGGACCCAACAGTATAAGCAATATAAAAAGCTAAGGAAATCAATTGAGATTCAAATTGACTTAAGCTTAGTGCCTTTTTGAATACTGGAATTAGTATGTCGTTACTAGCGGCAACGAAGCCCCAAAAGAAAAATATGGTAATGAGCGTACCAAAAGCGCCGAAATTTGTTTTTTTCACTGTTGCTTAAATTTAAATAATTGTCGAAAATACAATAATTAAAATTGCTCCGCTCTTTTTAAAAATAAATTTTGATGGAAAACTACTTTTCAATACTATCTATAAGCAGTCAAAAACTAGTATAGGCAAAGGGTAAGATTAACCAGCTTGGATAAATGATGAAGTAGACGAACTCGTAATACCTACTAGTTTCTCAATGGTTTTTATAATGGCTGCAACATCAAATCCACATTCATCCCATAATTCTTCTTGTGTACCATGATGAATATATTCATCTGGAATGCCAAGTCGCACAACTTCTGATTGATACTTTTGGTCGACCATAAATTCAATGATTGCTGAACCGAAACCGCCCATAATACACCCATCTTCTATGGTTATTATTTTTTTAAACTTACTAAAAATTTCATGGAGCAACATTTCATCTAAAGGCTTTACAAATCGCATATCGTAATGAGCAATAGAAATACCAGAATCGGTCATTTTAGCTATTGCTTCTTGCGCAAAATTTCCTGGGTTCCCAATGGAAAGTATAGCAATATCCTCACCATTTGTAATTTTTCTACCTTTTCCAGTTTTAATTTCATTGAAGGGAGTTTTCCAATCCAACATCACACCATTTCCTCTAGGATAGCGAATAGAATAGGGGCCCATATTTTCAAGTTGAGCTGAGAACATTAAATTTCTTAATTCTTCTTCATTCATTGGGGCTGAAACGACCATATTTGGAATACAACGCATGTAAGCTAAATCATATGCCCCATGATGTGTTGCTCCATCTGCTCCAACTAATCCACCTCGGTCTAAGCAAAAAACAACATTCAGATTTTGAAGTGCGACATCATGAATAACTTGGTCATAGGCCCGTTGCATAAAAGTTGAATAGATATTGCAAAAAGGAACAAGACCTTGAGTTGCCATTCCCGCACTAAACGTTACCGCATGTTGTTCTGCAATACCAACATCAAAACTTCTGTCGGGCATCGCTTTCATCATAATATTCAAAGATGAACCCGATGGCATAGCAGGAGTTACGCCTACAATTTTTTCGTTTTTTTCTGCTAATTCAACAATTGTATGCCCAAATACATCTTGGTATTTAGGGGCTTGTGGTGACTTCGGAATTATTTTAACAATTTCACCTGTTTCTTTATTAAAGATTCCAGGCGCATGCCATTTCGTTGGATTGCCTTCTTCAGAATACTTATAACCCGCTCCTTTTCTTGTAATACAATGTAAAATTTTGGGTCCTGGAATGTCTTTCAAATCTTCTAATACCTTAGCCAAACCAATTACATCATGACCATCAACCGGACCAAAATACCTAAAGTTTAATGCTTCGAATAAATTGCTTTGTTTTAATAAACTTCCTTTTAAAGCACTTGATACTTTGGATGCTATCGATTGGGCATCAGGACCAAAAGCGGAAATTTTACCTAATAATTTCCAAACCTCGTCTTTAACTTTATTGTAGGTGTGGGAGGTAGTAATATCTGTTAAGTATTCTTTAAGCGCTCCTACATTTGGGTCTATTGACATGCAATTGTCATTTAGAATCACAAGCAAATTCGCATCTTTTTCAAATCCTGCATGATTCATCCCTTCGAATGCTAATCCGGCAGTCATAGCTCCATCGCCAATTACAGCGATGTGTTGAAAATTCTTTTTGCCCTTTAATCGGTTGGCAACAGCCATGCCCAAGGCTGCTGAAATAGAGGTGGAAGAATGGCCGACGCCAAACGTATCGTATTCACTTTCTGATCTTTTCGGGAACCCTGAAATTCCTCCTTTCAATCGATTGGTATGGAATTCTTCTCGGCGCCCCGTTAAAATCTTGTGACCATAGGCTTGATGACCAACATCCCAAACTAATTGGTCTTCGGGTGTATTGAAAACATAATGCAAAGCAACAGACAATTCAACAACTCCCAAACTTGCTCCAAAGTGACTATTTCCAATTTCGGAAATTACATCTATAATGTATTGTCTGAGCTCATCAGAAACTTGGGGTAAGTCATCTATATCAAACTTTTCTCTAAGATCGTTCGGATTGATAATTTTTGATAAATGTAAACCAGGGGTATATTTTGTATCCATTGTGTTTGTAAAATTAATCATTTTACGAAAATCAAAACAAAGATTTATTGTGATTGTTTTTAATCAGCACCCAAAAATTTAATACATGGCTTAAAATACTTAAATTTGTCGCCCATGGATGAAACAATTAAAAAACCTTCTTTTTTAAAAATATACTTGGTTTTTACAAAATTTAGACTTTCTTTTTTAGTCGTTATCTCTGCTCTTTCTGGTTATTTATTTTCCGGAGGCAATAACCTGTCGCAAATTGCTTTGCTGATGGTTGGTGGAACGCTGGTTACTGCAGCCTCCAATGGAGCCAACCAAATCTGGGAACGCGAAATTGACAAAAAAATGCAACGAACTTCAAAGCGCCCTCTACCGATGGGCTGGATGAACCTTAGCGAAGCAATTTCAGCGTGTATATTATTTCTAGTTATTGGTGAAACGCTTCTGTTACTAATCAATGTTAAAAGTGCGTTGCTAGGACTGGGGGCATTTCTAATTTATGTATTCATTTACACTCCCATGAAACAAAAAAGCGCATGGGCGGTATTTGTCGGCGCAATTCCAGGTGCAATACCTCCATTACTTGGGGCGGTGGCCGCAACCAATGAATTCGGATTTATCCCTGGAGTGCTTTTTTTCGTTCAATTTACATGGCAATTTCCGCACTTTTGGGCAATCGCTTGGGTGCTGCACGAAGATTATCAGAAAGCGGGATTTTTTCTTTTGCCTTCATCAACAGGAAAAACAAAGAATTCAGCGTTTCAAATTGCCCTGTACTCACTCGCTTTAATTCCATTTAGTCTTGCTCCTTGGTTTTACGGACTAACTGGTGTTGCATCGCTAATTATCGCAAGTATTTTAGGAGCAACCTTTTTTTTATTTGCCTATCGATTGTTCTACAGTTGCGAAGATTTGGATGCGCGTAAACTAATGTTTGCCTCGTTTGTTTATTTGCCAATACTGCAATTCACTTATGTGTTTGATAAAATTTGATTACTATTTAAATTTGTAAATATGGATTATTCTAAAGAACTAAGCCCTGACGTTAGAAAAAAAATGAAGCTTAATGTTGTTTACCTAATTGCATTTAGTGTTACCATGCTTTTTGCTGGATTAACCTCTGCTTACATTGTTAGTATGGGTGCCGGATTTTGGTTGAAATATTCCTTGCCAAATGCGTTTTATTGGAGCACATTATTTATTGGACTAAGTAGTTTAAGCTTTGTATTCGCGCTAAAGTTTGCTAAAAATGATAAGCCTTCGTTACTTAAATTAGCCACCACAATTACTTTAATTCTAGGATTAATGTTTGTCTATTTTCAAATTCGAGGATTTAACAAATTAATTGATAAAGGTGTGCATCCCGCAAGAAATTACATCATGGTAACTAACGGGCGTTACGGCGACTACTTTGAAATCAAATACAAAAATAGTTTTGTGGAGGTAGATGGAAACGACTATAAAATTAATGGTCGAGAAATGAATCAAACTGAATTCAAAGAATTGCAGGACTTTACCGCCCAATTTATCAATCCAAAACAAAAAGCCGTGCGTAAAGTGAAAGAAAATAAAAACTTTACCTTAGTATTGAATGGCGCTCCATTATTTTTAAAAAACCAAGCATTTTTCAGTTCGGACAGTTTACCACTAACTTTTGTAGACGAAATTCGTTTGGGCGACTTAGCGGTGAATATCAGAGACAAAAGAGGTGACTTTTTTACAAAAGGCAAATACGGAAAAGACTTTACCATTTTTTTCAAGGGTAAAGCATTGGAATATAAAAATCGAAGCCTATTTTACAACAAAAAAGTACTCTCCCCTTCGTTACAAATTAAAGCGTCTGAAGCGGCGGATTCTGCCAGTTCGTATCTGTATATACTCACTGTACTACATTTTCTTCATGTCATATTTACCTTAGTTTTTCTGCTAGTACTTGTAATTAATTCAATATCAAACAAATACAATGCAAACAACTACTTTTTCGTTTTAACTACAAGTGTTTTTTGGCATTTTCTGGGTATTTTATGGTTGTACTTGTTGCTGTTTTTGGTTTTTATTCACTAAATTCGCAACAAAAATAATTTATGGGAGAACATGCTGTAATTTTAGATTCCAAAATACTTTGGGGTGGCAAAGAATCACCATTTTCCACTAGTTACGGAAAATTAATGATGTGGTTTTTTCTCGTATCAGATGCACTAACCTTTACAGGATTACTTATTGCCTACGGATATACAAGACATGCAGCACAAGCCGCATGGCCAATCGGGGAAGAAACATTTAATTCAATGCCGTTTCTAGGTCATGGATATCCCCTACTGTATGTGGCCTTGATGACTTTCATATTAATTGTTTCTTCAGTTACGATGGTTTTAGCTGTGGAAGCTGGGCATAGAATGGATCGAAAAGGAGTAACTAAATGGATGATTGCAACTATTATTGGTGGTTTTTTCTTTTTAGGATCTCAGGCTTGGGAATGGTCTCACTTTATTCATGGATCTGAATTTGGAAAAATAGAATTAGCTGATGGATCTCAAGCTATTGTTAGAGGTCATTTTGGCGAAATAAAAAACTTCACCGTTTTAAGAGATGGAAAACATTTGAAAGCGGGTACTGTCATCAAAACAGACCTTCTACACCAATATCAACATGCGGCAGTATCAGGGAATTTATATCGAAATGAAGAAATGGTACTTAATTTAGAACAACAAACAAATATTGTTTCCTCACTAAAATCAGACACCACTACCACTCAATCCGGAAAAGATAAGAGAGCTATTTTAAAAAAGGAATTGGTCGTTTTAAAAAATCAAATTGTTGCGTACAAGAAACAGCCTTTGACGGGAGGAGTTATCGTTTTACACGATGGTGCAATTGCAAAAATCAACAAGGACGCTGACAATCACTTGATGTTAATTACAAAAAAATCTGGTAAAAAATTTAGAGTTGGAAAAAAGCCAGTCGAAGGAAGTACAGCAGTCAAACTTTATTACCAAGCGCTGCAAGATGGAGAAGCCAATAAGGTCATCTATGGAGCCAATTTAAAACAAAATGAATACGGCCCTCAACAATATAGTCAATTCTTCTTTTTTATTACTGGGTTTCATGGGTTTCACGTTTTTTCCGGTGTAATGATCAATATAATCATTTGTATTGGTGTACTAATGGGAACGTATCATAAAAGAGGGCACTATGAAATGGTCGAAAAAACAGGCCTGTATTGGCATTTTGTTGATTTAGTTTGGGTATTTGTATTTACATTTTTCTATTTATTATAACTAACGCGTATGTTAAGAGACGATTTAATTGAATATTCACTGAAAACACACCACTCGGAGGAGAAAGGCAAATTAATCAGGAAGAAAATTATCTTTGTTACCATCCTACTTACCGCAATAACTCTCGGGGAAGTACTTCTAGGCGCATTTATACACCAGGACTCCACGCTGTGGCCCCTTGTTAAATGGACCTTTGTTGTTTTGACATTACTAAAGGCCGGTTATATAGTTATGGTATTTATGCATTTGGGCGATGAGAAAAAGTGGTTGCGAAACGTAATTTTAATCCCTTATTTTCTCTTTGTATTGTATTTAATTTTTATTGCTCTTTGGGAGGCCCTAGAAGTTGGTAATGCGCTTTCTACCTACGGGAATTAAGTATGACAAATAAAAAAATTAGTCCAAAAAAAAAGGCGCTTTTCGCTTTATTACTAGTTTTTACACCCGCTTTAATTTTAATTCTAGTTTCGTCCATTGGATGTGAACACAAGTTTCAAAGACTTGAAGACTTTGGAGAAGTTCAATCATTTAATTTTACCGACGAAAACAAACGCTCAAGAAACTCCGCTGAGTTTAAAAATGATATCGTATTAATAACTACCATACAAAACGAATGTCCAAACGCCTGTGCCATCTCCCTTTGGCATCTAAACCAACTGATTTATCAACACATTCGAAAGAATAGTCACAAACAAATGAAGCAAGTTCGAATAATTTCATTCGTTACTGATGGAAAAGGAAACCCCTCTAAAAATCTCTCTGAAATTCGACAAAGTCTGCAGGACTTGGCGGAGGGTTATGATCCGAAACTTTGGATTCTAGCAAATGGCGATGTGAGAAAAATATACGATATTTCCAATAATGGCCAATCGCTCTTGCAGAAAGGCGAGAAGTATTTTGGTGGGGAGGCCTTTCAGGAGCTTCTCCTTTTGGTAGACAAAAATAGCCATTTACGAATGGTGCTCCCAGGAAACGAAGAGGGACTGATTCGAAGAATGAAGGAAAACATTGCACTCCTTCAAAAAGAATACGACAAATTAAACAGTAAAAAATGAAATTTTTTATTGGCATCATTTCGATTACCTTACTTTCTTTGATTTCTTGTAAAACAGATGTCCCAGCACCCCTTCCCAAGCTTGGTCATTATAACGTTGAAAAAAAAAACCTAAACGGAAGAACTTCAAACGATACCATTTATCCACGAATACCAATATTCCATTTTTTAAACGAAGACTCTATTTTGGTTACCAATACCAACTTTAAAAATAAAATTTGGGTTGTTGAATTTTTCTTTTCTAGCTGTCCCACTATCTGTCCTGTTATGAATAACCAAATGAAAAAATTAGTGGCAGAAACTAAACCAGTTCAAGATCAAATTCAATTTTTATCCTTCACCATTGATCCGCTTAACGATACCCCTTCCAAATTAAAACTATTTAGAAACAAAAACCAGATAAAATCTTCCAATTGGACATTCTTAACAGGAGATGAAGCTACTACTCACCAACTTGGCATACAAAACTTTTTAACTTTTGCCGGAAAAGATTCAGAATCTGCTGGCGGATATGCTCACTCCGGCTCGTTTACATTGGTAGATAAGGCAGGATATGTAAGAGGGGTGTATGCTATTACCGATTTTGGCCTCAAAGCGAGTAAAAGCGAATACAAGCGATTAGTAACTGATATTAATAATTTATTAAAATACGAATACCATGTCGACTAGCGAACTAAAATCCACGAAATATCGAAAAATAGTTATTGCTTTATCTATCATCATTCCTATTGCAGTGGCGGCTTTATTTGGAATCAAAATTCCTGGAATCAACCTTTCGTTCCTTCCCCCTTTTTATGCTAGCATCAACGCAATTACTGCTGTATTGTTAATTCTTGCGTTAGTATTTATTAAAAATGGGCACAGACGTAAGCACCAAATAACGATTCAACTGTGCATGGTACTTTCCATCATATTCTTACTGAGCTACATAGCCTATCACATCACATCAGACTCTACTGTTTACGCAGGGAAATTTAAAATTAGCTACTACATTATATTAATATCACATATCGTGCTTAGTGTTGCAGTAATTCCCATCGTACTTTTTGCTTATCTATTTGCTTGGGAAGGTGATTTTGTTCGACACAAAAAATGGAATCGTTTTGCTTTTCCAATTTGGTTATATGTGGCTGTAACAGGAGTAATTGTATATTGGATGATTTCTCCATTTTATTAAAGTACTTAATTTACTTTTATTTCCACGCGTCTATTAGACTCTCGCTGTTCGTCATCAACAGGAAACGCGAACAATGGCATTGAATTACCAAAACCAACGGCTGTTAATCTATCTGCGTTGATGCCATTTTGAATTAAATACGACATGATTTTTTGAGCTCTTTTCTTTGATAATCGCTGTGAGTTAACCGAATTCTCCCCTTCCTCATTTACATGGCCTTGTATTTCTATAGAAATATTGGGGTTCAAAACCAAAAAATCTTTTAACCGCTTCAATTTGGGTAAGGACTCATCCGAAATTACAGAAAGACCGCCAACGAAATTGATGTCTTCTAACTTGGCAACAGCACCGCTAGTAATTGGAACTAAACTTATGGTGTCATGGGAACTTTGGTTGCCCACAATTCTATGCCCAACTAAATCCTTCGAAAAATACCCCTGTGCATCAATCCGAATGGTAGCTTTTAAATTCCTCGTGTTATTAAGGCGCAAATCACTCGCTCGGTATGCCCCATCAAGGTTCCCAGAAGAAGATATGTAAATTCTAGCTACTACAGGCTTTTTAGTAAGCTCATCCACAAGGTGTAGCGCATAAATCGCTTGATCGAACTTACTAACTAAATTTAAGGAAAGGGAGTCCTCAATTGGAATACCACTTTGATTACTTTCTTCAAATTTCATGGTAAATGCCAATTCAGCCTTTGAAGCTCTTAATGTGTTAAAAGCAATGTAATAAGTAACTGCATTATGCACAAAAACAGTGCTTGTTTTGTGGTTTAAGTTTTTAGCAGTTAGCAAATTACATAAAATTAAATTAGCTTTTTTGTCCGCTATCTCTCCACATGGATTGTTTGATTTACATTCAAAAATAAAAACGGTGAGTGAATCGGGTAACTTATCGAGTAACAAATTTAAATTTCCGTAAGATCGAGGCGTAAAATTAAACCACAAATAATTATTCGAAATTGTTGAAAGATTACAATAGCCAAAAAGATTCAGTGCATCCACTTTTTTTTTGCCTAAGAAATTTAATTGATAAGAAACGTTTTCAGCTATCGTAGAAGAACCACTGCATGATGCAGCATCTATTTTTTGTCCCAAGAGACTTGAACTTGTAAAAAACAAAAAAATCAACCATTTAAACGTCTTCATGACGAGTTGGAACGGACTAATTTAATTTTAGTTTCAAATCCCCGATAATATTTGTTCTTACAACCATGTGGCTATTTGTTACATGGATACTTTTTACTTTTATGTCCTTAATATCTCCTTTCATTTCAACCCCCTCTGTAATTGGTCCGTTCAATTGTTTACTGATGGTTTGTTTGGCATCGTTCAATAATACGCTTAGATCATAATTTGCTGATTTACTAATCTCATTAATAATTTTGTCGTTGAACATCCATTTTGCCGTCTTTAACAAAACGCTTTTTGTTTGAATATCAAAACCAATATCCTCAATTGAAATCGTTTGTTTTTCTTCATTAATTCTAGGTTTTCCGACTAAAAAAACAGTGCCTTTTTTAGACCCATCGAATGTCACTTCAAAAACAATCGTACTGTCTATTGCGCCTTTGATGCGTATGCTTTTAATTATTACTTTCTTTTTTTTAAAATCGAAGGTCTGCCCCTTCATTGAATTATTTACTATAGAGGTTAGTGAGTCGTAGGACGCATTTATGTCCAACATCATATTGAGACCGCTCGTTTGTTTATACGGCTGCATATCTGGCAAAGGAGTATTAGGGATACTAAGTTTTTCAGTGACCACCATGGGAGCAACATTTAGATTTAAGTCAACATCCACTTGATTTTTTGAAAAAGTTAATTTCCCTAAAGAAAGGGCCTTAGGCTGCAAGAACAAAAAACCATAACTTTCTATGGGTATCGGTTGTTGAAGTTCCTTCCAAACCATAGACATCGACGTCCTCATATCTATTGAAGCTATTTGCTTATCTATTTCTTTCTCGAGCGCTTTCAATTGACCACTTACTTGTTTCTTTACCTCTGAGGTGGCATCATAATTAAACACCGTTATTTTACAAGGGTCGAGCATATCAAATTTATCTAATTGCGTAGTAGCGACGAATTTGAATTTTGGACTTAAATTAATTTTGGTGGAATAAGCCACTTTAACTCTGCGCATGGGATCGTCTACACCGCAGCTAGTATAAATCCTCGGGACGGTACAATTTCCGTTTTTATCAAACAAATAATGACATTTGGGGCAGTAATTTAATTTCAAATCAAATTTTCCTTCAACCGAGTAAGAAATCGCATCTTTCTTAAAGCCAAAGACTATTGGACTTCGAGAAAATCGGTAAGCAAAACTTATCCCTTCGCATTGCTCTTCATTACCGGAGAAAGACAAAGGCAATTCCGCCTCTACTTCTTTTAAATAACTGGATAAATTTATCTGTATCGGAATAGATAATGTTGAGACCTCGTTGTTTAAAGCTGGAACTGGAATCGAACGAAATACAGGACTTGTTACCTCAATAGTTTTACAAGCGACAAATAAAAAAGGCAGAATAAAGAATAGTAAACGCATGTCATGGATATTAAAAACTCATTATTTCATTTTAGCTTGCATTCCTTTATCAAGTGCATCTAAAAACTCTTCTGTATAAACATAATGCTCCCCATAAAGTGTCTTATTTCCATGAATACAAACGGCCAAATCTTTTGTCATAACCCCAGACTCCACCGTCTCAATACATACGCGCTCTAGCTCATCACAAAAATCTATGAGATTTTGATTTTCATCGAGTTTTCCTCTAAATGCGAGTCCTCTGGTCCACGCAAAAATAGAAGCAATTGGATTTGTGGATGTCTTTTTGCCAGCTTGATGATCACGGTAATGTCTCGTTACTGTTCCGTGGGCTGCTTCAGCCTCCATAATTTGGCCGTCAGGAGTAATGAGCACAGAGGTCATTAAACCCAAAGAACCAAATCCTTGAGCAACGGTATCAGACTGAACGTCACCATCGTAATTTTTGCATGCCCAAACAAAGTTTCCGTTCCATTTCAGAGCAGAAGCAACCATGTCATCAATCAATCTGTGTTCGTAACTAATTCCTGCTTCAGTAAACTTAGCCTTAAATTCATTTTGATAAATTTCTTCAAAAATGTCTTTAAATCGTCCATCATATTTTTTGAGAATCGTATTTTTTGTTGATAAATAAAGTGGCCATTTTTTTGTTAACGCCATGTTAAAGCAACTAAATGCAAATCCACGAATTGATTCATCTGTGTTGTACATGGCCATTCCTACGCCATCTCCTTGAAAATTATACACCTCAAAAGACTGGATGTCTTCTCCATTTTCTGGCGTAAAAGTCATCGTTAGTTTTCCTTTTCCCTTAAAGATAGCATCTGTTGCTCTATACTGATCGCCAAAAGCGTGGCGTCCCACGATGATTGGTGCCGTCCAGTTTGTGACTAGTCTCGGCACATTTTGCATTACTATTGGCTCCCTGAATACCGTGCCGTCTAAAATATTTCGAATCGTTCCGTTGGGTGATTTCCACATGGCTTTCAATCCAAATTCTTTAACTCGATCTTCGTCTGGAGTTATCGTTGCGCATTTTATACCTACCTTATATTTCTTTATGGCTTCAGCAGCATCAATGGTAATTTGATCATTTGTTTCGTCGCGCTTCTCAATACCAAGATCGAAATACTTGATGTCTACGTCCAAATAAGGCAAAATCAATTTGTCCTTGATGAATTTCCATATAATTCTTGTCATTTCGTCCCCATCCAATTCAACAACAGGGTTTAGCACTTTTATCTTTAGCATTTCTTTAAATTTATTTCAGCAAACTTAGCTAATCATTGACGATTATTGATTAAAAAAACATGAAATTTTGAGGCGAATAATCTATTCCTTAGTTTGACCAATCATTTTTGAAGGGTCAACGTAAAAGTCATAGTCCTCCGAGGAAATATGCCCGAGTCCAAGGGCAGCTTCTTTAAGCGTTGTCCCATTTTTATGAGCATATTTTGCTATTTCCGCCGCTTTATAATACCCAATCTTAGTATTAAGTGCCGTTACCAACATTAATGAATTATCCAGATGTAATTTTATTACCGGTAAATTTGCCTGTATTCCCACTACACAATTATCCGTAAATGAGACACATGCATCACCGATTAATCTTGCAGATTCCAATACATTGGATGCAATTACTGGTTTAAACACATTCAATTCGAAATGACCATTTGAGCCAGCAACCGAAACAGTCATATCGTTACCCATTACTTGAGCACACACCATTGTTAATGCTTCTGGTTGTGTTGGATTAACTTTGCCCGGCATAATCGAAGAGCCCGGTTCGTTGTCGGGAATTATTAATTCACCAATGCCACAACGGGGTCCTGAAGACAGCATGCGAATATCGTTTCCTATTTTCATCAAGGAAACAGCGGTTCTTTTTAATGCACTTGACAATTCAACCATCGCATCGTGAGCAGCCAAGGCTTCAAATTTATTTTTTGCCGTTATGAAAGGCAAGCCGGTAAAATCAGCTATTTTCTTCGCAACCAACACATCATAAGCCCTTGGCGCATTTAACCCTGTGCCAACTGCTGTACCGCCAAGTGCTAATTCCGAAACGGTAACCAATGCATTATTTATTGCCCGGATTGAATTATCGATTTGTGCTACATAAGCACTGAATTCTTGGCCCAAGGTAAGTGGCGTAGCATCCATAAAATGTGTTCGGCCAGTCTTTACAATATCTTTAAATTCTACCACCTTTACTTGAAGTGCATTGCGTAAATTTAATAGCCCTGGGAGCGTAATCTCATTAGTTAATTTATAGGCTGCAATATGCATCGCTGTTGGAAAAGTGTCATTGGAAGATTGTGACTTGTTAACATCATCATTTGGATTTAAAACTTTTTCTTCATCAAGCAATTTTCCACCGCTAATTACATGGGCTCGGTTAGCGATTACCTCATTACAATTCATATTAGACTGAGTACCGGACCCTGTCTGCCAAATAACCAATGGAAATTCGGAATCGTGTATTCCTGTTAAAATTTCATCGCAAACAATCGTAATTAAGTCCCGCTTCTCGCTACTTAAAACACCTAAATCATGATTTGCGTGGGCAGCCGCTTTTTTCAGATAAGCAAAAGCATGAATAATTTCTATGGGCATTGACCCCTCTCGCCCAATCTTAAAATTATTTCTTGATCGCTCTGTTTGTGCACCCCAATATCGTGTGGCAGGAACATTTACCTCACCCATTGTATCTTTTTCTATTCTAAACTCCATTTTTTATTGTTATGTGATTATAAATTTTTAATTTTGCATAATTAATTGTACAAAAATAATAGAAGATGAATACTTTTGGCATTATAATGTTTCTTTTAATTTTCGGAATGGCATTTTGGATGCTCCTTTTTTTAATGGGATTTGTTCTTCCATTTTGGATTACCTTAGGCATCTTCGAACAAATTAAATCTAAAAGAGTCTTTGAAGACAAAAAAATAAAAGAATAAATTCTACCGATATAAAAAAGCCCGAAAATTTTCGGGCTTTTTTTATGCACACAAATTAAGTGTTTACTGCTTCACGATTCGGACTGTCTTTGTTCCAATATCTGATTTAACTCGCGCAAAATAAATACCATTTACATCTGTCATCACTATTTTTGCAAAAGCGCTATTCTTAACGTCTTGCTTTAAAATTATTCTTCCCTTAGTATCTAGGATGTCAATTGAAACAAGCGACAGTTTTTCACCAAACGAAAATGTGATTTCTCCATTGGTTGGATTTGGGTATAAATTAAACCCTCCCCAATTGTTATCTAATAACTCGGCAAATGACACGTCATAGCACGAAGAGGAGTCGGAACAATTGTTTAGCGATATGATTACTGCATAACTACCGCTTGTTGTTGCTGTGTAAGACTGGTTTGTAGCCAGTGGAATGGGTAATTCTGTGGCGCAATCAAACCACTGATATGTTGCTCCATCCTGATTTGCCGTTAAAAAAGCGCCGCCCAAAACGGTGACTGAATTGTCTGGCCCTGTAATGTTTATGACTTGTGTTTGCGTAGTGGAATTACCGCTATTGTCGGTGTAAACCCAACTAATTGTCGTATCCGCTGTGATAGGAAAAACGAGTTGTGAAACCCCTTGAATTGTTGCACTACAATTGTCTGTTGCAGTCGGCAAAATTATACTAGTCAATTCGCATGCGGCACTCAGTTCGGGTAAACTCACTACATTGGGTACCGGAATTGTATTATCAACAACATTAACAATTTGTGTGGCTGTATTTATATTTCCCGCTGCATCTGCAGCTGTCCATAGAACAGTGGTGTTACCCAATGGAAAAACAGCAGGTGCATTATTAATTATACTTGCAACAGAACAATTGTCAGAGGCAGTTGGAGTTCCTAAAGCCACGTTAGTTGCATTACAATCTTGTCCTGCAAAAACATTAATAGTAGCCGGAGGAATTACCGTTGGTAAAACGCCATCCGTTACCGTGATAGTAAAGGAACAGGTTTGTGTATTAGCCCCACTTGTAGTAACAAATGTTAAGGTATTCAAACCTAGCGGGAAATTTCCACCACTAGGCAGGCCAAGCGATTGAATTGTAGTCGTTGCAGCTCCAGCGTATGTAATAGTAACTTGGCCGTTCCCAGAATTAAATCCACTTATATTCGTTTGATTGGTCCCGCCATTGAATGAACCTCCACCGCCGCCGGGCATGTTGCAATTCCCTCCACCACCTCCACCACCGGAATAACCGCCGCCACCTCCACCACCCATTCCGCCAACCCCACAATCGTATTGCGAATTATTAGTTGAACCGCCGCCGCCGCCATAACCACCGTTTAAAATACCTCCAGCGCCACCATTTCCAAAAGACAAGCCACCAAAAGCAGGGGCAAGACCAGCTCCATTCGTTAAAAACCCGCCACCGCCGCCAGCATTTCCATTGACACCACAGCTGTTACAATTACCTAGTGCACCACCATTTCCTGCGGTTCCTCCTACCCCTCCGTTTACATCACCACCTGCATTCCCATTTGCTGCTGTTGTACCATTACTGTAAGCTGCGCCCACACCATTATTGTTATGGCCAGTTCCTCCTCCTCCTCCTGCAGCAACCAACAACACGTTTCCAGGTGCAACAACAAATGAGCCACCACCACCACCACTTCCGTAACTTCCCCCATTTCCACCCAAACCACCTACTAATATTTGAAGGGATTGCCCAGGGGTAACAGTAAATGTGCCCGTCATCATGGCTCCTTGCCCTCCACTTCCGCCTCCTTGGGCCCCTTTGGCTTCTACTGTAATAGATGTTACACCCGGTGGAATAGTGAATGATTGGATTGCACCAGTGTAACTGAAAACCGTATTGCCGGAAACACATGGATTAACGCCTACAGGAGTTACATAATTAACAACGGCGCTACACTGATTTTGATCAGTTTGCTGAACAATATTTGAAGGACAAACAATCTGTAAGCATTGACTGAAAAAAAATTGAGTTGAAAAGAAAAATAGAAAAGTAATTTTTATTGAATTCATAAATTAAAATATTTAAATGATTTATTTTCAAATTTAACATTTTATTTTTAACAACCGTTTTTTCGTAACTAAAAAAAATAGTATGTTTGTGGCAACAAATTTTAGTGTCAAAAAAAATTAAAAAATTATGAACACAGTTAAACCAAACTCAAGCATTTCGAAAACATCAGGAGGGTTTTCCTCTTTAATGTCTGTATTAGCAATCGTTATTTCTCTAATTGCCGGCGTATTAATTTACAAGTTTGTCTTCGGCGATCCCGGTAACTTTGTCGATAACGACCCAAATGGAGAACCCCTTGACGGCAGTCTTTTAGCAACAATATACAAAGGCGGGGTAATTGTTCCTATTTTAGTAGCCATAAACATAATTATAATTATTTTTTCATTTGAACGATTTATAACCCTTGCTCAAGCGAAAGGAAAGGGAAAGACAAACCATTTTGTAAGCAAGATAAAACAAATGTTAGCCGCTAAGGATTTATCGGGGGCAAAGGCAGAATGCGATAAGCAAAAAGGCTCCTTAGCCAATGTTGTTCGTGCTGGATTAGAAAAATATGACACCATGAGTAACGATACGTCCATGAACAAGGACCAAAAAGTGGAAGGCCTCAAAAAAGAACTAGAAGAAGCAACCTCGTTAGAACTACCTATGTTATCAAAAAATCTAGTTATACTATCAACTTGTGCTTCAATCGCAACCTTGATTGGATTAATTGGTACTGTAATGGGAATGATTCGTTCGTTTGCTGCGATGTCTCAAGGAGCACCAGACACAGCGCAATTAGCAACAGGTATATCCGAAGCACTTATCAATACATTCTTTGGAATTGCAGGGTCAACTATCGCCATTATTATGTACAATTTGTTTTCAACCAAAATTGATGCTATGACCTATAGTATTGACGAGGCAAGCTTTACAATTGTTCAAGATTTTTCGGCTACTCATTAAGCATAATTTAAACATTAATTTAACTATCGTTTAAATGCCAAAAATTAAAATCCCAAAAGGAAGTCCAAGCATAGATATGACGCCAATGGTCGATTTGGCTTTCCTACTTGTAACCTTCTTTATGTTATCTGCCTCATTTAGGTCTAGTGAACCTGTTGATGTGGATGTACCTTCAAGCATAAGTGATAACATCATCCCTAAAAATGTTGTGTTGATAACCATCGATAAGGGCGGCAGAGTGTTTTTTAACATGACGGACCCTGAAGCAAGAAGAGAATTATTGGCTAACATGGCAGGTAAATACAAACTAGGGTTCAATGAAGAACAAATCAAACGCTTTACATTTATGTCTAGTTTCGGGTGTACAATGAAAGAATTACCTGCCTACATTGATATGGAACCTGACAAGAGAAAGCAATTTAATACTCCAGGAATTCCTTATACTGATTCAACGGCCAATCAACTATCAGATTGGATAAACTTTGGGAATAGAGCAGCGTTAAACTCCGGAAAAACAGCATTCGTTGATGCAAAAAACAAAGGCGAAAACCCCGACCCAAATGATTTTAAACCTAAATTCATTTTGAGAGTCGACGGGAAAGCACTATATGTTCATGCTCAAAAGGTAATTGATGTTTTTAGAGACTTAAAACTTAACAATTTAAATTTTGTCACCTCCATGGAGTTAGCTCCAATTTAATATTTAGATATGTCAGAAATAGCTGAAGGCGGCGGAGAAGGCCAACACAAAGGAAAAAAAAGGGCAAAAAAGAGTTCCACTCGCGTTGACATGACGCCTATGGTAGATTTAGCTTTCTTACTATTAACATTCTTCGTTCTTACTGCCACTTTTAGTAAACCCAAAGTGATGAGTCTAGTATATCCGGCAAAAATCGATCCTAAAGACCCTATTAAAGACCAACCCAAAATAAACAACGCCATAACCTTTCTGCTTTCCGAAGATAAAATCTTCTATTACACAGGACAATTTTACCCCGATAATAGCCCTGGACCAAATGGCCCTACTAATTTGGAAGAAACAGACTTTGGCACGAAAGGTGTAAGGAAATTATTAGCTGATAAAAACAACTTTGTTTTAAGTGAGAAAAAGATTTACAAGAAAAAACTAGAGGGTAATCAAATAGCCGATAGCACTTATCTCAGAAGAGTTTCTGAAGCAAAAAAAAATAAAAAGGCGTTAAAAGTGCTCATTAAGACAGACGACAAAGCAACTTGCAAGAATTTCATCGATTTAATCGACGAACTTAAAATTGCGGAAATAGGAGTTATAGCACCCATTGAATTAATGCCTTCCGAATTTGCATTAATGAAATCTAAAATTAAATAGTATGGGTACAGTAATCAGTCTTATCGTTCTCGTTTTAATAATAACCATTTACGATTATGTTTCTGCAAAATCATGGCAGCAAGTTTCTTCTTCTAATAGAAATGACCTTGTTTTTGCGAACAGAAACAAAAGCTACGGCGCATATGTGCTTAGAAATGAATACGATAAAAGAATGATGATTATTATTATTTCTTTATTGTTATTTATTTCATTAGCCTACGGTGCATGGATGATTTACAAAAGTATACCTGAAGTCGTTCCTCCAATTCCACCTGTTGACACAACACAAATGACTGTCCCAGCCCCCCCTGTTGAAGAAGTTCCACCACCCCCGCCGGAAGATATTCCGCCTCCAGTAGAGGAGACAGTTGCTTTTATGCCCCCGATTGTAGTTGATATTCCTGTGGAAGATGAGATGCCAATTCAAGAAGAAATGGAAGAGGTAAAAGCATCAACAGAAACACAAATTGGAGACGGAGATGAATTTGCTGCGCCGATAGACGAGGGAGGACCTCCAGTAGTTGAAACAAAAGAGGCAGAACCTGAAACTTTCGTAGATGAAGAAGCAGAGTTTCCAGGAGGTTATCCAGCAATGATGGCTTTTATTCAAAAGAATCTTGTTTTTCCTGAAACAGCTATTGAAAACAATGTCCAAGGTAAATGTTTCCTTCGTTTTGTAGTAAGTGTTGCAGGTACTATTTCAAGTGTTCAGGTAACAAAAGGAGTTCCTGATTGTCCGGAATGCGACAAAGCTGCTGTAAAAGCGATTAAATCCATGCCCAACTGGAAGCCAGGTAAATTAAATGGAAGAAGTGTTTCTTCCTACTGTTCCATTCCAATCAATTTTTCTATTGAATAAGTTAAATAATCCTGCGATTTATTTAATCAAATGAATATAATTAATTCCGTTCTTTCGGTAATTGTTTTGCTGATTTGCCTTACCCTTGCCTTTACTTTATTGTTTTCGGAATTTCTTCAGCCAGGTATTACAGGATCAAAAAGAATTGCACTAATCATTATTTTATTTCTATATGCTTTATTTAAAGCGTTTAGGGTATACACAGCACTTAAAAAATAGAATAAGACATGTACGTAAACCTTGTTCGTTTTAGTTTTATCCTTTTACTAATTAGTGCCTGCAATACCAATGAAAATCCATTTTCATATGGCGACGATACGCATAGTAGAGGCAAGATGTCCATTTACGTTGAGGAATCTTTTAAACCGTTATTTGAAACCAGTATTTATACCTTTCAAGGTCAATATCCAAAAGCTAAAATTACCCCCTTGTATTTATCGGAAGGTGCAATCATAGACGCTTTCTTCAAGGACTCTGTGAAAACAATTTGTATTTCAAGGGATTTTACAGCGAGTGAAAAAAAGACCTTAAAAAAAATGAAAGTAGAGGTGCGAAGTGATAAAATTGCTGAGGACGCCGTTGCCTTAATACTTCATCCTTCAAACCCTGATTCGTTAATGACTATCAAACAAATAACAGCCATAATTCGTGGTGAAACCACCCGCTGGGAAGGATTAAAAACGAATATAAATATAGTGTTTGATAAGCAAAACTCTTCCAATTTTTTCTACCTTAAGAATTTTTGTAAGCTCAATAAAATGCCCCTAAATCTATTTGCTGTTAATTCAAATGAAGAAGTAATCAATTATGTTAAAGCGAATAAAAACGCCTTGGGTGTAATCGGCTTGAACTGGATCTCCGATAGCGATGACTTTGATACGCTTGCCTTTGTTAACGGCATAAATGTAGTTGCGCTGGCAAAAGATGAAAAAAGCGACTTTTTTAAGCCTTTCGCAGGATACATTTACACAAAAGAATATCCGCTAAATCGGGAGATTTGGCTAATTAACAAAGCGAAAAAGTCAGGTCTTAATACTGGGTTTGTGTTGTTTATGAAAGGAGATAAAGGACAGCTTATTGTACAAAAATCGGCTTTGGTCCCAGCGACAGCTCCGGTTCGGCTGATCCAACTAATCAACGAATAATGAAATTTACGGTAAAAAATCGCTACTAATACCTTAGTTAATTCTAACTTTGGCGCGAGAATTGATTTAGTTAAAATTATTTTAAATTAACCCTTATGAAATTAGTAAAACTCTCCTTAATTGCTCTTCTTGTAAACTCATCGGTTTTTGCTCAAACGATTAGTGATGCAATAAAAAAAACAGATAACGAACGCTTTGCAGAAGCTACAATTGACTTCAATAAACTCATGGCATTAGAGCCAGTAAATGCATGTAATTTCTTTTATGCCGGAGAAAATTATTATGAAAAAGGAGAGCTTGATTCCGCAATTATTTATTGGAATAAAACAATGCAAGCCGATGCTAAGTCTCCCTTTGCATCTGTTGGTCTTGGAAAAGCTTTGTTTGTTAAAGGAGATGTTGCTGCTGCGCAAGTTCAATTTGCAACTGCACTTACTTTAACTAAAAGTAAAAATTCAGAAGTGCTTAGGTGTATAGCAAAGGCTTACCTTTCGGGCGAGTCAAAAAATATAGATGAAGCGATAAAATTACTAACTATCGCAATTAAGAAAACACCTGCAGATATTGACTGTCATTTATTAATGGGCGATGCCTTAAACTTTAAAACTCCTGATAATGGCTCTGCTGCGATAAAAAGCTACAATGAAGTACTCAAAATAAATCCAAAGTCGCCAAAAGGAATCGTTCGTACAGCAAAATTATATCAGCGAGCAAAAAATTATAAATTAGCCGATTCGTTGTATAAAGTAGCGAAGAGTATTGATCCAACTTATGCCCCATCGTATCGTGAAAATGCAGAGCTTAACATGATGTTTAATCAATCTGAGAAAGCAATTGAAAACTGGCAGAAATATCTGTCCTTAAATGATTCATATGATTCCCGTTACCGGTATGCCGTTGCCTTGTTCAAGGGGAAGCAGTATTGTGAGGCGATTAAAGAGTTACTGGCAATTAAAACTAATGCTTTTACAAATTTCTATATCGACCGCATGCTCACGTATTCCTATTACGAATGTGCCACTGAACCGGATGCAATACGAAAAGGACTGGAATCGAGTGTCTTGTTTTTTACATCATGTCCACCCGAAAAAATCGTATACTTGGATTATAAATACAAAGGTATGTTGCTCTCAAAAAATGGGCAAGATTCACTTGCTATTATTGAATACGAAAAAACAACCGCTTTAGACGAGAAATCAGCGATTGAGTTAGCGAGTGACCTTGCGAAACTTTACATGAAATTTAAAAATTATGCTAAAGCAGTAGAAAGTTATGAGTTAAAACTAAAAAACAATAAGCTGAATGCCGCAGATTATTATGAATTAGGTCGTGCTTATTATTTTGGCCCAAAAAATTATGTTGCTGCTGACAGTGCGCTAGCAAACGTTAATAAACTATCGCCAAAATACGTGCCCGGGTACTTCTGGCGTGCAAGAGCGCAAATTGCAACGGATGTAACTAAAACAACTTGGCTCGCTCAACCATCTTACCAAACAGTTATTGATTTAGTTAGCATTGAAGAAAGGAGCGCTCCAAAGTATAAATCGTATATTCTGGAGTCCGCGAAATACTTGGGAGACTACTATGTAAACTCAAGTTTAAAAGATATGGCAAAAGCCAAAGCGTGTTGGGAAATTGTACTTACCCTCGACCCAGAAGACAAGCAAGCAAAAACCTTTTTAGGCATCAAATAACATTACAGATTGCCTAATTTTTCAGCAAAATACAATGGGAATTTTCTTGTTTATCGTTTTTGCTCTAGGCTATACCTTCATTACTGTTGAGCACTTTATAAAAATTGATAAACTCATACCGTCTTTATTGATGATGGTTATTTGTTGGACAATCATTTCCCTGAATTTAGGTTCGAATACCACTTGGCTAGATATTTCCACCTCCAAAATTATTTCCCTCAACTCTTGGGATCTTTCGGAAAAATCAAAGCTATTACAGGAAACTTTGTTGCATCATTTTGGGAAAACCTCGGAAATTTTAATTTTTCTGATGGGCGCGATGGTCATTGTTGAAATTATTGAGCACTTCGACGGGTTTAGCGCGATAAAACGTGCAATTAGAACGAAAAGAAAAGTAAGCATCTTGTGGGTGATTACCGTTTTGACCTTTTTTCTTTCATCTATCATAGATAATTTAACGGCAACAATAGTTGTAATAACGATAACGCGAAAATTAATTCCCAATTCACAAGATCGTATGTGGTATGCTGGGCTTATAATCATAGCGGCAAATTCCGGTGGTACATGGTCTCCAATTGGCGATGTAACCACTACCATGCTGTGGATTGCTGGTAAAATTTCAAGTGTTAAGGTTATGTCCTTACTAATTTTTCCTTCGCTCATCAGTATGCTCGTGCCGCTTACCATTGCATCATTTTTACCTGCATTCAAAGGAGTAATAACAGCGACTGAAGAAACGCAACCAGCTCGAAAAAATGCAACACTTATATTAATTGTTGGGCTATTATTGATTGTATTTGTGCCATTATTTAAAGCCATTACCCACCTTCCACCCTATATCGGAATGATGTTCTCACTTGCTGTTTTTGCCACTATCGCCGAAATTATTAGTTTACGTTCTTTTAGCTTAACCTATTGCCGCGATGAAAATGAAGCGCCGAATAGTCCAACACTTAAAGCAATTAAGCAAATAGAAATGACATCCATTCTGTTCTTTCTTGGCATCTTAATGACCGTTGCAGCACTCGAATCTGTAGGAATGATTTACAATTTTGGAAGGTCCGTTAATGCCTCGCTTCCTCAAGAAATATTTATTTTGCTTCTCGGGATTTCATCTGCCATATTTGACAATGTTCCGCTGGTTGCGGCGAGTATTAGTATGTTTTCTGACTGCCAAGACCATGCCGTTTGGCATATGATAGCTTATGCAGCAGGAACGGGTGGCAGCCTACTCATCATTGGTTCGGCAGCCGGAGTAGTTGCTATGGGAATGGAAAAAATCCCTTTTGGTTGGTACTTGAAAAAAATTGGGCCACTTGCCTTACTTGGTTATTTGGCAGGCCTTGGAGTTTTGCTATTAATCAAGTAATTTGAAATTTCTTCCCGCCAATAAATTATAGTATCTTTAATTTGAATTATAGCATCCTAATGTTAACTATGAAAAAAACAACCACTTTTTTAGCAATTATTTATGTGGCTTTATCCATGCCTCAGCATACTTATTATTCACAAACGATTAAAACTGGAGATGTGCCAAAATACATCCAAACGATAAGCGAGGAAGACCTTCGTACACACTTAACAATTGTTGCTTCAGATGAAATGGGCGGACGTGATACTGGAACGGAAGGGCAAAAAAAAGCAGGTAAGTACCTCATCTCGACCTATAAAAATATAGGTGTTTCATTTCCAAAGGGCGCACAAAACTATTACCAACCTGTTCCGGCGGCATTTATGAATGAAGAATATGGAGAGGATTTGCCAGACTCAGAAAACATTTGGGCCTTTATCGAAGGAAGTGAGTTACCCGAAGAAATCATCGTGATTTCAGCGCATTATGACCACATAGGAATTATAGATGGCGAAGTATACAATGGAGCAGACGATGACGGTTCGGGTACCGTAGCCTTATTAGAAATTGCGCAGGCGTTTCAAATGGCAAAAAAAGATGGCTATGGACCAAAGCGGTCCATTTTGTTTTTACATGTTACAGGGGAAGAGCATGGGCTACATGGTTCGCGTTATTATACCGATTTTCCTTTATTTCCATTAAAAAACACCATCACAGATATTAATATCGACATGATAGGACGACGCGACGAATTTCATGAAAAATCAAATGACTATGTCTATTTGATTGGATCTGATTTTTTATCCAGCGATTTACACAAGGCCTGCGAAAGAGCCAATAAAAAATACGTTAATATTACACTTGATTACAAATATAATAGCAAGAAGGACCCTAATCGATTTTACTATCGTTCGGATCACTACAATTTTGCAAAAAACAATATACCTTCTGTATTTCTTTTTAATGGAGTCCACGAAGACTACCATGGTGCAGGCGATGAGGTGGCTAAAATTGAATTTGATGCTTTATCTAAACGAACCAAGTTAGCCTTTGCCATTGCCTGGGAATTAGCAAATGGCGAAAAAAGACCCGTGGTGGATAAAAAAAATGAATAATAGCAAGGCCGGTATAAATTATTAATTAAGCAGGTTTGCCTAAGGCCTTTTCGTTACGATTCGAAAACGGACTTTGAGACACTTTATTATTGTTTAAACTAATCCTCGCTGGCGCGGTAAACTTCTGTGTAGAAGTTGTGTTCATCGACCTTGTACCAAGAAAAATAAAATAACTTAAGTCCTTTTGATTGATTTCCAGGGACAACAATGGAATGCGATTCATTACTTATGTTGGTGAATGTGACATTAATTTGGACGAGTTCATTTGTTGTGAATTTTACTTTCGTACCGCTCAAGGATACGGTCAAATAACACGGTCTCAGGTCTGCATGTAATTTAAAATTCGAAAAAAGCAGGAAAAGACAAAAAAGCAATTTTGTTTTAGTCATAGGGCAATTCTCTTGAAAAATCGTTGATATCGTTGACATCTTCCCACGATGATCCGTTCAATAAATCCACTTCGCCATCGGAGTAAATTAAAAATTGAAACGTTCTTTCATAAGAACTGGAGGAAGCCATCGCAACACAATCTGAATATAGGGAAATGGTTAGGGGACGCGAACGATTCACTTTATGGAACGTTTCTAATGGCTCAACATTTTTTGATTGAGGCGAAATGTAAATGAAGGATTGAAGTAAAGGAAAGTGTTTTTGAATAAACTTTTGGGTATAAAAACCTTCTACTTTTAGGTCCCAATTGTAGTAGCCGCTTTCTGATTTTAATTGAGTGGTACGCCAGCCATTTTTCTCAAAAGCGATAATAACTTCCTTTACATATTTATCAGTCGTATCGCCTTTTACGAGCCCCGTTAAATAAACTGCTGGCAACCGAAAACTGATTACTTGACCTGTGATTTGATGTCCAGGAAAAGGAAAAGGAGCGTATTTTGACCAGGTGTCAAACAGATATAGGTAATAGCTTGCTATGGAATCCACCTGTTTTTTCGTGTAGTATAACAGTGTTTCATTTGGCGAAACATATTGACTTAAGTTATTGTAAATAAAGCTTATAAATGATTCTCTTTCGTCTTTAGTCAGTTCTTCGAAGTTTCGTTTTTTGGCAGGTAATTCACTCGTCATCTTTTTCGGACAACCGTTTTCGTAGTATTGCGCAAAAAGCAACTTACCCGTTTTATCGAAGCGTTTGCACCAGCCATTTCGTAGATTATTGGTGTAATTATATTCTAATAACAAGTTCCCTAAACTGTCAAAATGTTGGGTTTTGCCATCTAGTTTTGAATTTAAAAAGCGAACGCCAGATTTCAAACTACCATTCTGAAAATAGTTGTCTTCCAATCTTGTTTCATTCAATTGGTTAATGTGTGATTTTGTTTTCCCTGTTTCCCAAAATTCAAACAATTCAATAAACTCATTTTCTGGACGTGATTTCTTGTTTACCGCTGAAATTAAAATTCCTTTTTCGTTCCATTTTTTAGTAGAAAGTATTTGGTCCAACTCGACTTTGGTTTTCAAATGGATTTCCTCCATTTTCCCATCTTGAAAATAGCTCACGTAAGTGGTGTCTGCATTTCTATGATTATTCAAATACGATTTCAATTGACCGTTAGGATACCAATTTTTTTCTGAGCCTTGTTCTTTCGAGTTGTAAACTAATTCAAGGTGCTGAATCAAGGTGCCCCTATCATCCCATTTTTTCTCAAATCCCGTTCCTTTTCGGTCGATAAAACGTTCAAAAACAAGTAAACCAGCTTCGTTCCATTCTTTTTTATTGGCGTGAAAAATGAAATTCGAAAGGGTGTCGTATACGTGTTCAAAACGGTCCTTTCCGTTGTCGTGCCAACCTTTCCACGTACCCACTTTCATGTTGCGTTGGTAGTATTGCTCTTCAATTTTTTTACCTAAAAAATTATAGATTATCCAATTTCCGTCTGGATCTCCTTCCTTGTAGTTTCCTTTTGTTTTGAGTTTACCATTGTGATGATAGTCTTCATATAAACCTTCTCTTGAAGAATGCTCATGACCACCATTCAAGATCATTTTGTGTGTTGTTTTCGATTTCAAAATGCCCGTATCATCGTATTCTAGCGCCAAACCAAAAGGAAC
>Ga0247833_1002537_pt1 | contig 26539 bp, 25 predicted proteins | sample LaCruzMarch2015__7_FD_187117 | JGI IMG/M metagenome (GOLD analysis project Ga0247833, IMG submission 187117) | Freshwater microbial communities from meromictic Lake La Cruz, Castile-La Mancha, Spain - LaCruzMarch2015_8m | ecosystem: Environmental > Aquatic > Freshwater > Lake | place: Spain... | reverse complement strand
AGGCATACAGACTGCAGAAGGTTGGATTGAGCCGATCAAGCGCCTGATCCGCCAGCTTGCGAATCCGCCTGAGCGGATGGCTGCTCGGGATCCGATCCTCAATCGAGACGTAGGAGAACAAGGAGCCACTGCGCTCCTGTTGGCCTCGCATCAACGAATGGGCAGTTGATCCATTCTCGCAGAGGTGGCCGGGTTTTTCAGCGAACTCTTATGGATTCCGTCTCTCATGGGCCCTGTGGCGTCAATGGAGCTCCCTCCCTCCCGTGGCAGGCAGTGGGCGAGTCAGCCGAAATGGAGGTGAAGAAATATGAACAGACCTGACCAAAGGAGGTGCAGTCCGCTATCAGAAAAAGAAGGGTTCGCTAGAGTCGTCTGCGCCTGAGGGTGCCATGACAAAGCCAGAGATCCGGAGCAACAGTGGAAGTGGAATCACATGATGTCTTCCTTGACCGGAATCTCACAGGCTCTGACCCTTTGGACAGGTCGCCGCCCAGGTTCCTGGCGGCTGCTCTGCCTGGAAGGGATCGTGCTTATGGGCGGCGCTCTCGGCCCCTTGCTGATCGCCAATCTGATGATCGCAGACTCGGGCGCCTTGAGCGTGCAGGTTGCCCGCGTGACATACGAGTTCCTGGTCCTCGGTCTGCTGGTGCTGTTTTGGTGCGGCTGGTGTGAGGGGGGGTATCGGCTGGGTCGACAGCTGGGCAACTTCGCGAAGGTGCCCTGGAATCGTCGTCTGACCCTGGAACTCTGGACCGGTGTCCTCTTCAGCCTGCTTCTCAGCATTCTGACCTCCCTGAGCACCCTTCTCCCCCTGGTGGCCGTATTCCTCCTGTTCGGGGGGATCGAGTCCCTGAAGGCCTCGGGGTCGGGCCGGACGCTGTTCGCTTCCGTGTTGCGGGGGTTCCGTGAGAGTTTTCGCACTGTCAGTCTCGCTACACTCAGTCTTCTGACCCTGCTGGCGGTACCGGGCTTGCTCCTCTACCTGATCAGCCTGGTTCTGAGAATCCTCCAGATCAGCTTCCGGGATCTTCTTCTAAAGCCCAGCGGGGGCATTGAAAAGGTTGCCCTTGGAATATTCATTCTCCTGCTCGGGCTGCTTGGAGCCGGGCTTTTTTTCATGGCCAGGATGGATCTGGCTATGACCTACCTGAGAATCCAGCACATCCAAGTTTTGGACCCTTTCCCGCAGCTGGATAAGATGTTTATTCGTGTACGACAGTTCGGTCGAGTTGTGTTTGTGGTGGCTCTTTTGATCCTTTTCCTCTTTGGCCTGTACGAACTGATCACCTCTGAGCTCTTCAGTCGAAACTTCTTCTACATGACACTTGAGGTGAGTGTTGGAGTTGTCAATAGTTTTGTGCAAAGCATTATTGATCTGCTGACTAAGTTCGCTTTCATCTTCGTCATTTTAACGCTGATCGTGGGTCTTTGCGTCCTACTCGTCAACCTGGCAAAAGGAAACGAAAATGGAAACATAGGTCGTTCTCTTTCCCTCCTAGGAGGCCGGATACAACGTTTTCGCGAGTTTGTCAACGAGCAGGTCCGGATCCCTGGCCTGGCTATCCAGGTGACAACTCTCCTCAGTGCGGTTAGCCTCATTGCCACGCAGACCTATAGCAGAATAGTGGAGTCTCAGGCCCTTCGTATCGAGCAGCAGAGACGACAGGATCAACAGGTGAAGCTCCAACAGCAGCGGCAGCAGAGTTATGGCGACGGCGCCGATGATCAGATCAGCCGTTTCCAGCAGAACCTACAGACCCTGGTGAGCAAGGATCGAAGTGATCGCGGTTGGCTTGATCTTGACCGCCGTGGCCAGGTAGCTTCCCTCACCCGGGATCTGACGCGCCAACTTAAGTATCCTGAAGGCAATTCAGATGGCATGCGGCGCGCCAGGGTTTTAAGATACCTCTACGATTCTCGCTTCTTGATTCAGAATGAATCCGTAGTAAATGGGTCTAAACCAACCTGCCAAGACGCTCTTTCTGAGATAATCTCTGAGTTAACAAAGCAAAACAAGTCGCCCAGAACTCTTGAAACGCTTAGCCAGTACGAGCTTGACAACAGGTTGATCGGTTACTTACGAGCCAACCCGAAATGCGATCTGGCGAGGCTCGTTCCCAAAGGAATAGATTTTTCTGAAGCTCGCTTAGAAAAGGCCTTCCTCAGAAAAGTCAAGCTCCCATTCATCAACCTTGAAGGTGCTGATCTGAGGAACGCAGAGCTTAGCGGAGCCGACCTCCGCTTTGCTCATCTGAAAGATGCCAATCTTAGCGGAGCAGATCTGAAAGGCGCACGGCTAGATTTCTCTAATCTAGCCAACGCCCAGCTAAGTGACGCGAAGTTGAACGGTGCCACCTTTAACGGGGCTATTTCATTCTATTCAACTCGCGACGGCGATAGCAATCTCCCTTGCAGTCTTTCTTGGCAATTGACAAGGCAAAAACCAGAACCATTTGTAAAACAACCACCACTCCTCTGGTGTCCCCTCGAACCACGCAATAATGACCCCGAAGGCTCGACGGGAACCGAAGGCTTTTCACCAGATTCCGCCCGAATTGCCCAGGCTGGTGCCAAATGCAGCAATCGTTCTTACTCCGGGTACAAGCGTCGCAGCGATCTGATCCGCAATCGAAACTGGGCCAACGGTAATTTCAAGGGTACGACCATCAAGAACTTCCGCTTGAATAATATCGATTTCGCCAATGCCGATCTAAGTGGTGCCGTCTTCAAGTACGTACAACTTAATAATGTTGACTTTATAGGGGCAAAACTTGATGGAGCTCGCTTCGAGGACTGTGTGCTCAACAATGTCGACTTCACCGGCGCCAGCATCCCCCGAATGGTGTTTAAGGGCAGCTCTGTGGAGCGTCTTACGTTCCGGGGTTCACAGTATGTTTTGCCCATCGAACTGGGCGACTATGCCGATGACTTGCTTCTGCTGAGCGGCCGCAACATGGACCTCAGCCCATCCAGCAACCAGAGTCCCCCATCGCGGCTCGCGCAGAAGCTGCTGCTGCCGTTGCTGCTGGCTCCGTTTCCCCTCCGCCCCAGCCGTGTGCTCATCTGGCTGGTTCCCTACAGCCCAGAACTTTTGTTCGCCAGTGAGGATCGTCAGTCGAATCCATGACTATCGATCCCGATCCTGATACCGATCTCGTCCCCCCCCCCGCGCGTGCCAGCCTCCAGTGTTGATTCGGTGCTGGGGCGCTTATCGCTGCCTCTGGGGGTGGGGGTCCTCGTAATCCTCGGATGCATCAACGGCATCGGTGCCTGGCCGGCCTTCCGTCAGCAGGACACCAGTGTTCTCCATTGGATCCTGGCCAGCAATTCAGAGGCCCTGAGAGGTATCAGCCATGAAGAGAAGTCCGAAGGCTCTGATCCACTTAAAGATCTGATGAAATCTCTTAAGGGCTATCTGACCCTGGAGAACATGAACCTCTCGGGCCTTAATCTGTCCTCTTCCGATCTTGGTGACATGAGCATTGAGAATGTTAACTTTTCAGGTGCACGACTAGTCAGTGCTGATTTCAGCTGTTCTGATCTCACCAATGTCAATTTTGGTGGCGCCAAGCTGATGCATGCCAAGTTCGACTACAGTGACTGCAAGGATCACATCTCAACTAGGAGGCCTCATTGCAGCAAGATAGATCGGGACGAAGTCAATTACGCGAAATCACCCTTCGGCTGGCCGAAGAAGATCACTTGCCTGGAGGGACGCTTCGTCGGGGCCGACTTCTCTGACGCCCAGATCCGTGGTGATAAGGGTCGTCGTTTTCTGAGTGACGACAAGCATTATTGTAGTCAACTTCTGGTTTTGGTCGGCGACATGAGCGGAGCCAGCTTCAAGAATGCGATGTTCACCTGCGTGGCTTTGATTCATAGGCCGGCGTCTGCAACCCCTGTTTCCCTTGCGTTTCCAACGTTGCTTCAACTCCAGCGTTGGCTTCCCTGGCTCACCAATTCTGGCGAACCGTCCAAGAATCAGCCGGATAACAAGATGGGGAAAGTGAATGATCAATTTGTGACTTTCAATGGCATCAGATTCGAGGAGGCTCGTCTAGACCGGGTAGCTCTGCTCAAAGGCCCGTTCAGGTTCAGTCAATTCGAACGCACTAAACTGATGGGGCTGTTCGTGAACATCAACCCTGACAAGGTCGATCTTGACTATTCCAGGTTCAACGAGGTCCAATGCGAGGCGCCACGCAGCCAAGCATTTTCTGAGTCTCCAGCTAAACCGATTACGTATTGGCCTTGTCTGTTGGTGAAGCAGGACAAACGTAACGGTACCCGGGCCCTGCGCCTCAACTTTCTCTGGAGCACGCTTGTAACTAATCTAAAGCCATCCGACAAAGATAAGTTCCTCTGCACTCCCAATAAGGATCTCCCTGCAAGGATCGAGGACAAGTGGATAGAAATCGCCAGCTACTGGCTGTCACCGACAGGTTGGCCGACCGCCGATCGCGAACAATTAAATTGTCCTGTCGATTCTAAAGAAGCTAAAGAGCCTGAACCGCTTCAACAGTCTCACGTGCTGTCACCGAGAAAAACGGTGAAGTGAGGCCTCAAGTTTCAGAACCTCCTGTAGAGCATCCCATCTGGCTCTGCCTTCAGTTGCTTACATGCCCAGCAGTGCCGCCAAAAACCTTTCCTGAGCCCCCTGGAAATGCTGACAGCATGGGTCTTGGTCGGAATAAGACCCCCCATGCCCAACACTCAAGTCTCGGTGCGCCTAACAGCAACATGCAAACGACAGGTGCGTACGCTACTTTCCGTGCCCGATACAATGCTCGCTTCTGATGTTGAGCGTTAGGCCACGCACCCCCCACTTCTAGCTACCGTTTGCATCGAGCCCCTCTATCCTCCCACTACGTTTACGATTGCCGGGCAATCAAACCTGATCCGGCTAATATTTTGGCCTCACGAGTTTCTTTACCAGCCTGTGAGCACAAGCGTTTATGCCCCCCAAAGCCTATTCTAACTTCGAAAGAGTAAACCAAGCCAAAGCCAAAAGGGAATTGGGCCTCAATTATGAATTTACGCAGACTACAGCTTCCTAGTGTGACTCCAGACGGGACGCCTCCCGATTCCTTAAAATGGAATACCGTTTCTGAATACAATCCCATATTCTGGGAGCTGAACTATCATGCAGGCCGATACTTACGCGATACTCCAGTTGATGAGCTTAAAAACCGGTACAACAGTATTTTGCGGAACATCCTGTCACTAGTATCAGATGAAGGGGCAGCGAAGCCAATAACTTGGATTGACAGTTCTTGGTATTGGTTTAAAAAGGAGCATCAGACACGGTTGGAATTTGAGATCAGATCAGAGATGTTACCTTGCGAACCTCCTTGGAACATCCATTTCAATAAAACATACCATGATGCTCCATTGCGGCCAAAGCATTTCAATTCGGGCGACGTATTGTTTCGCTATCACAAATTGAAATATCTCAATCAGGTATTAAGAGATGGTCAGCTTCGCTTGGGGCAAGCCTCGTCTTATGAATTCATAGAAAATGATGAAGCTCGCCAAGACGTCGAAACCAGCAAAGATACACTGCACGGAAGCTCATCTGTACGAATAACCACAGAATCGGGGGAGGAGGTCCCAGTAATTGGTGTTCTTAGAAAGACTGTGTCCTTGCCGAACTACTATCTCCTCAGTCTTTCGGGAGACTGGGATAGAGATCTCTTCGATGACTTTCAGGCTGACACATGCCTGGTCGTCAGAGATGCCAATAGCTTTATTGAACGAGTGAAACTATCGACCCAGATTCAGCTTCCAGGCTGGGAATGCTTTTTTGTACCGGTTCATTATTACGATCCTTACAATCATAGCTCGAATCATCCCATTGACCCAGCGATGTCTAAAGACTTTCGCTTTGCATATCAACGGGAGTTACGGTTGATATGGTTGCCTTCGGCTACGGCCGAATTAAAACCATTCCACTTTATTGAGATCGGCAATATAGAGGATATAGCATTCCTCTGTTCTAAGTAACCACTTGGAAGGCACGGGGAAAGAACCAGCCTTCTCAAGAGATAATTGCCTCGTGATCGAAATCATAGGCGGGGCATATTGATTGCAAGTCGATCGGTTGCGGTGCCGACGACGCGCAATCCATATCTGAAATGCGCACTATTTCCGAAAAGTCTTTGCCTGAAATGGAGAATATATTTCCTTGCCTGTCTCTGCTCTGCTGAGTTTGCGTGCATTTTTAATTATCAGCAAGGGTAATTGAGCCCAGCGAAAACTACGTAGACAGCCGATCTAGCTTTTATCACCATGCAAAGAACCACATGTACTGGGTGCAAGCGCTCAGGGAGTATGCCGCGGTGCTGTTCAACGTATTGGGGAACGCCAGACCGGCGGTAAAGCTGGAGGCAAGTGCCAACTGCATAGAGCCCTTGAAGCGAAGGGTCTTCCCAAGATCGAAAGTCACCATATCACCGTCGTCCTGAGTAGGGCTGTACAGAGCTTAAGGATGCGACCCGAGACGGCAATCTATTCGGTAGCGGCAAGCCGGGAAAGTTTGGAGCGGATGGATCCTATCGTCGAGTACCACTTTATCGTCGTTCCAAGGATGTTGGATGTGGCTCAGCATCTTACGAGAGCGGGGCCTCCAGCAGGAGATGATTTGAGCTGATCTCAGCAAGGCCGCTTTGCAGCAGCGCGGACAATGATTACTTCCGGTGCTCTTGCTAAAACAATGATAGCTGTGGAGCCTAACATCAAGATACAGAAGACGGGAGCAGGGGGTGGTCACTATCATCGAGGCCCCTGCCCGCTTCTGATCTTGGCGTTAGGCGGACGTTTGAAGAGCGATGGGTGATAGCCAAGGGTGGCTAGAATCTGCTGACCGGCAGAAACTTCTACCGGATTGTGTATCTTTGTGTACAGGTGGTTGTCTGACCCGTGAACCACGGCTAGAAAAAAGTACGCACCTAGCCAAAACCTATGCAGCATCTTAGTGCATCTTAGTTTTGATGCTGCTCATCAGCAGCGGTCACTGTGGTTCGCGGATGAGTCAGGCCACTGCGGTGTGGTTCTCGGAACCGCCCAATGACTAGTTTGGCGACTTTTGGCTTTGCGGCAAAAGGAGGTGTGTCTATGAGATAACTTGCAATTTTAAAAGAAGAAAAGATTTATTTTGTGCTGGTGGATGACCTTCCCGGAAGTAGAAATCGCCAGTCAAACTTCTACTTAACAACCACATAGGAGATTGATCATGCCAGATAACATCCAACGGCCAGTTCCGGTAAAGGAACTAGACCAGCATTTTGAGCCACGAGGCGCGCTCAAGGAAACGCCCATCGCCATCGAGCGTCGCTTCCATATTGCTGCTGACCGCGAGCCGCAGATCAAAACTCGGCTGGAGCGCTTAGACCTCGGTGACGGCAGACCCCAGTGGGAGGTGATCGTCGAGATCGACGGTGTCCGCGCAGGCGGTCGCGCCCTGCCGCCCGCGCTCAATGGCGAGGCCACCAAGATCGGCAAACGCCGAATCAGCGAGGAAGAACTCGCGAAGCATCTGACCGGCTTCGTGCCGGAACACCTTGGCTTCAACGCCACCCCGCAGGACATTCTGAAGAGCGTGAAACGCATCCGCCCAGCTGAGTCGAAACGGCGCGTCGCCACCACGGTCTTCGGTGCCGACAACCGCCGCGCCTTCCAGGACACGACCTACCCGTGGTCGACCGTCGGGTTGGTGCAGACTAACCGCGGATCTGGTTCTGGCGTGATGATCGGCCCGCGGCATCTGCTGACCGTAAGCCATGTCATCGACTGGACCGCGCCGCCTGGATTCGCGGCCGACTGGGTGCGATTCACTCCTTCGTTCTTCGACGGCAATGCACCCTTCGGCGAGGTCTATGGCTCGCACATCTACTGGTATGTCCAGGAAGACGGCGATGGCTTTATCTCGGGCAACGAAGGCAACTTCGACTATGCCGTGGTGGTGCTCGACCGGCGCTTGGGTGAGACGACCGGCTGGATGGGCGCACGGGGGTACGACGACGACTGGGACAATCTGGCCGCCTGGTCGCACATGGGCTATCCCGCAGACCTCAACAGCGGCCAGCGACCGACCTGGCAGGGCGGCTTCCGTGTCGACGGGACAGATGCCGCAGCGCAGTCCATCCTGCACCAGGCCGACGTGTTCCCGGGGCAATCGGGCGGGCCTGTGTTCGGCTTCTGGGTCGGAGACGTGGGGCCGCGCGCCATCGCAGTGCAGTCGTGGCAGACCAACGCAAACAATGGTGCAAGCGGAAGCATGGACATGCGTGACTTGGTGGCCCGCGCCCGAACCGAGTTTGCCTGACAACGCGGTAAAGTGTAATTAGTACGGCGCAATAGGCGGTAGCCGTATCGCGCCGTACGTTACTTACCCAAGCCTAACTAAACGCTCCAGCGGACTCGCTACCGCTCGCCGTTGAGCTTTTACGTTAGGCCCACCTGAAGCCTGCTTGTTGAGACGAAGTTGACGGACGGTGTTTCCGTAGCTACGGTAACGTGTGCAGTTCGTTTTCGACCCTGGCAAGGACGCGACCAATCTGGGCAAGCACGGCCTCTCCTTGGCGGCTGCAGCTGAGCTCAGTTGGGAAGCAGCACTCGTCTGGATTGATGATCGGGCTGACTATGGTGAAGTAAGGGTGGTTGCCTTGGCTCCAATTGGAGACATACTCTATTTTGTAGCCTTTGTCGATCGCGAGACGAAAAGGAGAATTATTAGCCTACGCAGAGCCAATCGCCGTGAGGTCAATCACTATGTCAAAGCCACTAAAGAAGATCAGCTTGAGGATGCCGACATTTGAGGAAGATCAGTTGATTACAGCGGCGGCGGAATCAGATCCTGATGCCCTTCCGCTTACAGAGGAGCAGATCAGCGCGATGGTCCCCATTCGCGTGCTTCGCGGACGTCCAAAGTTGGCAAATAAAAAGCAGCTGGTTTCAATCCGATATAGTCCTGAAGTTATTGACTATTTCAGGGCTTCTGGAGCTGGCTGGCAAGCTCGCATGGATGCTGTGTTGAAGGACTATGTCGTAGCTCACTCCACAGGTGATGCGAAGGGGGCCTAACATCAAGATTCAGAAGACGGAAGCTGAGGTAACCGCCAATTCCAAACTTTTGGCCCGCCGCTGATCTTGAGCGTTGGGCGGACCTCTGCCTGTTAAGTTCCTTTAGCCAGACCTCGTCCAACGGTCTTGGCCGCCTCTGGTCCCGCAACCAAATCAGCGCTGTCTCGATGTTCTGCTGCTCCCATTTGTTCAACTCAGCGCGGCTCGTCAGATCGGTGGGGAGCAGCCCCTCCAGCACATTGAGGTCTAGGGTCTCTCCCCTGCTACCGTCCCCTCCTTCAATCCCACAGGCGGGTGCTCCGGGTGCGCAGTAGCTCCTCCGCCAACTCGTTAAGGCGTTCATTGCCAGGGGTGCCGGGTGCTTGGATCTGTTGAGCTTCCAAGGGCATCCTGCGGCCGGCGCGCTGCTGAGCCGGCGCGCAAGGCTCAGGGCCTGCTGCCAGCGCATCTCCCGCAGCGGCCGCCTGGGCACGAGCACGTACTGCACGCGCAATCCATTTCAGCGCCAACCCACCTCAGGGTGCTCAGAGGGTGATGGTGAGGTGGTGCCCTGGCAGGCGCTGATTAACTTGATCGAGCCTCACTATCCCAAAGCGAGCAAGAAAGGCGGCCGTCCTCCTTATCCGCTGGCCACCATGCTGCGGGTTCATCTCCTGCAGCAGTGGTATTCGCTCAGCGACCCGGCCATGGAAGAGGCCCTGATCGAGGTGCCCACGATGCGTCGCTTTGCCGGCATCGAGCTGATCAGTGACCGGATCCCTGATGAGACGACGATCCTGACCTTCCGCCACCTGCTGGAGAAGCACAAGCTGGGGGGTAGTTCTTTGAGACCGTCAAGACTCACCTCAACGCTCGGGGCATGATGATGCGGCAGGGCACCATTGTTGATGCCACCTTGATCGCGCCGCCCAGTTCCACCAAGAACAAAGAGGGGAAGCGGGATCCGGAGATGCACCAGACCAAGAAGGGCAACCAGTGGTATCACCGCAGCGCGGAAGGCTTCGCTTACGGGATGAAGGTCCATATCGGTGTCGATAAGGACTCACGCCTGATCCATTCAGCGGTCACTACAGCTGCCAACAAGCACGACCTCCCCCCCGCTGCTGAGCTGCTGCATGGCGATGAGGAGGTTGTTTACGGCGATGCCGGCTACCAAGGCATTGCCAAGAGACCCCAGATGGCAGGCACGGCAGCGGAGTTTCGGGTGGCGATGCGACCGGGCAAACGCCGAGCCCTCCCTGATACCCCCGATGGCAGGCGGCAGGATCTGATCGAAGCAGCCAAGGCACATGTCCGCGCCAAGGTCGAGCACCCGTTCCGAGTGATCAAGCAGCAGTTAGGCCTTCAGAAATCACGGCTGCGTGGCTTGGCCAAGAACCGTTGCAAGATCAATCTGCTTGCAGCCTTGACCAATCTGTTCCTGGCACGGCGGCAGCTTCTCGCGACAGCCTGAGCATGGCAATGGTGTGTTAAAACGCCCTAATTCAGCCACAACAATCATCTCAACAAGGCTGAGAATGAGTCCATAGAGCCGCCAAACATGCTCTGAGTGGCAGATCAGGTCTAAAAGCAGCGTTGCCGGTCTCAACGAGCGCCAAAACCCCTGTTGCCCAGAGCTTCCCTAGCGCTTTAGTTGTTCGAGGTTGGCGATGGTGCGCCGCAGATCCCCTTGGTAGTAAGGGTTGCTGGCCGCCAGGGGGCGCACCAACTCCAGGGATTCCTCCAACAGGGCTCGTGCCTGATCTTTTTGCCCCATCAACAACCGCAGATACCCCAGATTGCTCAACGCCCGGGCCAGATCACCACGATGGGCCGGGCTGTCCTTCACCAGCGCCCGCAGGAGTCCCACGGTTTCCACCAGGGGTGGCAGGGCCTCACGCAGCTGGCCCAGTTCGCCATGGGCCTTGCCCAGGTTGCTGAGGCTGCTGGACAGGTCGGCGCGATCCGCCGTCTGCGTCTTGACCAGCACGCGATAGAGGCTGACCGCTTCTTGCGTGGGGGCCAAGGCCTCCTGACGGCGGCCCGCATCGCCGTAGGCCAGGCCGAGGTTGTTGAGCGCAATGGCCAGATCCAGTCGGTACTGGGGATTCGTCTGGGCCACCTCCCGCGCCATCGCCGCCGCTTCCTGGGAGATGGCGAGCGACTCCTCCAGGCGTCCCATGGCCCCGTAGCTCAACCCCAGGCCGATCAGGGCGCGGCCGAGATGGCGGCGTTGGCTTGTGTCGGAGGCCGCCAGCTCCCGCAGCAGGGCCACAGCCTCCTGGTTCGGGGCCAGGGACTGGGGCCCCTGACCCAGTTCTCTGCGCACCGTCCCCACCTGGAGCAGGGCGTTGGCGTGTTCTCCCCGCAGTTCCGTCTTGCCTCTCGCCAGGTCGCGAAGGATCTGCTCCGCTTCCAGGGCGGGATCCAGGGCCTCCTGCCGTTGCCCATCCGCAAGCAAGAGAACAGAGTTGTTGCTCAGGGCATCAGCCAGGCCAGCGCGGTGGAGGGGCTGCGTCTTCACCAGCGGGCGCCAGATCGCCACGGCCTCGCGGGAGAGGGCCAGGGCCTCCCGGGTCTGGTTCAGGCCGGAGCGCACCCGGCTGAGGGTGTGGATGGCCGAGGCCCATTCCCTCTGGTGCAGCGGGTTGGTCTGGGCTTCCTCCCGGAGGCTCGCCACCGCCTCCTGGGCTGGGGCGAGGGCGTCCCCGGGACGGTCCAGGGCCAGGTGGCGGCGGGCCAGGCTGTGCAACGACCAGGCCAGTTGGGCGCGGAAGGCAGGCCCCTTGTCGGCCAGCGCCCGAAACATGGCCACCCCCTCCTCGGTGGCTGCCAGGGCCTCCCCGTGGCGGCCCTGATCACTGAGCTGGTTGCCCAGGTTGACCAGGTTGGCCGCCAGTGCGGCGCGAGCCTCAAGATCGCTGGCCGGGAGATCGGGCACGGCGGCGACCGCTTCCAGACCGGGTGCCTGGCGCAGGACTCCCGTGCCGAGGGTGCTTGTTGGCCGCGCCTGGACGGCCTCCACGGCGAAGGCGGCCGTCAACAGCATGGGCCAGGCCGTGTGGTGTGTCGCCAAACGCATGGCTCAACCGGAATGGGAAAGGACACTGGACTGGAAGGATTCTGATGCAAGCCGCGCCTGCCATCGATGACGATCGAACGGCTTGCTCCGCTTGTTGCACTGGCATTGATCGACAGCACGAGCTTCGGCACGTTGCTGATTCCCCTGTGGCTGATGTTGGTCCCCGGTCGCCTGCGCCCGGGGAGGATTGTGTTGTTCCTGGGCACCGTTGCCGCCTTCTATCTGCTGTTGGGGATGGCATGGCTGCTTGGAGCTTCGATGTTGTTCGATGCGTTGCAGGAGGCGGGAGACTCAACACCGCTGAGGATCGCCCAGCTGGGCGCCGGTAGCGGACTGATGGCGCTCGGTGCACGCATGGAGCCCTGGACGAAACCAGGCAAGGAGCGTCGCGCCGCTCGCCGGGCGGCAAAGCAGGCCCGCACCGGGCCGAGTCTCTTCGTGCGGATGCGGAGGTATGCGACCGATCCGTCAGCCCCCGTCGGAGCGGTCATCGTCTTTGCGTTGACGGCGGCCGTCATCGAGGCCGCTTCCATGATCCCGTACCTGGCTGCGATCGGCCTTTTAACTGCCTCGGAGTTGTCACTGCTGGGGCGCAGTGTGGTGCTTTTCGGTTATTGCCTGGTGATGATCACACCAGCGTTACTGCTGCTGGTGGCGCGGCTTTTCCTGCATGATGATGTTGCTCCTCTCTTGAAGAAACTGGAGTCGCTTTTGTCCCGTCATACGAACGGGGCGATGTCCTGGGTGGTGTTTCTGGTTGGCCTGTATCTGGCAGGCGACAGCTTGAACAGGCTTGTTCGGTGGTGATGGTGATGGCGTCGCTGGCCCGACAACGCATTTCAGCGGTGATCGGCCTCGAACGACCGGTACAGTGAGGCTGTCCGTGGCTGCGGCAGCTGCGAGCAAATGGTTGACGCACTTATGCTCGAGGCAGCAAACACGATGAGCAAACAGGCTGGTCACGAGAAACTCGATGCGATCTTCAACGCGCATCTCCAGGCTGAACTGGCAGGCGACCTCGACGCGACGCTGGCGACATTGTCGCCCAACCCCCATCTCGTGAATGTTCCCACCATGGTGGGCGGGCAGGGTCCGCAAGGTGTTCGCAGGTTCTATGCCAAGCGGCTGATTGGTCAGTTCTTTCCGCCCGATGTCGTTTTTGAAACGGTTTCGCGAACCTATGGCGAGCAACGGCTCGTGGATGAACTGATCATCTCATTCACGCATACCATCAAGATGGACCATATCCTGCCCGGAGTTGAACCGACCGGCCGCAGAGTTGAAGCCGTGTTTGTCGTGATCGTTGGATTCGAAGACGACAAGGTCGCCTATGAACACATCCTCTGGGACCAGGCGAGTGTTCTGGTGCAGTTGGGTTTGCTCGACCCGAAGGGTCTTCCTGTCGTTGGTGCCGGTGCCGCCGCCAAGTTGAGAAATCCGGCGCTGCCGGATCCGTTCTTCCAGGAGGGCTGATAGCCGTGACCTGCAGTTGGTCTCTCACCCGATGATGAAGGCCGTAGCGAATCGTGTTCAGGTGAAGGGTCCATGCACTGGTCCTCAGTGGTTTCCATCCAGCCCCGTGTGATGAACAACCAGCGTCGGCAGCCACCAGGGTGGGTGGTTCTTCTCCTGGTCGCCGGCTGCTTCGCGGTTCTTGGGTCTTCAAGCCCTGCCCTCAGCCAGGCCAGACAGGGCCGTGCCGCGCTCAGCGAGGCGGAGGAAGAGGCCAACTGCCAGCGGGTTTCGCAGATCGTCACCGCCAATGCCGCCCCCGTCCAGGAGGCCCTGGATCGGTTGGCCCGGCAACGCTATGGATGGTCCTTCTTCGAACTCAGCCCGGAGCAGCTGATGGCACTGGCCATGGCAGCGAATGTGCAAGGTCGGTCGATGACGGCGGCCCAGCAACAGATGGAGGAACGCTGTGCGGCCCACCAGCAACGGGGGATGGCCAAGGCATCCGCCGCTGCCGGTCTTCGCTCCCTCTTCGTCGCCCAGGGGTATCTGGATCGCTGGGGCCGGGAGCGGCTGGCTGGATCGGGGTGTGAGTGCCCTGGATTCCTGCCCGCCGCAGAAGACGTGGAGCAGAGCTGCCAGACCAGGGTCGTTTGCCCTGGCCAGCAGGGCGTTCAGCACCAGCCCAACGGCGGCCACCTGTCAGGAGGCCCTGGTGCGGGGCGATGGGCTGGTGCTGGCCGCCCATCGGGCCGGGCGCGACCGCTGCCTGGGCTACGCCCTCTCGGCCCGGACCCTCTGGGCGCTGGGGGCCGATCCGCGCTTCACCGACCTGCTGATCCGCTTTCCGGAGGCGACGCGCCTGCGCAATGAGGCCCGCATCGCCCTGCGCTACCTGCGCGTCGATTGCCGCGGCCTCTGAGGGATAGGGTCGTCGCTCTACTGGCTCACCATCCGTTGTGGCGAGGTTGCGTGAATGAATCGCCCCTGACGGTGCGCCGAGCGACAGACGCCGACCTCACGGTGCTGGCCCGCTTCGGCTTCGCCCTCGGCCAGCTGCATGTCGGCTTTGACGGGGAACGCTTCGCCGTGCCGCCGGGTGGCGAGCGCGCCTATGCGGAGTTTTTTCAAGCGGAGCTCCAGCGGCCGGAGGTCGTGCTGCTGATCGCCGAGGCCGGCCCCCACCCCGTGGGCTATGCGTTCGTGCGGATGGAGCCGATGAGCCTGGTGGAGATACGCCGTGCTGGAGCCTGGCTTCACGACATCTACGTGGATCCCGAGGCCAGGAGCGGCGGGATCGGCCGCCGGCTGCTCGAGGCGGCCAAGGAGGCGGCCCTTGCCCTGGGCTCCAGCAGCCTGATGCTCAGTGCGTCGACGCGGAATGCCGCCGCCCGGCAACTGTTCGAGCGCGCCGGACTGCGCCCGACCATGGTCGAGATGCGGATCGAACTGGGGGCGTGACACAGGAGTGCCGGCCGAACAGGTCGCTCGGCTGGCGAAGCGATGGCCTTCTGGGAGACCCCCCGCCGCCAGGTCCAACGAGCCCGTGCTGATCGTCCGCTGACCGGCCTAGGGCCCCCCGAGCAGCGGCACCAGTTCCCGCACCGCATCACCCGCCTTCAGGGTCAGCGCCAGCCCAGATCCGCCGCAGTCCTCCGGCGGTAGCTGGTCGGCGCTCAGCCGCAGGTTGCGGCCCTCGGGTCCCTCCAGCGTCACGCCGATCACGCCGGCGTCGCCCGCCTGCAGATCCACCAGGCCGTCGTCGCGCTCCAGGAAGCGCAGGCCGATCTGGCCCATGGCGCCCCGCTGGCAGGGCCGCAGGCTTTCGAGCTGCAGCCGCTTCACCTGGCCGCGGCGGCTGGCCAGCAGCACATCGCCGCCGGCGGCAGCCCGCGCCGCCCCCACCACCCGTTCGCCCGGCAGCAGCCGCAGCAGCATCGGCCCCTGGGCGGTGCGGCCCAGCACCGGCAGGTTGGTGTCGTTGATCGCCAGCCGCAGCACCCGGCCCGTGCTGGTGGCCACCACCAGATCCTCCCCCTCCTGGCAGGGCACCACCCGCTGCAGCGCCACCCCCTCCTTGAGCTTCAGCACGGTGGCGGGTCGGCCCGACAGCTCCAGGAAATCCTCGATCGGCAGCCGCTTGAAGCGCCCATCGGTGCTCAGCAGCCCGATGCTTCCCGACGGCGGCTGCGGCAACGGCAGCACCTGCACCACCGTCTCCCCTTGCAGGCTGTCGGGCAGGAAGCGTTCCAGCTTGCCGGGGTGCTGGCCGGCGAATTCCCAGCGCAGCAGGGCCACTTTGCCGCTGGCGCTGAAGGCCAGCAGGGCCGGCTGCTCGGCCACCGGCAGGATCAGCCGCGCCGGCGGCGGCTGCTCGCCCAGTTCAGCGGCGTCATCGAGGTGCAGCCGCCCCAGCACCTGCGGCGTCACGATCCGCACGGCGCCGTCGGTCTGGATCAGCAGCCGGCCATCGCCGGCCAGGGCCTCGAAGGCCTGCTGCCGCTGCAGTTCGGTGTTGGGCCGCACCGCCGCCGCCCGCTGGGCCACCAGGGCGTCGCCGCCCTCCACCAGGCGGGTGCGGCGTGGTGTGGCATAGCGCTTCCTGAGCCCCTTGAGCTCGTTCACCATCGTGTCGAGCAGGGTGTCGCGGTCGTCGCGCAGGTGCCGCAGTCGGGTGCGTTCCTCCTCCAGCTCCGCCGCTTCCTTGCGCAGCCCCTCCTGCTCCAGGCCCGTGAGCCGCCGCAGCGGCATGGCTAGCACCGCATCGGCCTGCCGCTCGCTCAGATCCAGGTGCACCTGCAGGCTGGCCCGCGCCGTGGCGGCATCCCGTGCCTCGCTGATCATTTCGATCACCCGCTTCAGGTCGTCGAGGGCCTTGATCAGCCCCTGCACCACTTCGAGGCGGTCTTCGCAGCGCTTCAGCGCGTGGTTGGTGCGCCGCAGGATCGTCAGCTCCCGGTACTCCAGGAACCGCAGCAGCAGCTGGCGCAGGTTCAGCTGCTGGGGCTGGCCGTTCACCAGCGTCAGCAGGATGGCGCCGAAATTGCTCTGCAGGGCCGTGCGGCGTTGCAGTTCCTCCAGCACCTTCTGGGGTTCGGCATCGCGCCGCAGCTCGATCACCACCCGCATCCCCTCGCGGTCGCTCTCGTCGCGGATGTCGGCGATGCCGCCGATCTTGCCGTCGTTGACCTGCTCGGCCAGCTTCTCGATCCAGCCCGCCTTGCTCAACTGGTACGGCAGCTCCGTTACCACCACAGCACCGCGGCGGTGGCGCCCCTTGCCCGGTTGCACCTCTTCGATGTGGGCAACACCCCGCATCGGGATGCTGCCCCGCCCCGTGGCGTAGGTGTCGCGCACGCCGCTGCCCAGCAGAACCTCGCCGCCGGTGGGGAAATCCGGGCCCGGCACCATCGCCAGCAGCTTCTCCTCGGCCAGGTCGGGCTTGCGGATCAGGGCGATCAGCGCATCCACCACCTCGCCCAGGTTGTGGGGGGGGATGCTGGTGGCCATGCCCACGGCGATGCCGGTGCAGCCGTTCAGCAGCAGGAAGGGCAGCTGGGCCGGCAGCACCGTCGGCTCCTGCTGGGAGCCATCGAAGTTGGGGGCGAAGTCGACCGTATCGCTGCCGATCTCCTCGAGCATCGCCTCATGGGCGATCGGCGCCAGCCGGGTTTCCGTATACCGCATCGCGGCCGGCGGATCGTCGTCCACCGAGCCGAAGTTGCCGTGGCCATCCAGCAGCGGGTGGCGGCTGGCGAAGGTCTGCACCAGCCGCACCAGGGCGTCGTAAACGGCCTGGTCACCGTGGGGGTGGTACTTGCCCAGCACGTCGCCCACCACCCGGGCGCACTTGCGGTACGGCCGGTCCGGGGTCAGCCCCAGCTCGTGCATTGCGAACAGGATGCGGCGCTGCACCGGTTTGAGCCCGTCGCGCACGTCCGGCAGGGCCCGTCCCACGATCACGCTCATCGCGTACTCGAGGTAGGAGCGCTGCATCTCCTGATGCAGGGCGATCGGTTGGACGCGCTCGTCCGGCATCCGGTCCTGGGGGTCTGCGGCTCAGGGCGCTCAGCCTACAGATGGTGCCCGTGGCGACCAGCTCAGGAGTCGTCGCTGCTGCCACCGTTGCCGTCACCGGCGGTGGCATTGGCCTGGGCCCGCTCCACCGCGGCCTTCAGTTCCGGCAGGGCCAGCAGCTGGGCGGTCACCGCCCGCAGCCGCGGCCCCCACAGCTGTTCCTTCTGGAAGCTGACCATCACGTAGTTGGGCTCCTCCGCCAGGGCACTTTCAGCCAGCTTCAGGGCCTGGGCTCGCTCCGCCGGTCCGCGTTCGAACAGGGCCGCCGCCAGGGCCAGGGAGGTTTCGGCGATGTCCGGCTTGATCTTCAGCACCCGCTGCCAACGGCCGATGGCGTCGGCGGTGCGGCCTCTCTCGAACAGCACCAGGCCCTGGTTGTTGATCGCTTCCCAGAAGTCCTTGCGCAGCCCCGCGGCCTTCTCGAACGAGCCCAGGGCCGCGTCGGTGTTGCCCAGAAGGATCTGGGCATTGCCCAGATCGAAATAGGCACCGGCGTTCTTGCCATCCAGCTCAATCCCTTTGCGCAGCAGGCTGATGGCGTCCTGGGGCTTGCCGTTGCGCAGGGCCAGGGAGCCTTCGGCGAACCAGATACCGGCGTTGTTGGGGTCCAGCTGCTTGGCCCTGGCCAGGGCCACCACCGCCTTGTCCATCTGGTTGCTGCGCAGTTCCGCCTCCGCCAGCAGCACCCAGCCGCGGGGATCGTCCGGCAGCAGCCGCACGGTCAGCTCCGCCAGCCGGGCGGCATCCTCCGCCTGACCGAGGCGCAGCAGCCGTGCCGCCGCCTGGGCGATGCCCAGCCCCGCCCCCTCCAGTTCCTTTTCCTGGGGCAGGTACACGAACGGAACCAGCGCCTTGGCCGGCGTGGGGAGCACCGTCAGCGGCAAGGCCAGGCAGAGGGAGGAAAACAGTCGCCAGAACCGCCTGCCCACGCAATCACCACGAATCGCGCCAGCCTAGGGAGCCGTCCCCCTTTGTCCCCCAGCGCCCGCCAGCGCCGCCATGATGTTGCGCCGCCACATCGCCGGCCGGATCCGCCGCAGGGCCGAGGCCCGCAGCCGTTCGTCCCAGTCGGCGTCGCTCCAGCCCAGGGCCTCCTCACCGCGCAGATCCAGTAGCCACGGGCGCGGCTGCACGTCCGCGTCAGCGGCGATCGGCAGGGCCTGGTGGTTCCAGGGGCAGACCTCCTGGCAGATGTCGCAGCCGGCCACCCAGCCCTCCAGCCGTCCGGCGATCGGCGCCGGCAGCGTTTCGGCGCGGTTCTCAATCGTGTGATACGCCAGGCAGCGGCGGGCATCCACCACGAAGGGCTCGTCGATGGCGCCGGTGGGGCAGGCGTCCATGCAGGCGGTGCAGGCGCCGCACAGGGGTTCGGCCGGGCGGTCGGGTGGCAGGTCGAGGCTGATGAGCAGGTGGCCCAGCAGCATCCAGGAGCCCCGGCGGCGATCGATCAGGTTGCCGTTCTTGCCGATCCAGCCCAGGCCCGCCTCCTCCGCCCAGGCCTTGTCGAGCAGGGGCGCACTGTCGACGCAGGCCCGCCAGCGGGCGCCCGGTGCGGCCTCCTCCAGCCAGCGCCCCAGCTGCCGCAGGCGCCCATCGATCACCCGGTGGTAGTCGCGCCCCCAGCCGTAGCGGGCCACCCGCAGGCTTCCTGGGGCCTGCTCCTGGGCCACGTGGTAGTTCCAGCCCACGGCCAGCACGCTGCGCACTCCCGGCAGCAGCGCCTCGATCCGCTGGCGGCGCGGGTCGTTCATCCAGCCCATCCCCGCCTGGTGGCCCGCCGCCAGCCAGCGCTCCAGGGCGGCGGTGCGCAGCGGCAGCCGGGCCCCCCCCGGCACCGCCGCCAGGCCCACCGGTGCGAAGCCCAGGGCCTCGGCCCTGGCCCGCAGGCCCGCCGCCAGGGCGCCAGGGGAGTCGGGAGCGTTCAAGGGCTGCCGGTAGAGTCCCAAGAGTCCGACCCTCCGTGAGTGGCTGCCGTTTCCTCCTCCCGTTTCAGCCCGCTGTTGCGCTGGATGGGCCTCACCCTGGTGGTGTTGCTCGTTCTGCAGCTGGTCGCCGTCCTCAGTCTCTGGGACTGGGAAGAGGAGGCATTTCGCCAGCTGGTGGTGGAGCGACTGATCAGCCAGGCCCCCATGGGTCTGATCGGTCTGCTGCTCATGTACCTCTCCTCCCGCCTGGAAGACCAGTCGGAGGGGCGCACGCCCGTCCTCTGGACGGTCTGCATCATCAGTGGTCTGCTGGCCGTCCTGCTGACCGCCTCGCTGCCGATCACCTTCGGCGGTGACCAGCAGATGCAGCAGCAGAACGACCAGCAGATCGCCGCCAAGCGCGGCCAGCTGGAGATGGCCCGCCAGCAGAGCAAGGATCCCGCCCTGCTGCAGCAGCTCATCAAGCAGGCTGAAGCCACCGGCCAGGTGCCCCCCGGCGCCACCGATGCCCAGAAGACCCAGTCGGCCCGGGCCTTCATCGATCGCCAGCTCGACCAGCTCGAAACCCAGTTCAAGCAGACCGAGCAGACCGGGAAAGTCACCCTCAGCCAGCGCCGCTATGGCGGGTCGCTTGGCGCGGTGGTGCTGATCATTGCCTTCACCATCCTTTGCCTCGGCAGTGTCCTGTAAGACCCCCGTGGATCGTTACCGTTAGGGTTTCGCCCCTACGGACCCCTTCTTCCATTGGTCCCATCCAGTAGTTCCAGTTCCGACCAGCCCCTGGGCAACCGGCTGCAGCAGGATCTCAAGAACGATCTGATCGCCGGCCTGCTGGTGGTCATTCCGTTGGCCACCACGATCTGGCTGGCCACCACGGTGAGCCGCTTCGTGCTGGCGTTCCTCACCTCGATTCCCAAGCAGTTCAACCCGTTCAACACCCTCAACCCCCTCCTCCAGGACCTGATCAACCTGGGGGTGGGGCTGCTGGTGCCCCTGCTGGGAATCCTGCTGATCGGCCTGATGGCCCGCAACATTGTCGGCCGCTGGTTGCTGGAGTTCGGTGAGGGGACCCTGCTGCGCATCCCCCTGGCGGGCTCCGTCTACAAGACCCTCAAGCAGCTGCTGGAAACCTTCCTGCAGGGCAACTCCAGCCGCTTCCGGCGGGTGGTGCTGGTGGAGTATCCCCGCGAAGGGCTCTACGCCGTGGGCTTCGTCACCGGAGTGATCGGCACCGCCATCCAGTCCGATTTCGGCGAGAAGATGCTCAGTGTCTTCATTCCCACCGCCCCCAACCCCACCACCGGTTGGTACGCGGTCGTGCCCGAGCGCCTGGTGAAAGATCTGGAGCTGAGCGTGGAGGATGCCTTCCGCACGATCATCTCCGCCGGCATCGTCAGCCCCGACGAGCGGGAACCCAACTCCAACCGCAGCTTCGCCAACCTCCTGGCCCAGCTGCGCGCCCCCCAAACCCCCTGATGCAGAGTCGCACCCTTGCCCGTGAACTGGCCCTGCTGATGCTGGGTCAGGTGAGTGATCGCGGCAGCGGGGCCGAAGCCCCCACCGGCTCCTTCGATCAGCTGCTGCAGCAGGCTGTCACCACCCTCAGCCAGCACGTGCGCGAGGCCCTCGACCGCTCCGCCGAGGATCTGCAGCAGGCCCAGCAGCGGCTGCTCGACAGCGAGCTGCAGGACCAGGGCGAAAAGCAGCTGCCCACGGTGCGGCGACACCTGCAGGACGGCCTCACCAACGCCGAGCAGGCCCTCAATCGCCTCTCGGCCAGCCTGGAGTTGCCCCGCCTGCTGCTCCTGGCCGATCAGGACGCCGTCCGGCTCGACGCCATCGCCCGCAGCAAGGCGGTGCTGCGCGACCGTGAGGGCCTCGACCGCCGCATCGACGCGGTGATGGAGGGCTGGCGGCTCACCCGCCTGCCCCGGGTCGACCGCGACATCCTGCGGCTGGCGGTGGTCGACATCGAGGACTTCGCCACCCCCGCCGCCGTGGCCTGCAACGAGGCGGTGGAATTGGCCAACCGCTACAGCGACGACCAGGGGCGACGCATGATCAACGGCGTGCTGCGGCGCTTCACCGCCGCCCGGGTGTAGGCAGGAACGCGATGGTCTTCGATTGGTTCAAACGGGCCGTGGCCCAGCCCGACCCGACGCCCGAACCGCTGCCCGCTCCCGAGGCCGAGCCGGAGCCCGAAGCGGCCCCTGCGGCAGAGGAGTCGCTGCAGCCTGCGGAGCCGGTGGCGGAACCCACGCCGGCCCCAGCCGCTCCCGCCGGCGCCGGTGTCGATGAGGACGCCCTGGCCTGGGCGCGTCAGGCCTACGCCCGGCTCAAGGCCCAGCAGCAGGAGGCGGCCCGCCCGCCCGTCACCCCTGAAGCCGCACCGGCAGCACCCGAGCCCGAGCCCCCTGCCGCTCCTCCCGTGAGCCCGGGCCTGTCCCTGCTGGAGCAGGCCGCCGCCCAGCGCCAGCAGCGCCTCCAGGAGATCACCGCCCCCGCCGAGCCAGCCCCGGCCGTGCCTCCGGCCGCCGCAGAGGCCGATGCCGCCGACCCCAGCCTCGGGGCCTTCGATGCCACGTTCACCTGGTCGGCCGAGGTGCTGGCGGCCCAGGGGCGGCGCGCCGAGGACGTCTCCCTCGAGGAGATCGACTGGCTGGGCCGGCTGCGCCGCGGCCTGGAGAAGACCCGCAAGGGCTTCGTCACCCAGCTGCTGGAGAACCTCGGCGACGATCCCCTCACCCCGGCGGTGCTCGACGATCTTGAATCCACCCTGTTGCGCGCCGATGTGGGCGTCAAGGCCACCGACCAGGTGCTCGAAGCCCTGCGCCGCCGCCTCAACGAGGAGGTGGTGGATCCTGCCGAAGGCCTGCGCTTCCTCAAGGAGCAGCTGCGTGGCCTGCTGGATGCCCCCATCCGCGCCGGTGACACCGCCGTGCTGGCCCCCCAGCGCGAGCGGCTCAACGTCTGGCTGCTGGTCGGGGTGAACGGGGTCGGCAAGACCACCACCCTCGGCAAGCTGGCCAACCTGGCGGTGCGCAGCGGCTACAGTTGCCTGATCGCCGCCGCCGACACCTTCCGGGCCGCGGCGGTGCAGCAGGTGAGCGTCTGGGGTGAGCGCAGCGGTGTGGCGGTGGTGGCCAACCCCAGCGCCAACGCCGATCCGGCGGCCGTCGTCTACGACGCCATCGGCGCAGCCCGCTCCAAGGGCACCGAGCTGGTGCTGGTGGACACGGCCGGCCGGCTGCAGACCAAGCACAACCTGATGGAGGAATTGGGCAAGGTGCGGCGCACCATCACCAAGCTGGCGCCGGAGGCGGTGGTGGAGTCGCTGTTGGTGCTCGATGCCAGCCAGGGCCAGAACGGCCTGCGCCAGGCCATGGCCTTCGCCAGTGCCGCCGGCCTCACCGGGGTGGTGCTCACCAAGCTCGATGGCAGCGCCCGCGGCGGCGTCGCCCTGGCGGTGGCCTCCGAGGCGGGGCTGCCGATCCGCTTCATCGGAGCCGGTGAGGGCATCCGCGACCTGCGGCCCTTCAACAGCTTCGAGTTCGTCGAGGCGCTGCTGGCCTCCTGAGTCCCGTCCCCGCTGCTACCTTGCGTGTCCTTTGCGGCCGCTCGGTGAGCAGCCTGCCGCTTCCGCAGCCCCTCTCCACCCCGACGGTGTCCCCGTCACCTGATCGAGGGTCGTCGTCGGTCACGGCTTCGCTGCGCCAGCTGCTCGACAGCCTCGGCCGGGAGCAGCGCCGCAACCAGGAGCTGCTGGCGTCGTTGTCGTTCGCCCTGCGCAGCTACACCAACCTCAAGCGCTTCCTCGAGTTGGTGCCCCTGGTGGCTGCGCGGCTGGTGGAGGCCGAAGGCAGCCTGCTGGTGGTGTTCCATGCTGATGGGCGGCTCTGGCGCGAGCAGCTCCAGGCCACCGCCGGTGAGCGCAGCGCCGAGGTGCTGCGCCAGCTGGCGGCCCTGCCCGATGGCCAGCTCCAGAACCAGGAGGGTGATGAGGCCGTCGCGGTGCTGCTCGACCCCCTGGTCCAGCGGCTGCTCGGCGCCCAGCAGGTGTTCGCCACTTCCGTGGTGGCCCGCAGCCGCCAGCGGGGCCGCCTCTACGTCTTCAGTGGCCGGCGCGGCTTCAGCTGGAGCGACGTGCGCCGCCGCCACCTCCAGCTGGTGGCCGACCTCACCGGCGTGGCCCTGGAGAACGAGGTGCTGCAGCAGGACCGGCGCCGCCATGAACGGCTCGACCGCCAGCTCAGCATCGGCGCCGAGGTCCAGTCCCAGCTTCTGCCTGACCACTGCCCTGTGATCGACGGCGTCGAGCTGGCGGCCCTCTGCCGTCCGGCCTTCCAGGTGGGCGGCGACTACTACGACTTCATCCCCACCCAGCCCCAGCTCACCGGTCACCGGCGCGAGCAGGCCCCCTGGGCGCTGGTGATGGGGGATGTGATGGGGAAGGGGGTGCCGGCCGGCCTGCTGATGACCCTGCTGCGGGGCATGCTGCGGGCCGAGGTGCTCAGCGGCCTGCCCCCGGATCGCATCCTCCACGACCTCAACCAGCTGGCCCAGGAGGACCTGGCCCACTCGCACCGCTTCGTCACCCTCTTCTATTCCGACTACGACCCCCGTACCCGCCTGCTGCGTTACGCCAACGCCGCCCACAACCCGCCCCTGCTGTGGCGCCGCCAGTCGGGCCGGGTGGAGCGGCTCGACACCCCCGGCCTGCTGATCGGCCTGCAGAGCGAGGCGGAGTACGGCTGCGGCGAGCTGCAGCTGGAGCCGGGCGATGTGATCCTTTACTACACCGATGGCGTCACCGAAGCCAGCGGCTTCAGCGGCGAGCGCTTCGATGAGGAGCGGCTGGTGAAGGCCTTCCAGGGCGCCTGCCGGGTGGCCCATGAGGCCCAGACGATCCTGGATCGGTTGTTCGATCGCCTCGACCGGTTCGTCGGCAGCGACCGCCGCCTCGAGGACGATGCCTCGATGGTGGTGCTGAAGGTGCGCGACGGGGTGGTCCTGCCCTCCCTGCCCCCGACCTGAGACGGATGGCAAGCTGAAGGGCTGCCCGGAACCCCGTGATGGCCGCTGACCCCTCCCCCAACACCTGGAGCGATCGCTTCGAGCAGGGTCTGCATCCGGCGATCGAGCGGTTCAACGCCTCGATCGGTTTCGACATCGCCCTGCTCCAGGAGGATCTCGACGGCTCGATCGCCCACGCCCGCATGCTGGGCCGCTGCGGTGTGATCACCCCGGAGGAAGCCGAGCGGCTGATCGAGGGGCTCGAGGCCATCCGCTCCGAGGCGGCCGCCGGCCGCTTCACGCCGGGCCTCGAGGCGGAGGACGTGCATTTCGCCGTGGAGCGGCGGCTGATCGAACGCCTCGGCTCCCTCGGCAAGAAGCTGCACACCGGCCGCAGCCGCAACGACCAGGTGGGCACCGACCTGCGCCTGTGGTTGCGGCGCCGCATCGACCACATCGATGCCGCCCTGGTGCGCTTCGAGCGGGCCCTGCTGGCCCAGGCTGAAGCCCACCCCGACACGCTGATTCCCGGCTACACCCATCTGCAGCGGGCCCAGCCGGTCTGCCTGGCCCACCACCTGCTCGCCTACGTGGAGATGGCCGAACGCGACCGCCAGCGCCTGGCCGACGTGCGCCGCCGCGTCAACATCTGCCCCCTCGGGGCGGCGGCCCTGGCGGGGACGCCGGTGCCGATCGACCGCCGCCAGACCGCCGCCGAACTGGGCTTCGAGGCCATCTACGCCAACAGTCTCGATGCGGTGAGCGATCGCGACTTCGCTGTCGAGACGATGGCGGCGCTGTCGTTGGTGATGGCCCACCTCAGCCGCCTGGCGGAGGAGGTGATCCTCTGGGCCAGTGAGGAGTTCGGTTTCGTGGGGCTCACCGACCGCTGCGCCACCGGCAGCAGCCTGATGCCCCAGAAAAAGAATCCTGATGTACCCGAACTGGTGCGCGGCAAGAGCGGCCGGGTTTTCGGCCATCTGATGGGGCTGCTGACGATGATCAAGGGTCTGCCCCTCGCCTACAACAAGGACTTCCAGGAGGACAAGGAAGCCCTGTTCGATGGGGTGCGCACTTGCCTCGATTGTCTTGAAGCGATGGCCGTGCTGTTCGAGGAAGGGCTCGCGTTCCGCCCCGCCCGGCTGGAGGCTGCCGTGGCCACCGATTATTCCAACGCCACCGATGTGGCCGACTATCTGGTGGCCCGGGGCGTGCCCTTTCGGGAGGCCTACCAGCTCGTCGGTGGGCTGGTGAAGGCCTGCCTGGTGGAGCAGCGGCTGCTGGCTGACCTGCCCCTGGAGCGCTGGCAGGAGCTGCATCCCTCCTTCGAGGCGGACATCCATGCCGTGATCGCGCCGCGGCAGGTGGTGGCGGCCCGGCGTAGTGAGGGCGGCACCGGATTCGAGCGGGTGGCCGAGCAACTGCGGCTGGCGCGTGAGCGCCTCGACCAGACCCCCTGAGGCGCGTCGCCATCCACCCCTGGCCCCCCGGCGCTGGCTGGGGCGGTCAGTCGTGGGAATCGCGCGTCTCCGTCTAACCTTGGCGGGTCTCAGGCGCTTGCGCGCGCCATCGGTTCCCCCTCATCGGTCAGTGAGTATTTTCGTCGGCAATCTTCCCTTCCGCGCTGAGCAGGAGGACGTGGCTGAGTTGTTCGCTCCCTTCGGAGACGTGGTCAATTGCTCTCTGCCACTGGAGCGTGACACCGGCCGCAAGCGGGGCTTCGCCTTCGTCGAGATGGCCGACGCCGACACCGAGACCCGGGCGATTGATGCCCTCCAGGGCGCCGAGCTGATGGGCCGTCCCCTGCGCATCAACAAGGCCGAACCCCGCAGTGGCGGCGGCGGTGGTGGCGGTGGAGCCCCGCGCCGGGGTGGCGGCGGCTACGGCGGTGGTGGTGGCGGCGGTTACGGCGGCGGTGGAGGTTATGGCG
>Ga0247833_1002532_pt1 | contig 26565 bp, 23 predicted proteins | sample LaCruzMarch2015__7_FD_187117 | JGI IMG/M metagenome (GOLD analysis project Ga0247833, IMG submission 187117) | Freshwater microbial communities from meromictic Lake La Cruz, Castile-La Mancha, Spain - LaCruzMarch2015_8m | ecosystem: Environmental > Aquatic > Freshwater > Lake | place: Spain... | reverse complement strand
TTTGAAAACCGCCAATCTCTTGGTTGCTGGCGCCGATGTCGAATGTGCCGCCGGTGAGAGTGACATTTCCTGTGGAGGCCAACGAGCCGCCGGAGATGTCCAGAGTTCCGTGGGAAAAGGTGGTGCCCCCCGTGAAAGTGTTGTTACCGGTCAGAAGAATTGTGCCGTTCGCTCCCGACGGGTAGTGGGGATAAGTAAATGTGGCACTGAGGCTTCCATTGCCACTAATGATGCCGCTGTAGGTTCTCGTTCCTGCAAGAGAAGAGAGATCAAAGACAAGACCGCCCTCGTTCGCGATATCGCCCGTGATGGAGCCTGCCCTGTATGATGATGCGGAATAGGGGTTGGTGGGATCAATGACTCCGCCGATGGTCAAGGTGCCGGATTGAATGGTGGTGCCGCCGGTCATGGTGGCGTTGCCTGTAAGGATGACACTTGCCCCATTGCCGACGAGGAGGTTTCCGGTTCCAGAAATCTCGGCCTGGTAGGTCCCATAAGTGCCCAGGAACAATGTGCCATTATTGGTTATGTTTCCTTTCAGGCCTTGGCTATTTCCTGTGAGCGTGCCGGTTTCGATGAAGGTGCCTCCTGTGTAGGAGTTATTGCCGGTGAGGGTGAGGGTGCCTTCGCCGAGCTTTACAAGGGAGAGGGTGCCTGAACCGGTGCCGGTGCGGTTTTTAAACTCCGTAGAGATAGTGGCGTTGTCTCCGCTCGTATCGAGACCAATTTTAGCCCCTGCCGCGATGCCGCCCGAGGTGGTTTGGTTTTGGGTGAGGTTGGTGATGAGGTTGGTGATGTTATCTGGGGAAAAACCTCCACCGAGTCCCAAGCCGAAGGCGATTGTGGAGCCGGACGCGGCAGAAATATTGCCAGAGTTCCAGCGAGTGGTATTGCCGCCGTAGAGGGATGTGGAAGTGAGGAAAGTGAGCGCGCCGGCTGAAATGGTTGTGCTGCCTGTGTAGGTGTTCGCTCCCGAGAGGATGGCCGAGCCGCTGGTCGTCTTCTGAAGCGTGGCATTGCCAGCAAGATTCGCAATGGCGGTGCCGGACTGGATGGCATAGTTCGATGCCGTGAGGACGCCGCCATTCCCGGTAATCGAGCCCTCAGCCAGGGTCACTCGATTGAATGTCTGGTTGTTCGAGCCGAGGGCGAGCGTGCCGCCTTGAACTGTGAGGTTTCCTGTGGCGACGAGGAGGTCCGAGGAGGCAAGGGCCAGTGTGCCACCGCGAATCGATGTGGGTCCAGTGTAAGTGTTGTTGCCGCTTATCGTGAGCGTGCCGTCGCCAAGTTTTACGAAACCAATGGCTCCCCCACCTTGGCGATTAGAAGCTACCTGCTGCATCTCCATTTCTCCCGTGACATCGAGGCCCAAGCTGCCGCCTGCAAGGATGCCGCCTGGAGTCGAGTTTGAAGAAAGGGAGTCGAAGATTTCCGTGACTTGGTTGCCGGTGAACGAACCATTCGCTCCCACGGCCAGAGCGAAGGCGCCGCCGCTATTGACTATGATTTTCGAACCAGTCCATGAGGAATTATCGCCGTTGTAGAGCGAGGTTGGCGTCCCGAAGACAAGGACGCCGCCATTGATTGTGGTCGTGCCATTGTAGGTATTCGCGCCGGAGAGGGTGATGGCGTTCGCGCCTGTTTTTACCACCTTGCCAGAGCCCACGATGCCGCCTTCGTAGAGGGAGTCCGTGCCATTCGAGCCCATTGTAAGGGTATAGGAGCCAATATCGATCGTGGACCCGGCGACACCGGAGAGGGCTTCAATGGTTTGGTTCGCGCCAAAAGCTACCGATGAGGAGGCATCAATGATCAAGTCGCCGGGAAGGGCGTTGGCGACCGAGAGGGTGAGAGTCGCACCGTTGTTCAGATAGGTGGGGCCGTTGTAGGTATTCGTCGCATTGAGCGTGATATTACCTCCATTGAGAACGAGGTCGGAATTTTCGGCGGATCCAGCGATCACGCCATTGACTTGGATGCCGCCTGCTCCACCTGCCAGAACGAGGATGGTGCCGTTTTTCGTAAGGTTTCCAGTTAGAGTAAGGAGGCCGCTGCCACTGTTCTGGATGGTATTGTTTCCAGCCCCGAGGGCTTTGATATTTTTTGCAAATGTGGCAGCGGCACCGGTGTAGTTCAAGGTGCCGGAGGTCGAGAGTTCCGCGCCGAGATCGAAGTCCGCATTGGTGCCGAGGGCCTGGGCTGCCGTGCGGTTTGCATTCGTTGTATCGAAGGAAATTGTGCCGTCGGCCACCACGGTCTTGCCGCTATAAAGGTTGTTGCCAGTGATGGCAAAGTTGCTGGTGCCGGATTTGACCAATCCAGCGGATCCGGCAAGCAGGGCGGAAACCGACCCGCCTTGGATGGCGAAGCTCGAGTTTGATGTGATCTTGCCGGTGCCAGTTATGTTGCCGCCGTTGAGAGTGACTGTGGAGAGGGTTTGGTTGTTAGAGCCGAGGTTCAAGGTGCCAAGCTCGTTCACCACAAGGTTCCCAGTGGTGGTGAGAATGTTGTTCGCGGCGAGAGCAAGCGTGCCGGAGTCAATAACCGTGCCGCCCGTATTCGACTGCGTGCGATTCAGAGTCACCGTATTTGTGCCGAGTTTCAGGAGCTTGCCGGTGCCAGTAGAGTTTGTAGAAAAGGTGAAGTCATCCGAGCGGTTGATAGCAAGCGTGGCGTTGTTGGTGATATTTCCCGATAGTCCACCGGTGGTGCCGCCATTGCCGAGTTGGAGTGTGCCGCTTTGGATCCGAGTGGAGCCAGTGAACCCGGTTACATTCGAGGATACGACGAGTGTGCCGTTGCCCGCCTGAATGAGCGTGCCGTTGCCGGAAAGCCCGTCGAGCGCGACTTCACTCGATGAATTATAGGCGAGAGTGGATCCCGTGGATGCGGTGATATTTCCGCCAAGGGAACCGGTGGAGCTTCCATTGCCAATCTGGAGCGTGCCAGCGGAAATGGTGGTAGCGCCTTCAAAATCGGCGCTGTTCCCGGTAAGGGTGAGCGTGTTATTGCCGATCTTGGATATGGCCCCGTTTCCGGAGAACGCGTTGGATGCGGTAATGGAGTCGGAGCGGTTGAACCCGAGAGTGCCGTTTTGAAGGATCGCCACATTGCCGGAGATGGTGCCGGAAGTGGAGCCCGCGCCGATTTGGAGGGTTCCGTTCTCAATCGTAGTGCCTCCGGTGTGGGTGAGGTTCCCACTGATCACGGCCGAGCCATTGCCCGTTTTCAGGAAAGATCCCGCGCCGCCAACTGGAGCGGCGATCGTGCCGCTGGAAACAATGGCGGAGTTAGTGAAATTTACCGAGCCGGAGCTGGATTGGATTTGCCCGCCGTCGGCAACAGAAATGTTGACGAAGGTCACGCCGGCATTTGCATAATCCAGTGCAAAAATGGATCCGCTACCGGTCACGGAGAGGTTGCCAGAGGCCAGGGAACCACCGTTCCCAAGGCTGAGACTACCGCCAGTGACTCGCGTGTCGCCTGTGTAGGTGTTCGATGCATTCAGGGTCAGGAGGCCATTGCCGATTTTCGACACTCCCAGAGCGCCCTGCGAGCTGTCAGCGATACCGAACTCAAGCACAGTATTACCAGGCGTGAGCGCGGACCCGTTGGCGTCTTGCGTGTTGAAGCCAAAAAAGGAGCCGGCTTGGAATCCGCCGGTTGATGTTGCATTGCTCGCCAGAGCCGTGAGCAGGGATTCTACAGAGTTGGTGCTGAAAGAGGAATTTGACCCAATACCGAAGGCAAGTGTCGCGCCGCTTTCGACCTTGATATTGGCTGGAACCCAATCCGATGCTGTGCCATTGTAGAGTGCTTGCGGCGATGAGATGGAAAGCGCGCCATTTTGCACAAGTGTCTGCCCAGTGTAGGTATTGTTGCCGCCCAGAACGGTCATCCCGGAACCGTTTTGCGTGACCGAGCCGATTCCGGAAATCTTTCCGGCAAAGACACCCGCGCTCGAGCTCGCGAAGACCAGGGCGGCATTATTGGTTGTGGAGGGGATCGATATGTTACTGGAATTTCCGCCAAAGGCCAATGTGCCGGAGGAAATGGTTGCGTTTTTGGTCACATCAATGTTACCCGTGAGCGTGGTCGTGCCGCTTCCGATTTGGTTGATGGTAATGCCATTGGATATGTTTGAATCCAAGGTGGCTTCGCTGTTGTGGTTCAAGTTCAGGGTGCCATTATCATTCTGACTCGTGTAAATACTTAAAATTTGAGCGCTACCTGCCGTTGTGCCGTTGCCCAAGTTGAAGGCGGCGCCGTTGGACAGAACCACACGACCAGAGGCGATGGTGCCACCCGTCAGATTGATGACGGTATTCCCTCCACTTGCTTGGAATCCTCCATTCACATCTGTGGGATTTCCTATGGTAGCATTGCCGCCCGAAACGCTCAGCGTGCCATTTTGTTCAATTCTGAAAAAACCCGCAGTAGCAAACTCTCCGCCAGCCATATTGAGTTCTCCGCTCCCTGACCCTCCGCCAATGGTCATGGAGGACGAACCGGCGGTTTGGCGTAAGCTTCCGCTGTTTAGATTCACTACGGCTGTTCCATTTCCCCTGCCGATGTCGACTTGGTTTGCGAGCGTCAAGTTTCCGCCGTTCATATTCACCGCGCCCGAACCTTCGTATCCGACTTCAAAAGAACCATCTACTTCCATGCTCCCGGATTGAATGTTCAAAGTGCCATTCGAACCCGCAGAGTAGGCAACGCCCATATTAAAATCTTGGAGAAGATTTCCTGCGGCAAGTTCCACCGTTCCTCTTTCGATCGCCGTGTATCTGGCAATCGTGTTATTCCCCGAAAGATTTAAAAAGAGGGTCCCGTTGCCCTCTTTGGTGAACCCATCGGTGCCTGTAGCAAATTGGGTAAGGGTTAACCCCGCTGCGTTCTCCACGGAAATGAAGTTATAATCGCCATCATTGGGATCCAGCTTCAGTGCCGACTGGATTAGGACAGCTCCAGCGCCGGAATTGATTTGAATCGAAGAAGGACTGCCGTCACCGTCAAATTTGCTGAGGGTAAGTATGTTGTTTCCGCCGGGCGCGATAGTGAGGTTTCCGGCGCCCGCAGTGCCGTTGGCGGTCAGGCGGAAAATCGTGTAGTTCGCCCCCAGTGTGCTGGTGTAATCGCTGCTGCTACCATTAAAAATGACGCCATCGCCGCTTCCAGGTTGCTGATTGAGATCCCAGCTGGCATTGCTAGTCCAAGTGCCGTTGCCGACACTCCAAATGAGATTCGCCGCGCTGCCTACGGAGGAAATGGCGAGCAGGCAAAAAATCGCAACCGCCCATGCAGAAGACAGAAATTGGAATACGGATAATCGGGATTTATGATTCATAGAAGAAATGAAGTTTTGGCGTTTAACTTGGTCGAAATATTTTGTTGGGCCGAATCAAGCGGGGTCTTCGCCTCATAAGTAGCGGATGAAATTTTCAGCGAATTATTCTTCATGGCGTGATTCGTTTTCTTTCTGCGGAACAACCTGAGAGCCGCACTGGATCTGGATTGCAGCCCGAACGGAGTTTCGGATTTTCAGTGACCGACAGATGTTTTGCTTGGATCCGATTTTTCAAACACAGCAAAATCAGAGCAAGGCGTTTACTAGTAAACAGGAAACCCATACCACTGTGCAAGCGCTAATTTTTTATTTTTCTGAACCACCAATCTCACGAAAAACACGCATAAGACCAAAAAGAGTTTTTAGACAGGAGCAGTTTCCGAAAGCGGCTTTCTTTTAGGAACGCTGAGGTCCTCCTCGGCCCGAGAGACATGCCGAGCGAAGCCAACGGGGACGTTGGCGTTCCCGAGTGGCGCGACAGCACTTTCAGGGAGCGGACGCTGCATAGACGCTGGTCTGCAGGAAACAGGTGCAGGTTCAAATTCAGCTGGAAAATCATGCCGGGATGCATTAAGAAAAAACCAATGAGCTCGCAAACCTTGCTCTCGGAAATCGAAAGCGCCCCGGAGGAAATCCGGCGCGAGGTTTGGGATTTTTTGAAGTTCTTGAAAAGCCAACAGTCTGCCGGAACTGAAAGGGAAGATTCCATGCTGCCTCTGGCTCAAACGGCGTGGGCCTCTGATTGGACCTCGGCCGAGGAGGACGAGGCATGGAAGGACTTGTAGCAGGCGATGCGGTGACTGTGCCGTTCCCATTTACGGATTTCAGTAGCCAAAAGGTTCGTCCCGCTCTTGTTCTGGCTGTGTTGGACCGCGGGGATGTGCTGCTCTGCCAAATCACCAGCCAACCCCTGACGCATAAAAATGCGATACCTATCCACGAATCGGATTTTTTCGCGGGTGGATTGCCGAAGCAAAGTTTCCTTTTGCCGCATAGGCTGGTCACGGCCAGTAGCAGCATCGTTCGCCGAGTGGCTGGCCACATCACGGAAAGAAAGCTCGCGGAAATCCGCCAAGCTGTTTGTGCCGTGGTGCGTGGAGCGCGGCAACGCCCGGAAAGGGTAGAAGTCGTATCTTTGAGCCATGCCAACCGAAGCACTGGGAAGTGCGAAGGAAGCACATCGCCGATGGCCCGAAGGGCGCAGCAAGCAGGCATCCTACTCGGAGAGGCGCGAGCAAGGCAAAGGAAGCCCCTCCCGTCAAGTGCAAGTGCCTTGATGCTCGGGCTGAACGCGACCCGCTTCGCACCATGCTCTGAGGGTATCCGGACAGTAATCAATCCCACCCGGCCACTCGACCGTCAGACCATTTGTCGAAACCTGCGCGAAGAATTTTGCGTCACGCAGCGGGTCCACCGGCTCAAATGATGGAGACAAGTCAATCTCTCCACAAAAACCATCCGAAAAAAGGAGGCGTAATTGGGAACTCCCGGTCACCGCGACTTTTAAAACTCTCATTTTAATCCTCCGATTTTTCCGAGCGCCCGGCCGGCTCTCATATTTTCCCATTGCTCGATGAGCTCATTTTGGTGCAAGGCAGCCCACTCGACTACTTCTCCATGCTGACGGGGAGGGAGTTTTCCCGCCATAAGCCCGAAGTGCGAATGCTGGCCTCCCATTCCGCGCTCATTGCGTGGAAGTGAGGGGGATTGTGCTCTCCCCGGGTGTTGATAAAAATGGAGATCGAACCCCACTCAGAAATCTTCGGCATATCACTATTTAAAACGTCGAATTATCCGAAATTCAACACCATATTGCAATCATTCCTCTCATTCCACACTTCCGCGTTCGGCGGAGTTGAAGCTGTCCCTGTCGCGTGTGGTGGGATGGACGGCCAGGATTTTTTCGCGCACAGCGCTCCAGCTTTATGTTTCCGGGGAGCAAATTTTTGCAAACAACCCGATCCGCTTGGAATACGAATGAGCCCGTCCTGCCCGGATGTTCAGGCACTGAACATTTAAACCACAACCGAATGCCTGGGCGGGCATGAGGTGGAGCAACCTATGGTTGGCCCGAAGGGCGAAAGAGCGGGAGCGATTGAGTCAAATTTACCGAATAAACACGCATAAGACCGAAAACAACATTCTCCGGCGAAGCCGCTCCCCATTCGTGACAATTTGTGCTATTCGTGGTTAAAGAAAATCCCTCGCTCTGAACCGCTTTTTCAGGAATGCCGAGGTTCTCCTCGGCCCTGAGACATGCCGAGCGAAGCCAACGGGGACGTTGGCGTTCCCGATTGGTAATCCACCCAAGGAGGGCTTGACATGTGAATTTATACGGCACACATTAGACCCATGCAGTTGGAATTCGACCCGGCCAAAGAAGCGGCCAATTTGGCCAAGCATGGCGTGGATTTTTCCACGGTCCTGCGGGTTTTCGAAGATCCCGATTCCAGCATGATTAACCACAGAGAACACAGAGAACACGGAGAGCACTGATAATGAGTTTTTTGCAATTTCATTTAATTCCAGTGGCTTGTTCAATTCCCAACACCCTTCAGACATTCCTGTCCCTCCTGCTCATCCTCTCCAAAATCTGTTTTCGGGTTGCGAATCCCGCGCGCGTGATCGGTGCTGGATATTGGAGGAAACAAAAGAGCGCCTATGAAAACCAAAAAACTTAACTACACAGCAGAACCCGCCGGTGAGGGGTGGAAGTTCGCTGCGGGGTCTGCCCTCGACCTCGACCAGCAAAAGGCACTGGGAATCCCGGAGCCCTCTGTAGCCGCGAAGATGAAAGTCGTGCGGAAGCCGGCACGGCCAGCACGCATCAACATCCGCACCACGCATGAGACCATTGCTGGGTTGCGGGCGCGGGCGGAGGAAGCCGGGCTACCCTACCAGACACTGGCCGCCAGCGTGCTGCACATGGTCGCCAAGGGAGAGTTGAAGCTGTCCCTGTCGCGTGTGGGTTGATGGTGCAAAAGCGGCGGAATCAGGGTCATTTACTATCTGGTGAACGAAGGGGAAATCTCCTTTCTCTTCGCCTATGCGAAAAGCGAACAGGAGAATCTCGATAGCCGCCAGCTACGGGTTCTCCGCAACTTGGTGAAGGAGGAATTCGAATGAAGGAAGAAATGTTTGCCGAAATGGTGGAAAGCATCAAACAGGCAGGGCTCATCCGGCGGGGGGCGAAGCGTGACGCCAAGCGGACCTTGATCGGGGCTCCCGATGTGCAACAGATCCGGGGAAGCCTGGGGCTAAGCCAGGAGCAATTCGCGCTATTGATCGGCGTGAGTCCTCGCACGGTGCAAAACTGGGAACAGAAGCGCCGTGAACCAGAGGGAGCGGCCAAGGCTTTGCTGATGGTGACCGCCCTCCACCCGCGCGTGGTGCTCGAAGCATTGCATGCTGCGTAGACACTGGTCTGCAGGCAATCGTTTTTGAGTCAAATCCCGCTGGAGAATCATACCACTGTGCAAGCTCTAAATTTTATTTTCTGAACCACCAATCTCACGAATAACCACGAATAAGACCGAAAAGAGTTTTTAGACAGGAATTACAGGATTAACAGGAGCAGTTTCCGAAAGCGGCTTTCTTTTAGGAACGCTGAGGTCCTCCTCGGCCCGAGAGACATGCCAAGCGAGGCCAACGGGGACGTTGGCGTTCCCAAGTGGTGCGGTAGCGCCCGTTCCCCGGGACATTGTTGTGCTTTATCGGCAAATTTTCCAAGCGGAGGATAGGGCAGGACTTTTTTCAGCCCCATCGTCAAATGGTCTGGACTATTTTACGATGTTATGTATTTTGGACCGATGCTTCCTCGTCTTTATGATCGCGTCTTGGCGACTCATTTTCAAGAGAATCGCCAAATGGCATTTCTGGCGGGGCCGCGTCAGGTTGGAAAAACCGAGGCTGCTCGCAGGCTGGCGGATGTTTATCTAAACTTCGACAATCTGGATGACCGGGCGGTGATCCTCAAGGGTCCTTCGGCGCTGGCCTTGCGAGCTGAGTTGGACCGTCCGCGCGAACGGTTACCGATCCTGGCGCTTGATGAAATCCACAAATTCCAAAAGTGGAAGACTCTGCTTAAGGGGTTTTTCGATGTGCACGGGGCGCGGTGTAGGATTCTAGCCACAGGCAGCGCGCGCATGGACATCTTCCGCAAGGGGGGAGACAGCCTGCTGGGGCGATATTTTCTTTATCGCCAGCATCCCTTCAGCGTGGGGGAAATCCTGCGCCCGGAGCCACCGGCCACGCCCCTCTGCGAGTCGATGGCCATCGACGGGGACGCGTGGGAAACCCTGTGGCGCTTCGGGGGATTTCCCGAGCCGATGGTTCGACAGAGCGCGGCGTTTCTTAAAAAATGGCAGGCGCAACGCATGGACTTGCTCCTGCGCGAGGATGTGCGCGACCTCACGCGGGTGCAGGAACTGCGGGGCATCGAAACACTGGGGCATTTGCTCGCAGCCAGGTCCGGAGGCCAACTCGTGTTCAGCAATCTGGCCCGGGAAATTTCGGCCAGCGTGGACACCGTGCGGCGTTGGGTGGCGATACTCTCAGAACTCTATGTGGGATATGAGTTGCGGCCGTGGTTTAAAAATGTCGCGAAATCGCTCCGCAAAGAGCCGAAGTGGTATCTGCGCGACTGGTCGGCAATCGCGGATCCCGGCGCGCGGGCCGAGACATTCGCGGCCTGTCATTTGCTCAAGGCGGTCGAGACTTGGACCGACCTCGGCCTCGGGCGTTTCGAACTCCGCTACCTCCGCGACAAGCTCCAGCGCGAGGTGGATTTTGCGATCATCCGCGACGGCGAGCCGTGGATTTTGATTGAGGTCAAGACATCGAGGGAGACCCTCTCGCGGGATCTTTTCCATTTCCAGAAACAAACAGGGGCCAAGCATGCTTTTCAAGCCGTCCTCGACCTCCCACACGAATCGATCAACTGTTTCGCACACACCACCCCGGTTATAGTCCCCTTGCGAACGCTCCTCTCGCAAATGGTATAATGGCGCGGTTGCGCCTGAGGCTTGTGCGCGGACATTGCGTCGCCCCCCCAAGGGAACGGAGGCGGAAAGTCCGAAGGAAGCACACGTCGGACGGCGACGGCCTCCGGCTCGTAGCCTACGCCTCGGAGAGCGCGCCATCCCAGGAGAACGATCGCGCTATCGCGCGGGAGCGCGAAGGAGAGGAGCATGGTCGTCTTTCCGACCCGTAGGCTCTACGAGCTGGAGGCGTCGACCGTGCAGGCTGGCGGCTCCGTTTATTTCGATCCGTGTCCGAGGGCTTCTTGGCGCATTTTCTGCAGGCGTTGTTCCACCTCTCTGGCGAGAGCGGCGGGCACGGCGGATTCTTTGGCGAAATGCTCCCATTCCAGCGTGGCTGCGTTCACTTTTTGGACGGTTTCCTTGTATTCTTGTGCGGTCAGGCCGGCATCGAGACAGAGGGCTTCCATGGTTTTGCCGCTTGGCCAAACCTCGCCGGCGACTGTCATGCCGCGTTGCAGGATGCCGGGCGAGAAAGTGAGGTCGTAGGCGGGAGTGAGGCTCCACGCGCGGGTGGCCTCGTGGAGTTGGAAGGCATGGTTTTTGCCGTGGTCGTCGAGATTTGAGGCGAGAACATTGAAGATCATCCTGCGCGCGACTTCCCGAATATCCTCCAGCGGGGTGTGGAGCTGGATCGCGAGCCGGAAGAGATCGCGGTAGTCGAGCGCATCGGGGGTTTTGTGCAGGAGCCCGGCGGCGGAGTGGAAATGCACACGCCGCAGCGGATCGCCCTCCACGAGATCGAAGCGCCTCACGAACAAGTGCGCCCTCGGCGAGCCCGGCGATTCGTCGATCAATCGCGTTTCCACCACGCGCACTCCGGCACTGTGGGCCATTTGCGTGATCGCCCGCTCGCAGCGGGCAGCCGCGCCATCGGCAGAGAGATCAATCTTAAGAATGCCGGGCAAGCCGCCATCGCCTGACGGCTCGCCCACGCGCAGGCTCCCATCCGCATACAAAAGCACGAGCGCCTTTGGCATTGCGCCACCCGCTGTGCCTCCCCGCGAGAGCAGGGGCAGAATCTCGCAGGGCTCGCCGCGCTCGATCTCCAGTGCCCCCTTGGCAAGTGCGGTCGTGCTGATTTTTTCCAGCGCCGGATTCCCGCCTTCCAGCGGCGGCTCGAAAAAGACCGCCCCCAGCCCGCGCTTCCCGCGCCAGGCGAGCAACGACATCGGCGTCGGCTCGCCCCACTGGTTTTTTGCAAACTCCGCCCGCGCCACCCTGCGGCCCCAGGCATCCGGCAGGCAATCCGCCAACACCCCCGGCAAACCCTCCACGCCCCTCGCCCCGTTGAAGGCCACATCGCGGAAGGGCAGGCTGATCGGCGAGAGGTTCAGCCCGCGCGCGATCCACTCCGGATCATAGGCAAAATACAGTGGTCCCCGGAGCACGAGATGCCCGATCGTCGATCCATCCCACCATAAAACTCTCAGCCGCTTTTCCATTCAGCCCTTCCTCCTGGGTTTCGAGGCGTGTTTGCGCTCCGGGCGGAGCAGGTCTTTCAAGCGCCATTCCGGCTCGCCCTCGGGAATCATTTCCCCCATAGCTTCGGCCAAACCCAGAGCCCCCAGCGCCCGCGCCACATGGCGAAACTCCACCGTCCCGTCGCCCTGCTCGATCTTCCGGTAAGTGGGCACGGACACCCCCACGACCCCGGCCAAATACCCTTGCGACAAATTCCGCCGCAACCGCAGCGCCTTGAGCCGAACCCCGAATTTTTCCAATGCCTCAGCATCTCCTAAAACAGAAAGCATACCTTTTAAAACAACAAAGATATTGCTTATATGCAAATTATATTCCCTTTAAAATGAAATCATCTGTCCAAGTGGCGCGGTAGCGCCCGCTCTCGGGGACGCGCATGCCGCCTTGGTTGCCGTCGGGTGCGCCCCGCGCCCGACATGGAGAGGTTTCACCGGCCTTCGGCCGCATTTTTTTCCTTTCTGGCCCGCGAGGGCGCGTGCGCTCCCCGAGACCATGCGCCCAACGCTTGGCGTAACCAGGGCGAGAGTCTAACAGCTATCGGCTATTGGTATGAGGCAGTGGATACCATGCTTGAGGTGGGTGGGGTTCGTGCCATTGAGCCAGTCTCAACGCGGCCGAGACGGCCGTGCTCCCTTCTTTTGTCGTGAAAAGAGCGGGACGAAATCATGGACAGCGAAGTCATTTTTTACGGGATGGGTTGGCGGGCGGGTTGCTTCTCGCTGGCGAAGGTGTCTGAAAGTGGTTCCGAGCGGATCGCGGCTGATATTTGGGCCATGCCGTGGGGGTGGTTCTCCCGTGCTGCCACGCGATAATGCGAAGAGGGGGACATGGAGATCGGTCGCGTGGAGAATGATTTATCTGCTCGCGCGCAACCTATTGAAACCGATGAGGACGCTGACACACAGGCTCCTGTGGCACATTCCACAGACGGAAGGGGTGGGATTTGCTTAGAGCGAGGCTGCGGCGGCTTGGGCTGCGGCGACTTTGCCGGCATACCACTTTTCGTATTCCTCGACGGGAACGACGCGGATTTTGGCCTTCATGTTGTAGTGGCCGGTGCCGCAGAGTTGGCTACAGGCGAGTTCGAGATCGGCCGTGCGGGTGGTGGTGAATTGCATCCACTTGATGGTGCGGCCTGGGACAGCGTCTTGGTAGAGGCGGAAGGACGGGACATAGAAGGAGTGGATCACATCGCGGGAGCGGAGAAGCACATGAATGGGCTTACCAACGGGAATAACAAGCTCGGTGGACGTAAAGTCGTCCTTGCCAGCGGCATCAGCGGGATCGACGCCGAATTTGTTTTCCAAACTGAAGCGTTTGACATCGCCAGCGCCCAGTTGGCCATCGGCTCCGGCGTAGCGCATGTCCCAGCCATATTGATATCCTACGACATCGACAGTGATGGCATCTGGCGGAATCGGTGACTCGGTGAGTTCATACCAAATGCGGTTGGACCACACGGCGAGGAGGAGGAATATGGCAGTCGGGATGATGGTCCACCAGAACTCGAGAGTATTGTTGCCATGGCTGTAGTGGGCTTTGTGGCCAGGGCGGCGACGGTAGCGGATGAGATAAAGGATGTAGAATCCTTGGGTAAGAACGAAAACGATGAGCGTGAGAACGAATATGAAATTCAGCAGCCCGTCGATTTTTTCGCCGCCGACTGTGATATTTGGCGGTGCCCAGTAGAGGTTAGATGTGCGCTGCTCGGCTTGGGCAGAGAAGCTGCCACCGGTGAGAAGAAGTGCGGTGAGGAAAAGGATACGCAACAGGAAATTCATAGTCGGGTCAAATCAGGCGGCGGGCGGGGCGGCGGGTGCAGGGGCGGCTGGAGCGGCTGCGGGGGTGGCGCCTCCTGTAGAAATAGACTCTGCGGGAATGGCTTTCAGTTCTTTCTGAGACCAAGGATCCTTGCGATCGGCAGAGGCGGTGCGAATTGTCTTCACATAGTCAGGCGTGATTGTTGCGGCCGAGTTTCCCCACTCGGAGCGAATGTAGGTGAGGATCGAAGCGATTTGCTCGTCCTTGAGCTGCGACCAAGGGGGCATGGCGTTGTTGTAGTTAGCTCCCTTGACTTGCACCGGTCCTTGCATGCCGGCGAGAAGAATTTTCACGAGGTGGTTATCCCCTACCCAATCGCCGCCGACGACCCATTCGCTGGCAACGAGGGGCGGAAATTGTCCAGCGACGCCCATGCCTGAGGATTGGTGGCAGACGACACAATTCTGGTTGTAGAGGCGTTTCCCGAGGACAAGGGGATCGGGTGGAGCAGCGGGACCTCCGCCTCCGCCACCACTCCAAGAAACCAAAGAGGGGTTGTAAACATCGGCGCGAAATCCACCGCTATTCAGGGCCATCTGGATGCCTGCCCAAAAGATGACAGCGGCAGCAAGAATGATGAGCCAGAAAGGAACCGGAGCAAGTTTTTCCGTGGGCTCGGGTCCTTCACGGAGGACAGAAGCATTCGGTGCTGGGCTATCAGCGTCGGGTGGCTCGTTCGATGGCATATGGGATGTCACAGTTTTACTGGGCGATGGGCTCCGGAGATTCCGGCAGCTTGTAATTTTGGTTCAAGGAAAGCAGGTAGGCGACGAGCGCTTCGGCCTGCTGGGTCGGAACGATCTCGTAGCCGGGCTTTGGAGCGCGTGAGCCGGTGAGCCCTTGGAGAGCATGGGCAGATGGCTGGCTCACGATTTTGCGGTGTTCGTAGAGGTAGCTGTAAGATGGCATATTTGACCAAGACGATACGCTTTGGGGGGCGTAGAGGTGACGGTGAATCTCAGCGGCATCCGTCTGACGGGCGCCGTAGTTTGACAAATCCTGGCCAATTCGGTATTCGCCGAGAAAGGCGGTGTGTTCGCGGATTTCATCGCGCGGCACAGTCTGGCGTTTGCCTAACTCTTTGGCAACATCCGTCGTAAGGGGTCCCGGCCGAACTTGTTGGGTATGGCACTCCATGCAGCCATTGGCGGCGTAAACTTTTTGCCCCGCGACAGCAAGCCCGGAGAGTGTGGGGGGCAAGACGCCACCGGTCTCTTCGTCGGGAAGTGGTTGCAATTCGGTGAGGTTAGCCACGGGGTAAGCCACGAGGCCGACCCATGCGGAGCCGAAGATGAGAAGGATGCCGGTGAAGAGAAGTGTGAGTTTGTTCATACCGCGACGGGCTCTTGAGAATTTTCTTCCCGCACAGCAAGGAGTGCGGGGGCTGTGCCGGGACGGCGGAGTGACCACTGGAGGCCGACGAACAGGAAGGCAAAGACTAGGTTTGCCCCGATGATAAACGATACTGCCAGTGCAGCCATGAGTCTAAAGGGTCTCACGAACTCCATCGAGCTCCGGAATGTGACTCCTACATCTTGGAGGGCGAAAGCTTGGATCAAGCCGCCGATCAGGAGCACCGAAACTCCGAGAAGAACGCCTGTGGTTGCCAGCCAGAAATGCCACGAGATGAGATTGGCGAAGGGCCACTCCTTGCCTGTGAGGCGTGGCACGATGTAGTAAATCGCGCCAAATGCGGTCATACTAAAGAAGCCATAGGTGCCTAAGAGGTTTAGCCCACGGATAACATCAGAAAAATTGGTGACGGCATTCACAGAAATCAAGGAATTCATCGCAGTGAGAATCCAGGTAGAAACAAGCATGTAGACCCCTGTCACAATAAAGCGAAGGGCCGGACTCCAGTTCATTGGCTCGTAATGGCCGTCCAGAGTGGCGTGGAAGTTTACAGCAACCGCCAGTGCGGGAATGATCATCATCACGCTGGCTGCGACGCCCACACTGACCATCCAGGCGGGCACGGGGCCACCGATGAGGCGGCTTGTGCCAGACCAGGCGCCGAAAAGAAGAATGGACCAGAAGGCCAGAAGACTGAGGTGGTTGCTATTAACGGTGCGTCCTATTGTTTTAGGAACGAGATAAAAGGCAGCAGCCAAGCCCATTGGGACAAGCCAGAGGTTGAAGAACCCACCGGTGAACCATGCGGCGATGGCGGGTTGGGCGCTGGCTTGGACGGGGTTCCAGATGAGGAGTTTGCTGGCCGTAGCAAAGAGCCATGGGAAGGAGAAGAAACCGGCGACCAAAAACCACTGAGAAACGAAAAGAGGCCCCGCCTGACGCTGATTGAAAGTAACAATGGCCCACACAGCGATTAAAATAAACGCGAGAAGGAGAATATGCGTCGAGTAGCCGGGAAAGTTAAGGCTGGATATGGATGTATTATCCCCAACCAAAATGCCTGCCACGCCTACAAAAGTGCCAATATTCCAGATGATGCCTGCGGCTATAAGGCCTTTGTAGCTGGCGAGTTGGACACGGCAAAGACGGACAGTAAGCCAGAGGGCGATTCCGATCGCAGCAGGCGTCGCCCAGCCATAGGCCAAGGCATTGATGGAAACGACACTTGTGCGTCCGTAGGTCAGTAAGGCAAAGCCATCGAGGAAGCAGGGCCACACGAGCTTGATGGCGCTGATGAGCTCAAATGCGGAACCGAAAAGCAACCAGAAGAGAGATGTGCCGAAAAATAGAAGCACAGGAGCGGCCACCGATGCATCGATAGCTGTGCGCTCGTGGTTAGTGAGAGTGTCCGAGTGGCTGGACTGGTCGTTACTCATTGATTGGTTGGTTTTTTGGTTTTTGCCGGTTTGGCAGTGCCGGACTCGACAGGAGCGGCCAAGACATTGGAAGAAGTCTGGCTTGGGGCGACCGGTTCGCTGGGGAGGCTATCAACCGCGTCCCCTGCGGCATTGGGGACTGGAGTCGCAGAGGGAAGAGGATTACCGGCAGAATCCAAGACCGGATATGCAGGTGCAGGCTTGATGTCGTTCAAGTTGGAGAGAACAAGTTTCATGGCTTCGGCGACCGGTATTTGAACTGAGCCCTTGGCTTGATCCACCCAGGCGTAAGTGTTGAGCTTGATCTCATTTTCAGCTACGAGATCAGCGAGGTTTTTGACGCGCTCGGCATCGCGGGCCGGATCTTCGGGATCCAGAGTGGCACTCGACTTTCCGAAGAAGAGGTTATTGGCGCCGAAGAAAAGGCCGAGACCGATCAAGGCGGCAACGAAAATCCAGAAGACGGGTTTCTTCTGTCCGGCTGAGACTTCGTGATGAGAGGTGGCGGGTTGCATCAGTTTTTAAGAGCGATGGAATTTTTGAGGCGAGGGTCGCGGAGTGGCCACAGAGGAGAGTCGCCGAGGCGCTTGAGGAATGCGGCAGCAAGCGTGCATCCGATGGCCACGAGGCAGGCGAAATCCAGCCAACTCAGTTGGACGCCTGCTTTGTGAAGAGCTGGGAGGACAACGACATAGATGTCAAGAAGGTGCATCGCAAGAATCCAGAGAGCCATACCGCAGAGGAAGGCTGGGCTCTTTTTGCCCATGTTCGAAAGCAGGAGCAGGAATGGCACGAAGAAGTGGCCCACGACGAGTGCTGTGCTCAGAATCTGCCAACTCTCGGTGTTCCGGCGCAAGAAGTAGATCGTTTCCTCTGGGATGTTCGCATACCAGATGAGCATATATTGGCTGAAGCCGATGTAGGCCCAGAAGATCGTGAAGGCCAGCATAAGCTTACCCATGATGTGGTAATGCTCGATCGTGATGACATTTTTGAAATATCCCGCATTGCGGAGGGCAGTGATGATGAGAACGAGCACACACAGACTGCTCAACGCAGTGCCCGCAAAAATGTAGACGCCCCACATGGTCGAGAACCAGTGGTAGTCCAAGCCCATGAGCCAGTCGATGGCTGCGAAGGTGAGGCAAACGGCGAAGAGTGGAAGGCTTCCGAAAGTAATCTTGCGATTCAGAAGTGTGTATTTGGCAGCTCCGGAAGTGTCTTGTTTGATAGAATTTCTGCGGAGCCAGAGGCTGGCCGCTGTAAAGAACAAGAAATAAAACGCAGCGCGAATCCAGAAGAACTCCTTGGTGAGATAGGGCCACTTTTCATCGAGAAGAATGTCTTGCCCCGGGAGTTTGGTCATCCAATACCACAGTTTTGGAGCCACAAAGATGAGCGGAATGAAGAGAAGACCCATCACAACAAGGAGACTGCCAATGTTTTCCATCTGGCGACGAACGACAACACTCCACTCGGCATCGACGGCGTGGTGAACGAGCGTCCAGAAAAGTCCGCCCATGCAGATCGTAAGGAAAAACGAGAAGGCAAAGAGGTAGGAGAATGCGAACTGCTTCGTATCCGTGAAAGCCCCGAAGGCCACTGCGGCAAAGGCGACAAGGGCAAGGGCGACGAGACCGAGGAAGCGACCGCCGACATGCTTGTAGTCGAAGGTGTGATTGCTGGGTTGGGATGGTTCGTGTCCGCTCATTTGGTCTGCGCTTCTAATTTTGCCCGTTCCGTGGGTGGAACATCATTGATCGTTGCACCGCCTTGGGATTTTTGGAGTGCGCGGATGTAGGCGACGATGGCCCAGCGGTCTTGCACTTGAATCCGGTCGCCGTAGCCCATCATCGTATTTTTACCGTGAGTGATTGTGTTAAAGATTTCGCCATCTGCCATGTCGCGAATGCGTTGCTGGTGGAGATTGGCGATTCCCACAAGGCCATATTTTCCTGAGATGCCGTTCCCCGCACCTGTGTCGCCGTGGCAGACTTTGCAAGAAATGGTGTAGCGTTCTTGGCCTTGGGAAATGAACTCGGGTGTCACTTCCATCGGCATACCAGTGCCCCATTGGTTACCAAAGCGACCGGTGTCGGGATAGGAGACACCTGAGGAAAACTTGATCTGCTTATAGGGGCTCTCCGAAGCGCCGGTGGAACCATCGACCGATTTGTGTTGCGGCATGGCATAACCAAGCGGGACCGTTCCGGAAATTGGTTCACGATTGCCACGGTTATCAGCGTAGAAGTTACTCGGAACTTGGGCTTTAACCTTTGGCTGGCGATCCATGTCTGGGAAAAGCTCGAAGGGTGGCTTACTGGACTTTTGCCCACGAAAACCCGCCACGCTGACAATGAGCAAAACCAGCAAAACGAATGTGTAGAAGAAGTATTTCAGCATGATCGTTTAATCGTCGTGAATAGTGGTGATATTAATCCCGCCGAGGGACTCCAGGAAGTCACTAACCGAGCGGGATGAGAACTTCGGATCATTGGCTTCGATGGCGACGAAGAATTTATCTTCTGTCACGAGTTTGAAACGGTCCCAGTTGAAGAGCTGGTGATTGAGACGCGGCAAGCCATTCAGGAGGAGCATTCCGAAGACGGCTGTGAAAGCCGAGATCAGGATGGTCAACTCGAACATGATCGGAAAAAATGCGGGAACTGTGTAGAGGTTGGTCGGTTTTCCGGCGACGATGAGCGGGTAAAGGAAAGACGAAGTGCCGAATTCCAGAGTCACAGCGGTGAGAAAGCCGGTTAGTCCGCCAAGGAAAACGAGTTTGCCGAGGATCGACCGCTTCATGCCCATGGCTTCATCCATCCCGTGGATTGGGAATGGGGAAAAGACATCCCATTTTTGAAATCCGGCATCACGGATTTTTTCGGCGGCCTTGTAGAGGTCGCGAGCGCACTGGAATTCAGCGGCGATGCCGTAGACTTGAGACGATGTGTTGCCGACAGCATTCATTAATGGTGAGCCTCCCCGTGGTGTGGATCTGCTTCTGGCAGAACCGCTTTAACTTCGAACATACAGATCATTGGAAGGAATCGGATGAAGAGCAGAAAGAGGGTTCCGAACAGACCGAAGGTGCCGATGAAGGTGCAGACATCGACCCAAGTCGGATGAAACATTCCCCAAGCGGATGGGGTGAAGTCACGGGTGAGCGTGGTGGCAATAATCACGAAGCGCTCGAACCACATGCCCATATTTGGAAATTGAACGATGATCCAGACCCAAAGGAGATGTGTGCGGAAGTATTTGAACCAGAAGAACTGCGGTGAAACGACGTTACAGAACATCATGGCCCAGTATGCCCACCAGTAGGGACCGAAGGCGCGATACCAGAATGCGGCGCGCTCGTAGGGGTTCGCTCCATACCATGCGATGAAGAGCTCCATGAGGTAGGCGTAACCAACGATAGAACCCGTGAGCAGGATGATTTTACACATCTTGTCCACGTGATTCACAGTCACGAGATCATGAAGCGGCTTGTAGATGGCACAGGCTGGAATCATGATGGTAAGCACCATCGCAAAACCGCCGAAGATGGCACCTGCTACGAAGTAAGGCGGAAAAATTGTTGTATGCCAGCCAGGAACCACTGATGTCGCGAAGTCGAAGGAAACGACCGAGTGCACGGAAAGCACGAGCGGGGTCGAGAGACCTGCGAGGATGAGATAAGCCATTTCATAATGGCGCCATTGGCGGTTGCCACCGCGCCAGCCGAGGGCGAGGACGCCGTAGATGAATTTGCGAATTTTGGTTTTGCACCGGTCACGCAGAGTGGCCAGATCGGGGATGAGGCCAGTATACCAGAAGAGAATGGAAACAGTGAAGTAGGTAGATACGGCGAAGACATCCCACAAGAGCGGCGAGCGGAAGTTTTGCCAGATTGCGTTGGCGTTTGGAACGGGAGCCAGCCACCATGCCATCCAGACGCGTCCGACGTGGAGCGCGGGATAGATGCCGGCGCAGACTACGGCAAAGAGGGTCATGGCTTCCGCTGCGCGGTTGATCGATGTGCGCCACTTTTGACGGGTCAGGAAAAGAATGGCCGAAATGAGGGTTCCCGCGTGGCCGATGCCGATCCAGAACACGAAATTGGTGATGTCCCATGCCCAGCCAACGGGATGGTTATTTCCCCAAACACCTACACCTGTGGAGATAAGGTAAGCAAGAAGCAATAGGCAAAGCACCATAAGCGGAACGGTGAATGCCATGGAGATATACCACCAAGTCGGTGTTTTCCCTTCGACGATCGAGCTGATGTAGGAACTAATCCAGCCCATCGTGCGCTCGTTGAGCACGAGTGGTGGGCGGATAAGCTGTTTATCTTCCGCCGTGAGGGGCGCTTGATGTTCGGCTGTAGCTGTCGGGTTAGACATTGGTCAGTAAGCTGTTAGTGGCCAGCGGGCGCGTGGGTTTCGCCGTGTGGAGGATGGGCGTTGTGTGTGTCATACCCTGCTCCGTGGGGGGCGTGGTCCGCGCCGTGTGCGTCACCATGGTGTCCGGAACCATTGGCCATGCCGACTTGATCAGCGCCGGGCATTTTGGAGTTCGGATTTTTGATGCGGGCTAAATACAAGACGCGAGGAGTGACATTGAGATATTTAAACATCTCGTAGCGACGGGGATTTTTGCGAGCAATGGAGACGGCACTTTTCGGATCGGCGATATCGCCGAAGATGAGGGAGTCGTTCGGGCAAGCTTGCTGACAAGCCACCTTGAAGGAGGCGATGGGCGTGTCGCTGGCAGGTGTGGGACCGGCTTCCACCAGGCGCGAGATTTTAGATTCCTCGATGCGCTGGATACAGAATGTGCACTTTTCCATGACGCCACGCATGCGCACGGTGACATTCGGATTTTTCGCCATTTTGAGGCTGTCAGCCATGCCTTTCTTGGCAAGCGGGCCCCAGTAGAGCTGGTCGATCGGGCGCTGGTTATAATCGAAGTAATTGAAGCGGCGCACTTTCCATGGGCAGTTGTTCGCGCAGTAACGGGTTCCGATACAGCGGTTGTAGGCCATGAGGTTGAGTCCGTCCTCGCTGTGGACTGTGGCATTGACTGGGCAAACTGTCTCGCAAGGAGCATTCTCACAATGCTGGCACATGACCGCTTGCGGAAGCATCTCAGGGTTCTCTGCATCGCCAGCAAAGTAGCGGTCGAGGCGGATCCATGCCATGTCGCGATTTTTGCGGACTTGGTCTTTTCCGACAACGGGGACATTGTTCTCCGCTTGGCAGGCTACAGCACAGGCGTTACAACCGGTGCAGGTATTGAGATCCACCGTCATGCCCCACTGCTCCTTGGAGGTCAGTTCGGGATGGGTGTAAAGAGAAATATTTTCGGGGATGTGACTATCCATGCCCATCGTCTGGGCGAAGGCGTTGTCTTTATCATAGCGCTCAATGGTTCCCTCGCGAACGAGGTCGCGGCCTTCCATGCTGCGATGTTCTTGGGTTTGAGCCAGCGGGTAATTGCGATTGGTGACTTTGATGGAGACACCACTGAGGAAAAGCATCGAGTCGGTCGCACGGAGCGGGTAAGCATCGAAGCCCACATTTTCCATGAGCGCGGAAACGCCCTTGCGTCCGTAGCCGAGTGCGATGGAAAGCGAGTCGTCGGCATGACCTGGGGCGACCATTGCGGCCGCTTCGATGGTTTTTTTGCCATCCGAGATTTCCACGATATCTGCAAGGAGGTCGTAGTTGACATCGTTGCCCATCTTCTCAGCGACCTCACCGAGGACATTGAAATTGTTGGCTTTGATGCCGAGTTTTTTGGCCGTCGCGGGGCTGACGAGGACGGCATTATCCCAAGTCAACTTGGTGACAAAATCCGGAGTCTCAACGAGCCAAGAGTTATTCGCATAGCGCCCGTCATCCACGCTGGAGCTTTGAAGGAAAACAAGTTCCAAGGCGTCTGGCTTTGCTGGCAGGGCTTGCTTGGCAAGGGCGGCGGCGGAAGCGGCGTTGAACGAAACCTTGGCGGGAGCGAATGCCGAACCTAGCTGGAAGCCGTCGCGGAGGAAAGCATTCCACGACTCATCACTGGCGCCTTTGGTTAGCTGATTGAAGGTCGTGCGCACGAGCGCAGGGCCTTCGGGGGCGGGAGCGCCGGTGAGTTTGTTGAGAAGCTCGAGTTCGGATACGCCATTCCAGAGCGGAAGGACCATCGGCTGCACCGAAGTGTAGGTGCCGTCGAAAGTGCGGATATCACCCCAAGTCTCCAAGAAATGAGCGGCGGGCACATGCCAGCGGCAGGCCTTTGCTGTTTCGTCTTCGAAGAGACCAAGATGGATGGTATTCGGGACTTTGGCGAGGAGAGCGGCGAAATCGAGGTTGGCTGGGGCATTTTGGGCAGGATTGCCACCGAGGATAACGAGTGTTTGGACGCTGCTTTTATTGATGGCAGCCGCAAGATCAGCGATCGAGGCCGCTTCCAGCGCATCAGTTTTGACTGGCAGAAGAGTTGTGCCAATGTTGCCGAGGGCGGCGTTGATCGCATTGACGAGAGTCTGCAGTGGGGACGGGGTGAGCGGACCGGCGATGATGATCGAACGACCCGTATTCGCTGCCAAGTCGGCGGCACATTCGTTGACCCAATCCGCATTGATTGTGGCTTTCGACTCGGGAAAGGCCTCGGCAACCGTTGCGAGGTTGGCGTCCTTGGTTTTGTCCGCAAGAGCGAGAGCAAGTTGGCGAGTGAATTCACCGAACTCCGAGGCCCTGCAACGCAAGCGGTGATCGGCCATGCCGCCGGTGACTGTGTAGTGGTTCTCCACAGCGTAGAGGCGGTTCATCGACGCGCCATCCTGCTTGGGACTACGCCGCGCGGCGAAACCTTGAGCGAAACCGATTCCCGTCTCGATGGGATTTAGAAAATCACTTCCGATGGCCAGAACAATATCGGCACGCTTGAAGTCAGGAATGAGGCGGAAATTCGGCCCGAAGGAGGCTTGGTGTGCCGCGACGATTGAGGCGGCAGCGAGAGGATCATATTCCACCCAAATGAGTTTTGGAAATTTCGCTGCCAGCGCTGCGCGCAGGCGATCACGCGTGGGCGAGTTTTTCGGCTCCGCCAGAATGGCCAGTCCTTCTTGCTTGCTGTTGGCCAGCGCTTGGATGACTGCGTCCAATGCAGCAGCATCCGAGGCTTGGCCGTTTTCCGTGATCTGCTTCGAACGGTGTGGATCGTAGAGATTGAGAATCTCGGCCTGAGCAAAGCTGTCGGTGCCGCCGTTGCTGAAGGGATGCAGGGGATTGCCTTCCAGCTTGGTCGGACGGCCATCGGTGGTCGTGGCGATGAGTGGAACGGCGCCGTAGCGGGCGGGCATGGAAGTGGCGTAAAAGAGAAATTTGCCGGGAATGGCGTATTCCACGCCTTTAGTGAATGGAACGAGATAAGACTCTGGGCGACGGCAACCAGTCAGACCCACGCCTGCGAGAGCGATCGATGCTCCCATGAGCTTCATGAAGTCGCGCTTGGAGAGCCCACTATCCTGATAGACATCGGCTCCACGCGGAAACTCCGCCTGCAGATGCTTCAAAAATTCCGGATCGTTTTCACGCTCGCGGAGACTGCGCCAGATGCGCGGGTTGGTCTCCGGGGCTGGGTGGTTCAGATTTTTCTTCATCGGTGGCAACCTCCGCAAGTGACGGGCGGGTTGACTTCCCACTCCTCTTTAAACTTCAGGCCGATCTCTCGCTGGGTGGTATCCGCAGCCGGTTTCCAAGCCATGTTGTAGATTTCCGAGGGGGGACGGAGGTGATTCTCAGGAGCACGGTGGCAATCGAGACACCACGACATGCTCTGCGGCTCGTGCTGGTAAACAACCTTCATTTCATTGATCGCCCCATGGCAGCTGTAGCAGCTCACGCCACGGTTCACATGAACGGCGTGGTTGAAGTAAGTGTAGTCGGGAACTTGGTGGATGCGGACCCAGTTGACCGGTTCGCCTGTTTTCCAGCTCTCGCGCACGGCGGTGAGTTTTGGACTGTTGGCTTTGATTTGGGTGTGGCAAGCCATGCAGGTCTGCGTGGTCGGGACATTCGAGTGCGAGGCGACCTCGACAAAGCTATGGCAGTAGCGGCAGTCCATGCCGAGTTGCTGCACGTGAATGACGTGAGAGAAAGGCACAGGCTGCGTGGGCTCATAACCAACCCGAGTGTATTTGGGAGTGAAGTAATAGGTGAGCCCTCCAGCAATCGAGGTGACCAGCACACCCGCGCAAATGACCAGCTTCAAGGGAAGCCAGTTCGTCCATTTTGGAAAAGTATTTGCCATTGATTAGATCGTTGCAGTCGAAATTTCAGGCCCAGATTTTTGTTGGAATCGCACCTTCTCTAAAAAAGAAACATCCTGGGAACGGACTGCTTGAGTGATTGAGTGAAAGCTACGCATCGAGTGCATTGGAGTGAGAAGGTCGGTATGTCTAAAGATTTCTTGTAAGGTGTCAATATTTTCGGACACTTTTTTATATGGGATTCACACTTTTTATTACGCTCTTGACCATCTTGCCGATGCAGTTGGTTTCCGCGCGGGCAGAGGCTCAGCCGCAGCTCCCCGTCACCGATCTCTCGATCAGCGGGAAAAGCATCCGCGCGGAAACTGCCGACGAGGAGCATGAACGCGCCGCAGGCCTCATGTTCCGCAAAGAACTCGCAAACGATACGGGCATGCTTTTTATCATGCCACAAACCGGCCCCGTAGGCTTCTGGATGCGGAACACCGAGCTGCCCTTGACCATCGCCTACATCGCCCCAAACGGCGCGATCATGGAACTCCACGACCTGGAACCTTACAACGAACGCCCGGTGCCAAGCCGCTTTCCTCAGATCGCCTTCGCCCTCGAGATGCCACGCGGGTGGTTCACGAAAAATAACATCTGGCCCGGCGAGCGCGTGCAAGGCTTGCCGAAGCCCGGCGGTCGGTGACAGGCGCCCGCTTCTTCCACGCGAATGTGTGGCCCTCGTATTTGATGGAGATGCTCGCAGCAAGCTGAAAATAGAGGACCCTGAAGGCATCTCCCCAGATTTTTTAAAGAGAGCATTCCCTTCCAAAATCGGAGACTCGCAAGCGGTAGATGACGCGGGCCAAGCCGCTCCTCTGGTGGGCCGTTTTTCTTCTCTCTTTCCGACTGGTGAGCGTTGCGGGACACCACGAGATCATCGCCGACACCCTCCGGCGGATCACGGGTGACCACCGGAAACTCCGTGAATTGGCGAGACGCGCAGCCTTCAACATTCAGGCGGGAAACTGGGACGACCATGCCAAAAATTTCAGCCTCTTCATGGATTCTACCGGCCAATGGAGCCAATCCCCCGCCTACGACATCACTCCAAGCCCCGGCCCGGGCAGACAAGGCATCCATGTCGCCTCCCTCAAAGGATCTGCAACCCGAAGCAAAAAGGATTTCCTGGCCCTTGCAAAACGCGCGCAACTCAACGATACCGATGAAATCTTTGAAAAAGCGAGCGATGCGGTTCGCCGTTGGCCGGATTTCGCTGAGCAATCTGGACGGCGCAACGCCAGTATCAAAACTTTTGCACACTGGTCGAAGAAACCTGTAGCTGGATCACGAGAGTTTTGATCTGAAAGTCGCGATCGATGCGCGTGCCCATAAAATCCCGCTCTGCACCATGCGAGGCCACAACGAGGAGGGATGAAAGGAAAAAGGCACTAACCTGACTTCCCTTCTTCTTGACCTGAGAGGCCGATAAACACAAGCGGAGCGATTTTTTTCGGGCTGCGGTTGTGTTGGCTCGGCGTTTTTGGCCCAGGCGGGCGGGGCGGCGAAGAGGTGTAGGAGTTTGACGAGTTGGGCGTTTAGGTCGGCGGGGACTTTGGTGATTTGTTTGAGGACTTGGAGTCCTTCGTTTTTGAGGTGGATGGAGCCGAGGCGGATGGTTTGGAGTTGGCGCAGGATGCGGGTGACTTCGCCGGTTTCGCCGTGCTGGCGCCACTGGCGGGCGAGGCGGGCGCTGATCCAGTAGGCGAGGAAGCAGATGCGCACGTGGTTGATGACGCGCTCGGGCTTGCGATGGAAGACGGGGCGAACTTGGAGGTAGCTTTTGAGTTCGCA
>Ga0247833_1002523_pt1 | contig 26627 bp, 17 predicted proteins | sample LaCruzMarch2015__7_FD_187117 | JGI IMG/M metagenome (GOLD analysis project Ga0247833, IMG submission 187117) | Freshwater microbial communities from meromictic Lake La Cruz, Castile-La Mancha, Spain - LaCruzMarch2015_8m | ecosystem: Environmental > Aquatic > Freshwater > Lake | place: Spain... | reverse complement strand
TACTAATTTGATTACTGTCTTACTTTGTTCATACAGTTCTGACAGTCTTGAGGAGATTGTGGGGTTGGATGTAAGCTACCATGGAGTCTACCGTCAAAGTACTGCTGATGGTAACACTGCTCCCGCCGAGTCCAACAATGATGACGATGAAGAAAGGCTTTTCTACGAACGTAAACAACAGCTGGAGCAGATACGTAAACAACAACGCAATAAGGTCCGTCGACGAATATTGATGATGGATCTTAGCTTGTCTAGATCTAGAGGCAGTAAATCGTCTAGGGTTGAAGACGCCACGGAAGGCGAACACAATGATAGTCTAAACGGTGATTTAGGATTTCATCGTTGACAGTTTAGCGGAATTGGGCAAGTAGATGATAAGCAAACACTGAACAATAATCATAGATCTAATACCGCAGGTGACTACGAGAAGAGGCCACCCAATATGGATAACGAGCGTTTTTTGCAATGAGCAAGCACTTAGCTGTATGTTGTAGTATTAACCATATAGTAATGTACTGGATCAATTGACTGCATCCCCATCTCTGAATGGCCAGACCACTAAATCAATAGGTGCAGAGTTGTTATGTTGCCCAATTTTGTGTTCTATTAGCATCATACCACCACACAGCCGAAAGGTACTTTTGGGTCCCTCGTCGCCGGTCCTTTTTACCTTTTAGCTAGAACCCACATGTTTTGACTCCCTCTTCCGTCTAACATCCCAATTGTAAATACGGCTAATATTTACCTCTGACGTTATAATTTGATTCCTTGTGAATGTCAAATCCTCCACCACCTTCAAAATGCAAGTTGACGAGCATGTATTGTGAGAAAAATTGAAGGACAAAAAATTATACATGTTGGAACAATGACACAACTACACTCACCTCCTTGTAGTCTTTCTTAGCCAACGTCTGCTTCGATGTGAGCAACTCCAATGCCTCACAGTACGTGTACTCAAGCATGACATTCGCCCCTAGCCATAAATTAACAATTCCCTGACTACAATCAACCTCGGCCTTGGAATATATCGTATCGGCCAGGCTGTACCGAGTAATCACGGTCTCCCCCGCATCCTTCTTGTCCTTGAGATGTCGTACTAGATGTATCGATTTTTCAATCTCGGGCAACTTTTCGACATACATTGCCTTCTTCTGGTCTAGCTGTTGTTCGTACGCCTTGAATTTGGAATACAGGTCCGAGTACGCACCGATGAGCAACTCGGCCGACGCGGGAGGGTCGAATGTGTTGGCAAATATATCAATATCATCGATGAAACGCGTTGCCGGTATGCCACGATCATTCTTACCGTCGGTTATGGATTCGAGACTGATGTTCGATAATCCCTGATCTGTTTGTTTGAAGCCGTCATTGACCGCATCGTCGTCAGTAGTGGCGAGAGACATGGCGTGGAAAAAATGAGAATGAGGGTACGTATCACATAAATAGATTGATGTGGTGAGGTGAAATTGGTGTTAAGACAAAACAACACATCTGCGTATGTCCGAGCAGCTGAAGCCCCTCGGTGGCGTCTTGGACGACGTCATCCGCCGCCTCACCATTGTCGAGCGTCAGGTCGGCATCGCCCCATCATCTGCTGGTAATTTATTGGCATCATCATCATCATTATCATCATCATCATCATCATCATCTTCGGACGATGTTCATCCTCGCCTCATTGCATATGACGAGCACATATCACGTGCCCTTCAACCCTTCATCGATGCATGTACTTCTCTTGGTCCTGAAATGAAAAGTATAGGTCGGTCCATTAAGGAAACCTGGTCCGGCATGCGACAACTTGTCTACCTTGGTACCGTGTACCAACGACCTAGTACTGGCTCGATTGCCGAGGCGCTTCAACCACATTTAGCGCCCTGTCAACAATCCATGTCGATTATACAAAAGGCGCGTATTGATCGTAAATTTGATTATCATATTAAGGCCACGTTAGAAATGCTCACATGTGTGAGTTGGGTAGTCATGTCCCCACCACCGGCACCCACGTCCTTTATTAAGGATACGATTGGCGCGAGTGACTTTTGGTCCAACAAGATACGAAAGGAGTACAAGGACAAGGCCGGCGATGAGGGGCATGTGAAATTTTGTGATACGATGAAGGCACTAATATTAGATCTGAGTGCATATGTGAAAGAACATCATCTGTCGGGATTGGCGTGGAATCCTAATGGAAAGGACTTTGCCGAAGCCAAGGATGGCGAGGGGATTGGAGGTGGTGGTATTGCCACGAAGTCTACAATGGCGTCTTCTTCTCCTTCTTCTGTGGCAGGGGGGAATGTATTCGCTGAATTAATGAAAAAGAAAACAAACGATGGGACATCGGCGGCAACGGGTCTCAAGAAGGTGACGAAGGAACAACAAACGTGGAGGAAGGAGTTCAAAATGGACGATGCAGCATCCGTACCACCGGTAGTACAACAACCTGCACCTCCGGCTACTAAGTTTGGCGGTGGTACGAAGAAGACCATGGGACCCCCCAAGTGTGAATATCAAGAACGGGGATGTAAATGGATAATTGAGAATCAAACGAAGGAAACATGTGGGGAGGGTGGGATTTGTAAGATAACGGTAACCGATGTGAAGCAGCAGGTGTATATTTTCAATTGCGACAATTGCACAATTCAAATTACAGGCAAGCTGAAGTCAATCATCCTTGACTCATGTACGAAACTGGGTGTTATATTTGACACTGCCATCTCTGCCTGTGAGGTTGTGAATTGTAAACGAGTACAGGTCCAGACAACGAATGTATGTCCAAGTTTTGCTATTGATAAAACAGACGGTATTGTCGTCCATTTGACTGGGGGTGAGGCGATTAGTCAAACCGTCTTCGTAACGAGTAAAAGTAGTGAGATGAATGTAAGCTGGGTTGATGATAATGGAGAAGTCAAAGAGACACCCATTCCAGAACAATTCCAACACAGACTTGTGAACGGGTCAGTGACGAGCCAGGTGTCGGACCTTTACCATTAAAATCGATGTATCAATTTTCATTCAAACTGTTTCATACAGCATTTTGAATTATTGTAGCCTATTTACAGCAGTAGGCCTTATTTTAATCAATGAATAATTTCTTGTGTTTGTACATTGGAAGTTTCTCTTGATATGCTTCATAAATCTTCCTAACTTCAATACAATATTTCTCATGCCACTTGTCTATATCATCCTGAGTTGGATTAAGTATGTGCGGAAGACCCATTGGTTTACCCACTACGTACAAAAGTTTTTCATCCCTCGGAATTGGGAGGCAGAATTTGCCCCAGAATATTGTTAACGATGCCTGTACTTTCCTTGATAATGCCACGAGCGGTCCTTGTGTCAGCACTGATAAAACAGAGGAATTACCAAACAGGTATACGGGAACAATATCTACACCCTCCGTTAATGCCAATTTAATAAATCCCTTCCTATTTCGTAGATACAGACGTTCTTCGGTCCGACTAGTTTTGAATAATTCCGCAATCCCACCAATATAAATGACGACCGACCCACCATTCTTGAAATGTCTCTTTAGACTGGTGGCGGATGCATCAATTAGGTTAAAAATCCCCATAACGTGTTTAAGTAATGGTGTTTTTAGTACGATGGATGCCGCCGCAGTGGGAACACGGATAGTATCTTCCGGATGTAACGCGGCCGAACACATGCCCACAAAGCTGAGTACTCCGTGTGGTTGTGCTGCAAAAATGTATTGCTTGTTTTGATTGTTACTGCAACTACTACTACTACTACTACTTTTTGTTCGTATCGTTTCATCCATGAATATTTCTTCATAGTCAAAATAGTTCAACATTGGACGGCATAAACGAAGTGCCATATCGGATGCACGTGGTTTGGTACTCATCGATAGGAGCATGGGCAATGCAAATAGGAATGAGGACTGGTTGCCAATGAGTAGGAAGGAGGCTGTCGCAACTAGTAGGTATACAGGTACTAGAAGATATGCTAAACAGAAGGTGGTGGCGATGACCATCCCGAGGAGCCATTGCGCTAGGCCTTTATTGCTGTCTACCACCATTGTTAACTCTACCTTACAACTATCCTCCCTTCAGCTCCCTTCCTCGTCCCGCAAAATCCAAAATTTCAACGCAGACATAACACAAAACACACAACACGTTCCTCACCATGGCCTTCTTCTTCTTGTCGTCAATCAAGCGCAAGCTCATGTCCATCCTCCCCTTTTCATACGACGGCAAACAACGCGTCGATGATGAAGAACACGATGATGATGATCGACAACAACGACCGAGTAAACGACAACGGACCCGAGGAGCACATCCTCCACCCAATCTAGTGTCGGAAACTGATTTCTTCTGCGACGACGAGACGGATATTAATAAGAGTATAGATGCGAAACGCCCATCGTCACGACGACGAAAAAAACAACATCATCGGTCATCGTCATCATCCTCGACATCGCCATTATTACGATTACTCCCCAACGATGCACTATCGCACTGTCTATCGTACCTAAGCACGACACAACATCGGTTCGGATTACAACTCACATGTAAGTTATTTCGACATTTGTCCAATGAGGATGGTATGCTCTCCACACTTGAATTGGGCGGACGACATCATCGGCAGCAACGGCAAGGGTATACCAATGGCGCGTCCGAGTCGGCCGATGCGGCGATGAATTCTCGGCTTCGTCGTGATGACGTGGTGTCTGGAGCAGCAGTAGGCGGCGACGATGAGAGGATTGGAGAGAGACGAAGACGTTGGCTCCGTCGTATCAATGATGATGTCAATGATGATGATGATGATGATGACAATGACGAAGATGAAGTAGACAATGTGATAGAAGGTAATCATCCCATCGCGAATGTCAACAACAACAACAACAACAATCTATTTGCGTTGGATCATTTTGGTCCAGCTCTTCATTCGATAGCATCACCATCATCCAATTGCAATAGTAGTAGTAGTAGTAGTAGTAGTAGTAGTAGTTGTAGAGATGGTGGGATAATATTAGATTCCGACACTAGCTTTACGGCATGTACCAAGCTTATCAAATTTGCAGTCGCGGGGAATAAACAAGCTATATATATGATAGCAATGATATTGTGCTATTGTCATGAGAATATATCTGAAGGTCTAGCACTCCTCCGTCATGCTGCTGCTGCTGCTGCTTCCGAAAACTCCGTCATTGATGATGAAATACAATTCACTTCTTCTTCATATTCTTCACCTTCTTCTGGCGGTAATACTGGTAGTAATGATGGTCATTTGCCATCCCTTTACGCACTAGCACTTATATTGCGTGATTCGCAACCCAACCAATCAGAATATTATTTGAATATTGCCGCCAATCGAGGATATGTACCGGCATGGCAAGAAAAGTTAACGGCCACTGAAATGCGTACGAAATTTGGCGATTTAGACGCTGCGAGACTAATTCATTATCTTGATCCACCATGCTTGAACAAATTACTTGGTCGACATTATTTAGAGTGTCAACGTGTGCGGAAGCATCAAACGAGTCATTGTTGGAATTCCATGTGTGGACGATGGGCATATAAAGCAATGCGTGGTGCTGAGGAAGCGGGTGGTGATGCTGATGATGATGATCAGCAGCAGCAACAACAGCAGCGTATTAGCTTATTCCGATCTCAGATTTTATGGAACGAGCGTGTCGGATTGGGGGGATTGATGCATGGTGCATTATTAGCGCCTATGAATAATAACGACTTTGCTGAGACTTTTCGCCGGAATGGAGATAACAATCAATCATGTCAACCATGTGAGCCAATATTTTCAATTGAGACGTTGATAAATGAGCTACCGGGTAAGAAGACTTCGTTGATGAAATCTGAGCCATCCCCTCGTGAAATGTTACTGCGGGCATTGCGGGGCAAAAAATTGGAATCAAATGGGGGTGGACTTAAAGTGTCGCGGATGAAGATGTGTAGTTCATGTAGACGTGCGAAGTACTGTAGCAAGCTTTGTCAGGTTTATGATTGGCGATCTGGCAGACACAAGATGGAGTGTCAGTTTCTGTAATAAGGAGAGAAGTGTTTGTGAGAATAAATTAGTAAAAACTGGTCAAGAGAACGACGAATTACCAATCGATTTACGCAGCAGTTAAAGTGTATTCTTTACTTCCTTAATCTACTCTACTATACTTACGAAAAGTATTGGTTTAACGAATTCTTGCCAGAGATACGGAATTGTACCAGCATGTGCTGGAGTCTGTAGGGCTTACCTCATAGTTCACTTGAAATGCACCCGAAAATCAAGTAAAATGCTCTGCAAGTAACAAAAGACGATAAATAATAGTAGAGTGTAGATAATGAATTAGGTAAAATGATGTTTAGGTGCAGGTAGGCATTTGTGAATAAAAGGAGTGCCTCCATTTTTCGTCACAAGTATGCTGTATCAACTCCAGATCTTTCATCGTCCATATGAATATAGGGGGTCTGTCATAGTCCAATTCTCAGGTGTCAGGAAAGCTTTACCTAGCCACCGCGTCCCTTCATGTACGACACGCCACCACCAAGATTGCCCGTCCTGCTTCCACCATTTTGAGCATTCACAGTATCCATCGCACCAGCCATCATATTACTCATCGGCTTCTGGCCCATGCCCTGTGCACCGACGGCACCTGGATCCTGCGAACGGGGGTTGATGACTGTTTCATCAATCGAGAGGATAACCCCTGCGGCCTCGGCAGCAGACGCTAATGAGAAGCTCTTATTATCTGCCGGTTCCCATATCCCCGCCGCGAATGTGTCAATAATGTCACCACGTTCAATGTCTACGCCATACCACAAACCATCTGCATCTTGGGCATGTTTCCTACGTAATGCCGATAGGATGTCATTGGAATCGAATCCGGCATTGTCACACAACTGACGAGGGACAATCTCAAGTGCCTTAGCGAATGCCATTACGATGAGCTGTCCCTTGCCCTCAATCCCGAGTGCATACTGGCGTAAGTGTCGAGCCACTTCGAGTTCCACGGCACCACCCCCGGCCACGATGGAACGGGATGTCAATGATCGCTTAACGACCATCATGGCATCATGGATACTGCGTTCGCTTTCGGCAATGAATTGCTCCGACCCGCCCCGTAGGACCATCGTCGATGTTAGGCCGTTCGGACACCCGGTAAAGATATTGAACCGTTCATCGCCCACGCGCGTTTCCTCAAAGTCGGCACACGTCCCGAGCACACCATCATATATCCCATTAGTACTCGTTTGGACCGTCGCGCCGGTGGCCTTGGCCACGCGTTTCATATCCCCATCCTCGACACGACCGGCGCAGAATAATCCCCGATCGGCAAAGTATTGCGTGGCCAAATCGCCAATGGGCAGCCGACTCAGTACTATATTGGCACCACAATCGACGCACGAATCGAGCTTGTCGTATATTACCCGCCATTCGGCATCGACGATACTTTGATACTGCCCCGGGTCCTCGATACGTACTTCGGCATTCTCCTTCTCGTTCTTCAATTCGAGCTCGACGTTCAATAGCAGTATCTTGGGATGGCTGAATTTCTTCGTCATTTGTTCGAATCCGGCATAGGAGAAAGTTTTCTTAAACGCCACGCCCTTGACGAGGAACGATTGTCGTACGTCCCCGCCCGGGATCTTCTTGATCCCGATCATGGAGCGCAGGTCGTCCAATCCCCCGTGCACGGCCAACGACGTGACGGCATCCACGATCATGGGCGCGAATAGATCCTGATGGGTGGCGATGAGCTTGGAATTCAACGCCGTCGATGCGACCCTGTGCAACATCGCCAGGCCCTCGGGCGCGTTGATGTCGAAGCGTACGGCCAAATTTCGGACTTTGGCAACGGCGACGCTCGACGCCAGCCGAATGTTGCGCGTGATAATCTGCGGATGCACGCCCTCTTCGATGAAGGGTTTCATTTGTTTGAGAATTTCGACGGCGAGTAGTACTACCGATGTAGTGCCATCTCCGACCTCGGCATCCTAATAATGATAATATAGTGCGTGTGTAAAATTGGATGATGAATTTAAGGAGGGGCGGGGGGAATGGGGGAACTGCACTACACTACTACTACTACTACCAACTGCGCGTACTCACCTGACTCATGCTAATATCGACCAACGTCTTCGCCGCCGGGTGTTCGATTTCCAATAATCGCATAATCGTCGCTCCGTCATTACTAATAGTAACCCTTCGTCCGTCGGCAACGAGCTTATCCATCCCCCGCGGCCCCAGCGTCGTTCGGACCATATCGGCCACCGATTGACACGCGTTGATGTTACTTATTAGTTGTGCCTTACCCTATATATCATATTATTAAATGAGGACGAGCGAATGTGAATGTGAGGTACACACATTATCGATAGTTTTGGTAAAGTAGTTGTCGTGCGTTGTTGTCGTCGTCCCAGGGAAAAAGAGGTGAAAACGACGGCGATAAAAAACAATGAAGCAGTGGGATCATAACAAACAACACTAAACCTCACCTGCGACGTGTCGGTGCCCTCGCGGAGTAATATAATGCCGGGCCTCATTCCCCCCATCATGGTTGCCCGGTGCGGCGGTCACGTCCAATGACGACCCGCCTTAAAAAAATAAGGCGCGCCTCAATCCCCGAGCCACGCGATGAACGACGATAGTCTCTCGACGACGGCCATGAGCCTCGACGAAAGCTGTTCGGTCCGCCCATCTTCTTCCGCCACCGCTACTGCCCCCAACGGCGGTAGCGGCGCTCGGGATTATAACGACGAGTCGATAATGTCGATATCGGGCATCGACGACGATGATGATACGCCTCGCCAAACGTCGACGACGACGGGCGGCGACGCATCCTCCTCCTCCTCGTCGACGAATAACGTGCGGAATCTCGGCGGTGCCGCCGGGAATGCCGCGAATGATGGTGCGCCGCCGAAGCAGCGACGGCAACGACGACGCAATCTCCCTCCTTCGTCGTCGTCGGCGCCCTCCGCTCCTTCTTCTTCCGCCGCACGACCGAGCCGACGGACGGAGGAGGGGGGGGACGATGATGGAAGGGCGACTGCCATTACGAACGACGGAGGGGTGGTCTGGGACTTGGAGGTGGCACGATATCGATTGAGAAATGCATCGAGGGAATGCGGTCGACGGGGATTGAAATTGGCCAGTCGTTGGGCATCGGAGCAGCTCGTCGGACTTGCAACATCGTCGCGTCCTGCCAATGCTACTATTACATCTGTCGAGAACGACGACAACGATGATGATGATGATTATACCAACGTCAATAAACTAACACCACCACCACCACTCGACGAAGAACAATGTACGCCCAACGATAACGAATTATACGCACATTCATTATTCGACCTGGGCGAATACGGACGCGCGGCGCACGTGCTGTCCGAAAAAGTAACGCCGCATGCGTCCAATGACTCGTCGGGAGTCGGTGGTGGCGCACAACGACATCGTCCGCCATCGTCCGATCTATCGCCGTACGGATATTATTTACGTGCATATTCCATATACCTGGACGGCGAACGACGACGTACCGAACGGTTGACCGAATTGCGCGATCCGTTGGAGAGGTGCAATATACGTAATGCCAATTTATACGTCCTGGAGGCGGAGTTGTCGAGTTTGTATTTCAATGGGAAGAAGAAGAATTATAATAAGTATCATAATGATAGTACCAACGAGGACAAGGACGAGGAGGGGGAAATAGTATTGGATGCCTTTGGTTTATATGTCTATGGTATCGTATTACGTGGGATGCATGGTACGAAGAAAAAGAAAGTTGCAGTTGCTGCTGCTGCTGCTGCTGCTCAAACTACCACTAATGTTGGATTACCACAACCACCATTAGAAGCGGCAATGCCAACTGGGAATGTTAGCGAAGGAGATACAGTAACGGCACAATCTATACTAATACAATCTATATTACTATATCCATTTAATTGGTCGGCATGGTTAGATTTGGCCGAATTATGTATCGCAGATCCGACAATTGATTCGGAAGTCGAAACACTACTATCGCCTATATGTAATCATTGGATGTATCATTTCTTCTGTGTACATGTATTTATTGAAAATAAGGCCAATGAGAATGCTATTAATGTGATTGAAAAATTGGCCATTGGTAATCATCATCATGCAGCAGCGGCAACAATGTTGACGAATGATAATGCATCATCAATGTCACCACTGCTTCGACCAACAATACCATCACCATTAGGCTTCTTTGTCCAAAGTGCCTACCTTCAATCACAATTGGCCATGGCATATTATGATGTACGCGATTATGACTCCGCGCATGAACACTTCGTTTCATTGTCCGAACGCGAACCATACCGGTTGGATAATATGGATGCCTTCTCGAATGTATTATACGTCAAGGATCAAAAAGTCGCACTATCGCACTTATCCTACCGGGCCATGTTGGTTGATAAGTACCGTCCAGAGACGTGTATAATTGTTGGCAATTATTACTCCAGCAAGGCCCGGCACGAAAAGGCGGTACAATACTTTCAACGTGCATTGAAGCTCGATAGGAATTATATAAGTGCGTGGACGTTACTCGGGCATGAATATATAGAAATGAAGAATACTGCCGCGGCAATCGAGGCATACCGCCGGGCGGTGGATATTAGCGATCGCGAATATCGGGCATGGTACGGCCTGGGTCAGACGTATGAAATAATGAATATGCTAGTACATGCCCTATTTTACTTCAAGAAAGCGGCCGCGTTACATCCACACGATGCACGTATGTGGTGTGCCATTGGAGGATGTTTACTGGGATTGGATCGCAGATCAGATGCCGAACGGAGTTATGAACGTGCGGTATTATTGGGGGATGGGGAAGGCATAGCCACGCGTAAGTTGGCAGAACTGTATCGCGAGGATGGGGATGAAGAGAAGGCGGCCAAATGCTACCTCCGACACTTGGAACTACGGTATCAAAGTCAATTACCAGGCTCGTATGCCATGGGTGCGCCTGCTGAATCATCGCCGGAATCTTTTGAAACTGTAATAACGAGTGTACGTGTCGATGAACCTGAGGCTGAGGCATTATTATATCTTGCCAACTATTACCGTGATAATCTCGAGTATGAACAGGCAATATTGTGTGCTACACGATTAGAGGACTATCCCGGCCCCGAGAAGGAACAGGGTAAGAGTCTCTTGAGAGATATTCGTTCACGTATGGACCAAAAGGCAGGTGGTAGTGGAAGTAGCGGAATAAGGGGTCAACGGAGGACCGCCAGGGGAGGAGGAGGGTCAACATCAAGATCACGTTCTCCTCCAACACCGGCAATGGTATTGCGAAGTAGACGATCACCGACTGCTGGCGCAGAATCCTCATTTGAATTCTCACCATGAATATGTTCTATTTGAATCCATACACATTTTCGTCCAACAAATATACTGTTTAGTAGTTGAGCTCGGTCATTGAGCCACTTAGTTTATACGCATATAAGATGAATGTGTACTAAAATTCCCCCCTCACTCCTTTGCATAAAAGATGATTATGTGTACTAAGAGTAGTCCCCAAGTCGACTATTTGAGCCTAAATCGTCTTCGCCCCAACCTGGGATCTTATAATCCCAAGTATTACTCCTAGTCGTTTGCTGCGAGGTCGACACTCCTCCAAGCGAGACTGAATTTAACGCACTGAGCAAATCATCTCCACTGTCGGCTGTACCCATTGCCGCGAACAAATTGTCAACCATAAGACTATCGTCACTTTTACGATTGTTATATGCTGACATTAGACCAGCGGGGGTGAGATCATGACTTGGCGTTTGTTCGAAGGGATTATTGGACAGTGGACGTGTGGTAGCAACAGATGATTGAAACACGGGTTGATTCTGCTGCTGCCTAGGAGCAGCGCTAGACATTGTTGAAAAGTTACTTTGATTCCCAAATGGATTATTCGACAGCGGACGTGCAGTAGTGGCTGCGGCAGGAGCAGGAGGTAATTCCCACTCATTGGAGCTTCGATTCAAAATGTCAGAAGTGCCCATAAAATCGTGAATTCTAGTAGGAGGTGCCTGCGCTGGAGCCTTGTGCGACTGAAGCACCGCTTGAAGATTCTGTGGTGGAAAACGACGCTGTTCCTGCGATTGAGGGACTGAGAATAGTCGTTGATTGCTCTGCTGCGAAGACTGTTGAGCTTGAGAAACATTGGGCAACGACAGCACGTTGTACTGATGACCATTACTAGAAAATTGTTGCAGTGGAGCCGAGTACTCATTTCGCGCAGGAGGAGGATGCTGGTTCTGATGTCCCCATTCCTGGCGGTTGCCCCGAGCATTAGGATTTGTATCAACAAAGTTAGGGACATACGGGGGTGGTAGCGTTTGGCGCTGATGATCATTGGCCAAAATAAACGACATTCTAGCAGCCGCGGATGAATCTTGAAATGAGGACATGCTGCCTTGATTTTGCTGCTGCTGCTGCTGCTGAAATTGGCCATACATTGATGGTAAACTCTGAATTTAATAAGGCAGACACTCATTAGTGTGCAGTAGCAAACACAATTAACAAGACATAAACTAATAAAACGTACCGTCCCTCCATCGGATGAAAAATTCCTCGGTTTGTGTAAAGATTCTTGCTGCAACTGAAGTTCTTCCAAATATTTATGGTTCGACACCGGAATATCCCTTTGCCGAGTTGTTGCAAATGACGGTGGCGCAGCCTTAGGTGGGATTTGCTGCTCTGACCGATCCAAATTATCAACCATGATATCCTCACTAGGTTCACGTGCATGTGGATACTTCAGTACATCACGCACCATCTGCTCTGCCTTTTGCACATCTTCAACGTTCCCTGAAATGATGATTTTAGGAGGATCCACGGATTGATCAATACGAAGGTTGGCTCCACTCTCAACCTGGATATTTTTCACTGTCCATCCACGGCGACCAATTAACAAAGCCACGAATCTGGGATCGCATCTAAATTCTGTAGAAATCATTTGCGAAAAGAGACTAGCTCCCCCAGCATCAACCATGGATGTCGGCGGGGAAGACTCCCTGACAATCTGTGGAACTTCCTGAGGTGGTGGAGAGGCTGAAGTGCTCAAAACAGGAGCTGGTGCAGGTAGAGCCCAGCCTTGTGAGGTAACAGGCGGTTGCTTCTTTACTGGAGTCGGACCAGGGGGCGTGAGAACTACTGGGGTCGACGTGCCACTTGTGGCTCCAGATGCAATAGCCGCAGCAAATGACGCAGGCTCAGGCGTAGCTGACTGAGACGGGGGTACTGAACTTGTTTTAAGCGGCGGCACAGATGTAGGAGCCGGCGTTGGTGTCGAACCCGTCGCTGTCGCCACACTAGCAGCAGCAGGAGCTTTGGACACAAGATCCTTCACCATTCGCACCGCCGTGTCTACCGCCGATCGTTTTCCACTCACGTACACAACACGCAAGTCCTTTGCCGCCATCGACTCCTGATCAATCCAAACCTTAGCCCCACTCTCTTCCATCATATCACGAATTCTTGATCCACCCTTACCAATTACCCAACCAACGACCGCAGGGGAAATATGCATCACACACTCGGCACGAGCAGCAACAGGAACCGCATTAGGCCCGGTGCCCTTGGTGGTGGCGCCACCAATTGATTGGGTCCTAGACACGACTTTCAACAGAGGCTCGTGTGTTGTTGGATTGTGGATTAAAACAATTTGTCCCATGTTGGCATTCGCAGCAGAACCTGAAGCGCCCGTACCACTAGAGGCCTGTTTCGCAGCAAGGGCCTTGGCAGCCGCCTTAGCCTCCTTAACAAATTGAGGTTCACTGATGACACCCGATTTAACTGGAGGCTTAACTGGCTCAACAGGTATAGGAGGAGGCACAGAGACTTCGTTTGCTTCTTTAATCCTTTTTAAAGCCTTCCTCGCAGTCTTACGAGCTGCTCCCAGACCAGGAACACCCTTTAAGTCAGCTAAAAATGTCTCAAGACCAACTTCGTCGTCGCTGGAAAGTAAAACGGCAAGTTCTTTGTCAAATTGAGCAGTACTATTCGCCTCCGCCTCTTGAGGTAGTGGCGATTCCGATATAAGAGGGGTAGGGGGAGGAGATACGTCATCATCAAGTTCATCCTTCTTAGAAGCCTTAGTGGGTCCCTTTCCTCGACTTATCAGCTGTTCAAAATTCATTTCTTCATCCGATGAATCGTCATCATTTGATACTCTGGTCGCTTTGGAACTCCCACCTTTGGGACTCTTCTTTATAAGTGCTATGGGATCGTCATAGCCCTTCTCTGCTGGCTTAACAGTACCAGTAGAGCTGGATGAGTCAACAAACATGGGCTGCTCGATGGTATCTTTCAATTTACTTTCCTTCTTTTTCTTCTTCTTCTTGCTCTTTTTACTAGTGGTATTCGCAGTTTCCAATTCTTCATCTAGCTCAGCCAATAGTGCCGCCGCTGCCGCTTCCGCCTCGACCTCTGCAGCAGCTGCCGCCGCCTCCATTTCGGCCTGAGTCTTACGAAAATACCTCTCAGCGGCTGCATTGGAAGTACGGGAGGAGGATGATCGCCCATTATTAAAATCATCATGAGACGAAATACGTTTCCCCCGGTTCCGACGATCCATGTAGTCTACTCCGTTCGAATCTGCCATTGAATTTGATGCGGTCTGTAATACAGCTGCAACTTCACTGGCCATTGACTGATCAAAATTGGAAAAGGTATCTTTCGCGTCTGAATTACCATCCGTCAGAAGTGATCTTAATGCCGAAGAGTATTTACCTCCCCCGTTACTATCATTCCTGTCAGCAAATTCAGCCTTCGTATTCCCCCCCATATTGCCAGGTCCAGGCCCCATCGACGCTCCCGACTGTTTAAAGGCTTTGTAAATGGATTTGAGACGTAAATGTACAAGTTGCTCCATACGCTTCGATGGTCGATGTCCACAACGAACGCACGGGTCTTTCGTTCCAGATGCTAAACAAACTAAACAATATGACATTTTGCAAGTATCACATTCAACTGCAAATTTAGCATCCCGGGCACAAAGGACAATGCCACAGCTGTATTTGTTGTATTAGAGCATAAATTCACATAAAGCACGGGGGGAAGGGGTGGAAAATGGTGAGAATTAATACAATGATCACTGACGATTCCCCAATAAATTGCACCTATGATTTATAGCCACACGAAATAACTTACCGTCCACACGCCGTGGCACAGTCCTCACATAAACCACAACCACAAAATTTACAGCTCATTAGAGTCGAGCATGTGTTACATACGACCTCACTGCAATCCTCACATTGATCCATTTCATCGCACGCCCTACAATAAAATGCATCACATCGATCACAGACCCTAATTTCGTGATTTGCCTGAAACTCGTGGCACCAATGACATCCTGATTATTTTGATTGAAATTGGGATGTATTGAAATAAGATGAGTTGCATGCGGCGACAAACGCCACCGGGGGGAGAGGCGCATCAAATATCATTCACTCTCATGTTTGTATCCACATATTTTTACGACGAAAAAAATTAATAATAATACCTACTCACCATCACAAATAAACGAGCGGCAATCATCACAAGATACTTGCACCCTATTAGCCGGTGGCATAGTACCCGACCTTGATGATACTGTTAATATATTATCAGTGTTAGATTTCGTAGTTGTTGCCAAGGAGGTACATGTCCCAACCATCCCTCCACCGCCCGGATTGGCGCTACTCGAACGACTGCCTCGGGAGGATACCGATCGTGGAGGTGGGGGGGCATTGCAATGTAAGCATGTCCCCACGACGGTATCATCATCGTCATCATCAATATCATCCATGGCTTTGAACAAAGTACTTATTAATGACCGGCGAGCGAGAACTCCGTGCGAGAACTCTCTTCTTCTGTGTGACGGACAGTCGTTCGGAGTCTGTCCGGGAAATCCCGAAGAAACGATTTTTGCATTTTGTGCAGTTGAAGTTGTTTGCTTCACCACCAATACAACAAAGGCCACATGGGTAGATAGGCAAAAAGAATAGGCAGGTGCAGGTGAGAGAGACTCATAAGCAATAGATTGGGAGACAAAAGTGGTAAACTGAAAATATGTATTTATTTGAAGAGGAGTTAAGCATGCCTCCCCAGCGTCCACCAGGACGAGTCATTCATGGTTTCACTTTCACAATGACGAACTGGCTCAGAGGATTCTAGACCCAATGACTTTTGAGTAGATCTTTTAGCAATAGAAAACACTCAACGCACTAAGCCTTCATGGCAGCGTATGAATAAACTAACAAACAACAAACAAACAAACTAACTACTGCTGCTTAAAGTCTGAATCTGAAGATTGCAATTTGCATTTGCAATTTACTTCGCTGTCTTCGACTTTGACGGGATCTCATATTTATTGCAGCAATAGATTATGAAGCATCCACTGATTATTTGACTGATAGTAGACTAAACTTTAAGTTCACAACAAAATTTGGCCAGAGATCCAAGGTGAAGCACCCATCGACTTCTGACGTAAGCAATGAATGAGGGAGGACGGAGGGGCTCCACCACCAGAGCAGATGTGTCCTGAGGCGGATTGGGGTGTACTAATGACTAGAATATCATGCCTGTTCAGACAATGATCGATGCGACTGGTAGTGACAGCCTTAGGCGTCGGCGACGGCGGCGGTGCATCGTCATTGCAGTGACGACTTTCGTTGTAATATCTGAATCTCCGGCCCAGATTGGTGCATTCTCCCCCTCGCGTGGACGACGATTGTCGCACGGGTCACTGTGCGTGGTATCTCGATTATTAGAGGCGCCGCAATTGCCGGTAGCAGCTGCAATGACGACTCGAGCGCCACCAAGCCCGCTTCCATCACCGAAGAAAAAGGGATTTATTAAGACTACCACCCTTTCCAACGCTGAAATAATAGAACTGAAATCGCATGCGGCACCGGAAATAGACTTGGAAATTCTATATGAAGGGATATTTCCGGCGGTATCAGTGGCAACTTTGGAGGTCGTCGCGACTGCGGCGCCTAGTAATGACGTACGAGTTGAAAAAAACACCACTAAGATTGAGGAATCGATCAAGAAAAAAAGTAGATCGTCGACGATGCCAGGCTTTATAAAAACGGAGTCACTGACCTCCTCGTCGCAGCAACAACATCCGCGCAGATCAACACGCATGGTCCGACCACGTGAATCCTTGTCCAAGCTTAAGAGCAGTAATCGACGTCAAACGAATGCAGAGAGTATGTATCGCAATTCGGCGACAGTACCCGACTCTCTCCTTGATTATGCACGTGACTTTCACGCCGTGTCACGAGTCACACCTGGTCAAGAGGTCGAGCTAGGCACGCGGACACAGGAGGCGGCACGGCTCCAGCGGATACAAACCGAGTTGGCAAGTAAGTATGGCCGTGAGCCGACCGATGAGGAATGGTGTGCGGCGGCTGGGAAAGTTAATGCCTTAGCACTACGGGAGGCAATTGATGATGGACTACACGCGAAAAATCAATTAGTTGCGAGTAATTTAAGGATGGTCCAACGGGTAGTGAATTTGTATATACGAAATGGATTAGGAAGTGAATATAATGCCGGAGATTTGATGCAGGATGGTACCATGGTATGTTTATTTCGTGCTCATAGGGGGATTTGATTGTGACAAAGATACGAGCACATTGATGAGAATTTTCTCACATTTCTCTAATTCCCATTTCCCCCCCTTTTCTTCTCTCATTCCTGTCTCTCTCTCACTCAGGCATTAATCCGCGCTGCCGAGAAGTATGAGCCAGATCGAGGCTTTCGATTTTCCACTTATGCAATGTATTGGATACGCTCTGCCGTGAAACGATCACAAACGACCCAAAGTCGTATCGTCACAGTCCCACAAAGAATACATGAAACATACAAACGTGTTAGTTTAAACGAAATACGATTAAAGAAGGAGCTTGGACGAGAACCCACGAAGAAAGAACTTGCGGATGCATCAGATGTTACAGTATTACAGCTACGTCGATGTCGTTCCGCGATGCGACAGGTGACATATTCATTAGATGCCGAGGTTAAGAATACTCTCAAGCCAAATCAGGGCAATTCAGCACGGAAGGATACCATGTATGATATATGCGAGGGCACAGTTGATGAGACAGAGTATGTCAGGACTCAGCGTCTACTAATGAAGGAACATTTGATTGGCACATTACGGAGATATCTGCTCCCACACGAAGTTGACCTATTACTGTTAAGATATGGTTTAATGGACGAGCGTGTGTTGCCCAAGGGTATGTCAGGACCACTGACCATCGCTGAGGTGAGTGACCTCGTTGGTCTGAAGCCGGATAAGGTACGAAGAATAATCATCAATAGTCAGAAGCAACTGCGACATTTGATGAAGGAGTGGGAAGACTTTGAGTATGAATGTGCATGAAACGATTGAAGAAGGTGTGTGTAAGGAGGAAATTTGTGCATATCTCATGTAGAAATGGACTTCTTGTCCTTCAGATGATGGATATCTGAATAAAACTGCTAAGATGATCTTTAAATTACGACTGTCACCCCATCCCACCTCAACTTTTTTTTTATCAATGAGCAGCCGACCGATGGCACGTTCTCTTGCCGTTCGAAGTGTGTTCGTTAGAGGGGTGTACCGGATTCCTTCCATTATCGAACTTTTCCGTAGAGAGATTGGCGCGGCGCTCTAAATAAAGAAGCCCGAACGAAAGAACAAAAAAAACTACAAGCAAAAAAAATCGCCCCGCCGCCCACAACAAACGGCATCCAAGATCCAGTCCAACGTGCTACCTACTCTCAAGACCCCAACCATGGCGACTGCTACCCCTAATGAATCTCAAATTCATCAAATGATCCAAAAGGTTGATGATTTCCTTGCCGGATACCCGACATTATGCCAATACGGTGCGTCTGATTTTATTTGAGAACCGAGAACGACAAGAAGGAATTGATAGGGCATTGCAGCATGTTGTGTTTGTCGTTGTGATATGAGGATGGTTTGTTTCGATGGAACAGTTACGCTCTCACGCAGTTCTTGTTTGGTGTGCATAATTCTCTATTTATTTTTCTCTCACCTCCCCAATTATCATTGCAACCCCTCCAACCACCACCCCTATATCCCGAATCCATATTATTATTATTATCCAAATGACTCGTCATTATTATTATTATGAAGACAAACTTCGCGAACTCGAAAAGAAGACGGGTCAACCCAAGGTCTACTTCTTCTTGGCCATTGTTGCCGTCCTAAGTTCTATCATTTATGCTCTGGGCGGGATGAAGCTCACCACTGACCTATTCGCATTTGTCTATCCCGCGTACTGTTCCTTCATGGCAATCGAATCTGCCGAGACCATTGATGATACACAGTGGCTCACGTACTGGGTTGTATTTGCATTCTTTAGTATTACTGAGAATGTTATGAATTTCTTGGTCGAGTACATTCCCTTTTATTATATGATCAAATGTGCGTTCTTCTTGTGGTTGTACCATCCCAAGTTTTTAGGTGCGGGTGTGGTCTACAAGTCGATTATCAAGTAAGATAGTTTGTTGTGTGTTTTTTGTGTCGTCGTTGTGTTGTACATACCTATGTTTTCATTTCGCATGGGGGAGGAGGGAAGAGAGCACAACATTGCTAACGCCCACACTTATTTTTTGTCTTTTAATATCAATTAAATAATCTAGACCATACGTCATGCCAGCCTTGGAGAAAGCGGAGCCGGCAAAGAAGGCCGAGTAAATATAAGGAATATAGTGGGGGGGATTGGATTTGTGTGGATGATTGGATTTGAAGATGATTGGTCACCCTTGAATAATTAGTTGACTTTTTTATTTAGCGTTGTTGTACAGTTTGACATCGGCTCTAGTTGCGCGTTCAAACATGTTAAGATAGGGATATTTCATACGTAAATGATGTTGTTTCAATTGTAGTGATAATTATGTCTTCCTGTTGTGTGACATACCGCCGAAGGTGAGAGATCCCACAACTGTTGAATCTTGTTGAATGATGGGTTCAAAATGTGCGGATGGATATCAACTACTAGATAAAACATGATGAAGGTGAAAGGGGCATTAGTAATTCTTGTGCTTAGTAGCTGTTACGTTTTGATAGATATGAAAAACATCGAATATGAAATGTGTGTGACAGTGGCTCAATCGAACCTGTTAACATCTAGGATATGGTAGCTATAGGGGGTAGATCGTTCCACTGAACGATGACATTTATTCATTTCCCAACCCCTTTACTTAAATACACTCATTGTGAGTCATTTGTTGACCACCACTCTCCCCCTCTTTACAACCACAACGAAACACATACTATTGCTCGGGTGATTTCTCCTGCTCGCGTTGCATCATTTTGGCAACCATGTGGAACTTATCCTGCAGCTTACGGTTAGCTGCACATTCACTACGGAGATCATTCACCTGCTGTTGAAGCGCCTTTCGGGCAGCGGCCAAGTCGAATATTTCAGATAATTCACTTCCATCCCCCTCAGAGACCTTATGTAGCTCGGCACGAAGATACCTGTGAAAGTCATCCACAAAGGGTAGCATGAAATAGCAGTTGAATTTTGTTATTGCACTTTTACAAAATGCTTCCCTCCATTGCTGAACTATATGTTGGACCAATCCCCCAACTACAAGATTCGTCCTATTAGAATCTCTAGTACATAATGCTTCCTCCATGAGCTGAACAAGATTGGCATAATCCCTTTCCCTATTATCCTCAACCTCTTCGATGGGGGACAAAGCTGTATCCTCCCGAGTTGAGACCACACCACTCTTCCTCGATTTACTATCTTCAACCTGCTTCGGTTGGCTTTTCTTTGATGCTTCGACTGCAACTTGGTACACAGATACAATATCCTGTTGATCGGGGAGTGCTCGACGTAGTGCCCCTCCACCTCGTTCTTGTAAATCCCAGGTGACGAACCTTGTCATTGATGTCAAGTCATCACGGCAGCGGACCATGGTCTAAGGAGAGTTAAAGAATAGGACGGGATGAGGTGAGTTGGAATGAAATATTTATATAGCGGGTTGCGGTTGGACCCAATCACTTACATTATCAGAACATTTCTGAACAAATTCATCGAATAACGTACGAACTAGTTGTCTAAACTGTGGATTGTGAGTAATATCCAGCTCTCGCAAGACGCTATTACCACTGTTGGGCATGTATTGTTGTGTTGTCGACCTCCTCTCGGCCTTCTGCCGTATCATATATTCACTAACAGGACACAGTCTGCTCATTATGTGCGAAATACGCATCCGAAGCGAGTCCAACAGCGGATCGAATGAGATTTGAGCCTTCTCCAGGGCAATAACACATGCCGCCCGGAGGAAGTTCACTCCATCATGTGCTTCTCCAATACCGGCTGCATTGGCAATTTCATCCTCAGTAATTGTTGGAAGTCGGAGGCAACGCGTTGCGAGATTAAACTCTCGCAAGACGCGGTGGTATTGCGAACCTCCGTATAGTTTATGTTGGGTGTTGCCAACCTCCGATTGAAGGAGGTGATTCCAAGTACGATCGGACACTGACATTGGACAGCCTTGTACCTCCGCAAACGAGCCAGCCGCCTGAGTTTCCTGCTCCAATGTCTCTCCATACGAGCTGGCTGGAGCGATGATACTTCCTTGTATCGAATCCTTCAACGCCTTACAAAAGTCATCACAGAATGCATCAGCACCATCCTTGAGCCGCTCCAATGAAATTGCCTCTAGCTCCCGCTCGCAAGCCTTGAGCCTGCGCTCGGCCGCTATGTACTCGGCCTTGAGCAACGGTACAATCTTTGCGACATTACGCCGATAACACTCATCAACTCTGCGTTCCAAAAATCCACGTAAACGGCTAATGCCCACCTTTGGCAGCATGGCCTTGGGATTTTTTACATTCCCCCCTCCACCACCACCGCCGTCTGGAGATTTGCCCTTCACCGCAACGCCCCCAGCACGTTTCACGCGATTCCAAACGAGCTCTCGATCGGCATCCTCCTTCTCGGCACATGCAGCAACGAACTCATCATCATCCTCATAGCTGTAATCGTCATCGTCATCTTTGTCATTTTTCCTTTTAGCCGTTGCTGCATCGAATCGTCTCACGCGACCACTGGGTACCGAGGTGTAAAACGGCCCGCCTAACTTGTGCGGCGACAGCCTATCAACGATGCTCGCCGAAATAAAGTCAGCAACATCATTTGGCGTGCCGAATTGAGGAAGCTTCGTATCAAGCTTCGTGTTAACGATGACAGTTCGACTAAGGTCCGGATCCGCTTTCTGTACCACTTCCCTCGTCACTCCATGCTTCCAATCCATGGTATCCTCCACACATAAGATAATGTAGTCTGGACAGCGCATCTTTGACACTACGAGACGCTCGGCCTCACGTGCTGCAGCGAGGAGAGCACGTTGTTGGGCATTAGATGCGACCGTCGACTCTTTCCGTAGACGAGGTGCCGATATCAAACCAGGAGTATCAATAAGGATCATATTCGGACAGTACTTGTACTCCATCCGTACATTGATCTCACGTGGGTCGAAGCTACGTACGGGATCCCGTTCCAACCGACGATTCTCGGCCTCAATGTAGTTCTGTATCTCACTCAAACTCTTCGGCCGTTCGATACCATCATCGCCCTGTAGGAAGCACCGTGGATGTGCACATCGGGGATTGTATTGCATCCGTAGGGCTATGGGACGTCGGGTCTTTGTCCCTCCCCCAACTTGATTAAATTGGAATCCCATGAGAGCCTCAATGAGGGCAGATTTACCGGACGATTGATGCCCCACAACAACGACGGCAGGTGCGTCAAATGGCTTTTGAAAGTCCTATAGAAATACAGATGAGGGTATATAATGAATGGCGATGTTTCATGAATATGAGCAGAGTCAGGTAGCAATTCGAAAGGAACAAAATTCACAGGTACACGACGAGGATAAAACGATCACGACAGAATAGAAACGCACCTGTGCCAAGCTATGCAGCAAATTGTACGCATCATACAATGCACCCTTCTCACTGCCCTGTCCATATTCATTATCACTATCGTCTTCCTTCCCCTGATCGGAGGATGGTAGTGAAAACTCTTCGTCATCCCCATCATCAAGGTCGAGTAACCCATCCATGTCAAAGTCATCATCATTATCCATCATCCCTCCTCCTCCTCCCCCCGTTTCATAGTCAAAGTCTTCTAACTCTCTTAGTGGATTATTAGCATCATCATCATCCCCTAAATCACCTGGCGAGTAGCCTCCCCGTAGTAACTGCTCGCTGTCATCATCGTCAATGTCGAGATTCAGTATGTCCACCGCTCTTCGTCTTGACGATGACGAGCTACTATTATCCCTGCTGCCACCGTTGTTTGACCGGAGACCATCACGTCCTAGTGTTGCAGTTTTTGTCGTCGACGAAGGCGAAAACTTGGCCCGTGATGATATCGGTCGTCGACCTCCAGCGGCACTATTCAGAGATGATGATGATGACGACGTTGAGCCTCCTCCAGACGAGGAGGCGGCAATGACTGAACAGTCACCTATACTAAGAGCGATTGTTGCACTGACCATGAGATTAAGAGCACGTTGCCTCTTCATTATTATTTGTCTATATGGATTCTGATGGTTGTATTTGAAATTTTGCTGGGGTGGAGTACGACTAGCTCGCTATTTATATTGGCATGCAGAGCACGAACCGTTGGGATGTAAAAATGAGTCTTGGACCGCCGGCCTGACCTTCTTATCTAGCTTTATAATCTGCGTGGACAATGAGCATGTAGTCACCCAGCACAGCGAGTGACAAGTAGTGAGCCGATTTTGTAGTTGGATATAGACTGGATGGTGATGGGTGAGGTGATGGTTGATACAGTCAATTCAACACACCCCGCCCTCATTAAAGGATGAATGAAGAGTGTTATCACAACCCAACGATTATTCAACAACACGAGAAAAGTTGTCACCAATCAACATATCCATCATTATATTTCCCTCCATACATCACTTACCATTCATTTGAGTGGCGGCATTGGTAAAGAGAAAGGCCACACCGCGCCCACATGAGAAACTCGGGTGAACCGACGAGTCACTGCTTTTTGAGAAAATGAAATATCTAAAGTGTGCCTCATTTTACTTTAGCTTACTCCTACCACGCTCGTACTTGTGATTGTATTCGAAGCCAGTGAACATTAAAATAGGCATACTTAAATGTACATGAGCCAGATCCGTCAATTTCTCACAATCCGTCGCGCCACTTTTTTTCACTCCACATGATGGAAGTGGAGTCTACAACGCAATTGCAATGATAATATCACCTTCAGGTCTTATAGTGGCGCTCGCATTTCAATCATCACGGCAGCGGACTTATATTTGTCGAGAAAGAAGCGTGCGCTGTCCGACACTGCTGTTGGCTTCATCGTCAAACATTGAGGACGCAGTCAGTAAAACAAAGAATTCGGAATTGTCGTCGGCATCGACATCATTTAAATCGCTCCATGTGGAAAATAAGAGTCCAACAAGAAGTGTGGAGGTGACTGGGATCGCGTCTAGTAGAAATGCCATTATAAATGATGATGATGATGATGATGATGAAAAAGAAAATGATGATGGTTGCTGTGACGATGTCAATTTCACCACAGAGCAAAGCATTCCTGGATTACTATCTAAGGATACATTTGACCTTTCATGTCGTATTCATTGTACACTGATCCTCCTGTGTAAGCATCTACCAAATCTCTTGGAATTGCCATCCGTTTCATCAGCAACCGCTAAATGGATATACGCACCCAATGTAACAATAACAGGTCCCAAAGGAGAAGAGGAGGAACAATTTGCAGAGGGGATTGATGAAATTCTATTATTAAATAGAGCGTTAGCCACGGCTGCGACTGCTGCTCGACGAGCGGGGAGCTTCTTAGACTTGGCCATCGGGACAACGACGACATCCGAATCATCATTGTTATCACGCGCGAATAATGGTCTAGGTCGAGTGGAATGTGAATTGTTCATCGATCCAAATGATCCATTGAAACTAATGGTAGTTTGGCAAACACGTCTCCCTTCGACTGAATTCATGGGCAAATCGACAATAACATTGAGTCGCGATACAGGCCTTGTGAGTACTTTACAGATAAATGAAGTCAAAATTAATGGAGTTGCAATTATATTGGCATCGTTGCGAAGAGCTGCAAAATCAGCACTTGCGACACAATCAATCAGTGAGGGCATTGTTAGCAATATTAGGAGGAGCAGTGGTAATGCTCTGTTGGATGGAATTCTAAATGGCATAAAAGATGTTGTAGAGGCAGTTGATGCATTGCCTTCTTCTTCCTCTGATGAGATGAACGATGGAAGCACGGATGCATCTATGTATATTGTACCCCCAGAGTTTTGGGATGCAGCATATTTTCCCGTCGAATCGTCTACTGCACTATCGATGAGTAATGACAATTCCACATTCATTCCAGTGCTGATAGATCAGTTTCGTACAACAACTCCAGTAGTTGGATCCACAAAATTTGTTAAATATGCTATTATGCACAAAAGTCTTTCCAGTTTTGCAAAGTTTGGACTTGATGTACTCGCTGGCAACACGGTGTCAACCGATACAGAAGATGTCCGCACCTTATTTACGACAGATGCTGAATTAGTGACGTATGGAAATGTCATTGCTGGGTCCAACGATAGAAGAGACTACATCACACTCCTTCGCGGTGCTGGGAAACTAGCAGACTTTTTTAGATCACTGGCATTATTTAGAGATTCAACAAGGGGTGATTGGCAAACAACTAGTATGATGGCAGATATGGAGAAGCAACAATTAATCATATCCTGGAAAACAGAAACGCCACTCAGAATTGAAGGTACTGATAGTTTTATCTTTGAATCACCAACGTTGTCATCATCCCAACGTCTACCATTGTGCAGTGATGGTAATGCCGAAGAGGTGGTAAGACTCTGTAGCTCATACTTTAATGATGATAAAACGGATATTGTACCAGTGAAGATACGCCGGATAGAAAGTAATAAATTCATCGTGGCTGGAGTAACTGCAGACTCGGCTTGGGCACAGACTTTCGTGTCTGCAGCCTTGCGAAGTGGTCTCACTGAGAATACACCTCTTCCAGATACAACAATTATAAAATTGCTGCGTTCCTTGACATCACAACAAAAGAAATCTCCAACTACAATGAAAAATCCAACAACTTCTGATTCACCCTTTCCTTCCTTGGACGATGATGCTGCCATATCATTTTATAACATTCTTCGTGCACTTCACAATGACATTCTCAACATTGCAACTGTTGGCTTTGCATCCACACCCGCAGATGAATATCTAACCGATACAATTGAATTGCGTGGTCTTTTGGGTGAAGTATTGGTACGAGATCAAAAGAATTATCGTCGTGTACTTGGCATTGTGACTTCATCTCTTCGTGCTGGAGTACAAACTAACACTATACGGTTAGCTACCAAGCCACGAACGGTAATAGAAGTAACATCGTACGGTTCGATTAAAGTGAATCTAATTCTTGCACTATGGATAACTGCTCCACAGCTACCATTGGGAGGAATGATGGGAGGACAATCATCATCATCTCAACAACAGGGAGAAGGGAACAATCAAGGATTTGGTGCACCATTAAAGATTGATATTTCCTCTGAATACATTATTGACTCGACTGGTAGAATAAGTCAGCACAAGA
>Ga0247833_1002513_pt1 | contig 26671 bp, 18 predicted proteins | sample LaCruzMarch2015__7_FD_187117 | JGI IMG/M metagenome (GOLD analysis project Ga0247833, IMG submission 187117) | Freshwater microbial communities from meromictic Lake La Cruz, Castile-La Mancha, Spain - LaCruzMarch2015_8m | ecosystem: Environmental > Aquatic > Freshwater > Lake | place: Spain... | reverse complement strand
TATGTTTTCACAATGTACACTCAAAATTTATACCCTACTGCACCTCCACGTTTCAGCTTCAGAATCACTCCAAACGATTTAATTTCTTCTCCAGTAGAAATCGGAACTTTCAATGCTACAACTGGAAGAAACGGATGGATTGAAGTAACTGCTACTTACATTTCAGAGTACACAGGTTCTGCAAGATTAAGTATTTATGATATTGACTTAACTAAAACTGGTAATGACTTCGGTATTGATGATATCTCTTTCGTTGAAACTTGCCCAGTAGGTTGCAGTCCAGTTGAAGTAATTAGCTACAACCCAGGTACTCAAAGCGATTTCTTAACACCAATTTCTACTGACAGAATTGATGCTACAGAAGCTTTAGGAACTCCAGAAAACAGTGATGTTGCGACTTCAGTTGCAGACTATAATTTCGTAACTTTAGGTTTCGCAGGTGAAATCGTATTGAAATTCGCTTATCCAATTAAAAATGGTGAAGGAGATGACTTATATGTTGTTGAAACATCTTTCGGTACAAGTGGAAATCAAAATTGTGCACGTTTCCCTGAGAAAATCAGAGCGTATGCTTCTCAAGACAACTGTAACTGGGTGTATTTAGGTGAAGGTTGCCAAAATACATACTTCGACTTACAAGGTTTAAACTGGGCACAATATGTTAAAATTGTAGACATCACAAACCCAGAATCTTTCCAAGGTTTAGTTGATGGATATGACTTAGACGGTGTTGTATGTTTAAATGGCGAAGAATTAAATCCAGTTCCTACTGATTTAGTATTCGGTTCTGCTCAAGAAATCATCTCTTACGAGCCAGGTCAACGTAAAAATGGTTCTGATGTAGTTGATGCAAGAAAAATTCCTGCTAGTGCGCTTGGTGTTCCACAAAACAACAATACAATTAACTTCGTAGCTCTTGGATTCGGTGGATCATTAGTTGTTAAATTTGACTATGTGATATTTGATGCTCCAGGTGTTGATGTTCAAATGGTAGAAACATCTTTCGGAAACCCATCTTGTAATGGTTACCCAGAAAAAGCAATGGTAGAAGGTTCATTGTTCGAAAATGGTCCTTGGACATTGTTAAGTACAAATGGAGATTTTTGTTTAGATGGTGGAATTGATGTAGCTGCTGCTGGTGTTGTTCAATACTTAAGAGTTACTGATCGTACTATTCCTGGTTCTTTCTCAGGAACTGCTGATGGTTATGATGTAGATGGTTTCATTGTAAGTAACAATTGTGCTAATGCTAACGCTAAATTTGCTGCTCACACAGACAATAATGAAACTGCAAACGAAGTAGCTTCAAGCTCAGTATATCCAAATCCATTCTCTGATTTTGTAAATGTTGCAATCTCTACAGGTGATTTAGATAAAACTGCTACAATTAAAGTTGTAAACTACTTAGGACAACAAGTATTTACTCACACTTTAAGCGTTACAGCTTCTAGCGAAGTAAGTACTTCATTAAACCTTTCTAATTTATCTAGCGGAGTTTATTTCTTAACTGTAGAAACAAACAACTCAAGAGAAACAATGAAGGTTGTTAAAAAATAATCTTTAGTTTTTTAGGTAAGCAAACTACCTGTCCTTAATTGGGCAGGTAGTTTTTTTGTTTATAATGGTATAAGAAACGCAAGTATTAAATTGTCTACTATACTTATTTGAAACTGATTTGCAGTAAATTAATTTATTAGAAAAAGATTTTTAAAACAAATTGCTGTACGCAAGAAACTTGAGGTTTAACTATAAAATTCCTAATAAGAAAATGATTACACTAGAAGATTACTTAAATTTATTGTGAAAACTATTATGAAATAAAATCAAGGAAATTTAGATTCGTTGCGTGGAATAAAAAAACCTTTAATGCAGTTTAAATTCCTTATACAAACCTGTATATGGTTTTTTTCTCTTATTCCCGCACCTTTAAAAATAGGGCCACCTTCAGTGAAAATTCCTCTTACAGTATCGAATATTTTTAAATTGCTGTAACCGTTTGCTGTAACATCCTTAACTATTTCTTCTCCAATTTTTTGATGCATATATTCAAAAACTGCGCAATCTAATTCTCTAATCACTAAATCTTGATGACTATCTTTAGGATGGTCGCGATTTTCTGGAATTCTTTTATTTGCAATAGATAAGTCTCCTTTCATTGCATTATAATATACGGGCAATAATTCAATGAATTCTGAATCGGTAAGATCTAAGCAATAATCCAATTGGTAAATAACACCAATTACAGAAGGGGTTTTAATATTTCCTCTTTTCTGTTTGTCTTCAGCCCATTTTAGGGCTCGTGAAAAATTGTTTTCCCAAATATAAAATCCGTGGCCAAGCCAATCAAAATCTTCTTCACTTTTCTTAACCTTATCTGGATTTGTGACTAATTGATTTCTTATATCTAGGTCACATCCATGAAAACCTAGCATAAGATTAGGCCTCTTCTGATACATTATTTTGCCAAAGCAAATACTTTATCTAATTTTTTAAAATGAGTTGAGAAGTTCTCATTTTTAGTGAGGATTTTAGCTGATTGAAGCGACGCTATAACAGAAGCTCTGTCTTTTTTTTCTGATGTTATCTTTTTAGCCAAATCCATTAAAAGTTTTAGTTGGTTCGCTTCCATGGTAATAAGATTTTAATTGTAGAACAAAGTTAAAGAAATATTTAAATTAATCTATGTCTATTCCTAAAAATGGTTTACATGTTTTAGTTTTCAAATTTATTTATTTTAGTTGTTGTAAATTTTCTTTTTGCTTCTTTTTCTTTGTTGATAAGTCAGTTTTTGTTAATAATCTCCTCCAGCTTTTCATTTTGAACTTTCCGAATAAGTGGGCTTTGCTTGGTGTCATTAGCATACAGCTCATATGAGGACGCTTATTATTATAAATTTCCACTACCCTTTTTATTTCTTTATCGGCTTGAACATTGTTAACAAAGCCCTGGTCGATGTCGAATTCACCCTTTAAAATACCGTTTACCCGCTCTGCTACTGCATTCTCATAAGGATCCGAGTTTTCAGTCATGCTAATTTTGATGTTGTTATCCTGTAAAATTTTAACATAATCGTCGGAACAATATTGAAAACCTCTATCTGAATGATGCATTAACTCACTGCCCTTGTAAACCCTGCCTTTCAAAGCCATTTTAAGCGCCTCTAATGGACCTTTTGTACTTAACGTAGGATAAAGACTAAAGCCCGCTATTTTCTTTGAATAATAGTCTGTAATTAAACTTAAATAAGCAAAACCATTATCTGTTCGAATATAGGTTATATCGCTTACCCAAAGCTGCTCTGGTGCTGTAATTTCCATATCTTTTAACAGATTTTTATATTTTCTGAATTTGTGAAATGAATTGGTGGTAACTGCATACTTTCTTCTTCTTTTAATTAATAATCTATTCTCTCGCATTATGCTTAAAAACTTATCTCTGCCTATATTAGGTGCTAATTGATGCATCTCAGCTTTGAAAGCATTGTAAATTTTTACACAACCTAATTTGCGCTGTTCTACTCTTAAATTCTTGACATAATCGATTAAGAGCGATGATACAGCTTCTTTATCTTTGGTAGCTTTAAATCGCTTATATAAACCTTGTCTACTCAACCTGAACACATCGGCTAATTGCCTTTTTTTAAGGCGTTTCGCTTGACGGCTATCTCTTTTGCAACATGATCGGGCAAGTACTTTTTTGAAAGCTCTAAGCCAGTTTCCTCCTCAAACTCAGCGATTAAATCCTGTTGAAAATCCTTTATTAACTCCAATTCCTCAATGCGTGATTTGAGTTTCTTTAATTCATCTTTCTTTGACATATAAGCTTTTTTATCATCTAAAGTACTGTATTTTTCCAACCAGTAATCTATGCTCGATCTGGAAACCTCATACTTCTTCGCTGCCTGACTTATTGAAATCTTATAACAGCTAACTTCGGAAACAATCTGTCGTTTCAAGGAAAAATTAATCCGTTTTCTTTTCTTTTTTTCGGCACCTGTGCCTTCATTGTTGTTGCTCATTTTTTAGGTTTTTTGTAAACCTATTTCAGGAGAAGACACTATTGAGTTTTCTAATAACGTATTGGGTCATTATTTTCATTGTAAATTCTTACCTTGATAGATAATATCTTCGATGCTATATAGGTACCGAAATAAACGTGTTTAAATTTCCGTCAAATTTCCAATGAATAGTTCCATCAATACTATCCATGCATCGGTATTTAATTCATCGATAATAAATTTCTTATGCGAATTTTGAGCAAGTTCATTTATAAGTTCTACAAATCCTTGGGTAAAACCTTAAAACAATGATTCCTTTCAGTGTAAAAGTAAAAACAAGAAATACCTTACGGCACAAATTAGCTAAAAAGCATCTGTAAAATAACACTATGTTTTTTCATAGTATCTGTGAATGTATTCATTATGGGTAAAATAATACTTTTGCCACTATGAAAGTAATAAAGATTTCAATTGTTGACGATCATTCCGTTGTGAGGTCTGGACTTTCGGCACTTATTAATAGCTGGAATGGCATGCGGGTGATGCATGAATTTGAATCGGGTGAGGATTTCTTAAAGAGTATTAAAAAAGAGAAACATTCTGATGTCATTATTTTAGATAACCATTTGAAAGGAATAACTGGCGAACAAACCTTTTTAAACATGCAGAAATCAGGTATTTTCTTGCCTGTAATTTTGTTAACAGTTGAAGACAATCAAGAAATGTTTAATCGCTTATTACAGCAAGGTCTTTTTTCGGCAGAATCCAAAACAATCAAACCTGAAATTTTAAAACAGCGCATTATTCAGGCATCCGAGAAAAGTGTTGTAGAAAACAAGCCTGCTGATATGCTCATAGAGAAAATCTCTCCACGTGAAATGGAGTTTATGCGATTAATCTGCAATGATCGGGAATATACCTACCAAGAAATTGCACATATTATGAATGTTCATGTGCGCACGGTCGACGGATTTCGTAAGTCCTTGTTTAGTAAACTCAATATGAAATCAAAAACGGGATTGGTAATGTTTGCAATGAAAAATAAGTTAGTATAAACGAAATATAAGTCCATTACGACCAATAATAAAAAATAAAATTGGAGTCCAGAACCCAATTTAATAACGGGGCATATCCTACAAAGAGAATCTCACTTTTTTATTCTACTTCGTTTTATCAATTACAACATAAATTGTATCGATAATTCTACCAGTTCTTTCTGGTTGATTGCTTCCATTAAACGCTTTCCCGAAATTCTTTTCCAATACTTCTACTTTGTTAATGAAATGGTTTGTTTCACCTCGGTTGCTGAACCAATTTTTGCCAGCCGTTTCATGATAAACTAACTTCACTTTCCATCCATATTGGGCTGCAGAATCGAGTGTGTTTATTACTAGTTGGTTGGGATTATCATTGTCTATTGAAAAATCAAACGGAACACTGCTATTCATTCCTGTTTGTGTTACGTTGAGATGCCCCTCCCAACTTTTCCAAATTAAACCCGTTTCCGAAAATTGAGTAATAACTCCAATTCGTTCGCCGTTTGAATAGTTCTCAGAACAGCTTGTGAGCATCAATGAAGCAGATGCTAGTGCTAAAATAAATTGCTTTTTCATTATTAAATTATTTATTAAAAAAATTAATTCACTTTTTCTTTATTTAAAAGAACACCTGCAATGATCACCAATGAGATACCGGGAACAATTGTTAATGCAGTTTCACGTCTCCAAGATGAGACTATAAAATAGAGTATGTAAGCAGTGCCCAAAGCTAAAAGTAAATATCCAAATCCTTTTCTCTGTTTGGGGCTGAGTAATTTTTTTTCTGAAGTCATAATTGTTTAGTTAAATTTTAAATGTGCTCACCGAATTTGAACACCTTTTTTCCAAACATGGTTTATGGAATTCAAGCGTTTGATGTCGGTTAAAACATCGCCTTCAATCAACACAAAATCGGCAGTTAAGCCTGTTTGAATAATGCCTTTGTTTTTGAGTTTATATGCTTTGGCAGGGTTGATGGTGGCTGTTTTTAATGCTTCTAAAGGCGAAAGTCCAGCTTCCACATACAAGGCGAGTTCTTCGTATAAATCGGTCGTGTAATTCATTCCTTCTGCAGGAGCGTCGGTGCCAGCAAGTATTGGAATTCCTGCTTTATGAAGACGGCCAATCTCAGCGATTATTTGCTCTAAGGTGAGTTTGTAACTTTTCATGTTATGGATTTTTTTCGCCTTGCAATGAATGAGCAATGTTGGTGTAATGTAAAATTCACGTGAACGCCATTTGAGCAAGGTTTCATCCGATATCAGGCCGTCAATCCAACCATGAGCGATGATATCGGCCCCATGGTCAAATTCATAATCGGCATCTCCCAATAATTCGGAATGAACAACAGCCAACAAATTGTTTTTATGTGTTTCCGTAATCAATGCATCAAACAAGGTATCACTAAACTTTTCGGGCAACCGTGAATCGTACATTATTTTAATAAAATCGACCTGTTGATCAACTCGATCTTGAATAAACTGAACGACCTCTTTTTTAGTTTTTGGGGCAAATGGATTTAATTGTTGGATATATAATTTAATCACACTATTGGGCATATCAGCGGCAATGCCAGAAGTATAGAAGTTAGCGTATGTGGGTTTTTCTGCAAGTTTTCGAAAATGCTTGATTGAATCTTCTTGCAATCTTAACAACTCAATCAGTGTTAAAATACCTGCTTGTGCTGCATCTTTTAAATCGTTAGAACTTGAAAGATGGCAATGCGCATTGATTAATCCAGGTATCAATGTTTTATTCTTTCCGTCAATTATCTTTTTGGATTTCAATAAGGATGTTTGATTACTGGAATCGATTTGTACAATTTTACCTTTCTTAACATAGATATTGGCGTGTTCTGTCACTTTATTGCCATCAAATAATTTTACATCAGAAATCGTAAAATCAACAGATTTAGAACTTGAGCAAGAGGTTATTAAAATCAATATTCCGAATATAATACAACTCAAAAATATTTTCATAATTCTTATTCGTTTAATTTTAAAACAGTTATTTCTTTACGTTCCGATTTCCATACATGATAAAATGCAGCCAAGTCTTTGATTGGAAGAAAATGTCATAGTTAAATTATAAATTAGTTTGGTTAATTAAGACATTACAAACCATAATAACCATCACCATTATTCCCACTTGATATTGTTGATTATAATTTAGCGCATAAACCGCAATTAAATTCAGAAGTTCTGCTTGAGGGGTTTCGCTATTTTCAAATTCATACTCGTATCTCCAACGCTTCCAATTGTATTTGGCTTTTATTTCAATCAACTCATTATTTTCTTGGTTTTTAAGGAAAGTTCGAATTTTAAAAATCCCTTTGGAGATAATTTTATATTCTACCCCATTTTCCATTATTATCGAAAAACGCCCTCGGAAATTCATTTTTAGTTTTATTTTCTCAACGTCATCTTGAGTAATTTTAAATTTTGCAAACCAAGAAAAAATTTGTTTTATAGCATGGTTGTCATTTTTACATGTTTGGATATCAGCTGAGTAAGTAAAAATGCTTTTGTAGGTTAGTGTACCTTTTACTTCATTGTTTTCAAGTAATTCGTAGGAGTTTCTTTTTTTAGGAATTGCAATCATGCGTAATAATTTAAATGTCGATTAAGGTTTAGTTTTTCAGAACCAAAAGTATGTTTTTTCATAAGCGACGATCAAGGTAGGTTTACTATGAAAAAACATGGTATAGAATTAACTTAATTGATACATTATATATGTAACATACAAATAGACTGTTCCAATAGCTCAAAATAGGAGATAAGGAAACAGAAGTTGCTCGAAATGAAACCCGAATAGGGGTGGCGACCTTTTGAAGTTGTGAAATCTTTTTATTGAATATTTTCATATAAAAGATTAGGTAAATCAATAGCATTATTCAGATAAGCTTATATAAACTCATAATTTAAAATTGAAAAAATAGTTAGCCCCCCAAAAACTCTGTTTTGTCGGAGTAAATTGAGATTTAATCGAAAAGAAGCGCTTGGGTGGTTTTTATTGTTAGAAATTTGTACTAGTAAAAATACCTAACCTATTTGTTACTTATGTTTTCAACTTATCTAAACAACCGGATTCGAAAAAAAGAAAATTTTGGAAGCTGACTTTTATTAAATTATGATTCCATAAATCCCCTTGAAGGCTTCACTTCATAAAATACGGAATTGTTATTGAAACAATCATGCTTCTTGGAAGTAGTAATTTAAAATCCATGTTTAAAAACCCTATTGCAACAAAAAAAAGATAAGTTGAGGTTTAGCATTACTACCTGCTTTATTAGTTTAAGCAGGTAGTTTTTATTCTCATTACATCTTTTAAATGTAAAATTTCAACCAGAGTAAATAAGATTTGAGCGTCTGTTACAGATGGAAACTTGAGAAAATATTTAGAAATAATTTCGATCTCATCTTAAAATAATACACATCTAAAATTCAATGATTATCCAGCTTCTTGGGAAAATATAATATTGAGTCTTTTTAAATTTTGAGACCCTCAAAAAGTAGACTATTAATGAAAAACTTACGCACAATTATTTTTGCTACTCATTCACAAAATACCTAATTATCAAGCTTTTGAAGCATATTGTAAATATTCGAAAACAAAAATTGATTGATTTTAACAAAATTCTAATTCAAACTTACGCATAGGAATTGAAATTATTCTTAACCCTAATAACCTTCATTTCAACTCATCGTATCAAATCGTCAAACATTAATACATACAGATGAAAAACGTATTACTTTTTAACAAGATTACTCTACAATTCATTGTTTCCATTTTAACCGCTTTTAGGGAAGCTTTCTTTAAGAAAGAGGACGTAACTTCAGTCCCGGTAATTAAACAAGAAGGGGCAATTTCTCGTCGCTGGAAAAGCATCAGTATACATCGCAATGTGCGGTCGATTCTGAAAATGCTTTCTATTACTGGATGGAGTTATAGCCAATCCTTAAAACTGAATAAGTCTAGCATTACGGAAACCTTAAAAGGTAATTTTAACAATTGGGGAACTAAGATAGTTTTACCAATTAGTTTATTTCTATTAGTTGCAAGTAACGTTTATGCGGCGCCTCCCAACTACACAGTTGTTGGTGTTGACAAATTTAATGGTGCCGATGGAGCAGGAAATTCTATAAGCCAAAATGCAACTGCTTTAGGAGGTTCTTTCAATGCTATTATCAGAAATGGATCAACAAACGATTTTACTTTCGATTGTGGTTCAATGACTACCAATTGGGAAGATCAACCCAAAGGAGCAATAATTTTCAGATATACCAACGCCAGCAGTTTTTATGCTGTAACGTATCATCGTGATTTGTTTGGTACTGGAAATTATATGGTTAGATTAAAATTAAACACTTTAAACAGCCCATTATCTTCAACAGGTGATTTAGGAAGCTACACTATTCCAGGGGGAGGGGGTGTAACATCATTAAAAGTAACTGCAGTTGGAAGCTCAATAAAGATATGGATTAATGGAACATTAAGAATTAATGTAACTAATTCCGCTCTACCTTCAGGTAGCTATGGATTTGGTGTTGGCCCAAGATTTAACGACGACAGTGTTATTTGGAATAATGTTGTTTGGTCCGCAGCGGCATCTGGACCCAGTGAGTCAATCCAAAATTTTGGTACTGGAACAACTGGTTTTGGAGGAGTCAATGTAACAAGCACAACTTATCTACCAAATCCAACACCCGCAGGAACTACATTCGTTAGATCCAGTAATGGAACTGGTGGTGGACTTCAACTTCAAAATTCTTCTGCACTTGGAACAACTGGTTCTATATTAAGAGCAACTGCCTCTACTAATGGGTCAGTTGTTAAAGTAACGCCCATCTTAGAAAACAATACAGGTAAAGTGGCTTATGCGCGCTTTAAAGCGATGTTTGGAAATTCTACTGGTGGGAATACCGCAACTTCGGGTATTTGGCAAATGTTTTTAGGAAATGGTGCAATGTACTCTGATGCAAATGGTTTTACAAGCAATCAAGTGAATGTTGGTTTACAGTTTACTTACGGTGCTTCGGGTGCAATAACCATGAACTACAGAAATAATGGAGCATGGAGTACGACTAGTCTTACATCAAACCCATTGTATCAATCAGTGTATTACGATTTCGAGATTTTCTCAAACAATAAGTCTTCTGGAACGGAGAATTACACATACAACGGTGTTTCAAGTACTGTTGCAGTGGGTAAATTTGATTTATATGTGAATGGTCGAATTATAGGAAACGAGCTAAATGACGGCGAACTTGCAAGTAATACTGATATCAGAAGCATTACATTCACTGGTATTAGTAGCGCGAGCAATGTGGCAAATATCTTTTTAGATGATGTTGCCCTTCATAATACAATTCCTGCAACAACAACACGACTAACAAACCCTGCTGCATTCGATCTGTCTTCAGCGAATTACAGCTTTACAACTTGGGCAAATACCAGCACAGTAGGAACCACTCCTTCGAACATGAAATTCCATTGGAGTGAAGTAAACAGTCAGAATCCAACATTGGTTCAATCTGTTGCAACACAAGATTATGTTTGGGGTTATAACTACAGCATGGCAGACAGCCGCATAATTGGTTTAGGTGCGAGTGGTATAGAATTTAGACAAGCAAATACAGGTCACTCCTCTACTTCTTCTGGTAATCTCGGTGAAGCAGTTGTGAGTGTAAATGCAAGCAACCGACAAGATGTTCAAGTTTCATGGGTTGCGGCATTAAATACGAATGCCACAGTCGATCATAAGTTAAGAGCTCAATACCGTATTGGAAATACAGGAGCCTACACAGATTTGCCTGGAACAGCTGCAAACATAGAATTTAACAGTACTGGAGCAACAGTAGGTACACCAGTAAGTTATGGGCCAATTACATTACCAGCGGCTTGTAACAACCAATCGGAAGTTCAAATCAGGTGGGTGTATTATTGGGGTGGTTCAGGAACAGGTGCTGGTGATGGTATTCGCCTCGATGAGATTTCCATTTCTTCTGTATGTTTTGCACCAGTTGCAACTGCAGGATCCGCTTTAACTGCAATTTGCCAGGGCGGAACATCGGCTGCATTAGGCGGATCGGTTGCATCGCCTGCTACAGGCGGAACATGGTCAACAACTGCAGGAGGAACTTTTTCGCCCAATGCTACGACCTTAAATGCCACCTGGACTCCTCCAGCCGCATACAGTGGAACGGCAACATTAACCTTAACTACAAGTGGAGGAAGTTGCGGTACAGCGACCAGTTCAAAAACTATAGTAGTTACTCCTACAAACACAGCAGGAACAGCTTCTTCAACACCAACGCTTTGTATCAATACAGCTTTAACCAACATCACCAGAACAACTACTGGTGCAACTGGAATTTCTAATAGTGGCGTTGCAGGTGCAAATGGACTTCCTGCTGGTGTTTCCGCGGCTTGGGCTTCAAACACAATCACCATCAGCGGAACTCCAACAGCTTCTGGAACATTTAACTACAGTATTCCTTTAACAGGTGGTTGTGGAGCGGTGAATGCAACTGGAACGATCACGGTTACTCCAGCCAAAACTCCTGGAACAGCTTCTTCGAATCCAACGCTTTGTATCAATACAGCTTTAACCAACATCACCAGAACAACTACTGGTGCAACTGGAATTTCTAATAGTGGCGTTGCAGGTGCAAATGGACTTCCTGCTGGTGTTTCCGCGGCTTGGGCTTCAAACACAATCACCATCAGCGGAACTCCAACTGCTTCTGGAACATTTAACTACAGCATTCCATTAACAGGTGGTTGTGGAGCGGTGAATGCAACTGGTACAATCACAGTTACTCCAGCCAATACGCCTGGAACAGCATCTTCTACTCCAACACTTTGTATCAATACAGCGCTTACAGCAATCACCCGCACGACAACGGGTGCAACCGGTATCGGAGCTGCAACGGGTCTTCCTGCAGGTGTTTCCGCGGCTTGGGCTGCTAACGTTCTTACAATCAGTGGAACTCCAACTGCTTCTGGAACATTTAACTATAGCATTCCTTTGACAGGAGGATGCGGAGCGGTGAATGCAACCGGTACGATCACAGTTACGCCTGCAAATACTGCAGGAACTGCTTCTTCGAATCCAACGCTTTGTATCAATACGGCTTTAACCAATATCACCAGAACAACAACTGGCGCAAATGGTATCGGAGCTGCAACGGGACTTCCTGCAGGTGTTACTGCTGCTTGGGCTGCTAACGTTCTTACAATCAGTGGAACTCCAACCGCATCAGGAACATTTAACTACAGCATTCCTTTAACAGGTGGTTGTGGAGCGGTGAATGCTACTGGTACGATCACAGTTACGCCTGCAAATACTGCAGGAACAGCTTCTTCGAATCCAACGCTTTGTATCAACACAGCTTTAACTAACATCACCAGAACAACAACTGGTGCAACTGGCATCGGAACAGCTACTGGACTTCCAGCAGGCGTTACTGCTGCTTTTGCATCAAATACAATCACCATCAGCGGTACTCCAACGGCTTCTGGAACATTTAACTACAGCATTCCTTTAACAGGTGGATGTGGAGCGGTAAATGCAACTGGAACAATCACGGTTACTCCGAATAAAACAGTGAGTGGACCATCTTCAACTCCAACACTTTGTATCAATACAGCATTAACAAGCATCACACATACAACAACGCTTGCAACTGGAATTGGAGCGGCAACGGGTCTTCCAACAGGCGTTACTGCTGCTTGGGCTTCAAACACAATCACCATCAGCGGTACTCCAACTGCTTCTGGAACATTTAACTACAGCATTCCTTTAACAGGTGGTTGTGGAGCGGTGAATGCAACTGGAACGATTACAGTTACTCCGGCCAATACGCCCGGAACTGCTTCTAGCAACCCAACGCGTTGTATCAATACTGCATTAACCAACATCACCAGAACAACAACTGGCGCAACTGGCATCGGAACAGCTACTGGACTTCCAGCGGGTGTGACTGCTGCTTGGGCTTCAAATACACTAACCATCAGCGGTACACCAACAGCTTCTGGAACATTTAACTACAGCATTCCTTTAACAGGTGGTTGTGGAGCGGTGAATGCAACTGGAACGATTACAGTTACTCCGGCCAATACGCCTGGAACTGCTTCTAGCAACCCAACGCTTTGTATCAATACTGCATTAACCAACATCACCAGAACAACAACTGGTGCAACTGGCATCGGAACAGCTACTGGACTTCCAGCGGGTGTGACTGCTGCTTGGGCTTCAAATACACTTACCATCAGCGGTACTCCAACTGCATCAGGAACATTTAACTACAGCATTCCTTTAACAGGTGGTTGTGGAGCGGTGAATGCAACTGGTACGATCACGGTTACTCCTGTAAACACAGTTGCTCTTTCTTCTGCTGCTGGAACAAACGCTCAAACAAGATGTATCAACACAGCAATTACGAACATTACCTACGCTACAACAACTGCAACTGGCGCAACATTCAGCGGATTACCTACGGGAGTTTCAGGTGCTTGGGCATCTAACGTTGTAACCATCAGCGGAACACCTTCGGTATCAGGAACATTTAATTACACAGTTACATTAACAGGTGGTTGTGGAGCAATAACAGCAACAGGGTCAATTACTGTTACTCCAAACCCAACAGTAAATGTGGGCTCAGGCTTGGCGGCTATTTGTGCTGGTGGGTCATCGACTGCATTGGGTGGTAGTGTAAATTCACCTGCTACAAGCGGTACATGGACCTCGTCGGCTGGTGGAACATTCAATCCAAATGCGACTTCAATAAATACAGCAACATGGACGGCGCCTGCAGCCTTCTCGGGCACTGCAACACTTACATTAACCTCATCGGGTGGTGCTTGCGGAACAGCAACTGGCTCTAAGAGTATCACTGTGAATCCATTGCCGGCAAATGCAGGGACGATTACAGGTACAGCAACCGTTTGTCAAGGACAACCAGGCGTAGTATTTTCTGTGCCTGCTATTACAAATGCAAATACATATTCTTGGTCTTATAGTGGAACTGGATTTTCTGCATCAGGATCTACAGCATCTATTTTTGGAAGCTTCTCTGCAACTGCAACATCGGGCAATTTAACTGTTCGAGGAGTGAATGCTTGTGGCAATGGAGTTGTTTCGGCAACCTATGCGATCACAGTAAACAATGTACCATCAGCAGCAGGAGCGATTACGGGAAGTCCATCGTTATGTCAGGGACAAAACGGAGTTGCTTACTCGGTTGCTCCAATTGCTGGCGCAACTAGTTACTTGTGGAGTTACACAGGAACAGGATTTACAGCATCAGGTTCAACAGCATCGATCACTGCAAACTTCTCTGCATCAGCAACAGCTGGGGTATTAACAGTAAGAGGTGTAAACAGCTGTGGAAATGGTATTGCATCTGCGAACTATAACATTAGCGTAGCGCAATTGCCAGGAACACCAGGAACTATCCTAGGGCCATCAACCGTTTGTAAAGGCCAAGCTGGATTTACATTTACGATTCCTGCCATTGCAAATGCGACCAGCTACAACTGGGTGTATACAGGAACAGGTATTACTTTCTCTGGCAATACTTCAATGGTAACTGCAACTATTAGCAATACGGCTACATCGGGTGTAATTCGAGTTCGTGGTGTAAGTGCTTGCTTAAATGGACCATTTAGTGCAGACTTCTCAGTAACTGTAAACAACGCACCAACGGTTTCAATCACCAGCAATTATTGTGGAAATCCGGGATTTGTAATCTTAACTGCGAGCTCTGGTTTCACTAACTACTTGTGGAGCACTGGGGCAACTACCTCATTTATTAATGCTGATATCGCTGGCCAATATACCGTAACCGTAGCAAATTCGGCAGGTTGTACTGCAACTGCTTCGGTGGGTGTTGCAACTGAATTGGTTACCAATGGTAGCTTTAGTGCTGGGAACACAGGCTTTAGTACAAACTATACATATGTAGCCGATGTTGCAGGAGCAAGTGAAATGTATCCTGAAGGCACCTATGCGGTTGTTCCGAATGCCCATAATGTTCATACATCGTTCTATGGTACAGGGCATACGCCAGCAGGCGGGCCATATATGGTAGTTAACGGGCATCCTACTCTTGGTCAAGCAATTTGGAGCCAGAACAACATTGCTGTTCAACCTAATACAACGTATTATTTCTCCGCTTGGGGAATGAGTGTTGTGAATAATAACAATGGCGTTTTGCGTTTCTCAATTAATGGAAGCCAAGTTGGAACAACAGCGTTTCTTCCGAATGGCTACAGCAGCACGGCTGGTCCATTTAATTGGGTACGTTTCTACGGAAGCTGGAACTCGGGCTTTGCAACAACAGCAAATCTTTCGATTGTAAACCTTAATACTGTTCTGGGTGGTAATGACTTTGGCTTGGATGATATTTCATTCGGAACACTTTCGCCAGTTGCACTATCTGTTAATCCAAGCACTATCTTGGGAACCACAGTTTGCCAAGGTAACGAATTGGTGCTCAATGCGAATGCGGTAGGTGGTGCGAGTCCATTTACTTACCAGTGGAGCGGACCTAACGGATTTACATCTACAGTGATGAATCCAACTGTTACGGCTTCTGCTGCTGCTGTAAATGCTGGCACGTATACGCTTATTGTTACAGATGGCTTTGGATGTACAGCTACATCTACTGTTGTTGTAACCATCAGTGCGCTGCCATTGAACCGCACACCTGTAGCAACAGTTCCAACAGTATGTGTTAATGGAAGCACTACAATTACTCTAGCCACTTCTCAAACAGGAATTAGCTATCAATTGCGAAATGATGCTAACGATTCACATGTAGGCGATCCTATAGCAGGAACGGGTGGGACAATTACCTTCTCGGTTGATAATCTTTTGGCAACTACAACTTACAACGTATTGGCAACGGGTGCTCTAACCCAGTGCTCGGTTGAGATGCCAACAACGGTTACCATTACAGTTGCTGCTACTCCTGTGCTTGCCATTACCAATCAGGCGGTATGCTCTGGAACTGTAGATTTAACAGCTGCAGCAGTTACTGCTGGAAGCACTGGTTCTGGAACACTTTCATACTGGACCAATGCTACAGCAACAACAACATTAGCAACTCCAACGAGTGTTGCTACTTCAGGTGTTTACTACATCAGAAGTATTGTAGGAACCTGCGTTGATATTGAGCCTGTTACAGTTTCAATTAGCACAACGCCAATCACAGGATTCTCATACCCAACTACTCCATATTGCAGTACCGAATTAGATCCTGCTGCAACCATGAATGCAAGTGCTGTTGCAGGTGTGTTCACTTCACTAACAGCAGGTTTGGTGTTCTCGAACACTTCAACTGGTGCCATCGACTTGTCGGCAAGTACGGCTGGAACTTACACTGTGCGCAATACAGTTTCACCTTCAGGTGGCTGCCCTAGCGTAAATTCAACATTTTCAGTAGTAATTACAGGTGCGCCACTTACCGATTTCTCTTACGATGCGGGTAACGATTTTTGTCAGGTGTATAGTGCCGCAAACCCAACTCCAGTTTTTGGACCAGGTGCAGCGGCAGGAACATTTGCTTCTACATTCGGATTGAATTTTATAAGCACCAGCACTGGGGTAGTGAATTTGGCTTCATCAACTCCGGGTAACTACGCCATCTGGAATACACGTCCTGCCATTGGTGGCTGCGCTGCAGAAAGCGACACAGTATTTATCGACATCAACCCATATGTATTCGCTGGTTCTGTTAATTCATCGATTTCAGACGACATCGTATGCTTGGGCGAAACAATTGACTTATTCTCACAAACATCAGCATACAGCAGTGTGTTGCTTCGTGAGCGTTTTAACGGAACGATTAATAACTGGGTAAGAGCAAATTCATCTGTAGGTGGAACTGTAGCAAATGCTGCTTGGACATTGAGACCTAACAATTACGATTACAATGGTAATAACCACAAATCGAACGACAATACACAGTTCTATATGTCGAATAGCCAGGCTCAAAATGGTACTACTACATTAACTACGCTACGCTCTCCGAGTATGAATACTGTTGGTTACACGAATTTAAGTCTTGACTTCTTCCATTATTTCAATGCCTTTGATAATACGGGAGACACTGCTCAAGTGCAAGTTTCATTGAACAACACAACTTGGACAACAGTTGCTACTTACACAACAGACCAAGGAAACAGAAATGGTTTTGCCAATCCTGTGATTAATTTGAACGCCTACATTGGACAACCGATTTTCTATGTGAGATTCAGATACCGTGCTTCAGACGACCGTTTGTGGGCAATCGATAACGTATCACTTACAGGAAACTGTACCAAGTACTTCTACAACTGGGCTTCTGCACCTGCAGGATTCAGTTCTACCTCTGCAAATCCAGTTAACGTGGTTCCTCCGCAGAATTCATTCTACGTGGTGAATGCAACCAATACCTTTGGCTGCAGCAATCCTTCGTCGCCACTTCCTGTTACTGTAAATGCATTGCCAATCCTAACTAGTTCTTTAACGCCTCCAGCGGTGTGTGGAAACGAAGTATTTACTTATGTTCCTACAAGTACACCTTCGACTGCATTAATTAGCTGGACAAGACCTGCAGCTGCAGGAATTACCAATGCCGCTATTACAGCTGCACAATCAGGTAATCCTAGTGAAACGTTGGTAAACCTTACCAATGCCGACAAGAATGTGATCTACAACTTTACGCTTGACAATAACGGGTGCTCACAAGTTGTGCCTGTTACTTTAGCTGTGAAACCAATCCCTGTGATTGATCTTGGAACCAACTTAAGTGTTTGTAATGGAGCACCAGCACAGCTCAACACGACCATCACCAACGGATTAACAGTTGACAATTACTCATGGTCGCCATCTACTGGATTGAGCAATACGACGATTTCAGATCCAACAGCGATTGTTCCGACAGCAAGTCAAAGCTATGCTGTAACAGTTCAAGCTACAAACGGCTGCAGCAGCACAAGTGCTACTGTATCTGTAACCAATACTGGTTTCGGAGGCACAGCAGGATTGTGGTTAGGTACTGTAAACAGCAACTGGGATGATTGTCGCAACTGGGCAGATGGCACAATTCCAACCAATGTTACCAACGTAACAGTAGATGGAAATGCATTAAACGACATCCAGATTACTGGTTCACAACAATGCAACAACTTGTTGTTCTTGTCTAACAACAACACAACTAGAACGATAACACTTCTTGCAAATGCAACACTAGAAGCGAGCGGTAACATTGCTGTTGCGAAGGGTTCCGGAACAGGAACAATCACGTTGCGGTTAATGCCAAATTCAACATTAACCTGTAACAACCTATCGATTTCAGGTACAGCAGCTGGAGCTGGCAATGCAATTGTTCAGAAAGACATGACGAATACAGCGATCAACGTGAACGGTAGCCTAAGTATTGATCCGGGAGCTCAGCTTGACATGAACGATGACAACAGTGGAACATCAGAAGGAACATTGAGCATTAAAGGAGACTTTGTAAACAATGGGAATGCATCCGATTTCAATATTGGAAATGTGCAAATTATCTTGAGTGGAAATGCATTGCAAACTATTACTTGTCCAATCAACCAAGACTTTGGCAGTGTAACCCTAGACAACAGTTCTGCGGCAGGTGTGAGATTGAATAACAACATTTCAGTATCAAGAGGCATGCAGTTCATCAACGGCTTGCTCGACTTGAACTTAAACACACTCACATTGGGATCAAGCACTGCAAATGCAGCCATTACAGGAAGCGGTAACAATAGTTATATACTTGCATGGGATGGAAGTGATAATGGAACTGTGGTGCACAAAGTAAACAGTGTTGGAGGTAACTATCTTTTTCCAATAGGTGATTTGAATGATTACACTCCATTTTCAGTTAATTTCAACAGTGCAACGTTGAGTAACGCTTCATTAACAGCAACGCTAAAAGTTAATACACATCCTGCAATTGTTTCAAGTACCAACTATTTAGGTCGTTACTGGAGCATTGAACCAACAGGAATTACAAACCCGAATTATAATGTCCAGTATAATTATGCAGCAAGTGATATTTTTGGTTCAGAAGGAACTTTATTTCCTGCCAAATATAATTCAGGTGGATGGCAAAGTTGCATTGAAAGTGCTTCTAATGCTATGATTGGTTCTGGTGGTGTAAATGTTACCACAAAAACATTATCATGGAACGGAATTACCACTTTCAGCGAGTTTACAGGTATTGGAAACGGAACTGCTTTACCTATAGAGTTGCTTTCTTTTACTGCTGATGCAACAGATAAGGATGTAATTTTAAATTGGACAACTGTTTCTGAAATAAATAATCACTATTTTGAAGTGGAACGAAGTATAGATACTAAAACCTCAAAATCTGTTGGTAAATTAAATGGTGCAGTTAACAGCAATACACTGCTTACTTACAATTTAATCGATGAAAATCCAGAAACAGGAACAAGCTATTACAGACTAAAACAAGTAGATTACGATGGTAAATTTACTTACAGCGAATGGATTCCTGTGAAATTTGAAGGCGAAGAGAAAATGCAACTCACTCAATTTGCAGTAAACAGAGAGGCTTCTGCAGTAAACTTCACATTTAGTAACTTGCCAATAGAATCTGTAAATGCAACTATTACTGTTTTTGATGTTTCAGGAAGGTTAGTTTATGATCAAGCAGTTCCTAATATTTCTAGAGCTTGGAATGGAAATATCACACTCGGCAACTTAAGCAAAGGAAATTATATAGCTCGTTTCGGTTTAGGAACACAAACAATTATCAGAAAATTCTATTATTAAATGGTTTCTTCAATAAATTGAATTCCATGTTTATGCTCCAGTTCATCTAGAATTGGAGCATAAATGTTTGGTGTAATAGGTAGAATCAATCCCCTTTCTTTTATTTTATCTTCTAAAAATAACTTTATAGCTATGGCCAGCGGTAAACCAACTGTTTTGGCCATTGCTGTTTTTATTTGACTTTCTCCTGTAAGACTTAATGAAGAAGTAATTTTGTGCTCAACGCCATTCATTTCGTATTCAAACAAATGCTGCATCACAATTAAATCCTTATCATCTTTTTGCAATTTCCATTTATCTTCAAGTAATGCCTGAACTATCTGAGCAGGACTTCCATTCTTAATCTTTATTTTTTCGTCAGAAAGCAAACCAGTCCATTCTAGTTTTTCAAAATCCACATCGCTATAATCGTTGCCCATCAATTTTTTAAAATCTGCTTTTAAATCACCGCTAACTTCTGGTAAAAAAGCTTCAATAAAAGAGCGGTATGTTAAATCATCAGTTATAGGAAATTGGAATGTATCATCGGTTATGCCCAATTGAACCAGAAAATTCCATGCTTTACAAAAACCTGCATGTCTTAATGTTCCTCTAATTAAAGTATCGATGTTATTTAGTCCGTAAATACTCTTGTATTCTAATGAATCTCTGTTAGGATAACCATCATAAACAGAACCATCTGTCATTGAAATGTTATTAGGATTGGCAAAAACCCTTTGATAAGGAACAAATTTAAGTTTGCCATTTTCAAGAAATCTTGCTGTTCCTTGTCCTGCGAGAATTACATTTCTTGGATTCCAGCTAAATTTATATGCCCAAGGCCCATCAATACTTTCCTTTGCAATCAAGCCGCCGCAATATGAATGAAAACCGGTAATTTTTGCTCCATTGCCTTGTAAAATATGTATAACTTTCATTGCCGACATGTGGTCTATTCCAGGGTCTAATCCACATTCGTTAATGAAAAAAAGTGATTTTTCTTTAATTTCTGCAGCATGACTTCTAAGGAATTCACTTTCATAAGAGGCTGTTGCTAGATGTACATTTTTAAGTAAGCATTGTTCTGCAACTAAGGGATGCATAAAAGCGGGTAACATTGAAACAACAATGTAGCTTTCCTCAATCAGATTGGCTCTATATTCTTCATTCGATAAATCGACATCTATAAGAGTTAGATGATCGTTACCATTTTTTAAATTAGAAATATGATTTGTATTGAAATCTGCAATTTTTATTTTCCAATGATTTTCAAAAGTCCATTGTAATAAATACTCAATCAGGTAGATGGCAGATTTACCTGAGCCTAAAATTAAAACTTGTTGCATTATTTTCTAATCAAATCAATTATTGGTGATGTTAATAAATGCACCATCTTCAATTGATGTTTTAACTTGTAAAGTAGTATCTGGTAAAATTTCGGTATAGTAAGAAACAAAAGAAAAACCTCCACTTACTTTAAAAGTTCCGTCTCTATTTATATATTCATCAATAACTACTTTTCCTGAATCAGACCTAAAAACACGGGCATTTACATCAACATATTCTAGTTTTAAAGTATCAGTTCCAATTTCTCTAACTCCTTCTTCAGTTCCATAAAAAACAATGCGTATTTTGGTATTGTTCGTTCTTGATAATGTTATAAAATTCTTTAATCTAGTCCCTTCTTGAATAATGTAAAAGTCGGCTCTTGAAAAAGTGCTAAAAGCTCCATTAACCGATGCCGACCCATAAATCTGTGCAGTCTCAGGTTCAGTTTCTTCTTTTTTACAACCAGATATCACAATAATCATTAAAGTTATTGTAGAAATTATTAATCTAAGCAACTTAAAATTAGGAGGGACAAAGCTCATGGTGGAAATTTTGAAATGCGAAAATACAAAAAAAATGTGTCATCACTTCTGTTAATCATTAAGTGATTATTTAGTAGGTTTGCCTTCTATTATGTTTACAAAGGAAAATTGCAATCAAATTGATGAATTGCTTAAAAATGCTGAATCAGTAATTATAACAACCCATAGAAATCCAGATGGAGACGCGCTAGGTTCTACCCTTGGATTGCAACTTTTTCTTAAGAAATATTATAAAGTAAAAACCATTGTTATGGTTCCTGATGCTTTTCCAACTTTTTTAAATTGGATGCCAAACATAAAAGATATTGTTATTTTTGATCAAAATCCTTCAGAAAATTCAGAAAGATTAAATGAGGCTTCTGTTATTTTTTGTCTCGATTACAATAATCCAAGTAGAACAGCAGATATGGAGAAATCACTAGTTTCGTCCAATTCTATTAAAATTATGTTAGATCATCACCAACATCCTGATGGTTTTGTAAATTACACTTGGTCAGACACTTCAGCTAGTTCTACTTGTGAAATATTGTATCGTTTTGCGGCTCAAATGAGTTGGCTTAGTTCTATTGATATTGAAATCGCTGCTTGTATCTACACTGGAATAATGACAGATACAGGCTCATTTAGATTCCCTGTTACAACCTCAGAAACTTTTAGGATTATTTCACATTTAAAAGAAACCGGTCTCAAACATTGGAAAATTCATGAATTACTTTTCAATCAAAATTCCTTTAATAAACTACAATTATGGGGCTATGCTTTGGGGCAAGCAATGGTTAATTTACCTGAAATTAGTACAACTTATATCGCTTTAAACGCAGAATCGCTTTCAAAATACAATTATAAAGAAGGTGATACTGAAGGTTTGGTGAATTACGCGCTAAGTGTTGAAGGCTCAGTCTTAGGTATATTGTTAAGTGAAAAAGATGGTAAAATAAGAATTTCATTTCGCTCAACTGGATCTTTTTCAGTAAACAAGTTATCTAGGGAAAATTTTGAAGGCGGAGGACATGAAAATGCAGCGGGCGGTGTTTCTTACTTATCAATGCAAGACACAATTGATAAACTTTTGCGCGTTTTATATAATATACCAGAACTAAAAAAATGAGATTAAGATTAGTTTATATTTTGTTTTCATTTTTATGCTTTGGTTGCAATGAACCTGCTCCTCCGCAAAAGAAACTAAGTGAACTAGAAGTTCAAGAGTCCTTAATTAGAGCAAATCAGAAACTATCTAAGAATGAATTGGCTGATATTGAGGCATATATCCTTAAAAATTCGCTACAGATGGAAAAAACTGGAACAGGGCTTAGATTTTCAATTTCAGGAGAAGGAAAGGGTAAATATGCAGAAACAGGAATGAAAGCTACCGTTAAATATAAAATAAGTTTATTGAATGGAAGGGTTTGTTATAGCTCTGATTCAACTGGTTTTGAGCAGTTTGAAGTAGACAACGATCAAGTAGAAAGTGGTTTACACGAAGGAATCAAAAGAATGAAAGTTGGAAATAAAGCTAAATTTATTCTACCTTCGCACCTTGCTCATGGATTAATCGGGAAAGAAGATAAAATTCCTGCTCATGCACCAATAATATATGATATTGAATTACTTGAATTAAATAAATGAAGTTAAACACAATCAAAATTGCAGCGTTCTCATACGCATTTTTTACTATCCTTGGAAGCTATTCATGCAAACAATCTAAAAAAGAAGGGTTTGAAGAAACAGAAACTGGACTTTTCTATAAATTCCATAAACAATCTAAATCAGGCATAAAACCAAAAATAGACGAAGTGCTTTTTTGCAGCATGGAATACCGCACTAATGATAAAAAAGACTCTTTAATTTTTACTTCCAAAGGAAGAAAAGACAATGTACTTTTTGTACAACTTATGAAACCTACTTATAAAGGTGATATAATGGAAGGGTTGGCAATGATGGAAGTTGGTGATAGTGCGGCTTTCATAGTAAATGCAGATTCATTTTTCTTTAAAAATGCTGGTCTAAAGGAACTTCCTCCAGGGTTAAAGCCAGGTGGAGAATTAAAGTTTGAAATCGCTATAAAAGATAAAAAAACATTAGAGCAGATGCAAATACTTGCTGGTAATGAGGCAAGTGCAAGAAAAGCGCAGGCAGACCAGCTTCAAGCAGAAGAATCTGCTACTATTCAAGAGTATATAACTAGAAAAGGAATTAAAGAAACACCTTTGAAAAGTGGTCTATATTTTATAGAAAGTCAAGCAGGTAACGGCCCTAAGCCTAAAAAAGGTCAAAAAGTTACGGTGCATTATTCTGGATTTCTTACAAATGGAAAAAAATTCGACTCAAGTTATGATAGAAATGAGCCATTCACTTTTGTATTAGGTGAAGGCCAAGTTATTGGTGGTTGGGATGAAGGTGTTGCATTAATGAAAGTAGGATCAGCTGCGACTTTTGTTATACCTTCTATTTTAGGTTATGGCGCAAATGGAAGCGGCCAAATACCTCCTTTTGCACCGTTAGTTTTTGAAGTTCAATTAATAAAAGTAGACTAATTATGAAAAAAGCAATTTGTTTCGCACAATTTATAATCTTAACCTTTTCGCTTTCAGCTTCAAGAATTGAAGGTAATACCGATAAGATCGAAAAAACCAAGAATGGAATTAATGTTAACTGGATAAGAAGGAATTCTGATGCACCTCTACCCAAAGTTTCTGATATCGCTGAAGTTAACATCAGTTATTACACAAAAGGTAAAAAGGACTCTTTAATTTTTGATTCTAAAAATACCCCTCAAAAGGCAATCCTCGTGCAGTTAAAGGAATCTTCTTTTAAAGGTGATATAATGGAAGTGTTAACTTTAATGCATGTTGGTGATAGTGCTATTTTTAATCTATCAGCAGATTCGTTTTTCTTTAAAACTGTTGGTGTAAAAGAATTACCGAAAGGAATTACAAAGGGTTCTGAATTGCAGTTTTTTGTTGGAATGAAGGATTTTAAAACAGAAGAACAAATGAGAGCTATGCAAGCTCAATTGGAAGAACAAGAAAAAGCTACTGCACAAGAAAATCAAATGAAAGAAGGAACATTAATAAAAGACTATCTACAAAAAAACAACATTACTCAAGCTCCTACCGCTTCAGGGCTAATAATAATAACAAAGACCAAGGGAAATGGAGTGAAACCTTCTGTTGGTCAAAAAGTTACAGTTCATTACACTGGAACTTTAATGGATGGAACTAAGTTTGATTCTAGTGTTGATAGGGGAGACCCTTTTCAGTTTACTTTAGGCCAAGGTCAAGTTATCAAAGGTTGGGATGAAGGAATTGCAGAACTTGAAATTGGAGGATCCGCGACTTTAATAATACCCTCTTCAATAGCCTACGGCCCCAGAGGCACAGGACCAATTGGCCCATACAGCCCATTAGTTTTTGAAGTACAACTCCTAAAAGTGGAATAAATATGAAGCACAATCTTCTTAAAATAATATTTTTGTTTCTATCATTCTCAACTACGGCTCAAACTTCGGTTAAGTTAAAAATTGACGATGAAATTACAACATCAAGCGGTTTAAAAATAAAGTTAACTGCAAATGGAAAAGGTAAAAATATTAATAAAGGAGATAAAGTTAAAATTCACTTTTCTGGAACTTTAGTAGATGGCCGAGTATTCGATAATTCTAGAGAAAGAAATCAACCTTTTGAATTTGTCCTAGGAATGAAGCAAGTAATTGCTGGTTGGGATGAAGCTTTTCTTTATTTTAAATTAGGTGATAAAGCTATAATTACTGTTCCTCCTGATTTGGGATATGGTGATGTTCAAATGGCTAAAATTCCGGCAGGTTCCTATTTAGTGTTCGATATTGAAATACTTGACGTTTTTAGAGATTTTGCACCTAAACAGGTTATTGTAAAATCTAAGGAAGTGATTAAATCCTCCTCCGGTTTAGAATATTTTATTGTTTCACAAGGTAAAGGAGCAAAAGCAGAAAAAGGTAAAACTGTTGAAGTTCATTATACTGGTTTTTTGGAAAATGGAGATATTTTTGACTCCTCAGTTTTAAGGGGTCAACCTATTTCTTTTAGATTGGGAACTGGTATGGTTATTCCTGGATGGGATGAAGGGCTTGCATATTTAAACACCGGAGGCAAGGCACTTCTTAGTATTCCTTATGAACTTGCATATGGAGAAAATGGAAGACCTCCTTTAATTCCACCAAAAGCAAGATTGATATTTAATATTGAATTAATTTCTGTTAAATAAAAAAACTTCAGAATTACATAGAATTCATTTCTAATTGAAGATCTGACATTACTTTGTTTAATACAATTTCCAACTTTTCTAATAGCTCTGGAATGTCTGAGAGATTTGAAAGTTCCTTCGCATTTCTTTCAATTGTCCTAATGTCTTCTTTTAAAAGATGAATTCCTACGGTGTCTATTGATGGCTTGATTTTATGTGCAATTGAGCCTAAGTCAGACCAGTTAGAAGTACTTAAATGCTGTTTTAATTCTGCAATCGCAGGTGGCATTGTTTCATTAAAAAGCGACATCATTTTTTTTACAAAATCATTATTTCCATGAGAAATCTCTTTTATCATAGATAGATCGTATAATTTTCCTTCGGGTATAGTAAAACTCATTTCTAAAATGTTTTAATGCAAAAGTATTATTTTCAGCTAAGTTCTTTTGATTGTTTTATTAATTTATTGCGGTATCCTGCTAAAGCGTCTGATTTACTTATCATTCCAACGTATTTACCTCCATCAGCCACAGGAAGTTCACTTAAACTTGATTGTTCAAATAAATCTATAACTACAGTCATAGAATCATTTATTTGTATAACCATATTGGCGTTCTTCATTTCACTTTTAACGAGCTTTTTATGAGAAAGTTCCGAATCTAGAAAAAAGTTTTTTAGGTCATCAATTTGCAAAGTACCAAGCAAGAAATTGTCTTCATCAATTACAGGGAAGATATCATGATGACTAGATGCTATT
>Ga0247833_1002497_pt1 | contig 26799 bp, 28 predicted proteins | sample LaCruzMarch2015__7_FD_187117 | JGI IMG/M metagenome (GOLD analysis project Ga0247833, IMG submission 187117) | Freshwater microbial communities from meromictic Lake La Cruz, Castile-La Mancha, Spain - LaCruzMarch2015_8m | ecosystem: Environmental > Aquatic > Freshwater > Lake | place: Spain... | reverse complement strand
CAGCGCCGATCCGTCGACGACACCTGGCGACACATCGGAAAACTCGTCCAGACAATCGGGCCAGACGAATGCGCAAACTACATCGCAAACGCAGGATACGCGGCAACCTAAACGTGAAACGGTCTAAAGCCGCCGTCGAAGTGGTCGTGGTCATGGTCATGGTGGTTGTGCATTTGCTTCTCCAAGCCGCCCGAGCGTGTCGCTCAAGGCGAGATATAGGGACGCGGTGCTTTCCGGATCCTGACCCGCAGATGAAAAGTGCGCAATGTAGATTTAACTTGCGGCAAGGATCGGCGACCACAGCGGGACGCCGTCCGATATATTGGCGGAAGGACTATTCCGACTTGGGGTTGCGCAAGGCGGCGAGCGCGGCCCACGGTGAATTCGGATCGACGACGGCCGGCTTGCGGTCCTCGCGCGGACGATGTTCACGCCAGTCGTCGCGTGGCTTCTCGAAGCGCTTGCCGCCGGGCTTTCCACCCACCGGCTTGCCACCAGCGGGCTTGCCGCCGCGATTGTCGAAGGCCGGCTTGGCGCCACCTTCCTCGCGCTGGCCGGTGGGCGGACCGTTGCGGCGGCCCTCGAAGCGCGGACGGTTGCCCTGCTTGCCATCGCTGCCGGCATCACGGTCCGGGCGCCGCGGGTTGCGCGGGCGTTCGGCGCCATCGGCCGGAGCCGCAGCCGCCTCGCCGCCTTCGGCGGCCGGGCGGTTGCCACGGCTGTGGCGCGGGCCGGTGTGGCGCGGAGTCTCGGGCCGGCGGCCGGCGGGGAACCAGACTTCGTCGAACTCGGGCTCGGCAGGCGCTGCTGCTTCGGCGGCGGGGGCTTCGACAGCGAGGGTCTCGACCGGGGTAGCCTCGGCGGGTGCCGGCGCGCCGAGATCGGCGGTCGCTTCGGCGAGTTCGGCGGTTTCGCTGGCGGTGGCCGCGACGGACGAGCCTTCGACAGCCTCGGCTGCCGTGGTGTCGGTGGCGATCGGCGCGGCCGCCTCGACTGGCTCTGCCGGTGCAGCCTCGATGGCCGGTGCCGCGACCTTGGGGGTGCGGCGGAGGCGGTAGCCCAGCGAATTGAGGATCGAGGCGAAGTCCTCGCCGGCGGTGCCGAGCAGCGAGGTCATCTCGACGGTGACGCGGAAGCCGTTGCCTTCGGCGGCACCGGCCGACAACTGGCCCTGATGGGTCACCGGGTTGAGGGCGATCAGCGGCCGGATGATGTCGGCGAGGCGCTCGAGGATATCGACGCGCACGGCGCGGCGGCCGGCGACCTTGAAGCCCGCGAGTTCATAGAGCTTGGGGTTGACCTCGGGGTCGATCAGGAAGCTGGTGCGGCCCGACAGCACGATGTGCGGCAGTTCGCTGATGCCTGGCTGGCGGACGCCGCCATGCTTGAGCGCGTAGAGGATCAGCGCCACTTCGCGCGGCGCTGGCTTCAGGCTCTGCGGTACGTAGATGTGGTAGGCGCCGAACTTGACGCCGAGCTTGCGCAGCTTGCCGCGCACGTCCTGGTCCAGCGCCTTGACCTCGTCGGCTACCGCACTGCGCGGCAGGATGCCGAGGTTCTCGTACAGCCGATAGGAGAGGCCACGGGCGGCACCCTCAAGATCGGCCGGAGCTTCGAGCGCCAGCACGGTTTCGAGCTGGGTGTTGACCAGGTGACGGAGCCACAGGTTCAGCCGGTCCTGCACGCGCTCGAGATCGGGGCCGGTCAGGCTCTCGTCGGCGAGGATGATCAGCCGCGGCGTGAACAGTTGCTCGCCCTCGGCGAGGTTGGCCACCACCTGACCGCGCCAGCGGACGTAGCCGTCGGTCGCCAGCACGAATTCCTCGTTCGGGGCGCCTGCGACGCGGTCGGCACGTTTCGCGATTTCCGGTGCCACGACCTGCGCAGCGGCCCCGGCCACGCCCTTGGCGTCGCCGCCTTCGGAGCGCGCCAGCGTGAAGCGGAATCCCTCGATCGAGCCGATCACGTGGCCTTCAAGGCTCACTTCGCCGCGGTCGTTAATTTCAGGCGATACCATATGCTTGTCTCTCAGATGGCGCATCAGCACCGAGGTGCGACGGTCGACGAAGCGCTGTGTCAGTCTTTCGTGCAGCGCGTCGCTCAGCCGGTCTTCGATGTCGCGGGTCTTTTCGCGCCAATGGGTAGGGTCTTCAAGCCAGTTCTTGCGATTGGCGACAAAAGTCCAAGTGCGGATCTGCTTGATCCGGTTGCTCAGGGTGTCGATGTCACCTGTCACATTGTCGCAGAACCGCACCTGCTCGGCAATCCAGTCGGCATCCACGTATCGATGCCGCCTGAGATCGGTGTAGATGCGGGTGATGATCTCGCCATGCTGGGCTGGCGAGATATCGCGATAGTCGGGTGTGGCGCACACTTCCCAGAGCAGGCGGACCGCCTCCTCGCTGGTGGCCAGCGCCCCCGCTTCGTTGCGGGCAGTGAACTCGAGCGCATGCTGATCGGTGGCAATGGGGACGCGAGTCAGCGCCTTGATGCCCGAGACGCGATCGAGGCTGTTCCGCAGGTCGGCGATCGAGCGGAAATCGAGCTCGTGGTTGCGCCACTGGATGACGCGGACGGGCGCGAAATCGTGGGTTTCTAGTTGCTTGACCAGTTCTTCCTCGAACTCGCCGGCATTGCCGGTGACCCCGAAGGTGCCGTTGTGCATGTGGCGGCCGGCGCGGCCGGCGATCTGGCCGAACTCGGCGGGGGTGAGCGGCCGGGTCTGGTGGCCGTCGAACTTGTGGTCGTCGGCGAAGGCGACATGGTGCACGTCGAGATTGAGGCCCATGCCGATGGCGTCGGTGGCGACGAGAAAATCCACGTCGCCGTTCTGGTACATCTCGACCTGCGCATTGCGCGTGCGCGGCGACAGCGCGCCCATCACCACGGCGGCGCCACCGCGCTCGCGCCGGATCAGTTCGGCGATGGCGTAGACCTGCGCCGCCGAGAAGGCGACGATGGCCGAGCGCTTGGGCTGGCGGGAGATCTTCTTGCTCCCGGCATAGAGCAACTCGGAAAAGCGCGGCCGGTGGATGATCTCCACCCCCGGCAGCAGCGCCCGGATGATCGGCGTCATCGTCGCCGAGCCGAGCAGCAGGGTTTCGGAAATGCCGCGGGCATGCAGGATGCGGTTGGTGAAGACGTGGCCGCGGTCGAAATCCGTCGAAACCTGGATTTCGTCGATCGCCACGCACTCGACCGGAATGTCGAGCGGCATGGCCTCGACCGTGCACACCCAGTAGCGCGGATGCGCTGGGACGATGCGCTCCTCGCCCGTCACCAGTGCCACGTGCTGGGCGCCGATGCGGTTGACGACCTTGTGGTAGACCTCGCGCGCCAGCAGCCGCAGGGGCAGCCCGATCATCCCCGAGCGATGCGCCAGCATCCGCTCGATGGCGAAAAAGGTCTTGCCGGTGTTGGTGGGCCCAAGGATGGCCTTGAGCGAAGAGGCGGGCGGAACAGTCATTGCGCCCCTATGTAGGGCAAACCTCGCCGCGAAACGAGTGTCTCAAGGCGACACATCGCCGGCCACCTTTCGTTCTCGTCGTTAACCACTGGAACGAGGCGGGAACAAAGCGGAAAGGAATCGGATGCGACTCACAAATCCGGGTTTGTTCGCTACTGCCTGTGGTGGGTCGCAGCCTGATTCTGGCACTAGCAAGCGGCAACCGCAGGATTGCCGGCCGAAAACGCTGGCTCCGCCGTTCATGCAAGTTTCCAAGTGGTTGATTTTGAATGGAATCACCGTCGAATCGGGCATTCGTTAAGCGAGGGTGAACGGCCTACCGCCGAAGTTTTTTGGCGCCTTCATATCTCGGTGCCCGGCGCCCCGGCGTCATCGCAACGCAAATTGTCGAAAAACATCATTGACCGTCCCAGCGTGACACACGGATTTCGGTAACGAACCGTTAACCATGATTTTCGCGGATGGGCGAAATCGGCCCCAAGATGCTGCGTAGGCCCGGCGGATCGGCCCCGCGTGGAGACCGGTCGGCGCTGGGAGTGCGGGTCTATCCGCCACGCACTCCCGGGCCCCGAGGCGTCGATCAGCACTCGGCGTAGAGCGGGGCCCAGTTGCTGACCACGCTGGTGCCGGCAACCACCACGCGGTACTCGGCGTCGATGGGAGCGGCGACCATCAGGTTCTGCGTGTAGCTGCCCATGATGATACCGTTGGCGCCCTTGATGGTGTTGACCGCGAAGGGGCCGGAGACATTGCCGCCCTTCCGGACCAGCATGATGTTGATGGTGCCGGGCTTGTTCGACTGGACCCAGGCGGTCAGCTTGCCGTTGCCGGGGCAGATGTTGTCGGCCGGCGAGATGATGCCGAGCTGTATCTTGGTGGGGACGAGCTTGCCGGAATTGCCGACCTTGAAATCGCCGATGCCACCAGCGAGGGCAACGCTCGACAAAGTGACGGCGGCGACGAGACCGGCGAAGCCGGCGGACAGGATGTTGCGCATGGTGTTTCCTCCTCATGCAGGTGTTGAGGAGGTTATGGCCGGTGCGGCTTGAATGCGTTGTGAGCCGTCGGTTTAGCCGGCGTTCAGGGTCAGCGAGGTGAGCACTACCGAGAGGTCCCCCGACTCCGTGGTCACCAGCGCGCGGTAGGGGATGTAGTATCCCGGGGTGCCGAGCGGGGCGTACCAGATCAGGATACGCTCCTTGCTTGCCAGGTCCTGCGTCACCTCGGAGCTGGTATAGTGGCCAGAAACCGGGGTGTAGCGCACGTTACAGAGCACGACGGGGCCCTGGTAGCCGGTACGCTTGGAGGTCGCCTGGTCGCCCTTGGCGTAGCTGAGCCGGAGGTTGAAGCGCTCGACCCCGGTGAAGATTTCCATCTGCCGGTTGCAGAGGTCTGCATCGAGGGCCTCGCCCTTGAGCACGAAAGCGGCCGCCATGTCGTTGATGTTGCCGACCAGCTGCTTCCGCTCTATCGCCACCCGGTCGATATTGTTGATGATCGGCGGGTTGACCTTGAAGGTGTCCACCTTGCCGCCGGCATAGGTGATGGCGACGGTGAAGTCCTCGCCGCTGGCCCGGGTCAGCAGGTCGAAGCGCTGCGAGCGGAGGCCGGTGCTGGTGGAGGCGCCGGAGGATTGCAGCTTCGCGGTGCCCGAGGCGATCAGCCGGGCCAGCCCGGAGATCTTTGCATTGCCGACGAGGCGGTAGCTCGCCCCGTCATCGTCGAGCGCCACCTCGACATTGGCCATCTGCGTACCGCCCATGGTGACGGTGTATTCGGCCACGGCTTTCATCGGCGCGGCGGTTGCCGGCGCGGCGAGCAGGGCAAGGCCGGCCAGCAGGGTGCCAACGGGTTTGCGGATCAGGGCGCTCAGCACGGCAATTGTTCCTCAGGGCGTCGCGCGGGCCGGCGCGAATCGCTCGATAGGCCAAGTTGCCCGCGAGACATGGCGCTGGCAAGGCGCTCACGGGCATCTCAACTTGACGCGTCGCACCGCTTTCTCTATGGAGGCGCGCATAACAATCAAGAACAGAATCCACGCCTCCCGATGTGGGAATTCCCGCAACGATGGCCTTTGTAACAGGAACATCCAATGTCTCGCCGTTGTGAACTGACCGGTAAGGGCGTCATGACCGGTAACCGCGTGTCCCACGCCGTGAACCGTACCCGCCGCCGTTTCCTCCCCAACCTGCTCAATGTCTCGCTGCTGTCGGACGTCCTCGGCCGTTCGGTCAAGCTGCGGATCTGCGCCAACGCGCTGCGCACTGTCGAGCACCGTGGTGGCCTCGACCTCTTCCTCGTCAAGCAGGACGATGCCGACCTGAGCGATCGCGCCAAGGCGCTGAAGCAGGAAGTCCGCACCGCGCTGGCGACCGCCGCCGCGCAGTAAGCCATCAGGCTTTCAGTTTTTCGGCCGCGCGCTTTTGCCGAGCGCGCGGCCTTTTTTTGATTTCCGCCCCGGTCTGATGCCGGCCAGCGGCTACCATAGAGGTCTCGAGGAATGCTCGCTCGCTTCGCTGCGGCACTTGCCGCCATGGTCGTGGTCGTCACCGCGTCCAACATTCTCGTCCAGTATCCGGTGGACGCCCAGTTCGGGCCGTTCAACCTGAAGGACCTGCTCACCTGGGGCGCCTTCACCTATCCCTTCGCCTTTCTCGTCACCGACCTGACCAACCGCCATGACGGCCCGGCGCGCGCCCGCCTGGTGGTGCTGGTTGGCTTCGCCCTGGCGCTGGGCCTGTCGTTCTGGCTGGCGACGCCGCGCATCGCCATTGCGTCGGCGACGGCGTTCCTCGTCGGCCAACTGCTCGATATCTCGATCTTCTCGCGCCTGAGGACCAGCCGCTACTGGCTGCTGCCGCCGCTGGCCGGCTCGCTGCTGGGTTCGCTGCTCGATACGGTGATCTTCTTTACGATCGCCTTCGCACCGGCCTTCGGCTTCGTCGATGGGCTGTTCGGCATGGAGGATGGCTCGCTCGGCTTCGGCGCCCCGTGGCTCGGTATCGGCGGCGAGGTGCCGCTCTGGACCTCGCTGGCCACCGGCGACTTCCTCGTGAAGTTCCTCGCCGCCCTGCTGCTGCTGGCGCCCTACCGCGTGCTGATGGGCAAACTCATGCCCCTGCCACCTATCGGGGCGCGGGCCTAGCCAGCGGGGTAGGCGCTGAGGTGCTCGTGGACGATCCGCCAATGATCGTCCACGCGCTTGAGCACCGTCGTTCCGCGCCCCGAGCCTGAAAGCGGCCGGCCGTCCCGTAGCGTCCGCCAGTTGAAGCGATAGGTGCAGGCGGCGCTGTTGTCGTCTTCGGCGACCCATTCGAGCCGGTCGAGCCAGTAGTGCTCGTCCGGCCCCATGACTGCCCATGTTGCCTCGAATGCCGCCCGTATCGCTGCGATGCCGACATGGCTGCCACTGGTGAACCAGAACGTCGCATCCGGCGCGATGATATCGGTGAGCAGGTCGAAGTCCTGCCTGTTGATACGGTCGGTGTAGGAGGCGATGGCGTCCCGGGCACTCATCGGAGCCTCAAAGCGCTAGCCTGCGGCCTTTCGTGGTGTTCCGCGACCTGCACCATGGTTCCCGTACGCTTCGATGATCCCTCGCTCCACGAGGCTCGCCATGTATTTGCGAGTGCCGAAATGCCCGGCGACCAGGGCCGGTACTGCGTGATCAGCGTCCAGTTTCTCCCAGTGGAGACCATATCCAGTGCCGATGACTTCGACTTCGGCGATTTCATCGTCGGTGGCATTGGCAAGTCCCTGTGCCAGGCGCGCCGGGAACGAGAACGTCGCAGTGTGCTTGAGTTCGACAACGAGCAGGCCGGTCTTCCTGTCGTAATAGGCCGATGTCGCACGCGCTTCCCGATCGTCCGCGATACGACCACGTTCCTCGGCGGCGGCGATCTCTTCGTCAGTGATGTCAATCATGTAGTTCGCTCCACATCTGCAGAAGCATGTCCTGGTTGCTGGCGACAGCTTCCAGGGCCTTCCGAACGTCGCCGGCTTTCATCCCGCGCACGTTGAGGACGCGCGGCTTTCCGCCGGCCACCAGCTCGATCTTTACCTCGCCATCGCCGGCCACGTGGACGTGCGGAGGGGGATGGTCAAACTGATAGATGACGACCCCGGAGGCCATAGGCGCGGAGGATCGTGATCATGGCCGCAGGCTAGACGATGCAGGCAACCTTTGCCAGCCGTCACTCCGGCAGCGAGAACTGCAGCAGCAGGTTGCGTTGCCAGTCGTTGAAGTTGTTGTCGGAGACCATGGTGATGCGGGTGGAGCCATCGGGCGCGGTGTGGACGGCCAGCGCTTCCATGTTGTCGATATCGCCGCCGGTGCTTTCGAGCAGCGTCTCGCCCTCCAGCACCGCGCCCGGCTTCACCTCGGCGGCGGGGATGCGGGCGAGGCGCATGCGGAAGGCGATCAGGGCCACGCCGCGCTCCAGCACCAGCAGGTCGCCATTGGGCAGGAAGGCGCAGTCGGTGGGGTTGGTGCCGACGCCGGACACATAGCTGATCGGGCCGGTATCGGCCTTGCCCAGCATGAAGCCGCGGCGGTTGCCGGCGTCGTCAAGGATGCCCTCGGAGATCAGCAGGGTGGAGCCAGCCACGGCAGAGGCGGGCGGGGCGATGCAGATGGCTTCGAGCGTCTCGTTGGTGCGGGTGTCGGTCAGCCATTTCGGGATCGGGATCTCGCGGGCCGGGCCCTGCGGCCGGCCATCGGCGAGCTCGAAATCGGCGACGCGGGTCAGGTTCTCGAAGCCCACCCGCACGGCGCTCGGCACATCGTCGCGATAGACCACCGCCAGCGATTCCGAGTCGCGGGCAAAAGCCCGGGGCAGTTCGGCGCCCTTCGAGTTCTGCAGTGGCTCGATGGTGACGCCGATCAGGCTCGCGACCCGTCCGGCCTCGTCGTAGATCAGTTGTCCCGAAATGAAGTTGCCGCGATCGGATACCAGCACCAGCTTCTGGTCGTCGGAGATGAAACCGAGGCCAGACAGGCCGCCGAACGTATCGATCGGGCTCTGCATCTCGATGCCGCCGCGCCAGACCAGCCCCTGCACCCGCTCTCCGGCTTTGGCGGACATGAAGCGCGCCACCGGCAGCGAGGTGATGGCCAGATCCTCGGCCTCGGCCCGCTTGCTGAGCGTACTGCTCACGCCCGCGCCGACGGCAAGGATCAACAGCGCGGCGCCGAGGATGCGGGTGGCGCGACGCGGATCAGTCATCCGTACCGGCTCTTGCGGCGGGTGCCGGGCGCTTCCTCGTCGAACAGGGCGGCCAGTTCGTCGGTGAGGGCGCCGGCCAGTTCCTCTGCATCGAGCAGGGTGACGGCGCGGCGATAGTAGCGCGTCACGTCGTGGCCGATGCCGACGGCCACCAGTTGCACCGGCGAACGGGTTTCGATCTCTTCGATCACCTGGCGCAAATGGGCCTCGAGATAGTTGCCAGCGTTGACGCTCTGGGTCGAATCGTCGACCGGCGCGCCATCGGAGATCACCATCAGGATGCGGCGATTTTCAGTCCGCCCGAGCAGCCGCTTGTGCGCCCACTGCAGGGCCTCGCCGTCGATGTTTTCCTTGAGCAGGCCCTCGCGCATCATCAGCCCGAGGTTGCGGCGCGCGTGACGCCACGGCTCGTCGGCGGCCTTGTAGATGATGTGGCGGATGTCGTTGACGCGGCCGGGGTTGGGCGGACGCCCAGCCTCGAGCCAGGCCTCGCGCGACTTGCCGCCCTTCCAGGCGCGGGTGGTGAAGCCGAGGATCTCCACCTTGACGCCGCAGCGCTCGAGCGTGCGGGCGAGGATGTCGCCGCAGATCGCCGCGATGGTGATCGGGCGGCCGCGCATCGAACCGGAATTGTCGAGCAGCAGGGTGACGCAGGTGTCGCGGAAATCGGTATCGCGCTCGACCTTGAACGAGAGCGCCTGCAGCGGGTCGGTGACCACGCGAGTCAGCCGCGCTGTATCCAGCAGGCCTTCCTCGAGGTCAAACTCCCAGCTGCGGCTCTGCTGCGCCATAAGCCGGCGCTGCAGCTTGTTGGCGAGCCGCGCGACAGCGCCGGCGAGGTTCTCCAACTGCTTGTCGAGCAGGGCGCGGAGCTGGTCGAGCTCCTCGGGCGGGCAGAGGTCCGGAGCGCGGACGACTTCGTCGAATTTCTGGGTGAAGACCTTGTAGTTGAAGGCGTTGGTGAACTCCTTCGCATTGGCGCCGGGCGGGGGCGGATTGGGCATGTCCTCGCCCGATTCCGAACTCTCGTCGTCCTCGCTCTCGGAGAAGTCCATCTCCGCGCCATCGACTTCGCCCTGCTCCTCGGACTGGCCGGGCGTCTGGTCCTCGTCGGCCTCGGCGTCCTCGCTTTCGCCTTCGCCCTGCTCGGGCGTCTTCTCGTCGTCCTGGCCGCGCTCGGGCTCGTTGTCGTCGTCGCCGTCGCTGTCGTCGCTCTCGCCGTCGTCCATGTCGCTGTCAGGCACGAGGTTGAGGTCGCGCAGCAGCTGCCGGGTGGCGCGGCTGAACAGCTCCTGGTCCTCGAAGCGAGTGAACAGAGTGGTCAGCGAGGTGCCGGCCTTCGCCTCGATTTCCGAGCGCCAGAGTTCCACCAGCGCATTGCCGGAGGGCGGAATGCTGATGCCGGCGACCTTTTCGCGCAGGATCAGGCCCAGCGCCTCGGCCAGCGGGGCGTCGGCCTTGTCGTTGACCGCGGCGAAGTTCTGCCGGAACAGCCGGTCTTCCAGCATCTCGTGGATGTTGCCGACCATGCCCGGCATGCGCACGGCGCCTAGCGCCTCGACGCGGGCCTGCTCCAGCGCGTCATAAGCGGCGCGGGCCTCGGGCTCGGCCGGGGCGCGCTTGCGATGGGTGTCGGGGTCGTGGCTGGCAAGCCGCATGGCCATGGCGTCGCCCTGGCCGCGGGCGATGGCGATATCGCGCAGCGTCGGCAGGCGGGGCAGGTTGGCGAGGCGGGCCTTGTCTGCGGTGAGCATCGGCCGGTCGGCCGAGAAGCTTACTTCGAGGTCGTGCTTGCCGCCGATGGCGCGCACCGCCGCACCCACCGCCGTCTTGAACGGCTGGGTGGTGTCGGGCTTGTTCGGCTTGGAACTGCGCGGCGGAAGGGCCATGGATGCTCGAATCGTCTGTTGGCGGCCACCGGCCCCGGACGCTGGCATCCCTGCGAAAGCAGGGATCCAACCGGAAGCCCGCGCCGACGAAGAGGTGGGTCCCTGCCTTGGCACGGACTGCACCCGGACTAGGTTACGCGGTCACCGCAAGATTGGCTGCGCTTTCCGGCAGGTCTTCGCCGAACACGCGCTGGTAGAACTCGGCCACTACCGGGCGTTCGAGCTCGTCGCACTTGTTGAGGAAGGTCAGCCGGAAGGCAAAGCCGAGGTCGCCGAAAATCGCGGCGTTCTCGGCCCAGGTGATAACCGTACGCGGGCTCATCACCGTCGACAGGTCGCCGTTGATGAAGGCCTGGCGGGTAAGGTCGGCGAGGCGGACCATGTTCGACACGGACTTCTTGCCCTTTTCGCCGGTATACTGCTTGGCCTTGGCCAGCACGATGCCGACTTCCTTGTCGTGCGGCAGGTAGTTCAGCGTGGTGACGATCGACCAGCGGTCCATCTGGCCCTGGTTGATCTGCTGGGTGCCGTGATAGAGGCCCGAAGTATCGCCGAGACCGATGGTGTTGGTCGTCGCGAACAGCCGGAAGGCCGGGTGCGGGGTGATGACGCGGTTCTGATCGAGCAGCGTCAGGCGGCCCTGCGTTTCGAGCACGCGCTGGATCACGAACATCACGTCGGGGCGGCCGGCATCGTACTCGTCGAAGACGAGCGCGATGTTGTTCTGCACGGCCCACGGCAGGATGCCGTCACGGAACTCGGTGATCTGCTTGCCGTCCTTGACCACGATCGCGTCCTTGCCGACGAGGTCGATACGAGAGACGTGGGCGTCGAGGTTGACGCGGACCAGCGGCCAGTTGAGGCGCGCCGCGACCTGCTCGATATGGGTCGACTTGCCGGTGCCGTGGTAGCCCTGCACCATGACACGGCGGTTGAAGGCGAAGCCGGCGAGGATGGCGAGCGTGGTGTTGCGGTCGAACAGGTAGTCCGGATCGAGCGGCGGGGTATGCGGATCAGGTTCCGCGTAGCCCATCACCTTCATGTCGGTGTCGATGCCAAAGGTCTCGCGGACAGAAAATTCCTTGTTCGGCAGATTGGTCAAATCGGGCATCTGAGGCTCTTGTCGCGGAAAATAGGTCAAGACGGCTGCCGTCTCGTGTTTGCGGCGCTCTATAGCAGCATCAGGCGCGCGGGGGTAGGGCGCATGATGGCTCAATGTCGCCGGAGTGACGGCAGTATGACAAGGCGAAAAGCCCGGCATCGCTTGGCTGTCGGCCGGCCTGATCACGGGCGCGAATGCGCCCATGAGCAAGTTTGATCGACCTACCTCGCCACGAAGCCCTTGGTCTTGAGATGCGCGTAGGCGGCGATGATGGCGCGGAGCCGGTCTTCGGAGCTCTTGTCGCCGCCATTGGCGTCGGGGTGGTGGATCTTCACCAGCGCCTTGTAGGCCTTCTTGATGTCGTCGGACTTGGCGTGGCCGGAAAAGCCGAGTGTCTCGAAGGAGCGGCGGTCGAGCTCGTTCAGCGGCTTCACCCGCTCCTCGGCCGGGGCGCGCTTCTGGTGCCGGGCATAGCGGGCGAAGACGCCGAACGGATCGTGGATAGGCCGCTGCGCTGTGCCTGAGTCAGGCGCGGCGCCGCGCGGCATGCGCGGTCCGGTCGTTTTGGCCCCAGCCTTGGCGCCAATTCCCCAGCTGGGGCGGCCGTCGGTCTCACGCTCACGGCGCAGCTGTGCCTCCATCTCGTCCGGCTTCATGCCGGCGAAGAAGTTGAACACCTGATTGTAGTGCCGGACATGCTCCAGGCAAAAGTTGTGGTACTCGCCAACCGCCCGGTTTCCCTTGGGCGCGCGATACTCTCCGGGCTGCGCGCAGCCCTCCCAATCGCAGCCCTTGATCTGGGTCTGCGGCTCTGGCTCCGGGGTCCGCGAACGGATCCGGATGCGGTCAAAGTACTTGGAATCCAGCTTCATCAATCCTAGTTACGAGCCTGTTCCGACGCCCCAAACAGAACCGGTAGACATATGTCAGTTCGCGACGACATCGAGAAAAAACTTTCGCTCAAATTCGCGCCAAGCCATCTTGAAGTGCTCGACGAGAGCGAGAACCATAGGGGCCATGCCGGTTCTCGACCGGGCGGCGAGACGCATTTCCGCGTCCGCATCACCTCCCGCGCACTCGATACCCTCACACGCGTTGCCCAGCACCGCGCGGTGATGGAAACGCTCGACACCGAGCTGAAGTCCGGTGTGCACGCCCTGGCGATCGAAGTGGTGAAGACCGGCACCGCCGGCTGATCAAATATGGGTCTGGCGCCCCCTTTCCACAAGCTGCCACGCCCACTCTGTCGGATTCGTGGCAAGGGGTCAGGGTACCGCCCGGCCTGATGTTTCGGCACTTATCGCAGCGGCGCCTGCGGCAAATGCGGCGCGATCCCGGCGAAGCCGTGGCCGGCTGCCCCCGTCTCTCCGAAATCTCGCCCAAGGCCTTGCCTAGCAATTGCCTCCCAGACAGACAGGGAGGGCACCATGGTCATTGTCAGGCGGGCGGCACTTGCCGCCATCGTGCTGTGCGCCGTTTCGAGCGGAGCGCTGGCAGCATCGAGCAAACTCAATCTGATCCTCGGGGGCGAGGCCTATGACGGGCCGCCGAAATTCGAGGTGAGCTTTGACGGCAAGCTGCTCGGCGAGGGCATTGTCAGCGATGCGATCGACACCGTTTCCACCGGCCGGTTCGCCGATGTGGCTGACAAGACGCCCTATGTGCAGAGCTTCGAGTTCGACATTCCGGAGAGCCTGTTCAAGCCGGGGGGCGAGGTGCGCGTCCGGCTCGTCAACGAGGCCTATGGTGGCGATGGCTCCAACCGCGACCGCAACCTGTTCCTCGCCGCCGTGACCCTCAACGGGCGCGCGGTGACGGTTTCGGGGCTGCAGACCCGGGGCACGACCGCGGGCCAGCAGAACGAACTGGTCGGCGAGTTCCTGCTGCTGCGCGACGGCAACATGGAGGGCGTCTCGCGTGCACCCGCCGGAGGCTGGCCGGCGCCCGAGACGACGCTGGCGCAGGCCCGGCTGGTGCCGGAGCAGCCGGCAGCCGCTCCGGTGAAGCCTCCCGTCGACGTGGCCGAGCTGACCGTGCCCGAGGCGCCGGTGGATCCCATAGAAGTAGCGGCGGTGGAACCGGCGTCGCTGCCTGCGACGGCCGCCGAGACGTCCGACTGCACCCGCGACGAACTCTACAACGTCATCGGCTTCAACGAGAACTCGAACGACCTGACGCCGCGGCTCGAAGCCCGACTCAAGCAGATCATCGCCGATATCGGGCCGCAGAAGTGCAAGGTGCTGGTGACCGGCTACTCGTCGATGCAGGGCGACCATGCCACCAACGCGCTGTTCGCCATCGAGCGGGCGCAGAACGTGCTGGGCTATCTCAAGCAGGCGGGCTTGAGCTTCGAGAAGGCCAGCGCCAGTGGCGGTGGCGCCACCGCGCAGTTCGGCGAGGAGTTCTCGGTCAACCGCCGGGTGGTGATCTCGGTCAGCCCGTAGCGGTTGCCTCATCGAGGAACCCGCGTACCGCGGCAGGGTCGACGTTCTTTTCGATGAATGACTGACCGATGCCGCGGGTCAGGATGAAGGTGAGGGCGCCGCGCACCACCTTCTTGTCCTGGGCGATGGCGTTCATCAGGAAGTCGGTTCCCGGCAGGTCGCCGGGGATTTCGGCGAGCGTGGTCGGCAGCCCGGCGGCCTCGAGGTGGTGCTTCACCCGGCTGGTGTCCTGGCTCGGCGAAAGGCCAAGCTTTGCCGAAAAACCGTGCGCCAGCACCATGCCGATCGAGACGCCCTCGCCATGCAGCAGTCGGGCCGAGAAGCCGGTTGCGGCCTCGAGCGCGTGGCCGAAGGTGTGGCCGAGGTTGAGCAGGGCACGGAGGCCGGTCTCGTACTCGTCTTCGAGCACGAAGCGGGTCTTGGCGCGACAGGCGCGGGCGATGGCTTCGGCGCGGGCCGGGCCGCCGTCGAAAATCTCGCGGCGGTTGGCTTCGAGCCAGTGGAAATAGGCCTCGTCGTCGATCAGCCCGTATTTGACCACTTCGGCATAGCCGGCGGAAAACTCGCGCGACGGCAGGGTGTCGAGTGCGTCGAGGTCGGCGAGCACCAGCTTTGGCTGGTGGAAGGCGCCGATCAGGTTCTTGCCGTGCGGCGAATTGATGCCGGTCTTGCCACCGACCGAACTATCGACCTGCGCCAGCAGGCTGGTCGGCATCTGGACGAAATCCATGCCGCGCCGGGTGATGGCGGCGGCAAAGCCGGCGAGGTCGCCGATGACGCCGCCGCCGAGCGCGATCACCAGGTCCTTGCGCTCGAGGCGGGCCTCCAGCAACCCTTCGACGGCAGTTTCGAGGTGGACCATCTTCTTGGTCGGCTCACCGTTGGGCAGCACGATGGTGGCGTAGCCGATGCCGGCCGCATCGAGCGAGGCGGTCAGCCGCGGCAACTGGGTGCGCGCCACCTCGGTGTCGGTGATGATGCCGAAGCGCCGGCCGGGGAACATGGCTTGCAGCCGCTCGCCGGCGCTCTCCAGCAACTGGCGGCCGATCACGATGTCGTACTCCCGCCCGGGCAGGGGGACGTGCACGATGATCGGGTCGGTCATGGCTGGGGCTCTGTGGTGGCGGCGGAGCCGAAATGCGCGACGATGGCGTCGATCACCTCGCTCGCCACCTGGTCCTGCGGCACGTCGCGGGAAACGATGGTGATGTCCGCCTCGGCATAGGTCGGGTAGCGCGCGTCGATCAGCTTCTGCAGCGTTTCGCGCGGGTTGGCGGTCTTCAGCAGCGGCCGGTTGGAGCGGCGGGAGACGCGCTGGAACAGCAGTTCGAAATCGGCCTTGATCCACACCGAGACGGCAGCGTCCTTGATCAGACCACGGGTCTCGGCGTTCATGAAGGCACCGCCACCGGTGCCGAGCACAATGCCGCTCTCCTTGAGCAGCCGGGCGATCACCTTCACCTCACCGGCACGGAAATCCGCTTCGCCATGGGCGGCGAAAATGTCCTCGATCGACATGCCGGCAGCCTTCTCGACCTCCTCGTCGCTGTCGACGAAGTGGCGGCCGAGGCGGGCGGCGAGGCGGCGTCCGACGGTGGTCTTGCCGGCGCCCATCATGCCGATGAGCACGATCGGCCGGTCGCCGATAAGCTGTTGCAGCATTTCGCGCTTATGGTCCCCATTGGCGCTTCGTGTGGCGCTGTCGCGTGCCATGGCGCGTGCCCTCCGCCTCGCGGTTTGAACCGTTAGGGCGGCATAAAGTCAATGGCTGCTAGTTTATGCATTCTTGATCCCCCCGCCGAAACAGGGGACATTCTTCCCCACGCTCCAAAAAGCGGACTGTCCCGATGCCGACTCTTATCCGCCTGATCGTCGTCCTCCTGGTGCTGGCCGGCATCGCCTTCGGCGCGATGTTTGCGCTCGTCGCCACGGTGACGCCACGCGACAAGCAGGTGACCATCCGCATCCCGGCGCGTGACCTGGTGCCCAGCGGTACCAACGATCCGCTTGTGCGACGCGAAATCGATACATCACGCCCGGTCACGCCGGCCGCCGAGACCCCGGCGGTCGAAACGCCGGTGCCTCCCGCCGCCGTCGGCGAAAGCGAGGGCGATGTGGTGACGGTGGAGCAGGGGATCGAATGAGCGGCGGCCATCTGGTCGGCGCCTTCCTCGAAATGATGAGCGCCGAGCGCGGCGCTGCAAAGAACACCATCGAAGCCTACCGCCGCGACCTCGGCGACTACTGCGCCTATCTTGGTCGCAAGGGCGTCGCCGTCACCGAGGCCGGCCGGGAGCAGGTGACGGAGTATCTGGCCGAACTCGACGCAAACGGCATCGCCGCATCGTCGAGCGCACGAAAACTCTCTGCCCTGCGGCAGTTCCACAAGTTCCTCGCCGCCGACGGCATCCGCCCCGACGATCCGACCCGCATCATTGCATCGCCCAAGGCGCGTCGCTCGCTGCCCAAGGTGCTGTCGATCGCGGAAATCGACCGGATGCTCAAGCTCGCCGAATCGGAGATCGAGCTCGAAGGCGCTACGGACGCGCAGCGGGCGATGTCGCACCGGCTCTACGTGCTGCTCGAACTGCTCTACGCCACCGGCATGCGCGTCAGCGAACTGGTGTCGCTGAAGCGGGCGCAGGTGATGCGGGACGCGAGCTTTCTCACGATCCGCGGCAAGGGAAGCAAGGAGCGAATCGTGCCGCTCACCGACCGGGCGCGCGATGCCGTGAAGGCCTATGCAGCGACGATCGAGCCCGGCGATCCGTGGCTGTTTCCGGCGGGTGGCGAAACCGGCTATCTCAGCCGCCAGGTCTTTGGGCGCGAACTGAAGGGCCTGGCCGTCCGCGCGGGAATTTCGGCGGCCCGCATCTCGCCGCATGTGCTGCGGCACGCCTTTGCCAGTCACCTGCTGTCAGGCGGTGCCGACCTGCGCGTCGTGCAGACGCTGCTGGGGCATTCCGACATCTCAACCACGCAGATCTACACCCACGTGCTCGATGAAAAGCTGCGGACGCTGGTCGAAAGTCACCACCCGCTGGCCGAGACCTGAACCGGTCAGGCGGCCTTGTCGTCCTTGGCCTTGACGAGGTCCTTGCCGTCATCGAGCCGCAGCAGCAGCGCGTCGAGCACCGACAGCACCTCCGTCAGGGTGCGCGGCGTATCGGCCGGGGTGGCGGCCTGCGGCGGTGGATCGGCCCAGCGCTGCTTCAGGTCATTGAGCCGGTCCTTGCGGCGGCGGCGCGCTGCCTTGGCGGCGTCGAGGACCTTGCGGATGGCCTCGTTGGTCTCGTCGAGCGCGAAAAGCTGTTCGCATTCTGGGCACCAGGCGCTGCCACCGGCGCGGATCAGTTTGGCATTCTCGACGAATTGCTTCTGGCAGTGGGGACAGTTCACGTCCACCAGGGCGTTTGGCGACATTTCCTTAATCGTCCGAAATCGACAGGGCCAGCAACGGCTTGGCCTGGTCCCTACGGTTGTCATGGAAGTGTCATGAACTGGTTAACGCCATCCCAGCGCGCGTTCACAGCGCGGAATAGCTGACAGAGGCGTGGATTTCCCCGCTTCGCTTGACTTCGCGACCGCCCATCGCCACTTTCCGGCCACTTTGGGGCGCCAGTTCGGCGGCCATCACAGGGCCATTTGGCGGGTTGCATGCAGTCGTACCTCGATTTCGAAAAGCCGGTCGCTGATCTCGAAGGCAAGATCGCCGAGCTCAAGGCCATGGCGGCCTCCGACCATGCGGTGTCGATCGACGAGGAAGTGTCGCGGCTGAGCGCCCGCGCCGACGAGGCGCTGGTCGATATCTATCGTCGGCTGACGCCGTGGCAGAAGACGCAGGTGGCGCGCCATCCGCAGCGCCCGCACTTCTCCGACTACATCAAGACGCTGATCACCGAGTGGACGCCGCTGGCCGGCGACCGCAAGTTCGCCGAGGACCCGGCCCTGCAGGCCGGCTTCGGCCGCTTCAACGGCCAGCCTGTCGCCGTCCTCGGGCAGGAAAAGGGCTCGAACACCGAGACCCGGCTCAAGCACAATTTCGGCATGGCGCGGCCCGAAGGCTATCGCAAGGCCGTCCGCATCATGGACATGGCCGATCGCTTCGACATCCCGATGATCTCCTTCGTCGATACGGCCGGCGCCTATCCCGGCATCGGCGCCGAGGAGCGCGGGCAGGCCGAGGCCATCGCCCGCTCGACCGAGCGCAGCCTCGATCTGGGCGTGCCCAACATCGCCATCATCATCGGCGAGGGCGGCTCGGGCGGCGCCATCGCCATCGCCACCGCCAATCGCGTGCTGATGCTCGAGAACGCCATCTACTCGGTGATCTCGCCGGAAGCTGGAGCCTCGATCCTGTGGCGCGATGCCGCCAAGGCGCAGGACGCGGCCAACAACATGAAGATCACTGCCACCGATCTCACGAACCTCGGCATCATCGACGGCATCATTCCCGAGCCGGCAGGCGGCGCGCACCGGCATCACACAGAGGTGATGAACGCGACGTCTCGCGCCATCACGCAGTTCCTCGCCGACTTCAGCAGCCGGGGACGGCTGGAAATCCGCGAGCACAGGCGGGACAAGTTCCTCGCCATGGGGACTAATCTGGCTTGAACCCATGCGGGGGCGGGCGCACCGGCCCCCAGGCTAAGGGTTTGAGTAACCATACGCGGTTACCGTCCGGTAACCCTGCCGCCGTACCTCGGTGGCATCGGGCAGGCATTTTTTCGGGTTGGCGGTTTTGGGCAGGATGCTCCGCTCCATTCTATACGCGTTCGCGGCGCTGATCGTCGCGGTGACGCTTTCGGCGTGCGGCGGCCTCGCTCCGCCCAACACCAAGGCGATCAAGCCGCTGTCATCGGCCATCGTCAGCAAGATCAGCTCAATCGGCTCGACGCCCGGCGCGCCGATGATGATTCGCATCTTCAAGCAGTCGAGCGAGCTAGAAGTCTGGAAACAGACCAGTAGCGGCTACAAGCTGCTCAAGACCTACGAGATCTGTGCCTATTCGGGCGACCTCGGTCCCAAGATCAGGGAAGGCGACCGCCAGTCGCCCGAGGGCTTCTACACCATCACGCCGGGCCTCCTTAACCCGAACTCCAAGTACTACCTGGCGTTCAACACCGGCTTTCCGAACAAGTTCGACCGCGCCCATGGCCGCACCGGCAGCGACCTGATGGTGCATGGCGACTGCTCGTCGCGCGGCTGCTACGCGATGACCGACGAGGGGATCGCCGAGATCTACGCGCTGGCCCGCGAGACCTTCAAGGGCGGCAACGCCTCGTTCCAGCTGCAGATCTTCCCGTTCCGCATGACGGCCGAGAACCTCGCCAGGCATGCCCAGAGCCCGAACATGAGCTTCTGGAAGAACATCAAGGCCGGCTACGACCGCTTCGAGATCGCCCGTACCCCGCCGACCTGGGACGTCTGCAACAAGCAGTACGTGTTCGATGTGCCGTCCGGCTCCTCGCTCGACGCCGCTGCCGCCTGCCCGGCCAATGTCGCCTCGCTATCGCCCGACTTGCAGGCGAAACAGGCGGCGGACCAGGCAGCAATGGACAAGGCGATGGCGGAGCTCGCAGCGAAGGACGCCAAGGCAGCAGCCGATGCACAGAAGGCCGCCGAGGCCGAGGCCGCCGCGAAGGCACGCGGCGAGGCGATCGGCAGCTTCATCGGCGGCATCTTCGGCGGCGGCGACGGGCAGAAGGTAATCGATCCGGCCGTCGAGGCCCCGACCCCGGCGCCACGCCCGAACCGCGTCTGAGCTCGCCATGGCCATCCGGCCGCAGCATCTGGTGGTTCTTGCCGTGGCGCTGATCGGGCTGGGCACGGTGGGCCTTGCGGCTTATCGGTATGTTGGCCAGCAGCGGCCGGAGGCACGAGCCATTCCCGAACGTCAGGTCTTCGACCGCACCTCACTGCACGCCGAACTGGCCGATGCCGGCTTCGCGCTCGGCGCCCCTGCGCATGTCCGCATCTTCAAGCGCGAGAGCCGGCTGGAACTCTGGCTCGCGCGCGAAACCGGGGGCTATGCGCTTTTCAAGGGCTACGACATCTGCACCTGGTCCGGCGAGCTCGGCCCGAAAATGCAGGAAGGCGACAAGCAGGCGCCCGAGGGCTTCTATCGCGTCGGCCTCAAGCAGTTGAACCCGGGTTCGCGCCACCACCTGAGCTTCAATCTCGGCTTCCCCAACGCTTTCGACCGCCAGCACGGCCGCACCGGCTCGGCGCTGATGGTGCATGGCGGCTGCTCGTCGGTCGGCTGCTTCGCCATCACCGACGAAAGCGTCGACGAGGTCTATGCCGTGGTCGAGGCGGCGCTCCGGCAGGGGCAGGATGCAGTCGATGTCGCGGTGTTCCCGTTCCGCATGACGGAGACGGCGCTGGCCGAGCAGGCGAGCAGCCCGTGGCTTGGCTTCTGGCGCAATCTCAAGCAGGGCCATGACCTGTTCGAGGCCGAATTCACTCCGCCCGCTGTTGCCGCCTGTGCCGGCGAATACCGCTTCGGCCAATCCGCGGAGGGTGCGCAATGCGCCGCTATCGCCGCCTGGTCCTGATCGACCGGGTCATCCCGTTCCTCGCCGCGTTCGTCGGCCTCATCGCGCTGGCGGGTGCGGTGACGGCACAGTTGAGCGCAGAAGCCCGCACACAGGCGGTCGCAACCGAGATCGCTTCGATGCGCTCGTCGATCGATGCGCTCGCACAAGGCACCGCAGCGCTGCCGGCACCCGCAGCCGATGATGGCACCGCCGAGGGCCTGCTGGCGCTGCAGGACCGGATGGCGCGGCTCGAAATCGACTGGCAGGCGCAGAAAGACCTGGCCCTGACCCTGCCGACCTTGCCCGCCGTCGATCCCGCTGCTGCTCCGGCCGACGTGCCGGCGCAAGCTGCCGCCATTGATCCCGACCTGCCCACCACCGACTGCATCCCCCTCGGCACGCGCTTCATGGTCACCCCGAACGAGACCTACCCGCTCTGCCAGTCGAGGGAGCAGGTTCAGGTGGGCATGATCACGGCCGACACCGTCGACGTGATCGGCGCTGGCACGATCGTCGAAACCGGCTTCGGCGCGCTCGCGGGCACCACATGCACCATCATGGTGTTCTCGGCCGATGCGGCCGGCTTCGCCGAGATGCGGGTCAGCTGCACCTGAAATCGACCGCGCCGTGACACGCCGCCACTGGCGGCGCGGCTGGCGACTCACTAGAGCTTGTCGATCTCCAGCCAGACTGCATCCCCGTGTCCGCACCCACAGCCCTGTCCAACAATGCGTCGCTCAGGGGCATGGTCCTCGGGGTCGCCGCCTTCTCCCTGTTCGCGGTGCACGATGCACTGGTGAAAGGGGTGATTCACGACCTGCCGGTCGTGCAGATCCTGTTCGTGCGGTCGGTGGTGGTGACGCTGATCTGCCTCGCCATCGGCCGCGCCGGGATGGTGCGTGGCCTTGTCCGATCGACCAACAAGCCGATGCTGATCCTGCGCGGCGTGCTGACGCTCGCCGCCTGGTGCATGTTCTACCCGGCCGGCAAGGACCTGCAGCTCGCCGAGATGACGACGCTCTACTACGTCGCCCCGGTCATCACCGTGATCCTCGCCGTGGTGTTCCTCAAGGAACGGCTGACGCTGGCGCGGGTCGGTGCCTCGGCCATCGGGTTCTTCGGCGTGGTGGTGGCGATGAACCCGGCGGGCATCACCATCGGCATTCCGGCCTTGATGGCGCTCGGCGCGGCCTTCCTGTGGGCGGTGGCGATGATCGTCATGCGCACCGTGTCGAAGACCGAGAGCTCGCTGGTTCTCGTGTTCTCGATGAACCTGTTCTACGTCGTGGTGCTCGCGGGCTTCGCGCTGCCGTTCTGGGTGCCGATGGATGCCCGGGCGATCACCTTCGTCGTCCTCACCGGCATCCTGGGGCTGGTCGCCCAGTATGCGCTGATCGATGCCGCCCGCCTGGTGCCGGCCAGCGTGCTCGGCACCGTCGAATACTCGGCGCTCTGCTGGAGCTTCATCTTCGGCTTCCTGCTCTATGCCGAGCAGCCGGCGCCGCTGGTCTATGTCGGGGCCGCGATGGTAGTTGCGGCAGGCCTGATCCTCGCCTTCAACGAGCGCCGCCGCCGTCTCCCGCCGCCGGTTGGTACAGCCTGAGGGGGCAGGGCGCCTGCCAGTTGTTGAACGGCGGTGCGGCCCAGAACGCGCCGTGGCAGTGCTTGAACTGCCACCGCGAAATAATTGTACATTTTATATCAATGACTTAGCCATAGCCGATCTTGCGTGCCTGCCAATTGCCTATTTCTTCATCGGTCGAAAACTAGGTAAGTGGCGTGCTGACCTAGAACAGCGAAACCTTTTCACCGCCTTTAACGCGATCGACGATCAGCTTGCACTGCGGCTGCAGTTCAGCGCGATGCTGCGCCAGGCATTCGGTCATAGCGTCGCCATAGCCAACGCCCTCGCAATAGGCCTTTGAATCGTCCCCGCATTTTTTGACAAGTTCGCCAACCGACACGGCAAGCGCACCGGTGGTGATGGCCAAAAGTGCAACTGCAGCCAAAACCAGCTTCTTTACCAAAGTCCGTCCCTCTCCGTTCGCTACGCTCTTCCAGCCCCCGCCCGGGCCCTCGGAAACCGACCACGTGGGCAGCTACACAAGCGGTCCCTGTGTGAGTGATACCTCACAAGAGTATCCCGGAGCCGTAGCAGTGAACGTCACTGTGCCTGACAAATCCCCCCAACTAGCCCTGAATTCGTTTGTCCCGGAGTAGTCACCCCAGTTCGTCGTGGAAACGGCGGCACTTTGGCCATTAATAGTAACAGACCAACCGTAATTACCCACCCCTTCGGCAGGCCGCGTTTTGACCGTTCTGGGCGCGTTCAGGCGAGGGTAGCGAGGATGACGTCGAAGGGATTTGCGCCTTTGAGCCGCGCGGTGTCGATTGTCGTTCGCACGTCCGCCTCGGCCTTTGCGGCCCACATGGCCCGGTAGCCGTTGGTCACTTTGCGTTGGATCACGCAGGGTCTGAGTTTGCGCTCCGAGCCGTTGTTGGTGACCTCGACCTCGCCGGGGAAGTCGCAAAACGTCAGCAACTGATCGCGAGCGCGCGCGATCTTGGCTTGCAACGCCCGGGCGAGGTCGCAGGTCGATGGCGCCGTCAGAAGCGCCGCGAGCTGCTTTTCCAATTCACGCTTCTTTCTCCCCAGCGTGGAGGCGGCGAAGTCGGCGACGCCCTTGGCCAGATCGAAAGCTTTTCCAAACCAGAGCTTGAACCGGAAAGGTAGATCGTCCGAGCCGTGCTGCAGTGCGAACGCGGTGTCGCGCGCCAGGTGCGCCAGACAGGTCTGATGCCGTTCGCCGTGCTTTTGCTGAGCCGAGTAGCGGTCCGAAATCCACACCGCCGGCACATGTCCATCCATCATCTCGTCCACGACGCGGGCAGAGCGGGAGTAATCGGGCTGATGCACAACCGCGTCCTTGCAGTGGAAAACCCAGTGATAAGAGTTCGTCCCCTCGATCCGGACGCCAGTTTCGTCGCTGGCCACGACCTGAGCCGCGCGAACGATGGCCTTCGCCTTTTCAGCCTCGATCTCGAACCGGGGATGCGAGCGGATGAACATATTCATCAACGCGCCCTCGCTGACGCTCAGCCCGAAAGCATCACGGAACAGGCCGCTCAGCCGCTCATAAGAGAGCGCCTGAAAGCCCTTGAGATAAATCGCCAAGGCGTGGATGCGTGGACCAAACGGCGTCGTCGTCGCGGCGGCCGGCGCCGGCGCTTTCGTCTCGATGCCGCAATGCGCGCACCGGCAAGCAAAGCGATGGTGGCGGATGACATAGGGTTTGACCGGCGGGATCTCGATCTCGTCGTATTCGCCGATCAATTCCCTCTGGGCCTGGGACGGGAAAGTTACCCCGCACTGCTCACAAACACCCGGCACATGGTCGCGGAATTCGTCGGGGTCATCGGCCAGCCGCCGATTATGCGGCTCATGCCCGAGCTTCGCTCCGCCGGGGCGTGAGCCCTCGCGCTTTTCCTTCTTGTCGGTGGAAGGCGGATTGGACGAGGTGCGCGAATTCTTATCGGGCCGCTGAAGCCGCAGCACCAACTCGATCAGTTGCTCTTTGCTGAGCTGCTGCAAATCACCACGATCCATAGCATCATGGATTCAGGGATTTACCCCGCTGACAAGGGGGTGGGTAATTACCAGCCATCTAAGAATGACGCCGGTTTTCCGTGTCGGTGATCTGGCCAAGGCCGCCAATTGCAGTGTACGCACACTGCAATATGCTTTGCAGCGCGACTTGGGCATGAGCGCAAAGGACCTCATCGTTGAGCAGCGTCTGCAGGCCGCACGATCTGCTTTGCAGGCTCGCGTCGACGGTCAGAGTATCACACAGATTGCTGCCGCAGCCGGATATGCAAGCCTAGGACGCTTTTCGGCACAGTATCGAAATCGGTTTGGTGAACTGCCGTCGCAGACGCAGCCCCTTAAGAAGTTTGAGTAGGGGATGCGTGGCGTGGTGGTTAGTTTAGGCGACCATCATTTGGAGCATCATCATTTCGGGGGACCGGCCAAAACGGTCCTCCGCTACCACACGACCCCCCAACAATTCGGCCTCCCGGCCGATCAGGGCGGCGAGGTGGCCAATCACTTCGGCTTCGACACCGCCATCAGCCGCGTCGTGGATCACGACGCTGTCCACCAGTGTGCGGAAAGACGCGATGGTTCCCCCGTCGATCCGGGCGTCCAGCGACGACAGATGCCCCGCGAGATCATCGACCGCTGCCTTGTATCGGCTGACCGCCTGCGGGTGGAGCTCGATCACGTCGGGCGCGTCCTGATCGGCCAACTCGCCCCGTAGATGCTTGCGCTCAGTCTCCAACGGCCCATACTGCGCCTCGATGGCGTCGGCCGAGATCACCCCGCGCGCGAAAAGCGACATCATGCGATCCATCTGGCCGGTCAAATCGATGATCCGCCGCTCGATCCTCCCGCGGTCGCGCGACACCCGCTGGCTCTCCTTGCGGCGCTCCTCCCGATAGACCCGGACATACTCGGCGAGGTACTCCGGGTGGGCCAGCTGAGTCGTCAGTCCCTCGATCACGGCCGCCTCGATCTTGTCGAGCCGATACTTCCGGTGGTTGTCGCAGGTGCTGCTCTCGACCGAGCGCGAGCACTTGATGCGGATGGCGCCGGGGGGATAGTTCGGCCTGTCGTGGATCGACATCCCGCCCCCGCAATGCCCGCACCGGATCAGTCCCGACAGGAGGCGCTTTGGGCGCTTCACGTACTCGCCCCCGCGGGCCTTCTTCGCGCGGCCGTCGAGGGCGGCAATGGCCGCCTCGAAGTCCTCGCGGCTCACCAGAGCCAGATGGGGGGCGTCGGCCTCGCGCCACTCGGTCGCGTCGTTGGCGCGGCTGATCCGCTTGCCGGTGTCGGGATCGCGGACCATGCGGACCCTGTTCCAGATGATCCTCCCGGCATAGACCGGGTTCCGGAGCATCCCATAGCCACGCTTAGCGTTGCCCGCGATGGTCGAGGCGTTCCACACCGAGCCCCTCGGCGGGGATATCCCGTCGGCGTTAAGCCCGGCGGCGATCTCGCGCGGGAGGCACCCGGCGAGCGCCTCGGCGAAGATGCGGCGCACCACGGCCGCCTCGGCCTCATCGATCACCATCACCCCCGGCTGTCCCGGCGTCGGCCGGTAGCCGTAGGCTTTGCCGCCCGCGTGGCGCCCGTCGCGGACCACGCCATGCATCCCCCGACGTATCTTATGCTTCAGGTCGGTGAGGAACAGCGTCGAGACGAGGCCCCGGATGCCGACCTGCATGGCGTCGGCCTTGCCGTCGTGCACCGCCATGATCTCGACGTTGGCGAAGGACAGCCGCTTGAACAGCCCGGCCAAGTCCTCTTGATCCCGCGAGAGGCGGTCCAGCGCCTCTACAACAACGACCTCAAATGCGCCCGCTCTGGCGTCATCCATGAGGCGAAGTAGACCGTCGCGTCCGAAGATGGACGCCCCCGAGCGGGCCTTGTCGAAGTAGTCCCCCGCGAGGCGGTAGCCCTGCCGCGCGGCATATTCCCGGCAGAGGGCAAGCTGATCGTCGACGGATCGTTCGGACTGCAGGTCGGTCGAGAACCGAGCGTAGAGGGCGGCGCGTTGCATCTTTCATCCATCCCGGCCCGATCGGCGGCCATATCCCGGCGGGCGTCGGCCCGCGCCATCGCCCGCACAAATTCAAGGATCGCCGGGTCCAGACTGGCCATCGTTAGCGTCCCTTTCCGGACTTCGCCATGGCCCGGCCGCGCCCGATCAGGTCGGGCGCGTCGGCCAGCCGGGCGAGCACGTCGATGCGGCTGCGCTCCATGGTCCGCTACCTCGCCACGATGACGCGTTCGGCGGCCCGCGTGATCGCGGAGTAGAGGTGCCGCGCGGCGTCTTGCTTGAACACGAAGCTCTCGTCGAGCACGACGACGCTGTTCCACTGCGAGCCCTGCGACTTGTGCACCGACAGGACGTAGCCGTAGTCCACCGGGTCGTACTCGCGGGCCTCGGTGGGAGGGAGCTCCTTCTCCCGGCCCTCGATCCAGAGGTGGCTTGTCCTGACCTCGACGGGTGTCTTGGCCATCCCGGCATCGAGGGGGAACAGGACGAGCTGGCTTTCCTCGGTGTCGCTGA
>Ga0247833_1002485_pt1 | contig 26843 bp, 29 predicted proteins | sample LaCruzMarch2015__7_FD_187117 | JGI IMG/M metagenome (GOLD analysis project Ga0247833, IMG submission 187117) | Freshwater microbial communities from meromictic Lake La Cruz, Castile-La Mancha, Spain - LaCruzMarch2015_8m | ecosystem: Environmental > Aquatic > Freshwater > Lake | place: Spain... | reverse complement strand
CCTGATTCGGTGCGCCGTCTCCCTCGTAAACCGACTGGAATCCGCATTTTTGGTAGAGCCGTGCCCGGCAAGGATCAAAGCTGTCTCTTTAAGCATGCCACCCTCCGAAGCTCAACGAGCTAGTCGAGACTGAGCGAAGGAGGGTAGAGCCGTGCCCGGCAAGGATCAAAGCTGTCTCTTTAAGCATTCGTCAACCCTACTCGAAAAACGGACGAATCCCGAACCGAACCGCGCCAAATGAGGAAAATTAGCGGTTCGCTTTGACCGGCACACCCTGACTGGCAGGGCCACCGGTGGGATTGGGGAAAAGCGGGGCTGGCTCCACGATGCGAGAGCTATCTGGCCGGGCAGAAACCGTAATCGTAAAGATCTGCTCTTTCCCATCTCTTTTCACCTTCACGGGAACTTTGCCTCCCACCTCTGAGAAAAACGCTGCGTCCAAAATGTCGGAGGGCTCGCGCACCGACCGACCCCCAATCGAAATCACCTCATCCCCCATCTTCAAACCACTCTTTTCCGCCGGCGTTCCCTTATAAAGTCGATCCACAAAAACAGGTGCCCCGCGCTCTGGTCGGCTCCGGTCCGGCATTACCCCCACTCCCATCCAACCGTGCCTGGGCTCCCCATACTTCTGAATGTCCGCCGCCACCTTCGAGGCCGCCTCGATCGGCAAGGCATAGCACGCCTTGCCCTCATCAATCTCCAACATCAAAACCCCGACCACTTTTCCCTGACTATCCAGCAAAGGCCCACCAATCTGACCAGGTTTGATTGGCAAATTTGCCCGCAGATGGGTCGTCGCAAAAAAACGCGTCAGATACTTCACATCAAAGCCCGCCACAAAACCAAAGGTCGGCTCCGCTTTGAGATCATAGGGAAAAGCCACGCTCACCACAGCTGAGGCAGGTCGCAACCGCATGCCCTCCCCCAAGGCCAAATGCGGAGTCTGCGTCGCCGGAATCTTCAGAACCGCGACACCACTCCGCGGATCCCGACCCAAAATCTTGGCCGAAAATGTCCGCCCATTGACTTCGACCGTGACCGACTCCGCCTGACCCACCACCGCATAGGCGGTCAAAATAGTTCCCTGCCCATCAATAAAAAATCCCGTCCCCGCCAACTGCTCGGCCCCATCCACCGCCCGTAAACGCACCACTGTTGGGGCAGCCTGCTCGTACACTCCGCTGACTTCGGCCGCGATCTGGTCAAACACCCCGCCACCCGCGGGCATCGGTGCATTAGGCACAGATGGGGTAAGGGGCGTGGAGTTAGCCGTCGCTCGCTCCAAAGCAGGAAGCTTGGTCACCACCTCTGGATGACGGGCCAGATAGTAAGCCCGCCCACCAATCAACCCAGCGAACGCTAGGAGGACGACCAGCAGGGAGAGAAAAACGTATTTAAAACGCGAGACGGGAATCATAAGCCACTGCACCGTGCCCATTCACATAGAGGGGCCGAAGCTGAGTCCCTTCCCCGCCGGCCGCTGTCTCGATCAACTCAGGCTGAATTTGCAGAGAATCATCGGTCGAATTCGCTGCCACGATGATGCCCTTGGCGTGCGCGACTTTCCCATCCGCCAGAGGGACGATATTCGATCCCATCGGGCTCAAGAAAAAGGCAATGCCGACCACCAAACAGGCCGCTGCGGTCGCAACCGTAGCCAAACGAGGCACCCCAGCTATCCAAGGCTCCATCACCACCTCGACCACTTTCATGTACCAAGGTTCCTCCCGCAAAATCTCTTGCCTCTGGTACTGATGAAATGCGTCCACAAACCGATCAAAATAAGCCTGACCTGGGGTCTCCAGCTTTTTGAGTTGCAGGAGCTTCTGTAGCTCCGAAAAATCTTCTTTTTGGTTCATTGAGTAGGTCTTTCTATCATTTACCTTCTCAGATAAATGCCAAGCGATTTCTGTAGCTGTTTGTGAGCATAGTGCAGCCTGGAACGTACCGTTCCTTCGGTCGTTCCCATGATCTTCCCGATCTCAGCATGTGCAAGTCCTTGTATATCATAGAGGGTTACCACTGTCCTATGTTCTTTCGACAGGGAAAGCATCGATTCGTTCAATTTATTTTGCAACTCATTGAGCATGGATGACTTAACTGGGTTGTTTCGATGCACTGGGTCGGGCAGGTCGAACTTGGGCAAACCATCCTCATCGATCTCATTCAAACTCATCGCCCCCTGCCGCCTTTTTCTCTTCTCCAAAAAGTTAAATGTCCGATTAATCGCGATCCGATAAATCCAGGTGTAAAACGACGACTGACCCCGAAACGTCGGCAAACTACGGTACGCCTTGTCAAAAACCTCCATCAACATGTCATTCGTGTCCTCATGATTCGAAGTCAAATGGTAGATCACCCCATACAACCGAGACTGGAATCGCCGGATCAACTCATCGTACGAGGCCAAATTTCCTTTGACCGTCTCCGCAACTAACTCCTCATCGGTCGGTCCGTTCTCTAAATCGAGATCTTTCGTGACAGCCGCGGACATCTCATAACCCTAACTCCACCCCCCTCATCCCGAAAAGGTCAATTCACCCAACCCAACTCTCCTACTCGTCGCTGGCGGTCCGAAGATAATCCTGCAGCCGCTCGGTCATCTGGGTCAACTTCCCTGCCTCTCGTCCCTCCCCTAAAACCTTCAGATCCCCTTTGGCCCGCTCGAGCAAGTCCACCGCTTTCCGCAGGGCAAACTTTAACCCTCCCGCCTCTTTCACCTTATCCGCCACTCCCTCCACGCCGTTTTCTCCCACCAATTGCGTGCGCAACTTTTCCGATTCCTCCTTCGGCAGCGTCTGTAATGCGTGCAAGACAGGCAAGGTCCACTTTCCTTTCCGCAAATCCGTTCCTAACGTCTTTCCGCTCTCCTCGTCCGTTCCAAATAAATCCAAACAGTCATCATAGATCTGATACGCCACCCCCAACTGTTGACCAAAAGAACGCGCAGCCTCCCGCTTCACCTCCGCCGCACTATAAACCAAAAACGGCACCTCCGCCGCCACCCGAAAAAGCGCCCCCGTCTTCAATCCCACCACGTGCAGATAGTCCGTCGTCGACATCTTTAAATCAAAACGCCTCTGCGTTTGTAAAATCTCCCCCTCACACAAGTTTCGCGAAGCCTCCGCAATCTTCCTCGCCACCTCCGCATTTTCTAACTTGGTCGCCAACTGCAGCCCGTGCGCAAACAGGGCGTCCCCCAGTAAAACCGAAAGCTCCACCCCCCACTTCGCATTGCAGGTCGCCCTCGATCTCCGTAAATCCGCCCGATCCAACACATCGTCATGAATTAACGAGGCCACGTGGACCAACTCCACAATCACCGCCAGATCCCGAATCGCCTCGCTCCATCCCCCCGCGACCTTCCCCGCCAACAGGACCAGCGCCGGCCTCAACCTTTTTCCCCCACCCTCCAAGGCGTACCGCACATAGGTCTCCGCCCCTGGATCAAAAAGTGACGCTTGATGCAGAATCCGCCGCTCGACCTCCTTCAACTCCTGCTCCAGTTCTCGATCCGCCCCCAGCCAATCTGGCTTCGGCCTCAACCCCATTCGGTTCCTTGCGATTTGCATTCTGAAAACCTAGAAAGGAGATTGTCGAAGTCAAATAAACCAAGTTTCATCCAGCCTTTCCCAACTCTCCCCTTCATCCTAACCTCCCGCCATGCGCCTCGCTCTCCTTGCCACTCCCCTCGCTCTTCCCATCGTCCTTTCCCTCTCCTCCTGCTCCAAACCCGACGGTCGCCTCGCCCAACGCGCCCACCAACTCCTCGACGAGGGCAAACTCCAACAGGCGCAAGACTCGATTCAGGACGGATTTCGCCAGTTCCCTGAAAGCATCGCCCTGCGCCAAGAACGCCTGCACCTCAATCTCCTCGCCGGCCAACCCGAACTCGCCGCCGCGGAAGCCCACCAAATTTTACAAACCGACCCCTCCGCCCAACCTTACCGACTCCCCCTTCGCGACCCCTCCCCTGCCATCCGCTCCCTCGCCGTCCGCGCCTTCGCCCTCGATCCCCCCTCTCGCCCCTCACCCCCCGGCGTTCTGAAAAACGCCCTGCGCGATACCGATCCCACCGTTCGCCGCGAAGCCATCGAAGCCACCCGCATTCTCTCCCCCTCCCAAGCCTCCCCTCTCCTTCGCCAAGCAACGCAAGATGCCGACTGGCTCACCCGTGCCTCCGCCGCTCGCCTTCTCGGAAGTAGGGCCGACCCCAGCGCGATTCCCACTCTCTTCTCCATGCTCCAAGATAAAGACTCCTACGTCCGCCGCTTCGCCCGACGCTCTCTTTTGGAGCTCTCCACCTCGGCTAAGCCAGACGCCTACCTTCCCTCCCTCCAATCCCAAGACCGCACCACCCAAGTCATCGCCGCCCTCGCCCTCGCCCGCCTCAACGATGGCCGTGGCCTCGACACCCTCCTCGCCGAAATCGCCAATCCCCTCGGGATCGAGCGGATTGAATGCGTCAAATCGGCGGTTCGCATCCAAGATCCCCGCGTTCTTCCCGCCGTCCGCTCCGCCACCGCGGATCCAGATGCTCAAGTTCGTATGGTTGCCCTCATTGCCCTCGGCCTGCTCAAGGACAAAGAGTCCGCTCCACTCATGAAAAAAATCGGCAGTGATTCATCCTCCCCGCAAGAGGTACGCCTCGCCGCGGGCAAGGCACTGGAACTGCTCTCCCAACCTGCTGGAAAATAAAAGCCGGCCTCGACCAGCTGCCACCACGTTACTTCTGCGGTCCCAACTCTTCCTGCTCAAACACAATCAGATCATCCAGCGCCCTCGCAAAATCCTCCATCCCCGTCGCCGGCATGATAATTCGATCCCGCCGACCCCCCACATCTTCCGTAATGCGCAAAAACCGCCCCCGATCATTCTCCTTCAAATCCAAAAAGAATGTCTTCCTCTCAATCTGTACTTTTTCCGATCGTAATGTCCGCTCTTCTCCACGTGGTTCCATAATCAAGATCTCCCTTTGAAATTCAAATCCTACGCACCCCCTCCTCGATCGTCAACCCAACCCACCCTCACATTCTCAGGAAATTCGCCAAAAGATCTTTCCCCTCTTTGCTCAAAATCGACTCGGGATGAAACTGAACTCCATGCACCGGATTCTGCCTGTGCCGTAAGCCCATAATCTCTCCCTCCGCCGTCTTGGCGCTCACCTCCAAACAACTCGGGACCGACTCCGCCTCCACAATCAACGAGTGGTACCTCGTCGCCTCAAACGGGTTCGGCAGTTGAGCAAAAACACCCTTCCCATCATGCTGGATCGGGGATGTCTTGCCGTGCATCAATCGTCCCGCTCGCACCACCTTCCCCCCATACACCTCCCCAATGCACTGATGCCCCAAACAAACCCCCAGCAGCGGCACCTTTGCCCCGAACCGCCGAATCAACTCCATCGAAATTCCCGCATCCGCCGGCGTGCCCGGGCCAGGAGAAATGACAATCTTGCTCGGCCTCATCTTCTCCACCTCCTCCGGCGTGATCGCATCATTCCGCTTCACCTGAGGATCCGCCCCCAACTCTCCGAAATATTGGACCAAGTTGTAGGTGAATGAATCGTAGTTATCGATGACCAGCAACATAAGCCCACCCTACGCCAAGGTTCGTGCCGCCGCCACCGCCGCCAAGCCCGCCTTGGCCTTGTTCACGCTCTCCTGATACTCGCCCTCCGGAGTCGAATCGGCCACCAACCCGCCCCCCGCCTGAATATGCGCCTTGCCCGCTTTCAGTAAGATCGTCCGGATCGAAATACAAGAGTCCAAGTTTCCGTCGAAGGAAAAGTAACCCGCCGCCCCCGCATACGCCCCCCGCCGCGTCGGCTCGCTCTCCGCCAAAATCTCCAGCGCCCGCACTTTCGGAGATCCACTCACCGTTCCCGCCGGAAACGTCGCCCGCATCACTTGAAAGGCATCCTGATCCGGACGCAACTTTCCCTCCACCCGCGAAACCAAATGCATCACATGCGAAAATCGCTCCACCTCCATCAACTCCACCACCTTCACGCTCTGATACTCGCACACTCTGCCCAGATCATTCCGGGCCAAATCCACCAACATAATGTGCTCCGCCCGCTCCTTCGGGTCCGCCTTCATCTCCCGTGCATTCTGCGCATCCTCCTCCGGGGTTGCCCCGCGGGCCTTGGTTCCCGCAATCGGACGAATCTCCACTTTCCCATTTTCACACCGAACATGGGTCTCGGGCGATGACCCCACCAACGCCAACCCCGCCATCTCGAAACAAAACATGTACGGCGAGGGATTAATCGCCCTCAGCGCCCGATACAGATCAATCGGCCTGCCCTGAAACGGCACCGTAAACCTTTGCGACGGCACCACCTGAAAAATATCGCCCGCTCGAATATGCTCCTGCATCCCTTCTGCCATCTTCAGATACTCCGACTTGGTCATGTTCGGCGTTGCCCCCACCAAAGGATCTCCCTCCGGCCGCTTTGGCACCTCCCCACTCGATTTCCCCGCCGGCTGCGCCAGCCGTTTGGCCAATGCCTCCAGCCGCTCCACCCCCTTGGCGTAAGCCAACTTTGGATTCTCACCCGTTTTCACTTGCACCACCAAACGACGCGTCTTTCTCTCGTGATCAAAAATGACAAACTCCTCCACCAAGGCGAAGCACGCGTCCGGTACTCCTAAATCATCCCGCTTCGCCATTCCCACCCGACTCTCGAAATACCGCACCGCCTCAAAAGCCAAAAATCCCACCGCTCCCCCCGCAAACGGCGGCGGCTCCCCCGGCCATGCCGCCACCGGACGAATGCCCTGCAACATCTGCTGAACTTCAACCAAGGGATCAGGGTTCTCCGGCGCCTTTTCCTCCACCTCCCCACTCAATTTCGTCAACCGCACTCGCCCTGCCCGAAACTCCATCACCCCCGCCGGCCTCGATCCAACAAAGGAGTATCTGCCCAACCGCCCCCCCGTTTCCGCACTCTCCAACAGAAAGGCCGCCCCGCCAGGCTGGCCCGAGAGTTTGATGTAGGCCGAGACAGGAGTCTCCGCGTCCGCCGGATACTCCCGCCCAATCGGGATCAGGTTGCCCTGCTTGGCCAACTCGAGAAACTTCTCCTCGCTGGGAAAGATCACGGCTTTCTCGCAGGTCGCACGGCCACTCCCCGCCCCTCCAGATACTTCTTTAACTCAGGCACCGTCAACTCCCCAAAGTGAAATAAACTGGCCGCGAGAGCAGCCTCCGCCCCTCCCGCTTCCCCCAAAACCTCGGCAAAGTGCTCCTTCGTTCCCGCCCCCCCACTCGCGATCACTGGCACCGAGACTCGACTGCTCGCCATCCGCGTCAGCGCCAAATCGTACCCCTCCTTCATTCCGTCCCGGTCCATGCTGGTCAGTAAAATCTCCCCCGCCCCACGCCGCACTCCCTCTTCCATCCACTCCCCCGCATCCCGGCCCGTCGCCCGCCGCCCTCCGTGGGTCGTCACCTCCCACTTCCCCCCACCCTTCGCCCGCACGTCCACCGCCAAAACCACACACTGGCAACCAAACGCCCCCGCCACCTCCGCAATCAACTCCGGCCGCTCCACCGCCGCCGTGTTCAGACTCACCTTGTCCGCTCCCGCTCGCAAAAGTTCCCTCGCGTTTTCGACCGACCTCACCCCTCCTCCCACCGTCAGCGGCAGAAAAACCTCCTCGGCCGTTTTCCTGACCGCCTCCAGCAAGGTCCCCCGCGCCTCCGCCGAAGCCGTAATGTCCAAGAAAACCAACTCGTCCGCCCCCTGCTCGTTGTAGGCTCGGGCACACTCCGCCGGATCCCCCGCATCCCGGATCGAAACAAATTGCACCCCTTTGACCACACGACCGCCGTCCACATCCAAACAGGGAATGATCCTTTTGGTATTCATCGCTCTTACGATGCTGGCACAAGTTGAGTTTTCATTTTTTCTGTAGAAGAGAATGGATTTTGCCGTAGGATGAGCGAAAATCCGAGTCTTGTTTTAGCTGCCTTTGGACCTCATGAAAAAATCATCTCCAAACAAAAAGAAAACCGCGATCTCGAAAACCGTCCTCAAGCCAAAACGCACTCCGACCTCGCCTCAATCCAAAAAAGTTTCTTCTCGCCCACCCCTAAAAAAAACCGCTCTTCCCCGCCTCCGAAAAACCCCTCTCCCCATCCGCCCTGCCTCCCACCCCTTCACTCTTCCCTCCCTCCTCCCCCAACCGGTCATCCCCTACGTTCCAGAGTTCGAATCCCTCGGCCAGCTTCCCGAAAGTTACGGCACCCGCCGCCTCTTCCTCACCGCCCGAGATCCCCAAACCCTCTTCGCCTACTGGGACTTTACCCGAGACCAACTGAGTGAGGCAGAAAAGGAGGCCTCGGACGGAAAAATCTACCTCCAAGTTTTCATCCCAGGGAAAGAGCGGGTGCACCAAATTCATATCACGCCCGGTTCACGTGAGTGGTTCCTCCCCACCCAGCGCCCTGCCACCCACTTTCAAGCCGAACTCGGCTTTTACCGACCCAACGGCTCCTTTCACCAACTCGCCCTATCGACCGAAATCACCTCTCCTCCCGATTCCCCCTCCGCCAACGAAACCATCGAATTCGTCACCATCCCCTTCCACTTCTCCTTCCGTCAACTCTGGGATCTCGTCCGCGCATTCCTCCGCCCAGGAGAAGCCTTGGCCCAAATTCTTGCCCGCCTGCAAAGAACCGGCCATCCCCTTCCCTTTCCCTACGCCCTCCGTCGCTCCGTCGGCCCGGTCTCCACGGCCAAGATCTTCTCCTACCTCGGCGGAGATCTTTGGAAATATCACCGATTCGGATCTTTCGAGATGACCGAAATTCTCCGCCGCCAAATCGATACCTGCCCCAAACTCGGCTCCAGCCAACTCCACGGCACCTCCCCCGGCAATCCCCCCCGCTCCACCTAGCCTCATGTCCCTCGGTTATGTAGCTCCCGTTCTCCACGCCCACCTCCCCTTCGTCCGACATCCCGAATACGCCGAATTTCTCGAAGAGGACTGGCTCTACGAAGCCATCACCGAAACCTATCTTCCTCTCCTCGATATGATGGAGGGCCTCGTCCGGGACGGCATCTACTTCCGCCTCACCATGTCCATGACCCCACCCCTCTGCGCCATGCTGCGCGATCCTCTTCTCCAAGACCGCTACATCCACGGACTCGAAAAACAGATCGAACTCGCGAACAAGGAGCTGCACCGCACCCGAAACGACCCCGCCTTCCAACCCCTCGCCCGCTTTTATCACGATCGTCTGCACCACTGTCGCCACCTCTTCTGCGACCGGTACCAGCGGAACCTCATCCTCGCCTTCCGCAAATTCCAAGACGCCGGCGTTCTGGAAATCATCACCTGCGGCGCCACCCACGGCTTTCTGCCCCTCATGCGCGAATTCCCTCAGGCCGTTCGCGCTCAAGTCCAGGTCGCCCGCAAGGATTATCACAACTGCTTTGGTCGCGACCCCCGCGGCATCTGGTTGCCCGAATGCGCCTACTACCCAGGGGTCGAACACTACCTTCAAGAGGCCGAAATTCGCTGGTTTATCGTCGATGCCCACGGAGTTCTCTATGCCGACCCCCGCCCCGCCTACGGCGTCTTCGCCCCCATCTTCACCCCCGCCGGCCCCGCCGCCTTTGGGCGCGATATCGAATCCAGTAAACAGGTGTGGAGCGCAGAGGAGGGCTACCCCGGGGACGGAGAGTACCGCGACTTTTATCGAGATTGCGGCTTCGACCTCGATCACGACTACATCCGCCCCTACATCCAACCCAACGGCATGCGGAAATTCACCGGCCTCAAGTACCACCGCATCACCGGTCGCACGCCGCACAAAGAGCCGTACCGTCCCCACCTCGCTCGCCAACGTGCTGCCGACCACGCGGCCAACTTCATGTTCAATCGCGAAAAACAGATCGAGCATCTCCGGGGCGTCATGGGAACCGAACCCATCGTACTCTGCCCCTACGACGCCGAACTGTACGGCCACTGGTGGTACGAGGGCCCCATCTTCCTCGATTATCTTTTTCGTAAATCCGCGCACGACCAGAAAACCTTTTCTATGATCACCCCGTCCGAATTCCTCACCCGCCACGACACCCACCAACTCGCCACCCCCAGCGCCTCCTCTTGGGGCAACGAGGGCCACTGGTCCGTTTGGCTGGAGGGCTCCAACTCCTGGATCTATCCCCACCTCCACCTCGCCACCGTTCGCATGATCGAATTAGCGGGCCGTTTCTGCAACGCCCACCCCCACCCCCTCCTGGATCGAGCCCTTCGCCAAGCCGCCCGAGAGCTTCTTCTCGCTCAATCCAGTGACTGGGCCTTCATTATGAAAACCGGCACGATGGTTCCCTACGCCGTCAAACGCACCCAAGACCATCTCCTGCGATTCCAACGGCTCTACGAGCAGATCTTGGCCGACCGAGTGGAGGAATCTTTCTTGGGAAATTGCGAATGGCGCAACCCGATCTTTCTCGACCTCGATTGGCGGGTCTACGCCTAGCCTACTTTTTTTTCGCTTTGGTCGCAGCCCGCGCCTCACTCGGCTTCTTTTTTGCCTCTAACGCCTTCAAACGCTTGGCCAACTGCGGCAGCTGCTGAATATGGGCCTCCATCGCCATCTGCTCCTTGATCGGTCGTGCGGGTGCCCCTCTCCACGTTTGCCCCGCCGGCACATCCTTCGTCACGCCCGACTTGGCGGTGATGATCACTCCGTCCCCCAAATGCACGTGCCCGACCGTTCCCACATGCCCCGCAATCACCACGTGATGCCCCGTTGTCGTGCTCCCCGAAAGTCCACTCTGCGCCACGATCACACTGTGCGGGCCGACCACGCAATTGTGGGCAATCATCACCAGATTATCGATCTTCGCCCCTTCCCCAATATGGGTCCGCGCAAAGCGCCCCCGATCAATCGTGGTGTTCGCCCCAATCTCCGCCTCATCATCGATCTGGACAATTCCCAGCTGCGGAATCTTTACATGCTTCCCCTCTTTCATCTCATAGCCAAATCCATCCGCCCCCACCACCGCCCCCGCATGCAGCACCACTCGATTTCCCACACAGCATCTTTCCCCCACGTACACCCGCGGATGAAAAACACACCCCGCCCCGATTTTCACGTGCCGCCCAATATACGACCCTGCCCCAATTTGCGTTCCACTCCCGATCTCCGCCCCTTCCTCCACCACGACGTAAGGCCCCAAACCCACCCCGTCTCCCAATTTTGCCTGAGGCGAAACGATGGCCGAAGGGTGAGACCCAACGATGGGCGGGGACGCCGGCGGGGCAAAAAGAAGTGCAATTTTGCTAAACGCCCCCGAAGGATCAGCCACCCGAATTCGATTTTTCCCGAAATCCCCCGCCGCCTGTAATCCCACCACTAGTGCTCCCGCCGCCGTTTTGCGGGCCGCCGCCTCATACCGAGGGTGTGCAAAAAACGAGATCTCCCTCGGCCCTGCCCCCTCTAAATCGGCGACTCCATGAATGAGAACACTCGAATTGCCTTCACATGTCCCGCCGACTAACTCAGCCAGTTCGCCCAAGCTCCTTGGCGAGCTCATCGACAAATGGTCCCCCACGCCAACTACTTTTTGTCGTCCTTCTTATCGTCCTTTTTCGCCGCCGGGGCGTCTTTATTCAAAATCCCTAAAACCTGCGAGGTGATGTCATCCATACCCTCCGAGAAGATCAGCGCACCTGGGCTAGGCACCTGGGGTTTCACAAAAACCATGTTGTACTTGTTTTTTGCAATTTGGCTCAGCGCCTTGTTCACCTCTTCGGTCAACTCCGTCGTCAACCTCTGCCTCTTATCCTCAAGAATTTTCGAAGCGGTCTGCCCGAACGCCATCATCTCCCGCTGCTTGACCTGTCCCTCTTCCCCCTTCGACTTCAACTGGTTTTCCTTCTCTTTTTTCTTCGCATCGGAAATGGCCGGATCTTGCATGTCTTTTTGCAACGCGTTGATCGATTCCACTAAGCTCTTCAAACCCGCTTCCCGCTCATTCCGCTCTTTCTGGTACCCCGCCGCCAGCTCTTCCATCTGCTTTTGGGAATCCTTTGCCTTGTAGTAATCTTTTAAGATCGTGTTGTAGTCCACCACTGCCACTTTCGAGAAATCCTGAGCTTGGCTAACCGGTACGATGGAAATGAAAGCTAGGGCGATCGCCCCTTGCACGATGGAAGATGGGGTTAATTTCATAAGCTAACAGGATAGTTAAAACTGGTACCCGCCGTCAAAGTACATTTTAAATGCGCCCAAGCCTCCCCCGTTGTTCGGATCCCCTGTCATGACGGGAAATCCTATATCAAATTTCATCGGCCCAATCCCAATATCCATGCGGATACCGAAACCAGCTCCAATCTGGAAACCTCCGTTGATCGCGTTGTAAGTCGTGGGTGTCCCATTCACCATCATGCTCTGGGTGTTATTGTAGGTTTTGGGCTGAAAATCAAAAATGTTCTCGTTCACAAAACCACCGTCACAAAACACCGCCCAGCGAACCCGATTCTCCAAAATCGGGAAAGGAGCGGTGACTTCAACCTGATACACCCCCTGCGTGCTTCCACCCACTGGCTGGGCATTCTGCTTCGGACCCACCGATCCGCCGTTCACCGTACTACCCAGCGACGGATCGAACCCTCGGATCGATCCCGAGCCACCCGCAAAGAGCTGATCCCACACCGGCACATACTCGGTGGTACTGTAGGCGTCCACTAAACCCAGTAACGCTCGGGCCGATAAGATCACGTCCTTCTCCTTCCAAATCGTGTGATAGGTCTTGAACTCCGCTTTGATCTTCCAAATATTCTCACTCCCCAAAAGCGGTCCGCCCGCACCCTCGGCGCCGAATTCAAAGTACTGCCCCGAATGAGCCAGCATAAAGCTGTCCCGTCCGTCATAGGTGATCGACCCCCGCAACGAGGATTTAAAAGTATCCCCCGTCGAAGCCTGAAAATAGGGCGGGGCATCCGACTGCAAATCAGAAATGTCATAGTATTCTGGCCGATAAGTGACCCCCGTCGACCATCGATTCAGAGGGTAATCATCCCCCAACCTTCGGCTCAGCCCGGTAAACGCTCCGTAATTCTTCTGATTGTAAAACTCACTCAAATACGAGGCGCCGTTATAGTACCCACCCGCATCCAGCCGAATCGGCTTATCCAAGAACCACGGTTCGGTAAACGACAAGTTGACATTCTGCGAACGAAAACCGATCGACGCCTGGAAACGAACCTTTTGACCCGCCCCCCGCGGCGGGAAACTTTGAAAGATTCTCTGTAAATCAAAGTTTTTCTCTCCCACCGTGATGTTTCCCGTCAGCAATTCGACCGAACTAAATCCTGCTCCGAAGCTGACCTCACCCGTCCCCTTCTCCTCCACCTTCACGATCAGCTTTTGCCGATTCGGCACGTCCGTCTCCTCCGCATAGGTCTCGACCTTCGAAAAATAGTTCAACCCCTCCAACCTCTTCTTGCTCGCCTTTTCTCGTACCGTGTCAAAAACCTCACCCGGAGCCAGATCGATTTCGCGGCGAATGACCTTATCCCGCGTGGTCGTGTTTCCCTGAATCTCAATCTTATCGACGTAAAACTTCTCCCCCTCCTTGATATTAAAACTGACGTCGATTCGCCCGTTTTCCACATTTGGGGTCATTCGATACTCCACCCGCGCCTCCCGAAATCCCCGACGCCCATACTTATCTTGCAAAGTCTCAATCGAGGCTTGCAGGGAATTGATCGCATAAATTTCCCCCTCCTGCAGTCCGTTCGCCTTCATCATCTTCAACTCCACCTGATCAAAAATCTCGACCTGCTTCGCCTTCGTCTGCAGCTCGTTCAGCAAATCGTCCGCGGAAAAAAAGGCGTTCCCATCCACCGACAACGTCCCCACCCGATACTGCCGCCCCTCCTCAATTCGATACGTCAGGATTAAATCCTCCGCCGGAATATCATCCGGATCAAAATCCTCACCCCTCGGCGCATCCGCATCTTTCTTGGCCTCCTCATTTTTCGCTGTTCGCGGTAGATCGACCGAGGCGGCTGCACTAATGTCGATGTACCCCTGATTCAGGTAGAAGTTTTTGATCCGAGCCACGTCATCCTTCAGCGCCAGCTCCTCAAATCGGTCCGACTTGCTAAAAATCTGCCACCACTCCTTCGGCTTGAGCTTCACCACCTTCTCCAACTCCTTGGCTGTGGCTGCCTGATTTCCGATAAATCGAATCTTACTAATGAAACCACGGATTCCCTCGTCGATCTCAAAAATCACCTTCGCTTCCCCCCCTTTGACCGGCTCCTGCTTGGCCACGATTTTCACATCCTTGTAGCCCTTATCCCGATAAAAATCCTCCATCGCGTACGCATCCCGCTGCAACCTCTCCTCACTTAAAGTATCCCCCGACTTCGTCACCGTCTCTTTTGGGCTGAACGCACCCGCCAAGGCCGCGGCCCCCTTCGCATCGCTCGCCGTCAATGCTTTCAGCTTCAAATCCAGCAAATCCTCCTTGTCCACCGACAACTCATCATCCAATCCCCCGTCCGCCCTCTTTCGTTTTACTTCGACCTCAGCCACCCGAACCTTTGGATCCACAATCACCGACAATCGTACCCCACGCTCCCCACCCGTGGTTACTTCCGAAGTCATAATCTGCACGTTCTCGTAATCACCCGTCTGATAGAGGCTCTCAATATCCCCATCGATCACCTGTTGCGAATACACTCCCCCTTGATTGCTTCTCATATTTTGTCGAATCTTATCCTCATTGATCGTCACGTCCGCACGACGCGAGGAAAATTCAATTTCCAAAATTTTAATTTGACCCGCCGCCGCCTTCTCCGACGAGGACGGCGAGGGCACAAATGTTTTCGCTCTCGTTTGGGCCGGTTGCGACTCTGTTTTCGGTTCCCCCTCTTGCGCCCACACACCCACCACCCCAATCATCAAAAAGAGCAGGGGCAGACCCCCTCCCCAACCTCCTTTGGAGGCCCATTTTGACACACCCATTGCGCTATCCGATTTTTTCACGGCAAACTACGTAAATAGCTATCAGTAAACTGTTGTCGATACCCAGTTACACAACATATTAAGCATTGATACTTAATAAGTTAGGCTAGCCCGCCTGCACTCGATTAAGATTTTGGCTCTGGCTCTTCCGCTACCGCTGTTTTCTTCGGGCGACGACTCTTGACCGGCCTCTCGAAATTCTCATCCGTGTTGCCCGTTACTTTTACCTTAATCTGGACTTTGACTGAGTAACCCAGATCCACCGTCACGTCATGTTCCCCCACATGGTTGATCGCCTTCGCCACAATTACGTCCCGGCGCTCCACCTCAAACCCCTTCTCCGCCAAAGCCGCCGCAATCTCCGTCGCCGTGATTGCCCCAAACAGCTTCTCCGCCCCCTCTTGGGCCTGCTTCAACTCAAACGCCAAAGCCAGCTTGCCCAACTTGGCCGCCTTCTCCTGCGTCGCCGCCGCCTCCGCCACCTCCCGCTCCTGCCGCCGCTTTTTTAAAGACTCGATCTGCCTTTTGCTCGACGCATTCACCGGAGTCGCCAACCCGCGGGGAAATAAATAGTTCCTCGCATACCCTGGCTTCACCCGCACCATATCCGCCTCCGCCCCCAACCCCTTCACTGGGCTCTTTAAAATTACTTCTTGGTTCATAGTTTGTGTTTCTCCTCTGTCTTGGTTTTCTTAGAAAGGAACATCATCTTCCGGAATTTCCCGCGCCGGCGCCGATCCCTTGCCCCCACCCTCCCCCTCACCCCCAGCTCCCGCCCCCGACCCCTTCGGACCCCGCCCCGCCCCACCGCCCGCGCCACCACCTCTCGACAAAAATTGCACCCGATCCGCTCGTACCCGCATCCGGCTTTTTTTCTCCCCCTCCGGCCCCTCCCACTGGTCCAACTGCAAACGCCCCTCGACAAACACCGGCGCCCCTTTGCTCAAATAATCGCGACACGTTTCCGCCTGCCTCCCCCACACCACCACATCCACGTAACACACCTCCTCCTTCTCCGTTCCATCCTGCGCCTTGTAACTCATGTTGATCGCCATCGCCAAATCCCCCACCGCCGTGCCCTTCGGCGTATGACGCACCTCCGGATCCCGCGTCAAATTCCCCATCAAAAAGACTTTATTCAAACTGGCCATAATCCAATCCTTACGCCGTCGCGTCCGCCGTCACCTGCTCGCTCTTCTTGCGCAACTCCTCCTCCGACACGCTGACCAAGACATAACGATACACCGGCGCCGATAACGCCAATTTACCCCGCAACTTCACGATCGATTCCGGAGGCAACTCACAAGTCAAATTAGCGTAAAATCCAGATTCCAGCGCCCCCGCCACGTACTCAAATTTTCGGCGCTCCATTTTCTGGGTCCGCGTGACTTTACCACCCACCGCTTTCACCTCACCCTCCACTTGCGCCAACACCTCCGGCAAAGATTCCTCTTTGCCCGCTAAATCCAAAACCACCAACAAGTCGTATGTCTTCATGCCTCCACTTTCCGGTTTCCCAAAGGCAAAGCGGCCTCCCAGCCCTTCTGCCTCCAGATCTCCACGGCCTCCACGGCCGCCTCCACCATTCGATCGACCACGGGCCGCTCGTCCGATGTAAATTTTTCTAACACATGCTCCGCCGTCGCCACCGACTCGGCGGGCCGACCCACCCCGCCCCGCAACCTCAGATAGGCCTTGGTCCCCAAAAGGGTCTCAATCGAATCCAATCCGCGATGACCCCCACTTGAACCCTCCGCCCGTAAACGGAGTTTTCCAAGAGGCAGATCCACATCATCCATAATCACCATAAAATTTTCTTGGGACACCTTCCACCATGCGAGCGCCGCCCGAATCGCCTCCCCCGATGCATTCATCATCGTGGATGGCTTCAGCAGGATCAGATTCTCGGGGGTTCGCGCCGCCCACCCTTCGGCATAGCGACACTTCTCCCAACGAAGCTGGTGAGTGGCTGCGATCCGATCCACCACCTCGAAACCGAAATTGTGGCGGGTTCCCTCGTAAGGTTGACCCTCATTCCCCAACCCGGCGACCAAGCCGATCTCCATCGTGCCTCCTGCCCGCGGTTACTTCTTCGCCGGTTCCTTCTTGGCCCCCTCCTTGGCTTCCGCCTTCGCCGGCTCTTTCTTATCACCCTTCTCCGCCGCTGCCCCTGCCTCCTCACCCTCCTTCTTCTGGCGAATGACCTCCGGCTCCGCCGCCGCGGCCGCCGCTCCCTCTGGGGTCGGCGCCTCTTCCACCTTCGGCAACAAGACCATAAACACCGGCAACTCCTTCGTATTTAAAACGGTCACTCCCTCCGGCAACTTCACCTCACCCACATGAATCGCTTGCCCCACCTCTAAATTGGAAACATCCACGTCGATTCGCTCGGGCAGATCCTTAGGCAAACACTCCACCCTCAAAGTCCGCAAATTATGATCCAAAATTCCGCCCCCCGTTCGTACTCCTACCGCCTCCCCCAACTCATGCACAGGGACCTCAACTCGCAATTTTTTATTCTCTTCGATCGCATGAAAATCCACATGCTCGATCGTATCCCGCAACGGATCGTGCTGAACCTCCCGAATCAATGCCATCCGCTTCGTCGTCGTGCCGCCCTCCGCCTCCAAGGTCAGATCAATCAAAACACTCTCTGAACTCGCCCCGTGCAAAGCCTCCGCGATTTCACGACCATTTAATTCCAACGCCTGCGAAGTTCCTGCCCCGTACAGAATCGCCGGGACACGACCACTCGCCCGGATCCGGTTAGGCCTGCGCCCACCGATCTCGGCTCGAACTTTCGCTTTGATTCCTAACCTCTTAGCCACGATTGACCTCCAATTTGATGAACTGAAAAGTAAACCAACTTTTCCACACGCGGTCAACGCCTATTCCAAACCATCCCCTCTTTTGCACCCCTCGAGCGACCAAAAAAAAGAACCCTTGGAGGTTTTGCCTCCAAGGGTTCATACGGGTGTGGGAGTTCGCCACGCTCTCTTTCCCAGTGACTGGCTATTTGGCGCCTGGACCAATCTCTCGATTCATCCTGCTTTTTCCTTCGGCTGCCAGTTCCCCGACGCTATTCACCGCCCACGCTTCACGGCGCAGGAGAAGTTTCGGCCTCATAGCAGGGCCGCCGCGACCATCCCTGATCGCGATCTATTGAGTGAAGCCTCTTTGCCTGGTTCGGTCCGTACCTGCCGGTACGGGCGCGCCACACACGGTGTTGACCCACCCACGAGAATTACCCAGTGACGGGTTGTTTTGCGGGTCACCACCTTGAGTCAGAGGGACAGCCAGCGCTTTTGGCGCCGCGTTGGCCCCCTGCCACGGGTCTAGCTTCTTACCTCTCAGGTTGCTTTTTCCTCGTAGCCGGGCGACGTCCCTCTCGGGTCCGCCCCCCGAACTCGGAGCTGGGCTGTTGACCACGCCTGCCGGCCTGATCTCCCATCTCCGTTTATTCGTCATCAGCCCCTTTCGCGTTTCCCCTGCATAGAGGAAACCTTAAGACCAAGGATCTTACGACCCCCAACCCAGACCAACCACGAACACCTGACCTTCTCACAGTAGCAACCATCGCCCTTTTCTTGGAGCGACTGTGTCCGCCAAGGGAACCGAAACCGTCCCCCCAACGTGACTTGGCTAGCATGCGGCTTCTTTAGTTATCGCTGCCAACCTCGCAAACCCCTAATTCGCATTCTACGGACACCGTCATCGCTTTCGCTTTCACTCCAACTCTGCCGATGTTTTTCTGGGTGCGACCCCAGCCGCGGGATTTGGTGAGACATGCCCCTGCTGGACTTGTGATCCAACTTGGGGGCCGAGGCAGTCAAGCCTCCTCGACCATTCTCCAGTTACCTGGAGCTATCCTGAGAGCCTTCAAATGGGAGTAAACTTTCGCCTCCCCCATCAGACTCTGTTCTTTCAATGAACTAAATTAAAAATAATCAAACCCTGCAAGGAGGCAACCGAATGCTGCTGGAAATCACATTTGCTTGTGAACAACTTTTTAGCAACTCCCGCCTCCCGAGTGAGAGCTGATCCAAAGCTCATTCACCGCCCGCGCCTCCTTATTCGGTTTTACTTTTTAGTATCCCCTCGACCGAAATCGCCCCCCCCTTCGTCAACTTCTCCAACTTCTCCTCCATCCACTTCGGTGCCCCTTTCTGCAATTCGCTGCCCACGTGCCGATGCAAAAATCTCTCCAAAGCCAACATCGCCGCCAAACGATTGTCCGGCCTGGCAAACCCGTGCCCCTCATCCGCCGCCACCAAATACTCCACCGCCTGCCCCCTCTTCCGATACGCCTCCACAATCTGATCCGATTCCGCCTGCTTCACCCTCGGGTCGTTCGCCCCCTGAACCACCATCAACGGCGCCCTCATCTTCTCCACCGAAAACAGGGGCGATTGCCGCCGCATCCGCTCCTCATCCGCCGCATCCTTCGGATCCCCCACAAAATAATCAAACTGCCGCCGGACCGACTCCCAATACGGCGGGATCGAATTCAATAACGTAAACAGGTTCGATGGACCGACAAACGATGCCCCCGCCGCATACACTTCGGGAGTGAACGCCAGACCGGCCAACGCCGCATACCCACCATAACTCCCACCGTAAATCGCCACCCGCTTGGGATCGACTATCCCTTTCGCTACTAAATCCTTCACCCCCCACGTCAAATCATCCTGCATCTTGTCCCCCCACTCATGCCGCCCCGCCGCGTAAAACTTTTTTCCATACCCCGTCGATTGTCGAAAGTTCGGCTGCAGTACCGCTAGCCCGCGATTGGCAAAAAACTGTGCCGTCCCGTTAAACCCCCAGTAATCCCTCGCCCACGGCCCCCCATGCGGCATCACCAGCAACGGCAAATTCTTTGCTTCTTTTCCGTACGGCAAAGTCAAATACCCCGGAATCTCCAGCCCGTCCGACGACGCATACCGCACCGGCATCATCGGAGCCAACTTCTCCTTCGGCAGATCAGGCCGCAGCGAACCAAAAAGCAACACCGCCCGACTCGCCCGATCAAATAAGTAGTAAGTTCCCGGATCCGTATCCCCTGAAATTAAGATCAACCACCTGCCATCATTCCCCGACATATCCGCCAACCCCACCTCCTGATTGGCAAACCTCTTACGCAAAAAAAGAAAATCCTCCTCAAATCCTTGATCCTTCCAGTAGTTCCTCTTCCGATCATCGAAGTACACCGTCCCCACCAGCTCATCCGTCTCCTCCGAAAAAGCCGCCCTCGATAAATCCACCCGCCCCAACGGGTCCGACTCCAGCTTCGTCAACGCCCCGCTCTTCGGGTCGATCTCCGCCAGATATGACAAATCTCCCTCCCCCACATTCGTCTCCAAATAGGCCGTCTTGCCACCCTTGCGAAAGGTAAATCCGCCCATCGCTTCCTGCCAACTCACCTTCAAAATCGGCTTGGACAACTTCTTCCCCTCCACCCGCATCAACTCCGTCCCCCCATCCTTCGTCATCCGTGTCGCCAGCCGCACCACCCCATCTAGATCCGCCACGATGTCCGCACAACCCTCCCGATTCTCCCACACTGGCGTTCTGACCATCTTCTCAATATCCAACCTCTCCACATCAAAGTACTTCTCATCCCGCTCATTCACCTGCAGCAGCGCCTCATTCGGCTTGCCCTTCGGCAACGCCATCACCATCGCCCTCGCTCCCTTCCGAATCGGCAACTCCTGCGCGACCGGCAAACCCGTGGCCGCCTCCGCCGGCTCCCTTAAATCCAATCGCCGTAATCGGTAATTCTCATCCCCACCCGAATCCTGCGCCACCAGCAGGTAGCGCGAATCCCGCGTCCAACTAAACCCCGCCGGTGGGCGACTCTTCTCCGCCGTCAACGCCCGTGCCCGCTCCAATCCCTCTCCCCACTTCACCAAGTGCAAATTTAAAATCCCCTCCCTCTCCTTCAGAAAAGCCACCCACTCCCCATCCGGCGAAAGCTGCGGACTGGCCAAAGCCGGATTGCCAAAGAAAAGCTCCCGATCGATCAAATCGCTGGCCACTTTACTTTTTCCCCCACACGAGACTCCAAAAATCAGGAGCCCCATCCCCAAAATTCGGTTGATCCATGATTTCCACATCCTCCCTGTCTAAACGAACTTTGCTCCGCAACCAAACCCTTACGAACGAGGCTCCCGCGCGGTTGCCCTCGGAGCCCACTCATCCATCTCCGGCCTCTTCTCCCGAAATAGCTCTAACTTTTTCTTTAACTCCTTCTTTTCCGATTCCGCCGTGCTTTTGCTCAAGGCCAACATTACCGTCTCCTGCGCTTTTCGAAAATCCCCCATCTCGGCGTACCCCGAGGCCAAAATCGAATAGGTCTGAACCAACGGCTCATCCTGAATCGCCCGCTTGGCCAAACTGACCGCGCCCGCCCCATCCCGAAACTCAAGGTAAGGACAGTTCGCCTTCGCCCACGCCACCGTAATCCGATCCGTCGCCGTCTCGGGCAGTAACCGCATCGATCGGCGTAAATCCGCTTTCGCCCCCGAAGGATCCCCTGTCTTGGCCAAACAATACGCTCGCCTCACCAACACCCACGCCGTCTCGGGCGCCTGATCCAGCACCACCGTGTACCGATCCATCGCCTCCTCATACTTTCCTTCTTTCTCTAACTCCAAACCCTCCAGCGCCGGCCCAAATTTCGACTGGGTCCGAAACATCTCCACCGCCGCCTGCAACTTCCCCTTCTCCTCCGCATCCTCCACCTCCTTCATCCGCCCCAACAAAAGCTCCTGCGCTCGCAAATACTGCTCCGACTCCGCCAAACAGGCCGCCTCCAGCAAAACGAAGTCGGTCGTCCGATCCAGCTCCACCAACTTTCGGGCGAGCACCACCGTGGCCTTTGCATCCCGAAACTCCGCCAACGGCCCGGCCTTCGACCGCAGCGTGATCAGAAACTGCAGATCATTGACCGCATCCGACTTCTCTTTCGAAATCCCCAAAGAAACCGCTTTGGCGAAATCCTGCTGCGCCGCCGTCTCATCCTTCAACTTGATTTCACAAAATCCCCTTCGCAACCAAATCCACGGAATCTCCGGTGCCTTCACCAGTGCGGCCGAGTACAAATCCTTCGCTGGCCCCCACGCCTCCTGCTGCTCCGCCGCAAACCCCTGAAACGCCATCCCCCGACCCAACTTCACCTGCTCCGAAGCATCCAGCTTCACCTCCTCCTTTTTTTCCTCTTTGGGTGTCTCCTCCGCCCATACCCCTAGCGCAGCCAAACTCACCACTCCTACCCATCGCCAAAGTTTCATTTGGATCACTCTAGCTCTCCACCGTACCCAGCTCCAAGCCCCGACCCGCCGAACAGCTGAGCCAAAGACCAATCTGCACCCCGAGAATGCGAGACCAATCCCTCAAAAGGCCGAAAAGAAAACACCGAAAATCCACCCCATAAACCCCTCTCCCACAACAACTTGCTTGGGGTCGTAGGTCAAATAAGTCGTTGCTAGTCAATGCTTTACGGGGCGCTTTTTCAAATTTGGGGTCGTAGGTGTAAATAATAAATTTATTCTATCAGGCTCGCCATCAACTGGATAGCTGACCTATTTTACCTTCCCAAACAATCTCCATGACCCAACCCCTAACCTTTTGCGGTGGCCTCGCCTCGACCAACGCCTACCTGGTCGACCTCAATGGCCATCTCCTCGCCATCGACGCCCCCGAAGGCTTTCTCGACTTCCTTAAAACAAAAAAACTCAAGCCTCACTCCCTCTTTCTCACCCACGGCCACTGGGATCATATCTGGGACGCCGCCGACCTCGCCGATTGGGCCGGTTGCCCTGCTTATTACCATCCCGATACCGCTCCCCTCTGCCTTCAACCCGACTCGATGCTCGCCTTCGGCCTGCCCCAACGCCTCCGCCCTATCCAAGCCACCCAGCTTCTAACCGACTCCACCCCACCCCCCGCCTCTTGGCCCAACTCCCAACTTCTCCACGTCCCTGGTCACTGCCCCGGCAGCCTTTGCCTCTACCTTCCCCAATCGAAACAGCTTTTCGGCGGAGACGTCCTCTTTGCCGATGGAGTCGGTCGCTGGGATCTCCCCGGGGGCAGCCGAGAAATCCTGATCACCGGAATCCAGAAAAAGATTCTACCCCTTCCCCCGCAAACCATCGTCTACCCCGGCCACGGCCCCACCACCACCGTCGGCCGCGAAAAATCTTCCAACCCCTTTCTCCAAGACTAAGAAAAAAAGATTCGTATATTTGCAAATTTACTAATCAAAAAGTCGCTCCATGGTGACCAACCCAAAACGAAATCACCCCCTTACCCCACCCAAACGATTCATCCCCGACTCCACGTCCTCCATCTTTCTAACAGAGCCCGCGCCGCTCCCTTCGAAATCGTCTCCTCGGCCAACTTTCGTCCCTCCTCCCAATCCGTAGCCATCCCGCCCAGCCAAAGCAGCGCCCCCGCATTCCAAATCACCGCCCCCCGCACCGCCCGAGCCCCGTCCCCCGCCAAAACAGCCCGAATCTTAGCCGCACTCTCCTCCGATTTCGGTGCTTCCAAATCCCCAGAAAACCCCCACTCGCCCTTGGCCGACTCCTCCAAAAGATCAAATTTTTCCCCACCCCTTTTCCCCATCAACCGATTACGTCCCAGTGGCGACAGCTCCCCCAGCGGCGCCCCCTTCTCATCTTCCCCATAAAGAATTCCATACGACTCCACCCCCAAGCCATCCATCGCCTCGGCCAACTTGCCCATATCCTCCTCCCGAAATACCCCCACCATGCGCACCTCAGGCCGGGTCGGATTGACCAACGGCCCCAGCAGATGAAAAGCCGTTCGCTTGCCCTGAGCCGATACAATCTTTCTCGCCCCCGCCACCCCCGCAAATGCCGGGTGAAAATCTGGGGCGTATAAAAAAGCACATCCCACCTCCCCAAGGCAGCTCGCCAACTCCCCCGCATCCCTCGCCCCCCGAACTCCCAAAGCCGTCAACGCGTCCGCACTGCCGCTCGGTCGCGTAATCCCCTTGTTCCCATGCTTGGCCACCGGCAACCCCGCCGCCGCCGCCACCATTCCCGCCGCTGTCGAAATATTCACGATCGGCCTTCCCCCTCCCCCCGTCCCACAACAATCGGCCAATCCCTTTCCACCCCACCTCCCCGTCACGCCCGCCGCCTTTGCCCTGACCAAAAATGCCCTCGCGAAACTTGCCAACTCTCCCCCCGTCTCCCCTTTGGCCGACCAAGCCGTTAAAAATTCCGCCTTCTCCTCGTCCGATGCCTCCCCCCCCGCCAAAACCACCACCAAATCCGCCACTTCTTGCGCGTTCAGCTCCCGACCCGCGCGACACTGCTCTGTCGCCCGACGCAAAGCCGTCGAGACACCCCTCTCACAGCTCATCCAATTCCCGCATCCTTGGGCAGAAGCTCTTGGAACCGCAGCTTATCAATCGCTTTCATGTACGCTTCCATCGGCGAAATCCTGCCCGCTTTCAAATGCCCATCGATCGCATCATCCATCAACTGCATCCCCTCCGCTTTCCCCGTCTTCAACACGTCGTTCAACTTCATCGTCGCCCCCTCGCGGATAATCGAAGCCACCGCATTGTTCCCTACCAAGATTTCATTCACCGCCAATCGCCCCCCTCCGTCCGATCGCTTCAGCAATAACTGCGCACAAACCGCCCGCAACGAGTTCGCCAACATCGTCCGAATCTGCTCCTGCTGGTTGCTCGGGAAAGCGTCGATAATTCGATCCACTGTCTTCCTCGCATTGTTGGTATGCAACGTCCCAAAAACTAATAGCCCCGTCTCGGCCGCCGTCAGGGCCAGCGCAATCGTCTCCAGATCCCGCATCTCCCCCACCAGCACCACATCCGCATCCTCCCGCAACGCCGCCTTCAGCCCCGCCGCGAAACTCGGGGTCTCATTCGGCACCTCCCTCTGCGTGATGACCGACTTCTTGTTCGGATGCACGAACTCGATCGGCTCCTCGATCGTCACAATATGCCGCGAATGATTCGTGTTAATCGAGTCCACCACCGCCGCCAAGGTGGTCGATTTACCCGAACCCGTCGGCCCCGTCACCAAGACCAAGCCCGATTTGTAATTCCCGAAACTTTCAATCACGGGAGGCACCCCCAACTCTTTCAGGGTCTTAATTTTAGTCGGAATAATTCGAAATACCGCTCCATAACCGTGCAACTGCTTGTAGAAATTGCACCGAAACCGGTTGTTCTCATCCATCTCATACGCGAAATCCAAATCCCCCACCTCGACAAATTTTTTCCAGGCGGGCGGGGAACAGATCGGTTGCAGCAAATTCACGATCATCTCCCGCGTCAGCGGCGCCTCCTGAATTTTCGAAACTTCCCCGTGCCGCCGAATCTTGGCGGGTTGCCCCTCCAACAAGTGCAGATCGCTCCCCCCCTTCTCCACCAGGATCGAAAACAGCTCGTCGATCGGATGCTTCATCGCAACTCTCCCGCCAGCGCCGTGGCAAAAGCCTTTTTATTTTCCGCCCGCCGATACGCCTCTTCCCCCGTGATCAATCCCTTGTCCAACAACTCCTGCAAGCTGTCATCCATCAGCTTCATGCCTAATTTTTTCCCGGTCTGCATCACCCCAGGCAACATGAAGGTCTTCGCCTCCCGAATCAAATTTCCCACCGCCGGATTGTTCACCAACACCTCCAGCGCCAAAAGTCGCCCGTTCCCATCCTTCCTCGGAATCAGCTGCTGACAGACAATTCCCCGCAACGATTCACTCACCATCGTCCGGATCTGGGACTGCTGCTCAATCGGAAAAACGTCCAGTAGACGATCCAACGTCCGCGCCGCCGTACTTGTATGTAAGGTGCCCAGCACCAAGTGCCCCGTCTCCGACGCACTGATCGCCAACGAAATCGTCTCCAAGTCCCGCATCTCCCCCACCATGATCACGTCCGGGTCTTCCCGCAACGCCGCCCGCAAGGCACTCGAAAAACTGGCCGAGTTCGCCCCAATCTCACGCTGGGAAACCTGGCAACCCGCTGGATTAAAAACGTACTCAATCGGATCTTCCAGCGTAATGATGTGGTCCTTTCTCTCCCGATTGATGTGATCCACCATCGACGCCAAGGTGGTCGACTTTCCACTCCCCACCGCTCCCGTCACCAAAACCAACCCGTTGTGATACCGCGTCAAAGTTTTCAAAACGGGCGGCAAAGCCAACTCATCCATCGATCGAATTTTGTTGGAGATGACCCGAAAGACCGATTCCCATCCGCGCCGCTGTCGGACCACGCTCGTCCGAAACCTGGCCAACCCCTCCGCCTCGTAACAAAAATCAAAGGACCCGTGCTCCTCCACTCGTGCAACCTGCTTGGGCATCAGAAAAGATCGGCCCAACTGCTCCGTTTCCTCTTTGCTCAAGTGCCTCGCCCCTGGCCCCTCCAAAGGCGAAAGCTGCCCGTGAATCCGAACGAGCGCCGGCGCGTCCGGTCCCAAATGCAAATCGCTCGCCCCCATCTCCACCGCTCTCTCCAAATAGGCCCGAACCACACTGCTGTCCTGCTCCGTCCCCGCCCCACCCGCTTGCTCAATCAACCCCCGCAACATCGTCACATGTTCCGTCGGCAAAAGTTGCTGCTCTTCCATGAGATCCAGTGCCGCCACTTTCGGATTCGCCGCCATCACCACTCGCACCTGATCCGCCTGCTCGGGCTGAATCCACCCCTGCTCCAGACTGGTCGTCAAAACATAGTCGTTGTATGCCACGCTCATCGATCCAAAGCATCCCCTGCTTCCCCTTTTCGATCAATCGCAACCAACCATTTCCCCTGCCCGCCCAGCCGATTTGTGGATAACTTCA